>ERZ857969.240-NODE-240-length-95014-cov-5.986794_pt1 | contig 95014 bp, 137 predicted proteins | sample MGYA00519864_ERZ857969 | MGnify/ENA primary metagenome ERZ857969 (study PRJEB31778, sample SAMEA3449382) | human gut metagenome | biome: human gut; feature: human-associated habitat; material: faeces | place: United Kingdom | collected 2010/2012 ...
CACTGATCTCGATGTTGAGCTTCTGCTCATCGGTGAGAGAACCCCACGTTCTGACCTCTACCTGACGATATCCTAATGACTTCATGGCTCGAAGTCTGCGCTCTCCTGCGAGAAGTGTGAATGTGCCGTCAGCTTCGGCAATTACAACAGGTGGGTTGATGAGACCATTCTGCTTGATGTCATCTGCAAGTTCCTGAATGTTTCCGAAATCCTTGCGGATCCTGTTTTCTGTTTTGACTTTTGTAATATCAATTAACACTGAAAGCCCTCCTTAATATGTAGTAAAATAAAAATTTTGATTGATAGTCGAGTAATTTCTTTATTCATTTGTTCCAGTGTGATTAAGCACGTTATTTCCAATGTGCTTTGAGGCCGCTTCGAGTTTACGTATAAGCTCCCGATATGGGAGAGTTTCATTTTCTTCGTGACAGTAGTAGGAAGTGGCTGCCATACAGCCATAGATGAGAGTTTCGATTTCTGCGGACGTGAGAGTGATGGTGATTTTGTTCATGGTTAATTGCTCCTTTATATATAGTATAGTTAGTGACGCTTCTGAAATGAAATGGCGGTAGGGAAATTAATTTCTTTGAAGCCAATAGGTTCAACATAATATGCCTTGCGATTACCGGCAATATCAAACACGATAACATCGCTTACCGAAAGAGAACGGGCGTGATAGTCTTTAGGCTGGCATATGTTGAGGGCTTCATAGAGTGCTTCAAGCATCTGGTCGTTGATGTCGCCCGAGATCTCTCCCTCGTAAACCGAAACATAATCAGCGGGCGAGAACTCGCTTTCATCATAAGGCATGAAGCAGTAGGGAATTGTTACTGGGCATTGAAATATAGTATATGTCATTGTTAATCCTTTCCAATATTGCATAGCAAGAGCCTTAACCCCGCCAATGCGGCATGTGGCGTTGCGTTTCGTGTTAATGGTACCCCGGGTCACTCAGCATCGAGCTTAAGGGCATCAAGCAGCTTTTCGAGCATCGCTTCGACACTTTCTGTTTGAGGGAGAGCTCTGGTTGCCGTGCCAGCAACAACGTTTCCCATGTCTTGGTACATGACGGACAGATGATCACGAGTGTGTCCGGAATAGTGGAGCGTTGTGAGCATTGAGTCGTGGTTGAGCATTTCCTGCAGTGAAGCCATTACGTGGGGATCATCATAATGCTGAACAATTATCCAATATGCGAACGTCTTGCGAAGTGAACGAACGTTGAGACTGAAGTTGCATGAGAGCTGAGGAGCAAGCGCTTCCTTTGCTCTGACCAGAAGACGACGAAGAGAGTTGGTTTCAAGAGGCTTGTTTTCGTCAGATGAGGCTCTGAAGAGGTAATCTTCGGGGTGGACTACGGGGAGACTGCTCAGATATTCAGCTAACGCTGCTTTGGCTTCGGCGTTGATGATTGGGTGGTTCATCTTGTGAGTTTTAGATTCGAAAGTTGATATCTCATCAGCAACGAATCCGTCGTTGGTTACTACATCACGAACTTGCAGGCGGAGTAAGTCTTTACCTCTTATACCGATTGAAATGCCAAGGACAAAGAGTGCATAGTTACGGAGGGAGTGCTCGTGAAAGTAGTTCTTGAAAAGCTGAATGTCTGAGAGCTCTCGGAATGGGTCTCCCGGTGTTGCTTTGCGCTTTCCTCGGGCCGTGTAATTAGAGGGGACAGGTTTCGGACGACGATCTATGTTGATAACATTGGCGAGAGAAACTACGGGCGAATTGGCTATTGCGTACATATTGGTCAACCCTTTCTAATGTGTTTTAATACTCTAATTATAGGCTTTTTTACTGGATTTGTCAAGCATTTTTGGATATTGCAAGGGATTTTTTGCGTTTTGTGCAATGTGACGAAGTTTTTTGAGTGTGAATTTTTTGTAGAATGTGACAAGGGATGTGGGGAGAGTTTGTGGATTGTAACGAAAGAGGTGTGAGCTGTTGGGCGTAAAAAGAGGGACAAAATGAGATTTGCGGATCGGAGCTGGTTGAGTGCGATTGGGCGGGATTTTTGAGTGGAGTCGGGGCTGTGCGGAGCGGTTTGATGGGGCGGTTTGTGAGGGGTGATGAACAAAAAGTGACTACGAGAAAAAGTGAATTTTTAACCGAAAATTTCTTGTAAAATACACCCCGTTGTCCCTCTTTTTCGAGTAGAGGGACAGCGTAGGCAAGCCAAAAACGGGGATTTTGCAGTTGTCTATTGACATATTGGATATTGTGCGATATATTATAGCTACAGTCAAGGGAACGGAAACGACAGAGACAGAAAACACCTTGAAATTTATTTTAAAAAGAGGTTGATAAAAAAGCCGTGTGTACACGGCTAAGCGTGAAATGTGGCAAACGGTTTCACCGTCCCACAAACCGCATAAAGAATATGCACACCCTATCCGTTCGGGCTGAACGGGCGGTTGGCTATAGCTCATTTGCTATTGTAAGTCAACGGGTAAACAAAATACCTAAAAAATAGGTGCTGTCTATGTAGCTCCGCTATAGGTGCATACGTTCCCGTGCTCACATCATCGTGAGAAGTTCGCCGTGTGCAGAGTAATAACAGAGAACATAAACACCGAAAAAGCTCTTTTGCGATATAGGTAAAAGCCGAATACAGCTCAATCTATCGCTGAAAAATACTATGCCGACGATAGAAGTATCGGGAGATATGCAAAAATAGGTGTAGTGTCAAGTAAGTGGGTAGGGTAAAAGCGGTTCGCTCCGTTACGGTTGTTCTATATGCTTTTGTGGGCTTAAAATAACAAAAGTTTGTCGGGAATGCTTGCATTTTGACCCTTTGTGACAGGGGCACATTATATCCATATGAGTTTACCGACTTAAAATAAAATTGTCATAGTTTATCAGCTGACGGTATGTCCATGCGGAGGCATAACCATAGCCGATAGGCAGCTATGCCAAAATTACATAAGTAGTTAAAATAGTGTCATATACACCATAGCAAGTAATAAAGGCACTTGCTACACGTGTTCACAAGCCTTTACATAAAAAAGAGTGCCCACACCCCACAAGTGCGGACACTCAAACTCTCCCAACAGAAGGGAGGTGTTTGTTGTGGACGAATACTCTTCGTATAGTTATGTCACTTCCGACAGTGACGTAACCGAATATGTTAGCGATGAGGAGGCGTGGGATTATCCCAACGACCCCGTATTCGCTGACTAAACCATGCAACACTCAGTATAGCACACTCTTTGACTTTTGTCAAGGGGTGTTGCTGTACATCTGTAAACTTTAGCATTGTTCGAGCGCATAAACCGCCAACATTTCCGCCGCTTTGCATAGGGATAACCGTGCGGACTTTGTGCGCTCTATAGAGTGCTAAACACTCAAATATATAGTCCATGTGACTTTAAAATGGAGGTCTTTATGACTATTAACTCTACATTCAGCGCTATCGTCTCTACCCCTATCACCTATAAGAAAAAAGGTGCAGACGGCAAATTCATCTCTATTACTACGACCGCTCTCGCTGACAGCTTTGCACACGCCCCCAAGCTGTCCGACATCGAGGACGAGTCCGCCAAGTCTGCTCTCGGCAACCTTGTCAAGGTCTTTGAGTATCTTGAAACCGCCGCCACATCACGGACTGACAACCAGAGAGATAAATCGGTCAACAAAACTCACGACTTTGCCCGCTCATATCTTAAAGCGGTTGGTCTCGGTTGCGGTGTCGGCAATATAGCTATGCTCACGGCTATATTTGCCCCTAAGAGACAGACTAAGACCGATAAAGACACCAAGGAAAAAAGTGTCCTTGGCGGTTACACTACCAAGTCTACATTTATCAAATATGCTCTCTACCTTACTAATCATGTTCTCAACGACGGAACATGGTGTGACCCTAAGTCTTCCCGTAAGACAAGCAAGTCCGAAATGGACGACCTTGCAGAGCAGATGCGTAAGAACAAGGAGGCATACGAGGCTGAAAAGGCTAAGAATGAGCAGAACGAAACTATGGTTACGTTTATTATGAATCTGCTTACTCCCGAGCAGATTAAGGCAGTACAGGCGCAAAAGCTCAGTAAGTGAGGTAATCCTATGCCACGCCATGCCCAATACCGGGCACAGGTCGTCCTGTTGGGGTCAACGACCTAAAATAAATGGCTCCGACCCAATACCTCTGCGGATATAAGCCCGACAGAGAGTAATTTCTTGGGCAAGGTTACACTGCCCACCACTGCCAGACCTGTACAACAGTGTAGGTCGGTTATCGACCAGCTCATGTCATTAAACCGAGCAGAAAGGAAACTACTATGGAAGCTATAGAAGCTATTTATAAGAGAAGACCATATCAGATGGAGGTAACATTCTGCAAGTTCGCCAATATTGGCGGACGCACAAGAGTTGTGCCTGAACATGGGAATATCCTCAGGGGAATCCCAGTGTTCACTGACGACAAGGGTAGTAGTTATGTTTATATGGTAGATTCGTACTACCGTAATGATGCTGGCTTTTTTGAGGCGTTTGCTGAATACCGAAACTTCGCCGACCTCGGCGATATAATGTATCGAGAAGTGGGGAAGGAGTGGAAAACCTACGACCTCGACATAGTGGATGAGACCATCCACCATAGTCTCGAAAAATACACCTGCAAAATTTCCGATGGTACAATTTCCATCATAAGAAAGGTAGGTGAATAATCATGTCAAATCTTGTTTTAAACCTCTTTTCACTGGGCTGCAAGTCACGGAGCGACATTACGCTTCGCAGAGACGCTATGGATTCGTCCATTGCATTCATCAAGTTCGCAGGTCATACCTACGCTGCGAACTGGGATGAGTTTCGCATCCTCAACTTTGAGTGCCCTCTGACACTCATTGTCTAAAGGTTATAACTGCCAAGCAATATTAGAAAGTAGGTGTTTCCAATGCACTACTAATGGTCCAAGTGCCAGCGACCGGAAATAGGCGGCACGAACCTGACATCCGACAGCTCTGTACGTAGGATGTACGATTCGCACTTGGTAAATGCGAACCGATAATCCCACACGGCAAATCTGAACTGGGTTGGTCGATAGTCAGGGGCTTAAATTAAAAAGTAAAAGTCCGTGGTGGACTTTGGAGGTAGTTATGTCAGTAATCACAAGAGCAGTTTCGGGAACTGCCTGAACAAAACCCGAAATCAACGAAAGGACGTGATACCAATGCCCTAACACCACAAGCAGCTTAGCGGGGTGCTGCTCTACCAATCACTCCGCCCCAGCAGGTAACTGCAAAATACATATGAAAGGAGTTTTCTGAATGAAAACTGCAAAACACAAATACGCTCCCACCGAGTGGCATGTACTCTCCGTTGCCATTATCGTAGCAACAATAATTCTTGTTTCCCTGATTTCTCCATGGGAGCAGGATATGACAGGAATAGTAATTTTCCCCGCACTGTTCTGCGGGATAATCGCAAGATGTGTATATGACTGGCTGTTTATTATCAAGACAGTCATTTTTACAACTGTAAAATACAGTTGCGAACACATATTAAAAAGGGCGGTGAAGTACATTGGCTGAATACTACAAGCAGGAATTGGCGATGCTAACAAAACAGCTCGCCGACCTTAATTCCGACCTCATATCTGCAAACAGCAAATATGAGGCTGCCTTAATAAGAGATAACATCTCAACCGTTAAGGCAGAGATAGTTCTTTGCAAGCGTGACCTTGCAAGAGAACTTGCATAATCGCCTAAACATATTAGATATTTGAAAGGAAATGATATTATGAAAACAATCGCAGAAATCAAAGCAGCTCTCGAGGTAACAGCACAGACCGAATTTACCATTTCTCAGGTCGCACATATTATTGATGCACCACATTCTACAATTCGCCTTGCATTTCGCAATGCGAATCGTAGCAAGTGGACAAAAGAGGATATCCTTCGCTATGTCGAAGGTGTAGTCGGAAATTCCGATATGCTGACCAGTTCAGAAGCAGCTAAATATCTGGGAATTTCATATCCCACATTGAACTATTACATAAAGAGGGGACTCATAGTCCCCGACATTCATGGCAGGGGACAATTTCCTAATCTTTTTTCCAGAGAGACACTTGACGGTTTCAAGGAATATCTTAACGGCAAATCGGCAAAGTCGGAGCCCGAAACTTCTGCCGTCGTTGTCCCCGTAACCGCAAATCCCGAACCTGCTACCGAGTATGTCAGTCCAATAGATGTGCTCATACACATCGACAAAACAATCAACGAAGACCCAAACGTCAAGGCATACTATGATATGAAGAATCGGTTTGAACAGATGAACGAAGCCGCATTACAAAAGCTGTTCTCTCCCATGCTGGAACGGTTTAAATTTGCTTATATTTGCAAGTGCGTTCCTGAGATCCAGTCTCAGATGCTGACTTGCATAAACAAGGGCAAGCTCAGAGGCATGGAAAAGTACGGAATGGATTTTAACGCATTTCTTAAACTGGTCAAATTCGCCCACGATAATTACGTTCCCCTTGATGCGATCGACAATCAGGGCGAAGGCGTAAATGCGTAATTGCAAAATCAAATAGGAGGTAAACACATATGAAAACTGCAAAACTTATTATTGACGGTAAAGAGATCGAGGTTCAGATCTCAGATAAACAGGTGGAAGAGCTGACTGCGCCTAAGAAAGTCACGGGCTTTGAAAGAGCCGATAGTTATTTGTATATCGACTCCGAGGGCGACATAGGGTTGGGTTATGACGAAGATGATGTAAATTCCGATTGTCATTATGCGGTGGCAAACTACTACACCAATAGGCGACTTGCCGAATGGTGTAAACGCAGCGACACTCTTACCCGCCAAATGAGGCGTTGGGCAGCGGAGCATAATACCAAACCTGCTGATTGGGATTGTCATACACCCAAATGGTCTCCTGTTTGGAATAATGTAACTCAGAAAGTTGAAGCGTATGGTTATATCACTGGCATTGATTGTGGACAAGTATATTTTGTAACTAAAGAACTTGCCGAAGCCGCGATCGAGGAATTCGGTGACGAAATAAAATGGCTCACCGAAAACCGCCCCAAGTGGTTCTGATAATCATACACACATATTTAAAAGGAGAGATATTATTATGATGACCGTAAAAGAACTTATTGCAAAACTCGAAACCTGTGACCTTGATGCTTATGTTGGCATTCATAATTCTTGTTATGAATGTGATGCGTTAGCTTACAACGTGCTCACCGATGTTCATACAGAAGGTGAGTATGGACAGCTCAAAGAATACGGGTGCGACGATCCCAATATCGGATACTATATGCTTTGTCACAACAATGCCAAGTTTGTCGTCATCGAGGGATAATTACAACTTCAAACTATGAGCTCAAGCCCATCAGCCTGTCTGGTGGGCTTTTCTGATAGCTTGAACTATCAAATAAATTTTAACGCCGAAAGGCAGAAAGAGGTATTATCATGAGTACAAGATATGAAGTTGGTCAGAAGGTCGTAATTGCAAATGAAGAGACTTTAAGGCATGTATTATACACAGTGTCTGAAATGTACAAATATGCAGGCACAACAATGACAATTTACACAACGCATTCGGGAAGTGTCACCTGCCCTTATTATATGGTCGAAGATGAAAACGACAACAGTGGACGCCGTTGGCATTGGTCAGACGGTATGATCGACCACGAAGCAACAGCACGACTGATGGAAACTGCAGAACCGGAGCCCAAAGAGTTTAACGAGTTCTCTGTCGATTACTACACCAACAAGGTGTATGATATGTTCAACAGATTTGCTCGCAATGGCGCACTTATCGACCGTGCGAATAAGTTTACCAAAGATGGCATCCGTAAGAATGTCGAAGAGTGGCTCAACATGAAGGCTCCACTTTTCAGACTTCTTCGTAAACACCCTAACTGGAACGAAGAGGCAAAAGCAGTCGTCTATCATCAGACCGAGCACCGTATGCCATCATCGGCAGATTCAGAATCCGCATTTAGTCACCTTATAGAATTTTGTGGATACGACCACATTGAATCTGGTACAACTCCTTGGGACAATGTTTACACTTGCTTTTCTGAAATGTCTCAGATAGATTGGCAGACAATGATAAACAAATCGCATATTTGCAATTGGAGTTGGATATCAGATTCCTATGTTGACAGTAAAAGGCTTTTTGCCACCGTATTCTTAGCACTCTTTTCTCAAGAGCCGATGAATACAATGTCCAAAGAAGTTGCCGACTGCGTAAATCGAATCTATCCCGATATCAGAGCACACGTTGGTCAAAAGACAAGCCGAATTGCAAATAAGTTGTTCTGTAAATTCGGTTTTGATAAAACCCCAAACTATAACCGTGAGTTTGCAAAGCTTGCGGATAGCATGAATCCGTTTGACGTAGAACGTATTACAGTTCTTTCTGCAAACATCATCGACTTTTTGCTGATGTCAAACGGCAACTCGTGGCGTTCCTGCCATACTATCCTCTCAGGTGGTCCCGATAATTACGGTGGCTGCTATATGGGCGGAACACTTAGTTACGCCAATGATTCCGAATCAATGATATTCTATACTGTCGATAAGGATTATCACGGCACAGATTATTGCTTTGAACCTAAAATTAATCGCCAGATTTTCTTCTGGAGTTATCCTGTGCTCGTACAGGAACGCCTTTACCCGCAGTGTAACGATGACACGGAACAAGGAAAAGCCCTTGTTAAGCAGTACAGAACTGTTGTTGAGGATATCTTTGCAACCTGTCTTGAAACTCCGAATCTTTGGGTCAGGGAGAACCGCAACAGAGCAAGTGTATGTAACCGTGATGATACTTTTATGTACGATGATTGGAATAATTTCCCTAACTACATTGTACATCTGAAAAAGGAAATTTCCGTTTCCGAAAACGAGGTTGAAGAGGGCAGCGATACTGAAAACCGTGACTCTGATTACGTTATTCGTTCTGCAAAGTATATTGTCGTGGGCGGTACAAGCTATTGCATAAACTGCGGAGCTGAAAAATGTAAAGATGAATTTGAAGACAGTGAAAATTCTCATAACGGTCTTCTTTGTCACAAGTGTCACCCCGATGAGGAAACAGCTTATTGTGATGAATGCGGTTGTTACAACGATCGTGATGATATGCACTGCATAGACGGCGAGTGGTATTGTGATAACTGCTGTTTCTATTGTGAATATCATCAGGAATATGAAACAGGCAATTACACATACGTCGAAAATTATGGCAACGTTTGTGAAAACGGTCTTTATATTGGTGATTTCTGTTGCTGCGATCAGTGTGGGGAGTGGCATTACGACGAACCAACTACAACTGTCTATGACAGATACGATGATGAGATCGAAGTCTGTGATAATTGTCTTAAGGAATATTACATACAGTGTGATGACTGCGACGAATATTTCCACCGTGAAAATATATTTGAGCTTGGTAGCGATTGTTTTTGCGAAGCTTGCTATGACAAGCATATGGAAAATGAGGAAACAGAAGAACCCGAAAGCTCTGAGGAGGTAACTGCATAATGGTAAACAGCATAACAACAACCGCAGTCAATTATCTCAGAAGCCTCGGGATATCCTGCTCCGAGCTTGGTGTTGCCAAAAACATAAACGAGTGGAGCAAAAATAAAACTCCGCTTCTTGAGTTACTTCGCAAACACCCTATGTGGCGAGAGGACGAGCTCGCAATCGTTACTACAATAACCGAGAAGCGAGAACTTGACAGCAATTACTTTAGTTTCTGCGATGAGATGCGGGCACTGATTTTTGAAAACAGCGATGTTTCATATAACATAATTACAAAACTGAGAAAGCACATCTTCGATAATCACGGTGGAAACGTCCCCGATGAGTTCAGGATGTTCTTTTCAATGAATAACAATAACGACACTGCTCTCCGATTTGTAACTCAGCATTGTTTTTCGGAAACTGTTGATGGCGATATCGTGTCCACAATAAATCTGATAGCTCCCGAATTTAAATTCAAGAGCGGTCAAAAATCGACACGAATTCTGAACAAAGTCTATGAATACTTCGGTTTTACAAAACACCCGGAGTATAACCGCATCTTCGCAAAGATAAGCGACTGCATATCACCCCGAGCCTTCAAGCGAACTGCGGTTCTCTCAGTCAATCCTATGGATTACCTTACAATGAGCCATGGCAACTCATGGAGCAACTGTATGTGTTTAACTCCAAGCCGCAATTTCGATGGCTTTGAGTATAAAGGAAAGCACAAAGCAGGTTGTATGTCCTATCTGACTGACAGGGTTTCACTTCTGTTCTACACTCTTGATGATAAGAACTTCGAATCAAGAGAATTGTGGAAGATACCGAAGATAACCCGACAAGTGATATTCTATAAGTCGCCCCACATAGTTCACGAAAGAATATACCCCAAGTCAATAGACTATTGTGAGAGCGACAGCAATCCGTATTTCATATATCGAAACCGTGTCCAGAAAATTCTTTCGGAGTGCGAAGGTGTCCCCGGCTCGTGGACGCCAAATCACACAATAATCAAAAGCAACCCCGATACGTTTATGTACCCCGACTGGAAGTTTTATACGGTACTTAAATATGATAATCCCGATTTGCCGAAGCAGAGCAACACAATATCAGTCGGCGGTAGTACATATTGTATAGAATGCGGGGCACAGAAGTACCGCTCAACATCAGATGTTAATGATATAATGTGCAGTTCACTTTATTGTGATAACTGCGATTCGTCAATTGCAAATGATAATTGTGATGACGATGCCCCCGATGTCGATTCTTATGATGATTATGACCGCTTCTAATCAAATAATTTAATGGAGGAAAATGGCTATGCCTACAACAACTACTACAACTACTACTACCACTCCCGCAACCGCAAATATTTCCGCATTTAATACTTTATCACCCAAGGTAAAGAAATACGAACCGGAAAAACACGTAAGAAACCTCAATCCCAAAACACCCGATCTCGACAACGTAAATAAGATGATCGAAAAATATAATTCTATCATCGGCAGCACAAGAGATTTCAGACCTCTTTCATCTCTGTTTGAAAAGATAATCCGACTTGAGCAGTATGCTCTCAAAGATTTTCTTTACTCGATACTCGTCGGCTTCGGTTATGATGTTGTCTATGCGGACGGATACTTATTCGCAAAAGGCAATGTTCCCGTAATGATGTGTGCTCATATGGATACTGTTCATAAGGAACCCGTTCGAGACATTTATATGTCCGATAAGGGTTGCGTCTGGTCTCCGCAGGGTATCGGCGGCGATGACAGATGCGGTATCTATACTGCACTTATGAGTATCAGAGATGGCATTAAGCCTTACATTCTCTTTACCGAAGACGAAGAGATAGGCTGTGTGGGAGCTGATTACTTCGCAGACGATATCCGTAATAGCATTATCAATCTCGAAGACATAAACATCAACTTCATAATTGAAGTGGATCGCAAAGGCTCAAACGACAGCGTGTACTATGACTGCGATAATCCCGAATTTGAGAAGTTCATTGACACATACGGCTTTAAGACTGCATATGGTTCCTGCTCTGACATCTCATATGTAGCTCCCGCTCTCGGTGTTGCAGCTGTAAACTTCAGCAGCGGATATTACAATGCTCATACCACAAGCGAGTATATCGTTCTTGATGAGCTTTATAACGTTATCGAAAGAGTAAATACAATTATCAAGGACGTAGCCGAGGGTAAAACTGCAAAGTACGAATACATTGAAGCTACATACAGCTACCGAGGTTATGCCAGTAAAAGATACTACGGCTGGGACGGCGATGACGGATATGACGACTTCGATTACGGCAGATACTACGGCAAGGACAAGACCGGTAAAACTGTTATCAATTCTTTCCCAGATGATGAAACTGATTATGAAGAAGATGAGTCTCTCTGGGACAATATGATAAAGGCAACTCTGCTCTACAACTCTGAATATCTTATGCTTGCAGACGGTTCGATGATTGAAACAGACGGTACTGACGATTTCTATATCGGTAAAGATAATAAGATCTACAAGCTTATTGACTATAGTTCCAATGAAGATGAAGATTATGATAAGTTCAATATTATCGTAACTCCAATTGACGCAGTTGCCTTTACTAAGAACAATACCATCTGTAGGTATGATGAAACTGAAGCTGAGTACGTGTTCGTCGTCAATGATGAACTTGATTACTACAAAAAATAAAGGAGTGATGCCTACGAAAACAGGGTTTGATAACGGCATCTGCACTGAGTGTGCTTATAACACAAAAGGCAGATGTTCTATCTGTAAGTCGTCTGTCAAATATATAAAAAGCTGTCCCGAGAATTACAGTTATGAGCTTATGCGGGAGATAGCCGAAGATATCTGCAGGAGGAGGAAAAGAATGCCTCATGGAGATGTACTATCAAGGGAGTGGTAATTTGAGTTTTGTAATTGCAATTATTATGCTCATTGTAAACCTTATCGAAACCGAGTAAGGAGGAAATTATTATGGTAACAAAAGAACAGCAGCTTGCAGAAGCAATCGAAAGAATGAAAGCACTGAAGCTTCATAAAAACACAATCGCAGACTTAAAGCAGGGGAGAGTAAACGTCAGCAAGCAGAGGGGTGCTCTCTACTGGGCAAATGAAGAAGAGAAGGAGATAATTGCAAAGTTCGAAGCCGAGCACAATGCACTTGTATATCACGCCATTTATACCCCGACACATTTCGGGTGCTGCTTTTCTATGCTGTTTGTAAGTCAGTATGAAGAGGAATGGGAAATGGATAACAAGGATATCAAAGCAGGCTACCCTATTGCAATGGTTATAAACCTCGACGACGAATGGTGTTCCGATATGGGAAGCATTGGAGTGACACCGATGTTCGGCGGACTGATAAGAACTGCATAAAAGGAGGACTGCAAATGAAGTATCTTGAAATAACTCTGCACGATAATGATTTTGGTAGAGAGCTTAACGGTCTCGGACAGTATCTGATAGAACAGATAACAAATAACGATGGTGAATTTAATATCAATGACAATTATCCATTGTTTCGTGATGGAATTGTAAAATATCTTTCAGCTGCTTATCAACTTCGCAAAGCGATATGGTGGGGTAAAGCTGATGATGTTGGAGACGTAGCCGATTATTTTGACTTGCGTTTAAAAATTAGAGTTATCGAAGAAAATGAACTTAAATCTTGGGATAACGCAGAAATACTTTACGTACCCATCTGTACCCTTAATGATGTTTATCACGGTGTGACATGGGCTATTGTATAATTTGAAAGGAGAAAATACCTATGGGACTTGATATGTATTTATATGAAGTAAGTAAACCTGATATAGCAGAGGGTTTTAGTTTAACGGAAGATGAGATTTATACCCGAGAAGAAGATGGACTGGTCTTATTTAACGAAGAGGAATATATTGCATTTCCATATAAAGAGTATTTAGTAAAAGGTGAAATAAAGAAATGGTATATAGAGATCAAGCAGATACTTATAGATGTTATGGGTCTTACAAGCGATATGGTTATAACATCTAAATATGGTGGTGTAAAATATTGTGATAATCAAACAGTTAATATGCTATACATAACCATTAAGAAAGACTATAAAGTGAAAACAGGCAATTCAACTGTTGTACAGCAAGATGATGGCTTTGCAATAAAATGTAATGTGGAATTAAAGGAAGAGGATGTTGAAACTGCTACATACAAAGCAGAGGTAATTTTCGAAAATAGTTTCACAGAAAGTGGCGGACGAAAATATAACGGTAAATACATAGTGGAGCAGTATGAGGTGGTTTATGTTGTAAATCTTGAAGAGATTTGTTATCAGCGTAAGGGATTGACAGATGCGGGTTGGGATGCACTTCCGGAAAATTGTTCTTATTGTGGAGACGAGAGGGTAATAGAGACCTTATGTAAGACAGGTGGTTTAAGTGAAGAGTTTTTGGAAAAATGGGAAAATGGCAAGACAGTATTTTGTCCTTGGTGGTAATAGGAGGCATTCAATATGGTATGCAATAATGAAATTGTTATGGTAGGTACAAAAGGTAAAACACTCTTGTGATTTATAAAGATTACGACTGCGAATCACCGAGAGAATGGGACAGTCTCGGACATCTGATTCTCTTTGGAAGAGATACAAGAGCTTACGGAGACAAGCATAACTACAAATCATTTCAGGAGCTGACAACTGCACTTTCCGGTATCAAAAGAGTTCAGTATCCTGTGTATGCTTACGTACATAGCGGAGTAACATTTTCACTTTCGGATTTTGGCGACAGATGGGACAGCGGAATATGCGGTCTTATCTATGTCACCTATGATGAGATCGAAAAAGAATACGGAAAGGTTGACGATTCTACAATTGCAACTGCGAAAACAGTTTTGCAGGGCGAAATAGAGGCACTCAATCAGTATGCGAGCGGCGAGGTGTACGGGTACACCTTGTATGAATTCGATGGGCCATTATACAGCTGTGGCGGTTTTTACGGCAGCGACGGTATAGAAGATATCCTTGACGAAACCGGGTTCAGTAAGAGCGATATGAAAGAAGTCTATAATAACTATCGCTTCGGCCTCGATAACTATTTTGAGGAAACATTTATCAAAACAGTCAAGTGGTCATTAAGACCGTAACTGCAAAAGGAGAACGAGAATGAACATAGGTCAGTCATATGAAATAACCAAAAGAATAAAAGTCCATACGAAACCGCTGGTGACGTGCGACGTTATTCTAACCGGAAAATTTGAAAAGGAAACAAAGATGTTATTCGTTTTCGATAATTTCAAGGTTAGGAAAAATGTAATCATATCTATAAAGGAGAAGTGATAGGTGATGAATCAGATAGGTTATGCTGTAATTATTCGCAGTGCTTATGACGGCATACTTCTTGTTCAGCTCTGCGATGATTATGATACCGCAGTTGAAGAACTGCAGAGGGCATACTGCCTTGACTTATTGGAATATGACAACCTTCACATACACGTAGATGAAACGTGCGACGAAAGGGAGAATCTGAAAACAATAAGTCTGACCGACGGTAACATCGTTACATATACAGTAGAGGAGGCTTATAAATGAAGAAGTACAGTGTAACACTTTTAGTAACTGGATATACAACGCTTCACATCGAAGCTGAAAATAAAGATGCAGCGGTGAAAGCGGCAGAGAAATCATTTTATAATAACTGTAATCTCTATCTTGACGATGCAGAAACAGATACTTGGGAGGTGGAAGAAGAATAACTGTATATGATGACAAGGGGACAACATCATGCCGTCATGGAGATGACTGCGAATGTTATCTGTATGACGATGAACTGATAACTGTAATAAGAATAATCGGAAAGGAGAAGAGATAAATGAAACCGAATAAACTTGAACGGTTTGTGAACGACCGAGAGCTGCATGAAAGAGCGCTTTTGCACATCGACCGCAAGGGACTCGATATGTGCGTGCTGTCCACGTTTTCGCAAGATGCAGCGTGGGCTCTTGCAGGCGACCTTATCGCTAATTGCAAAATCGAGTTCAAAGCCCCTGTAGAGATGTACATTGACAAGCTTACAGACAACTGGTTGACATTCGCCGAAGCAGAGAAGCGAAACTTTGAAGAAGTCCGCAAGCTTGCAGTTCTCGAAACGTTTGACCGAGTTCTGTGCAATACATTCTATAAGATGTATTACGACGATTTTCACCACCTGATACATCCTAACTGCGTTTCTTACCGCAGGGGACTGTCAGCCGGCAAGACCGTAAAGGCTCTTGTCAGTGAGATGAACCGTAAGAAATGGTACAAAGGATACAAGCTTGACCTGAGCAAGTTCTTTGATACCGTAAATCGTGAAACGCTTGACAGAACACTCGATATCATAACTCCCGATAAGGATTGTATCGATAACATAGTAATTAAACATTATCACGACGATACTATAATCATAAACGGAAAACCCGAATACAGATATAAATCACTAAGTCAGGGCAATCCTATCGCCTGTCTGCTGGCTGACCTGTGCTTGAGAGATATAGATGAGACCATAAGTAATATGGATGTTATCTATTATCGCTATTCTGACGATATCATAATCCTCGGCAGGGAAGCTGACCACGCCCTCGAAGTTATAAAGCAGATGCTCGAACCAAAGGGTGTAACTCTTAATCCCAAAAAGGTCAAAGCGTTACAGGCAGATAAAGACTGGTTCGAGTTTCTGGGCTTTAAGATACGTGGCGACTTGATAACTGTGTCTGCAAAAACTCTCAGAGGTATCGAGCAGCATATAAAATCTGAAACGATACAGTGGAGCAGAGAACACAAAAGACCGGCTACCGAAGCGGAGACCAAGCGGATATGCAGGCGGCTCCAGAGGTATCTGTTCCTTGCATATGAAGAGAACAGCAACCAGTTCGGCATGTGTCAGTATCTGTTCGGAACCGTTAACTGCAAACATGATATCGACATGATAGACAGGTATTGTAAAGATTGTTTAAGAGCAGTGATAACAGGTCGCAATAAGGTTTGGGGTCTCGGTTCTACAGATAATAACCCCAATTACACGATCCAGTTCCAGAAAGGAATAAACGTTAAAGCCAACAGGAAAAGGACTGTGGCAGACGGAATAGATATGGTAAGGGCTGCCGGTTGGTACAGCCTTAATCATATGTACAAAGTCTATCATACCGACCACGAACTCTGGCTGAGCGAGATAAACAAAATAAAAGGAGGTGTTATACATGACGCTGTATGATGCGTTAATTGCAAAATCAGAATCGGGGCATAAGCTCAGGTTCGATCTGGTCAAAAAGAATATCAGAATAGATAAGCGTGTCGTAATGGAAAACGGCAAGCTTGTAGCTGATATGATAGGCGGCGAAGTTATCGACTCGTTGGGGTCTCCTGTGTCCGGCTATGACGATCTGGTAACTCTTTACGAGAACTTTATTCATTCGTCACCGAGCAGTGAGAACAGCCGCAAGACTTACCTGTTTAAACCTCTGTCTGCCGATGAGCTGAGCATGACCGACTTTTACCGTAACGATAACCGAGATGTAATGCACGCAAAGCTTTGTGCCGCTATTATAATCGGAAGTCTTAACGGTACCCTTAAATGGGAAACGCCCGGCTGGTTCCGTAAACTGACCGATAGTTTCATAATCTATCGCAGCTATATCCAGTAACCCGAAAACCATAAACCATACATATTAAAAGGAGAAATTTATTATGACTAACAACAACACGAACAACGTTAACCTTAACAACAGCAACCTCGATATGAATGAGTTCGCAAAACTGGTGGCAAAGTCAATGCTCGATATGGCTAATACTCCAATCCCTGCCGACAATGATAACTCAATTCCTGCGCACGGTAAGTATTTTGGCAAGACGATCTGCGGCGAAGTCTAGAACCCCAGAACAACAAGACGTTGGATCTCCGCTCAGTTCATTAGACTTATGAGACAGGAGAGTGTCACCACAAGTATCAATCAGGTAATCGCAAATTTCTATACCTATAAGTACAGTATCCTCTATACCTGTAAGGAAGCTAAGCTGCTGGCTCACCTCAAAGATAACGACCCCGTTGCATTTGAAGAGCGCAAGCATTTCTTTGATGTGAATAGCATCGCCGATATATTTATGAACTTCGCTAAGGAGTTCCAGCCCAGTCTTCAGAGCCTTATAAATACCGCTTGGTCATACTCAGACTTCGCTGTAATTGCAGAGGCTATTGAACTGGTAATTGCAAAGAGAGCGTTTGATATCCCCGAAGGCACAGGCATGAAGGGCGGCAGATACTTCAAGAACCACGAGCTTGCTGATGCGTTTATTCGCAGCTTCAAGAAGGCTGGCGCTTATTATACTCTCAAAAACTATATCATGTTTGACGGAAGATTTATTCTTCACTGGTTCGATGAAGTTTACACCAGAGAGAATGCCCTCAGAAAACTCAGACTCGAGATTCAGTCACCCGACTACTATTTCTATAAGGCACTTAAGGTTTCTATGGCGGAAAACTACATCAGCCTCAGCGATCCTTTTGCGAATATGGAATAAAAAAATAACTGCAAACTCTCAGTCAGCAAAGTGCATATCATCCGGATTTATAAGCATCGACGACAGTTATCACTCCCGTACGATGCTCGTAAATCACGGACTCTTAATCTAAATGGTTTTAGTAAATCGCTGCGGCTGAGAGTTATACTATTATAATTGTAACGGAGGAATACATATGGTAACACGAAACAGTAATGGCGAATACGTTGTCAACGGCACAGTGCTTAGTTCTTACGATGCTTTCGATGTTTATAAATTCGTCAAGAGTGAATACAACGCAGAAGATATGGCGATGACTATCGAAGAAGAGTATGGCGCTCAGACGCAGGAAAAGGTAACTGCAAATCAGGAACTTTGGCGTGACATATTAGACATGTATGAGGACTGCAGAAACAACGATGAGCAGTGGCATTACGACGCCGAATATGTTGTGTCCGAATTCCAATCTGAGCTGGACGCTATAGCGGCAAATCACTAACTGCAAAACGACTTGCGGAAACAACATTCAAGTCCGCAGCAACACGATCTTCTCATCCTGGAGACCTCCAGAGTTCGAGATCGTTTATGCTGCCTCTTATCTAAATATCTTTAGTAAGCATATGTTTCCACAAGCCGAATAATTCCTAATTCATAACACAAAATGCAATCAATAATCCCTCCCTCGGCGCTCGTGATGCGTCACCCATCGCTTCACGCCGCTGTCGTGATTCTTTATATCTAAATTACTTTAGCGACAATTCGGTGTTATGATTTCTTAATTCCCGGCGGCAAAATGCAAATACGCATCTGGTCCGAAGAAATGTACTGGGACACTCCCAGTACTCTTTCCTCAGACAAGATGGTATTATCTAAATCAATTTAGCGAACAACTGCTGCCGGAAATTGCTGATCTGATTTCTGTCCGTCCTAATGCAAACATGTAATCCCTCAGATGAGAGCCATCCAGCACACTGCTGGATGTTTCTCATCTCCGTGATACATGTTATCTAAATGCTTTTAGCGAAAATTCGGCGGTCAGGAAATATATATAAATAATTGCAGCACCTTAAATGCAATAATGTCATTGAGAATCATCACAAAACCGCTCGCAAACGTGCGAGCTTCAAGATGCACCCACGACATTGTATCTAAAAATCTTTCAGCAATACAATAAGCACTTCAATTAAATTCAGTAACCGTGATATCCAATATGCACTGCACCTTCGAAAGATGAGTCGATGACCCTCAATCAACTTCGTTGATTGAAGCGTCGATGACTCTTCTTTCAGAAGGTTCATATCTAAATTCCTTTAGCGATACCATGGATATTCCGGCTGCATAACCGAGTTTGGCAAACTGCATTTCGGGATCTTACACCGACGGGCACTATTCATACCTGACAAGTGCCCGACGTTTCAGATCCCTCATATCTAAACTGTTTTAGTAAATTGCCGCCAGGCTCGGTTTTGATAACTGCAATCAGCATAATAGCTTTGTACTATAGGAGGCGATCAGTCCAGTTACACCCCGCTTATCAGCGGGTGTCACGGACACTCCCCTCCAATACATCTAAACCTTTGTAGAAAACATCTTGTTATGCTAATTGCAAAACAAAATAATTGTTTAATGGAGGTTATAAATAATGAAAAAGATAGTAAAATTCACATTTGATAGGAGGATTTTTTGATGAGAATAACATTAATTTATATTGGAAACGACAGTTACAACAGACCCGTTTATAAAAACGAAAACGGAAAGTTATTTGTTGATGTTGATCCTCGCAAAGATCATGAGCCAAAAATATGCACAAAATATCAAAATTTCGATGGCGAACCTGATACACCGATAGACTGTATAACTGCATATAGCAATGCAGAAATTGAATTTATACCCAAACGCATTACATGGTAATTCAACCACTGATAAAAGTTTTTATGATTATCTGCTTATGGAATTTGGAGGTAACTATTATGGCTAACATTTGCTCTACACAGATAAGATTTTTTGGAAATGATGATGCACTTACAGATTTTTTCAACAGGATCGAGCACGCTGTTTCAGATGAAGCACACCCTGATATGAGCTACTGCGAAAGACGCAGCTTCCGCAACATCGCCAATGAATTCGGAATCGATCCTGATAAGGTCTCATTAAGAGGAGATATCGAATATGACAGGGATTGCGCAACAATATATACTGAAACCGCATGGACGCCTCGCCTTGGCATATGGAGTGCGATAATTGCAAAATGCTATACCAAAGATGACGAGCAGCTCATTTCATTCAGCTGGTGCGCAGAGGAGTTCGGCTGCGATATCTACTGCACAAACGACATGAATGAATTTGGCGACATGACATACTGCATTGACTACGATATAGGCAGCGATGCAGATTACCTCTACGGCGCCACAGAAGAAGAGGTGCTCAAAGAGGTTAACAGAGTTTTTGAAAAAGCAGGACTTGAGCCTGTCAAGTCTCTTGCGGAAGCGGAAGTGGCAGTTGAAGTCAATGAAGACTGGTTTATGTCAGTTCACAAGCTTGAACTGTTTGATACCTGCGATTTTGATTAAAGAGGAGTTTGTAATGGGTAATTGGAAATACATTCTCAGAAGCGGCGGTAAGCTCAGAGTAAAGATAAACAGCGACGATAAGTTTGGTAAATTGTAATTTGAAAAGGAGATTTTATTATGGATAACGCAAAGCTTAATGGTATGATAAAAGAATTCTATGACTGCTTTAACAGAGCGCAGGAGTTGAGACGTGCAGTCTTGGAATATATAGAAGAGACGCTCGATATTGATACTAACGAAAACTACGAGTTCTTTGAGGACGACAGCGATTTCTGCTTCGTCCTTGACTTAGAGACGATCGACGCTCTGGAAAACGGAGATGAGGATCTGATCAACGAACTTCGCAACTGAAAAAGGAGATGTAGATATGAAAGCAGTAAATATTATGTGGGACACTGACGGAGACAAAAAGCTTTTTGAAGAGTTGCCCTCAGAAGTTGAAATTCCCGATGACGTTGACGAAGAAGATATTGGAGATTATATCTCAGACCTAATTGGATTTTGCCATTTTGGGTACGATATTGAAGATTGAAAGGAGAAAACATTATGCCTAATTGGTGTTCTACTAAAATAGAATTTACAGGAAACTTCGCAGACCTTACGGATCTGCACAATAAGATAGTACAGTACACATCGTCAAATGCAGAAACTTCAGGCTTTGGTGAGCCTTGGCTTGGTAATGTGCTCATCGGGTTCGGCTTCGGCGACAGAATCGATAATCCCGAAAACATTATCCGCTGCCGTGGATGGATCGATGACATCGGAAATGTAACCGACAGACAGGATAAGTCGAGTTTTGATATCTTTGCCGAAACAGCATGGATACCAATGATCAAAATGTGGCGTGAGATAATTGCAAGGCATTATGATAATCGTATTTCCATACATTGGATAGCCGAGGAGAAGGACGGCGGGCTGTATATAACCGATGATACAGGTTGGTTCGGCACTGATTATTACCATGTTGAATGGAGTATTGGGGAAGACGAAGATTACGAAGGCGATTATTTTGACGGCCCAGATGAAGTAGCCGAGCATATCAATGGCTTAATTGCAAAATACGATTTAGGCATTGATCTTATTACCGAAAAGGATATCAATACTGCGGACGATGAAGGCAAAAATATTTATTTAAGAGGAAATCACTGGTATATCGGTGTCATTATTCTCAAAGAAGCAAACGATAATGATATTAAATAAGGGGTGAGGCATATGAACACATGTAAACTTTGCAATGGAAATTTCGATTTCCGAAAAATGCAGATCGCTGAGTTTTTAGGCAGAACAGAGATTTGCTTCGGCGGAAACCTGAATAATTCTAACAGTAAAGACAGATTTAAATATTGTCCCGAGTGCGGCAGAAAACTGACTGACAATGATTTTAAGAGGAGTGATTATAATGACGATACCTGAAATGGAAATTAAGCTCGCTCAATATCTGGATACGAGATGGAGAGCAGTTTTTTATGCTGATAATCCATTAGACGAAATAAAATTTTACATAGCTGCGTGTAATACTATTGCCCAGATCGGCGACTGGGAACTCAGAGATGATGGTACGCATTGTGTAAAGCTGGACTGATAATCTGCACAGTCCACCATGGACTGTGGATAACGGCTCGGAACGAGGAACTTTCTCAATCTGACAACTGTAAAATCGTGATCGAAACATATTAAAAAATATATGTTTAAATAAGGAGATGTTTTCTATGGATATGAAACTGTGCAGCGAGTGCATGAATCGTTCCATCATTATGATGAAATCTAAAACAGGCAAGGAGTATCGAGAATACTTTTGCTCCGTTTCGGGTGCCCGGTTAAAATTCACTAAAGAGTGTCCGATGAACTATGATTTGCAGGAATACGAAAAGCTGATTGCAAAAGGCGAGGCTTATGATCAGCTGAGGTACAGAAAAGAAATGGAGGCAGCAATATGAATAATAAGTTTATAAAGGAGATCGCAAATTACATGATAAAAACAGGAACTGCAAAAACCACATCCGGCAATTACATATTTTACTTTGATGATCTTGCAAAAAGGTTCAGAACAAGTAAGACGGTTATATCAGCAAATGCCGAGGCTATTCTTGACGAACTGATTCAGCATGAGGAATTCTGTTTTGATGGTCAGGAATTAGAGCCGGACTGTTTTAGCCTGATATTCTATCTTAACTATTGTCCTAATTGTGATGAATGCTAATATGGAAAGGAAGAGTAATGATGAACGAATATATAATCGTGTTTGATAGCGGAGCTCCATCATTCAGGTGTGGAATCAAGAAAACCATAACTGCAATTTCACCTGCCGATGCCATTATTAAACTCATGCAATCTGTCAAGGTGGACTGTATAATTTCAATTCAGAAACTTGATAATACAAAAGGGGAGTGTCGTATATGAAAAAGATATCTTATGCCGAACTTGTTAAAAATGAAAATCTTATTCTCTGCAATAATATCACGAATCTTGAACTTGAGCTTTATTGCGGTAATGATTACGACGAAGAAGATGATTATCCTTACGATATCTATCAGTATTATCTTATCGACCAGGGCTTTGCCGATTATTTGGCAAGAGCAACCGATGAAATTGTATACTATTGCGATGAACTGGATCTTTATGTATGGGGAGTGACTCACTTTGGCACTCCTTGGAACGGCGTCTATCTTAACGTCAAAACCTTTGATGAAATGTGCGCCGACGGTACATATGATTAACTGTGATTATGCTTATATTCCCAAATAAAATCTGCAAATTGTCCATAGACCCGACGTTCTAAAGATGATTTAAGAAAAGCGTTACGCCGATATAACACTGCCATTCTCTTTGCTCTTATTTCAGCTGCCATTTTGGATATATTACAAATTTCAGATATCTCATTTGCCGAATGAATGTCGCAGCCCCAAAGCACACACGCAGGAGCAAGAATGTCAATCGCAAATCTTTCTGCCTCGTACTCGTCATCGGTGGGGATGATAATATGACCCAGCTCATGAGCAATAGTGTATCGTCGTGCTTGGTATGTTTCGGTATCTCTTACAATGATATAATATCTGTTGTTCTCGATAACTGTTTTTCCTCTTTGTTCGGCGGCTAAAGCATAAGGGCTGTCAGTCGGCAGAACAGAATTTTCTATTACTTCGGAATTGTAATGATTGCAAATCTGAGACAGTTTGACAGGGAGCGCTTTAATATTGCAGTTGATCAAACATTGCCACGCTGCATTTCTGGCCCGTTTATATTTTTCATACAAAAAAATCACCTCAGCAGTTATTGTTTGTAACTGCCGGGTGATTATTAAGGAGGGACGTTAGTAATTGTTGGTAGATTTGGAGATGTTACATAAATTGTAACTGCGGGCAGCAAGCATCTGAGGTTCTTCTTTTATATAATACCCGATGACTTTGCCAAAAATTTCGATCTTATGGTCTGTAGTTATAACCGAATATTTAGAATTGTAAGAATGAAGACCATCTTCCTGATAGATTTTAAACAGGGGACAACCATCAACTATGGCAATAACTTCATCTCCATATCGGATCCCACAATTGCGGTTTACCCAAACAATGCAGCCATTGGGATATTCAGGTTCCATGCTATCTCCGTCAATCGGAATTCCACAATCTGCACCAACAGGGATTTCGTCAATAGGAAACGACTCTTTTTCAAAAGAATCATCTTCCGTAAAGGGGAAAGAAACACCTGCGCCTGCAGCGATAACCGCAATATCCATTTTGCGCATAGAGATTTTTCGTCTTTTGTTTTGAGATTCTCCGAGCCTGTCGGATATTTCAGAACAGCGACCAATAAAACGCTGTTGTTCATTATCAGGCAGCGAGTGGAAGACATTTAATAATGCTTTGTCGTTCTCAGATAATGATATTTTATCAAACAATAAGTTGTCAACGGTAACGTTAAGGTATCTTGCGATTTTAACTACAATATCAAGAGTTATCTTAGAAGTCGGTTTCTTTTCCCACTGGCTGAATAAGCTCTTGTTACAGCCAATAGCAGCTGCAACGGAAGCCTTAGTCTTTCCGCTGTTTACTATTTTCTGTATTATGGTTTCACTGTATTCCATATTTCAATGTTTACCTCGTAAATTGTTGTATAGTTTCTTAATTGTATCTTTGTCGATAATAAACAAAGATGAATATAATTTGAAAAAAACACTTGACTTTACGTTCAAAAGCGTATATAATCATATTATAAGTTGAATATTCTCAACTTTAGTATTATTATACCACATTTCGTGATAAAAGTCAAGTAAACTAATTATTTCTTGGCATACACATTTGCTGTCCGATTTTCCGACCAGATCGTGTGCTATAATTAGTATGGCAAAATATATAAGGAGGTCTAAAGATGCTTATAAAAGAATATTCTGTGCGAGAAGTGCAGGATATATTATCACGGAATGGGTTTACATATCTTAGAACTCACGGCAGTCATCGTATTTATTCAAACGGTAATTGCAGCGTTTCAATTCCGTCTCAGAAAAAGACAGTTAATAAAATGCTGTTTCTGAGACTTGTCAAGGAAAACAATATCATCATAAATTAAAAAGAGGAGAAATATGATAACTTTTTTGGGCGGTTTGGCTATCATTGTTTTTACGTTGATAGCCCTGAGAATTATAGTTGACCATCCACTCTTTATGATTTTTTTTACATATCTGGGCGGCGCATTTATAGGGTATCTTTTATCAGGCATTGGGGGCGCAGTTCTCGGAGATGCAATCATGGGGTTACTCTGGCTTATTTTTATAAAATGCTCAAAATAATATGTAATTGGAGGATATTAAAATGAAAAATATAGAAAGACTTATAGCACTTTCTCAAATGGACGACACAATCGATTTTTCAAGTGTGGTAAGGATCGCTGCCGATGAAGCCCAGGAAAAATTTGATAATTGGTCTGAAAGAACTCAAGAAAGCGAGAAGGGTGAAACGATGCAGGAATATATCGATCACCTTAATTCTGCCGCCGATGCTTTTGATGAAGCATTTTCCGAGCTTAATGAAGCTTTAGAAATGGACGTGTGATGTATGAGTATCGGAGGTCTTATATTTGTTATCGTTCTTGCGCTTGTAAGTACAGCAATAACTATATTTATTATAGGCAAACAAAATTCAAAAAGAAAAATGAAAGAACAAAAACAAGCAGAAGAAGAAAAGACTGAGAAGGAGATCCTTCTTGAAAAGCTTGAAGAAGCCAAAAAACGTAACGCAGAACTGCGAAACAAGAAAGGAGAACAGTAATGTTAGGACTTGTAGCTACTATATTTGCGTGGATCGGAATTGGCGGCGCTCTTGTACACGAAAAAACTCAAGAGGCTATTGTCGAAACCAAAATCAAGGAAGCGAAGAAGTGGGATGAAGAAAGAAAAAAGGAGAACGCAAAGCGCAGAGAGCTTGAAGAACTTAAGAGAGCTATTCAAACAGTCGATAACGCAACGTCACTTGGACTTATTTATGATATGAATTTTCAGTATAAGATAACCCATATAATGTTAACGTCTGAATCCGAGCTCGATGCCAAATGTTTCCCTGATAAATCTATCTTCAGAGGAACAGAATACGAAAGTATCATTGCAAATTATATTGACACCAAGGATTTTAACTATATGTTGTTAGCTGCATTTTATCATTACGATTCCAATTATATTAGGAGCTTAATTTGCTGTGTTCTTAATATTCTGGGCTATTGTTATGATGACGATGAGTTGAATTATTATATACTCAGAAACGTGTATTTTCCTATGCGTGATACATTGCCTTATGGTTTAAGTGATGATTTGCCTAATTCAAGAAACGATGACTATTGGCGAGATAAGGAAAAAGATTATAGTTTCCCATGGTATATGTCCGGATTTGATAAATATAACATTAAAAATAATATAAATCTTTCTCAATCTACGAGAATAGAGCTTATCAGAGAGGCAGTGAAAAATTATGAAGCTAACCGATAATTATAATCTTGAATTTAACGCATCTGTTATTACTTCAACCAATATGCGGGATGAATTTGCCGAAATAAAGCTGGACTGGGTCCAGCTTCCGCTTGCAGCCCGGGAAAGATTGATAATTGATACTTTAAAAAAGGAACTCGACTATGATGATCAGTGGTATTACTTTAGCATATTTGTTCCGCTGCTTAATGGAATACCAAACTTTGGAGATACATACTATTATATAGATGAATACGCTCCCAATGAACAAATGTATGAGGAGTTTATAAAAACAAATTTTGATTTTCCGGGCTTCGTTAAAGCTTCTGTTGAAATAATAGATGTTGTTAATCTTGCTTCGGCTTTGTTGCCAAGCAAAAATATGAAAAAGCCCGCTTGATTCTATGAAAGGAGAACTTGTCAATGAACGTTAAAACAGGAGATGTAGTCAGAATAACACTGCCAAATGCCATCGGGCATCAGCAGGGCGGAGAAAGATATGCTGTCGTTGTTTCAAACAACATTGGAAATAAAGTTTCTCCTACAGTAGAGGTTCTTCCGGGAACCACAAAAAGAGACGATAGCACACTCCCAACCCACGCCCATTTTAAAGCCGGAGAAATTCAAGGACTACCAAGAAATACGACTTTTGAAGCCGAAAGTCAATGGGTTATTAACAAGTTTCAGATAATTGAAGTTGTTGGACATCTGAGTGATAAACAGCTTGAAAGAATTGCGACAGCTATGATAATGGCGACTCCTCTTGTCTTAAAAGCTTTCGAGAGCAATGTGCATAAGACACAGCGCTTTCAGAAAATCCTGAATTTCTCTTGACATATTTGAAAACATATGTTATAATAAAGCAAATACAAGCATACACTACTTTATCATAATATATGGAGTGTGATAATATGAATGCGTCAAAAAGAAATGAAGCCATAGCAATATTAAAAAGACTATTTTCGACAAAGCTTAACGTGTGCCAAGATATTTATTCCGCTGAGCTTATAGATACCGGCAAAATGACATGGGGAGAACTTGGCCCTCTTATGTCTAATCTCGACTTAGAAAACGTATCAGATATTGTACTGTGCTGGTTGTATGAAGCTGTGTCAAAACACAGCGCTGCACTGAAAATTCCTGATGTTTCACATTTTTTTACCGCCTCGGAAATCACCGAGGCTAATTCCGCTTATATCAAAAGAAGCTATTCCAAATTGCCAATAGCATTTCCGATACTGGCAAGACTTACGGACAATGATAATTATCTGACAGCATTATCCATACAGGATATTGCGAATCTGAAATCTGTTGGCATTATACAGTGGAAAGAAGGAATGCAAAGAGAAACTGTCATTACCAAGCTTTCCGATAATGACTTTATAAGCCATATCAAATATGATGACAACCGTGCCAGAGCAATCGGAAAGTCTATGAGCGACGGAACATTCTTTCCCAATTCTCTTCGTTGGCATATCGTGGCGGACGAATCTGACTATGAGGTAAAAGATGATAGAGTTATATTGAAATCAGGTTATATTGCCGAGATTGATGGTCAGCATCGAGATAAAGGCAGCGAGTATGCTCTTATGAATAATCCAAATATCATAATGACTATGCCCATCGTTCTGACAATAGGCTCTCGTGCGACTGCTCAGAGAATCATCAATCAAGACGAAGAACGTGCCCCCATCAATAAGAGTGTAGTGGCTCAATACAAATATACTATGGGAAACAATGTTCTGAAAAAGATTATTGGCAGCGGTGAGCTTGATGGTATTTACAAATTCTGTGATACTCAGCAAGGAATTCAGGTCGGTCAGGGCTTTATTCTTAAATCGGATTTTGCGGCTGCTATTGATAAGCATTATTCTGCAAGAACGGCCAAGGAACAGAGCAAAGTTGCAGAATGGCTTATTGAATTTTTTAATGAACTTGCAAATATCAATTATGATGCGTTTGTAGGTTATAAAAAGAGTGTCTCTGCCAAAAATTCTGTATTCCCGATCTATGTTTATTTAAGCAGTAAACTTCAGAATCGCTTAGATTGGGAAGATGAACTTGCTGCTGTTTTCCCTAAATTGGATTTTTTAAATTTAAAAAAGAGTATAGAAATAATCAATGAAGAAATGGGGGAGAAGAATGTATAACGAGGAAAAAAAGTTAGAATTTTTGGCAAGCATGAAAGAAGGAAACTATACGGACATGTCTTGCAATACCTATATGTATAAGTTTGAAAAGTTTTCCGATACCGAAGAACTTTTAAAAAAGGACTTGTATAATTTCAATTATAACGATTTTAAACTTTTGTTTGAGAGAAATAAAATCATTAACATTAATACCATACTTAACTGCAAAAGTATTATAAATAAGTATATAGAATGGGCAACCAAGATGGGATATTGTTCAAACGATACCGTAAATGAGCTAAAAAGAGTTATAAGCGAAGATATAAATCCACGATGGAAAATTATGACTGAAATGTTTGCGGACGAAAATGACTTGTTGGATTGTATCAGAAGCGTTATGATGGAGCAAGATTCCTCCATGATAATTTGGTATCAGACTTTTTATGGTTTGTACTGGAATGGATTATGCAATACCGAAATTTATAATCTGAAAAAATCAGATGTGCGGGGCAATCGTATAAAAGTCGGAGACGATATTATTATAGTGTCAGATCGTTTCGCTGAAATAATTGATGAGTATAAGGACATGGATAGTGTCGTAATAAACGATAGCGTTATGCCATTTACCCAGTCCGTTTATTTGATAAGAGCTAAAAATAAGAAGAATTCTCTCGGTAAAATCAACGATAATTTTCATTCTCAGCGCAGAAGAGCATGGGATAGAATGGAGGTTGATATTGATAATAAGTATTATGGTAAAGTTCTCGTCCCCACTTGGATAATGAGATCCGGTAATTTTTATCGTGCGTATCTCGACGAGCAGAAAGGAAAGGAGATCACATCAAACAATATATCGGATTATTTTAGAGTGTTTGCTATTTCAAATCAAAAGAAGATTGGTTATAGCACCTATCGTGATTATCAGAATTGGAAAAACGTTTTCTATAAATGATCCGCTGCCTGTATAGGCAGTACATAAATATTTTTTGCAACATCCACAATCGCTTGACAAGTTTAAACTCATCTGATATAATATAAATACAGTCAAGGGAGAACGGTTCAGAAATGAGCCGTTATTCCAAGAAGCTCAAAACATATTGGATATAATGAACAATCTTTCTTCAACTCTTGATGGGGCTGCTGGGTGGAATATTGATGGCGTTCTTTAATATGTAATTGCAAGTTACAAAAATGTTCATAATTATATTTCTGCCAGGTATAAATTGTAAAATCAAAATCTGAAAAATATGAGTCATTAGCTCAGTTGGTAGAGCAGTGGTCTTTTAAACCATTGGTCTGGGGTTCAAATCCCCAATGGCTCACCAAATATATATTTTCGCTATTATTTATCAATGCGAAAACATATTGGATATTTTAGACTTAAAAATTAAGGAGGAGTCATCATGACCAACGAAAAAATGACCATCACAAAGGCACTTTCCGAGCTGAAGGTGCTCGGCAACAGAATCACAACAGAAATTCGCAGTGCGACATTCTGTAACGTAAGCAAGCATACTATGCGAACCCTGAATGGTAAGAACATCTCTGACGTAAGAGCAGAAATGCAGGGTAACTACGATAAAATAGTTGCTCTTATCAACAGGAATAATGCCATTAAGAAGGCGGTAAATAAGGCAAACGCCTCCACAATCGTATCTATCGGTGGCGAACAGATGACTGTCGCCGAAGCTATTTATATGAAGCAGACGGGTATTGATTATATGAAGGCTTTGCTCAATACCATGACAACTCAATATACAAATACACAGAGCCTGCTCCAGAATAATAATGGAGAAAAGCTAACAAGGGCTTGTGAGGCCTATATCGTTAGCCTTTATGGAACAAACAGCAGCAATAACACTATTTCCAGCGAAATGGTGGAGACCATAAATGCGGCAAGAGCGAAATATATTGATGAAAATACTTTTGATCTTATCGAGGGTATTGACACAAAGAAGGCAATCGAAGACTTGAAAAATAAGATCGACGCTTTCGAAGCTGAGGTGGACGCAGCCATTACAGTGGCAAATGCAACCACCGAAATCGAAATTAACTACTGATTAAGCTGATTATCCATCGTCAACCGAAAACACTTAACTGGTTTCAACTGAACATCAACAGTCTAAAATGATGAACAAAACAATTTGAAACTGTAAAAGCTTCCAAATGCTAAAGATATTAAGAATATCGAGTATCTACGATGTTTTCGGGCAGAGTTTAAAGTCCGAATAATAGCTGAAAGTTTAAAATTCAAAGCTTAATTGTTTTAAACATTAAAGTTCAGAATTTATAGTAGCAAACGTGCGTACTTGATGGCAGACTTGCTGCACTTCAAAGTTCAAATTGTAAATTGTAAATCATAGAGTTCATAGAAATCCCCGATATAGGTTAAAGCGGCGAATCCATCGGCTGTGTGTGATCCTCGGGGCTGGTTGATGGTGGATAAACATTTATATACCCCCTACGATGGCAAGCTCCTCTTAGCGTTGAAGATCTCATGTGCAGTACGTCAAGCTGCACGAATGCAACAATAAGCCTAATTTGGTAAGGCAGGAGGTTGCTAACCTCTGAGTAATCATCGTATGATGGTGTTCGAGTTCGAGTCTCGGTTGTTGCGCCAACGGAATTAGTGTAGTTAAAAAAAATAAATAATTGGTAAAATGAAATCTGAAGCGAACCACTGTGCAAGTACCTTTATTCATGAGATTGGGAAAAGTAGTAGCAAAGAGCCAATTACATAACGCCGGTCTTCCACCCCGGAATTGTTGGTTATACTCCAATCACTAAATCCTTTTTTATTTATTATTTGATGGGATATCGCCAAGAGGGAAGGCAGTAGATTTTGACTCTACCATTCCGTGTGTTCGAATCACACTATCCCAACCAATATCCATACCCTCTTAGTCAAGGAGTTAAGACGTCGTTAAAACGAAGGCATTGGGTGCAAATCCCGTAGATGGATATGGATACAACAATAAAGCACCCTACACCTTAACATAATCTCGGAGCAGTACGCATAATCGAAGGTCAGTCAGGGTGCACATATGAGCCGTTGCTTGGGGTAAGTACCCGAGCGGCTCACCAATGATACCGATAAGCAGATGCAGACTGAAGCTTGTAGGTGAAAACTCAGTGGCCAAGGTCATCTGTGCTGTATAACAGATGATAACAAGGGTAAACGTGGCGGAGATTATCTTAGTGTCACCCTTGTAACTGTAAAATCCACATCAGCTTGCGGTATGGCGATATAGCTGTCTGAGTGGTTGAGGTTCGGACATTACCGATTCCGATATAAGACCGCACGGGTGCTCCGCTGCCCATTATGATTTAAATGCGGCCTTTAGCTCCTGATGAGATCAAGACCCTGACGAGGGGTAGATCGGGCAAGTTTAAATACAGCCTCGGCTTATTGGAGACGCCTACGGGTGCAGAAGCCAGAACTCACAAGATAACGTTAAAACAGAAATGTGAAAAACAGGTTTTGCAGGGGTTCCTTAATACCGCTGTATAGGGGTGTGATGGGCAAGGATCCAGCTCGTTGCGCAACATAAGAAATGTTGTCACGCCGTAAGACCCGAATCGGCAGATGTCGAAGCTGGACATCGTGGCAGCCCGGAAAGACGGGCACATAACTCCCAGTAGTCCAGAGGCAGGAGACAAGGGACTTAAAATCCCTACAGGATGGGTTCGAATCCCATCTGGGAGACCAACATGCGGGTGTGGTGAAACTGGCAGACACGATAGACTTAGGATCTATTGCGCAAGCGTGCAGGTTCAAGTCCTGTCACCCGCACCAGATGTTAATAATAGCTAACGTCAGTTGCTATATTATTAACGAAATATGCGAGAGTGCTGGAATAGGCAGACAGAGCAGTCTCAAAAACTGCTGCAGGAATGCGTGTGGGTTCGAAGCCCATCTCTCGTACCAAAATAGCGTAGAAATATTGGATATGGAGGTTATTGCAATGTTAAAACTTGAAATAAAATAAACCAGCCGCAATCCCATTGGCTTTAGACGATGGGTTAAGCTCGCTGTGATATAACAGTGATGTAGAAAGGCGGTAACAAACCAATGTTTAAATCATTCAAATATAGGCTTTATCCAAATAAAACACAAGAAATACAAATTCAGAAAACATTCGGTTGTTGTAGATTTGTTTATAATCAGACGCTTGCTTATAGGAAAAATCTTTATGAAGCAGAAAAGAAATCTATAAACAAGATAGGTTGTAACAACTATGTTAATCAAGTTCTTAAAAAAGAATATGAATGGCTTAAAGAGGTAGACAAATTTGCTCTTACTAATTCTGTTTATAATATGGATAGCGCATATCAGAAATTTTTCAAAGAACATTCTGGTTATCCTAAATTCAAAAGTAAGAAGAATAATCATAAATCTTATTCTACTAACAGTACAAACAACAACATAGAGGTTGATTTCGAGAAGAACAGAATTAAGCTTCCAAAACTTAAATGGGTAAAAGCAAAAGTTCATAGAGTATTTGTTGGTATAATTAAATCTGCAACTTTATCTCAAACGCCAAGTGGCAAGTATTTTATTTCTATTCTTGTAAATTGTGAGAATTTTCAGATGAAGTCTACTGGTGCTATGGTTGGTATTGATTTAGGTATCAAGGATTTAGTCATCACATCTGATGGTGAAAAGTTTGAAAACTCCAAAACTCTTTACAAGTATGAAAAGAAACTTGCAAAGGAGCAAAGAAAACTTGCTAAAAAGACAAAGGGTAGCAATAATAGGAACAAACAGCGTATTAAAGTCGCAAGACTGTATGAGAAGATAACAAATATCCGTGTTGATAATTTGCATAAAATTTCTCACAAACTAATTCAGGAAAACCAACTGATAGTGAGTGAGGACTTAAAAATTAGCAATATGGTTAAAAATCATAATCTTGCAAAGAGTATTTCTGATTGTAGTTGGTATGAACTTACAAGGCAGTTACAGTACAAGGTTCACTGGAATGGTAGACAGTATATCAAGATTGATACTTACTTTCCAAGTAGTCAGACTTGTAGTGTATGTGGGTATATTAATAAGGAAACTAAGGATTTATCTGTAAGAGAGTGGACTTGTCCTTGTTGTAATACACGTCACGACAGAGATATAAACGCTGCTATAAATATTTTGTATGAAGGATTAAGGCTGATTAAATCAGCCTAAATAATAATGTAGTACGGTAGGAACTATCGGAATTTACGCTTGTGAAGTTAGTAGGTTACGAGGACGATGAAGCAAGAAGCCGACTGGCTTTAGACGGTCGGTAGTTCACAAGCAGTATTCAATTCTGTTTGATTGGGTTGGAGATTGTGATGAAGTCAACTGTGCCCAGAGTTCATCGTTCACCCATAGTGGCGATTTACATATACAAATCAAATCATAAGGAGAGATGGTTGTGAAATCCATCAAGGTAATCTTTTACAGTATTTGCCGTACAGCTGCTTAATTCTTTTGGCTGTGCGGCTAAAATTGACCCCAAAACATATTAGAAAGGATAACTGCAAATGACAAATAATTATAATGCTTCGAATTATGCCAAAGGCTCCGATGGCGCAAAGCTGAATGACGAAAATCTTAAGGAAATGAATGCTTCCGGTAAGTGCAATACTTGTAGATATTTTCAGTTCAGAGGTTACAAATGTACGAAGAAGACTGAGGAAGGCAATTTTGTTCGTTCTGCCATGATGCCAATTACATATACCGAAACAACTTCAAAGGGCAATTTTATCAACGTGTTAAAGCCCTCTTCTTGTAAGGATTATGAGAGTAAGGGTAAGCGCAAGATTGAAAAGACTGAGGAGGCGGCCGAATGAAACTTCTCGTAGTGGTTGATATGCAGAATGACTTTATCGATGGGTCTCTCGGTTCTGATGCAGCACAGGCAATCGTTCCTAATGTAGTTGAAAAAATCAAATCTGCTGATAAAAACACGGCAATTTTATTCACAAAAGATACTCATTATAACGATTATGCTGAAACTCTTGAGGGGAGAAAACTTCCTGTTCAGCACTGTCTCGCTCGTTCTTTCGGCTGGATGATAAATGATGATGTCGCTGACGCATGGTATCACTCCAATACATATGCAATATTGGAGCCCGAAGTCAGAGAAGGGAACATCGTTCTTAAGAACACATTTGGCAGTACCCAGCTTATGAGTTTACTTATTCGTGAAGGTAAAATGTTCGACGAAATTGAATTTATCGGGCTGGACACCGATATCTGTGTTGTATCCAATGCCCTCATGGTGAGAGCTGCACTTCCCGATATGCCAATCGTTGTTGACGCCTCCTGTTGTGCCGGATCAACACCTGAAAAGCATAAGGCGGCACTCGAAGTTATGAAGAGCTGTCAGATTGATATCATAAACGAGAGCGAGGTATAACTATGATTTACATAAATAATGCACCTTTTGGAGATAAAAGTTTTCCTAATGGTGAAACCATTTTTGATATGGGAACTTATTATGTCAAGGATGCAGTAAATGAAATCAAGCTTGTATATGAATCGGACGCTGATATCTTTAAGCTCATTGTGGCCAAGAAGTGTCTTGATGAACAGTCAAAGGAAAACAGAGTTGATTACGGTTGGGATGAAGCAATTATAACTCTGACCATTGCATATATGCCATATTCAAGAATGGATAGGCAGATGTCTTCAATGGCGTTCAGCCTCAGATATGTTGCCGATATCATCAATTCTCTTAATTTTGATTCGGTAACAATACTTACACCTCACTCCAATGTAACTCCGGCGCTTATTAACAACGTCAAAGTTATATACGATGCCGGTATTCAAGAAGTACATAGGCGAAGTGCCCCCGATTACGTATTTTATCCTGATAATGGAGCCTGCAAGTCTTTTGGCGAGCACCTTACATATACTAATTACTTTTACGGTAACAAGAAGCGTGAGCTTTCAACCGGAAAGATTGAAAAGTATGAGCTGGTTAATGCCCCCGATATTAAGGACAAAAACATTCTGATAATCGATGACCTTTGTGTTAAGGGCGGCACATTTATTCTTGCAGCTCAGGCTCTTAAAGCGGCAGGTGCAGCTAAGGTAGATTTGTTTGTAACTCATCTTGAAAAGGCTGTGTATGAAGGAATACTGCTCACGACAGACTGGATTGATCATATCTATACAGTCAATACACTGGAAATCCCCATTGAAAACGACAAAATAACAGAAATAAGAGGTAATTTCATATGAATGAAATAATGCCAATGCTTCTGGGCGATTTTTATAAGATGACCCATCAGGCTCAATTTAGTCCCAAGCTCACTAAGCTCGTATCCTATATGACACCAAGAATGTCCAGAGTACACGATGACAAACTCGTCTTCTTCGGACTTCAGGCGTTCATCGAGAAGTATCTTGTGGAATATTTCAATAACGAATTTTTCAATAAGCCTGTCGATGAGATCTGCGCCGAGTATGAAAGAGTTCTCGGCAGCACTCTCGGCAAGGGTACATATGATACCGCAAAAATCAGAGCTCTTCACGAGCTGGGCTATTTGCCCGTTAAGATATCGGCACTTCCCGAGGGAACCCGTGTCCCCATGCACGTTCCTATGCTGGAAATAAGCAGCACACACCCTGACTTTGTATGGGTCGGACAGTTCCTTGAAAGTCTTATGAGTGCTTCACTCTGGCATCCAATGGTGTCTGCAAATGTGGGTTATTGGTATCGTCAGATCGTTGATAAGTTCTACGACATCAGCGTTGAAGATGGCGTGCCCAGAGCCAAGGCTCTCGGTGACTTCTCGTTCAGAGGTCAGCATAGTCTTGAAAGCGCAATCGCTTCTTCTGCCGGTTGGTGTACTTCGTTTCTGAATACAGCGACAGTGCCCGCAATCCCTTGGCTGGAAAAGTATTATCACTGCGATTGCACCAAGGAGCCCGTAGCATACGGGGCAGTGTCTACCGAACATTCAGTGATGACCAGCAACTTCTCTATTGACGGCGACGAGATTACATTTCTCCGTAAGCTGCTGACTGAGCTTTATCCCAATAACAGTTTCAGTGTAGTATGCGATTCTTATGATTACTGGAATGTAGTCAATAATATTTTGCCTCAGCTAAAGCCTGAAATTATGGCTCACAACGGCTGTATGCTGATAAGAGGGGACAGCGGAGACCCTGTTGAGATAGTGACCGAAACTGTGTTTGCACTCTGGGAAGAATTCGGCGGAACAGTCAACAGCAAGGGTTATAAGGTACTCGACCCTCACGTTAAGGCGATTTACGGGGACAGTATCACCGTTCAGCGCTGTCAGCAGATATACCAGAGGCTCATTGACAACGGTTTTGCCTGCAATAATGTAATCCTCGGTGTCGGCAGCTTCTCAATGATGTGCGTTGAAGAGGACAATATGCTCAAGCCTTTTACCCGTGATACATATTCAATAGCTATTAAGGCGACTTATGGTGAGGTAGATGGTAAGCCCATAATGATTTTTAAGAATCCCAAGACAGATACGAGATTCAAGAAGTCCCAGAAGGGTATGTGCTTTATCTATAAAGAGCACGGCGAGATAAAGTATCAGGACGGCTTTACAGCTGAGACAGTTCCTGTCAATGGCTTGTTCCGCACAGTGTTCGAGGATGGTAAATGCTATAATACTCAGACGCTTGCTGACGTTCGTAATATGCTTTATGAAGGAGGTTTCTGATGACATCAACAGTAAAAGAAGACGATGCTTTCGTAGGTGGTTTTCTGTATAAGCGTCTCAGGGATGCCTATATCGAGCATGAACGCTTGATTATTGCATATGACCTTGACGATACAGTGAGGCCGTATAAAAGCGAATGCTGTGACCATGCGAAGAATTTGATACGTAAAGCGAAAACAATTTTAAATCCTTATTTCATCGTGTTTACAGCCAATCCCCATAACGAAAAGAATATTCAGTTTCTTCATGATGAGAACCTTCCATTCGATACCATTAACGAGAATATCCCGGAAATCGGCAGATATGGAGACGGTTTGAAAATATATTATAATTTATTTCTTGACGACAAGGCCGGACTTTTCGAGGCTTGTAATGCCCTGGCAACTCTCTGCTGGCAGGTGGAAATGGGATATGTAAAAAAGGAGTGATATTATGGCACAAATTGGAATCAGAAACAGTTATAAAATAGTCACATTAGGAGATATACCAGTCGGAAATTTATTTATGAAGAATGGTTCTTACTATATCAATACCGATATACGTATTATTCCCAATGTGAACTTGCCAACGATTGATGTTAGTGACTATTCTTGTGTTGTTAATCTTCAATCTGGAGCGGCTTCCTATATGAGTGATGACGAAATCGTAATAAAAATTAATAATTCTATAACTTTGGACGAATGAGAGGAAATTAAGATGAATGATTTTAATGCAAAGAAGATAACTTCCAAGATTATTGACTGGATCCGCTGGTACTTTGACAAGAACGGCGATGAGAATACAACTGCCGTCGTCGGTGTTTCGGGCGGCAAGGATAGTTCTGTGGTACTTAAGCTGTGCGCAGAGGCTCTTGGTTCCGAGAGAGTAATTGCAGTGCTGCTCCCCAGAGGTAAGCAGGGTGATATCAGATATTCTTACACGGCTTGCACTGTATGCGGAATTCCCGATAAGAACGTGTATGAAATTAACATCGAGGATGTTTGCAAAGTGGTTGATGAAACTGTGCAGATACACACCATTGGATGCCCTGAGAATAAGATCAGGTGTATGAATACGAATTACCCTGCCAGAACTCGTATGACAATCCTTTATTGCGTTTCTGCTCTTAGGGGCGGCAGAGTAGCCAATACCTGCAATCTCAGTGAAGATTGGGTCGGCTACGCAACCAAGTTCGGTGATGGTGCAGGTGATTTCAGCCCTCTCCACGATTTTACCGTTCAGGAAGTTAAGGCAATCGGCAGAGAACTTGGGCTTCCCAGCTGTCTGATCGATAAGGTGCCTACTGACGGTCTCTGCGGTAAGACTGATGAGGAGAATCTCGGATTTACATATGAGACACTCGATAAGTACATCCGTACAGGCGAATGTGACGAAGACACAAAGAAGATTATAGACGGAAAGCATTATGCAAATCTTCATAAGCTGAAGCCTATGCCTAAGTTCAGATACAGACCCGATCTTGACGGAAAGGCGGAGAAGAACAATGAAGTCACATCAGATTGAAACAGTTGATAACAATATCGCAAAGCTTCAGGCAGTTTATAAGACACAACTGCAGAAGCAGTTTAATATTGGCTTTTCTTATGGCAGCCAGGCTTTTTGTCAGGTCATTAAGGATAAAATCAACGGATTTACAGGTGATGATAGATCAGCATTGATTGCAGATATATCGAACTTTGTAGATATAACGCTCAAGAATTCACCACAGGAAATTCAGAAGGCGATAGAAGAAACACAGAAAAGAGCAAACTGTTTGCTCGGAAAGGACAATGCGAATGAATAATAGATTTAACTTTGTAGGAAACATATCGATTCCCAAGGAAACTTCAAAGAAGCCTTTGCTGTCAACAAAGACAATTGAGTGTGTGAGAAATGGCAAGAAAAACTCTATGGAGCTGACTTCGCTGAACTTTGGCATCAAGGAAAGCGACACCAATATGGCATTTATGGAGGTGTCGGATAGCCCCAGAAGCATTATCAAGTCAAAAGACACTGATAATAACGATATTGAAATTGATTGGGACGATCGCAAGGATCCCGATATTGTTGCAACAGTTGCAAATTACAGAAAGTACATTGTTAATCTGGGCGAAGAGTTTGATGGCCGTCAGGAATTTCTCACGCAGTTTGATATGATTGAATTTCTTGCAGAGAAGCTTCCTGAATACAAGGGCAAGATTCTTGCTGTGGGCGATTACCAGAAGACATATTCGAAGGGTAAATGGTATGAAAAGTTCAGACTTCAGAACCTGTACGCTGTCGAAGAGGATAGAAAGAGCAGACTCGGACTGACGTTTGATTTCTACTATAATAAGGACAGTATTGATAAGACTGATTTCAAGGATGAAAAGAAGATTTATCTTGATGGATATATTAAACAGTACATAAACAAAGATGAGGGCAGTAAGTATATTCCTATGCAGCTTGTATTCAACGCAAGCAAGTATGATATGGAAAACGAAAAGCATAAGCAGTTGTTTGATTATAAGATGTCATATATGGACATTAAGAATAAGAATATGTGTCATCTTGCTTGGGAAGTGGTTCTTCTCAGGGGCGCTGAAGCTGTTGATTTTACATATGATATGCTTACTCCCGCTCAGAAAATGCAGGTTGACCTTGGTGTCAGGGAGCTTGACGATTTTAAGCCCAAGAATGGTGTACTTGGAGATAAAGTAAACGAGTACAGAGTTTTTGAGCCTGTATTGAAAGACTTCGGCAAGGGCGATGATTTCTCTGATGGACTGGTCGAACTTGATATGAAGATGTCTGAGTTCGAAGACGAGATTTATGTGCCTAATGCCGTTGAAGAAAAACTTGACGAAACCGAGGATGAGCCCAAGAAGTCAGCGAAGAAAGTCGATGATGATGTTCCCAAGGCTGAGGGACAAGACGACGAGGCTTTTGACTTATTCTAATGGGCAAGTTTAAGGACTTGACCGGTCAGAAATTTGGTCGTTTGACCGTAATTGAAAGAGCTGGCTACAAATATGGAAGAACGGCTTGGCTGTGCCGGTGTAGCTGCGGAAATCTCCAACCGGTAATTGTTACTGGACACGATTTAAATATGGGAAGAGTAAAGTCGTGTGGATGTATTTTAGGAAGTAATAATTTTGACATTTCCGGCAGTTATGGTATTGGATATACAAATAAAAACGAGAAATATATATTTGATCGTGACGATTTTGAACTGATAAATAATGGATGTTGGTATGTAAATGCAAACGGATATTTAACATCGAAAAGAAATAATCAAGCCGTTCTATTTCATCGTATTGTGACAAATTGTCCAGACAATATGAAGGTTGATCATATCAACCATAATAAATTAGATAATAGAAAAAGTAATTTGAGAATTTGTACAGATTTGGAAAACAGCAAAAACAAAGGATTGCGCAAGGATAACAAATCCGGTGTAACTGGAGTTAGATGGGATAAACAAAAAAATAAATGGACAGCATCAATCCGATATAATAATAACAAAATTTACCTCGGTGGTTATGATGACTTTGCTGAAGCTGTAAAAATTCGAAAAGAAGCAGAAGAAAAATATTTCGGCGAATGGTCTTACGATAATTCGCAAAAAATATCAAAGGAGAACGATTATGCCAATCGAATATAAGAAAAATAAAGTAAAATGTGACATTGGAAGCTATATACACCTTATCAGAGGTGTGCGTAAAAGCGGAAAAACAACTCTATTCAGAGATTTACTTCTTGAGGAATATGGGTCAACCGATTATGGTTGCCAGATTGCGATAGGTAACGAAACCGGAGCTGATGCACTGGATGAGCTCATTTCTGTCCCCGCAGAAGATTGGGCTACTTTAATGGAGATTAAAGAGGATCTTATTGAGAACCGATCAGAACGTGAGTTTAAGCTTATTTGCCTTGATACTGTGGATGAATTGGTTAAAATTGCTATTGCCGAGATAATGAGACAGCACAAAAAGATTAAGGGAACAGCTGCCGAATCTCTGAACGCTGCCTTTGGTGGTTATGGTGCTGGCAGAAAAAAAGTTGAAGATCTCATTGATGGTCTTCTTGCAGATTTAAGACATGCAGGATATGGTATTTTCCTTATTGGACATACCAAGCTTAAAGATGTTAAGGAGAAAAACGGCGATGAATACCAGCAGCTTACATCAAATCTTAATTCTGATTATGATGGCATATTTGCAAATAAAGCCGATGTTATTATGACAATTTCTATTGATAAAACAATAGAAAATGGAGTAATAACAGGTACTAAGCGTTATATGCACTTCCGTGATGATGGATTTGTGGACTGTGGCTCTCGTTTCAAGGGTATGGTTGATAAGTGCGAATATGGTGCGAAAAACTACATAGAAGCCTTTGAAAATGGTGTTAAATCCTCTATGGTTAAGCCTCTTTCTGACAAGGAAATCAAGAAGCAGAAGGAAGCAGAGGAAACAGCAAGAAATAAGGCGGGTCTTGAATTTGCAAAGAATACAACCACTAACAAAATCGACTTTGACCGCAACGAAGAAATTATTGCTGAAATCAAGTCTCGTTTCACCGATGCAACAGAGGAAATTCAGTCTGCCGTCAAGTCTAAGATGACTGAAGTCGGTCTTAAGAACTTCAAGGACACCGAAGTCCCCACTGCAACACTTGAAGCAGTGCTTGCAGTGCTTGGTTAATGTCCTATGGGTAGACCTTGTAAATGTCATATAACAGGCGTTGAAGGGAATACTGACACATTCGTAAAAATCGGAAGATTTTATTATCAGTCTCAGGCGGTATATGATCAATACCGCCACGAGATTGATACCCGCAACGCCATTGTATCAAAGATAGCATATGATTTTCTTGGGTATCAAACAGGGCAAAAGTTCCCATCATATATTCAGAAGAAGTTAAATGAACTGAGCTTTTATAGTTACGACGTAATCCTCAAGACTATTGAAAAGATGCAAGATAATATCCTGCACTACACAAACAACAAAGAATTTAAAAACGAATCAGGTAAGATATCGTACATATTCGCAATTATTAGTAACAATATCAACGATGTAAACAAGTCGTATCAATGGAATAAGAAGTGTGAGCAGCAAAAACATAATACCGAAATCATAGACATTCCTGAATCAGTTCCTGCATCATCAAATGTCAGAGACATAACGTCATGGTTGGACGGTGATGATATTTGAGCAAAGAACTAAGTGAGTATCCAAAAGAATTAACCGATGGTCGCAATGCAGTCGAGGCAAGTTTTATCTTCTGCCTTTGGAAACAGCCAGACTTATATAGTGATTACGGTGCTTTAAACGACAATAATGACGAAACGATCAAGACAGAAGACGGAACTTTCTATTATTCTCTTGGCAAACAGCTTTATAAACAGGGTTTCAAGGCTTTTGATAATGTTTCGATTTATACTTTTCTTGAAGATAAGCCAACAGTAAAAAAACATTTTGAAAAGCTTGGCGGCTATAAGACAGTTGAAGAACTTCGCAGTCTTGTAGACGTGGAAAACACCGATGCTTATTTTGACCAGATTGCCAAAATGAATACGCTGATGATGCTCCACGATAAAGGCTTTAATGTGCTTGATAATGTCAAAAAGCTTATGAAGATGACTAATCAGGAAGTCTATGACTACTATGACTATCTGCTAAATTCTATCAGCTTAAATACGGGACATGACTCAGTAATTGAAGATCTTGTTATTGATCAGGCTTATATAGACAAGTGCGATGCAGGCGAGGAAATGGGTTTGAACTATGGTAAGGTTTGTCATATCCTGAATTATCTTACTATGGGGCTGCCGCTCGGTGAAATGACAATGATTGGCGGCCATTCAGGCGCCGGAAAATCAAGTTTTATATTTGAATGTATTGTTCTTCCTCTTGTTGAGCAGGGGATTAAAGTAGCAATAATCAGCAACGAACAGAAAATTCACTCGTTTCAACAGCTCTTACTTGTACATATTCTTACTCAAGATCTTGACTATTGGGAACTGACAAGAAAGAAAATAAAAATGGGACATTTTACAGATTCTCAAAAAGAAATGCTTGAACTTGCTCGTCAGATATCAGCTGAGAAATATCCCAATATTAAGTTTGTCAAGCTTTTTGATACCGATATGGCAAAAACCAAAAAGATAATTCGTAAGCTTGCCAAGCTTGGCTATCAGGCGGCGATTTATGATACCCTAAAGGTCGAAGATACTTTTGATCGCTCAACATGGGAGCAGCTTCTCATTCAATCCCGTCAGCTTTTTCAGCTTGGAAGTAAGGAAAACATAGCTGTTGTTACTACGTTTCAGCTTGCACTAAGCACCTTGAATAAGCGCTGGCTCGATGCGGGATGCCTTTCCAATGGTAAGCAGGTCAAAGAGGTATATTCCGAAATGATATATCTCCGTCAGCTTTGGGACGATGAGTACACGGGAGAAAAACACGACTGTAAAGCGTATAGATTAAAGCGTGATGCTAATGGAAAGCTTACCAAAGTCAAAGAGATGATAACGCTTGATAAAGATAAGAAGTATCTTGTAGCCTTTCTTGATAAAACTCGTAATGACGAAGATAAACAGACTGTTCTGTATGAATGGAATGGCAGATTTAATAAATGGACCGAATTAGGATATTGTACGATATATAACGATCACGCCGCATAGGAGAAGCTATGAACGTAATTACTATAACAGAGTTTTTATCCGGTCATCCCGATTCTGTCAGCGAAATTCTCGAAGATATAGGCTTCTCGAATATCAAGTTTGATACCGTCAAAAAACAATTCCGTTTCGCAAGGGGAGAGGGCAATAATCCTACATCTATCCTTATGAATTTGGACACGCTGAAATACTTCTGCTTCAGCACCAACAGTAAGGGTAATCTCTATACTCTTGTAATGGAACGAGAGGGAATGTCGTTTCCCGAATGTCTCAGATACATAGCAAAGAAAGTTGGTATTCAAGCAACGAGTGTTGTCAGCAATATTAAACTTCCGTTTGGAGGTTTCTTTAAAAGTCTCCATAAAGAAGTCGCCGAGCCGGAGAGTGTGGTGCAGACATACTCTCCCTCGGTATTAAATGATTTTGTCAATATTCCTAATATGCTTTTCTTCAACGATGGTATCAATTTTGAAGTGCAGTCGGAGTTTAATATCGGTTATGACATTGAGACGAATCGGATAACAGTTCCAATCTGGACATTCAAGGGCGAATTATGTGGAATAATGGGAAGACTTAACGATAAGAACTGCGCTCATGAGGATAGATGGCTACCAATTATTCCGTGTTCGAGAAGTCTGACGCTCTTTGGATTTCATTGGAATTATCAAACGATACAAAAAAAGAATTTATGTATTATATGCGAGTCAGAAAAGGCTCCCATGCAAGCGGCCTCATTTGGATGTAATTGTGTTCTTGGTTCTTCAGGCTGTCATATCAGTCAAACGCAATCAAAATATATAAAGTCATTGATGACAGATAAAGTGATCGTCGCCTTTGATGAGGGGCTGGATGAAGAATTTGTGAGAGATGAAGCCAGTAAGCTTGTCTGTGATAATTCCATTTTAAAGAATAAGGTCGGATATATCTGGGATGATGATAACGAAATTCTGGAGAAAGACAAAAAGCAATCAATAACAGATTTAGGCAAAGAGAAGTTTGCTTATGCAATAAATAAGAAAGTGAAGTGGTTGTAAATGGGGCAGAGAGAATTAGACCCTCGATTAAAAGCATTGTTCGATGCCAAGAAAAAAGTGTATTCTATTTCAAAGCTTAATACAATCGATCAGTGTGAATATCAGGCGTATTTATCATATGTCAAGCATGCAAAACAGAGCAGCAGCTGTTATAGTATCCTTGGTACGAGAATCCACGATTGCCTTGAGGCAATTATGAACGGCGAGAGCACTGAAGCAGCTCTACTTCCTGCTCTTAATAAGGAGCTTGAAGATATGGATATGCTTGGAATTGATTTTCCCAACGATAGAAACGGTGGTACGAGCATTCGTGACAACTGGATAGCTGATATGAAAGATTTTTGTACAGGCTTCGTAAAACCAAAAGGAAAGTTTGAGACAGAACAGTTGTTTATATACGATTGCGGCGATCAAACCCATTATCTTCAAGGCTATATCGACCTCATTAGGTATAACAATGATGGCACATTGAGTATCTTTGACTGGAAAACGTCATCACAGTTTACGGCAAAGGATTTGATACACCATGGCAGACAGCTTGTACTTTATGCAATGGGCAAAGAACAGGAAGGCTATACTGTTAAAAATGTTGCTTGGATAATGCTCAAATATGCCGAAGTCAGTTGGAACGGTAAGGCTCGTAAAAATGCTAAAACAGAAACTCGCATTAAAAAGATATTCAATAGAAGCAAAATACTTAAAGAGCTGAAACCGTATCTCGAATCGGATCTTGAAAATCTTGGCTTTACGGAAATTGATATTGAAATGATACTTGACGATGCTGTAAAAAGTAATTCTTGGGACAAGCTTCCCGAAGAGGTTCGTAAAAAGTACACGATTAAGCCTTATGTCAGATGGTATGAGATAACTGATGAGCTTAAACAGGAGACATTGGATTATATAAAAAACCGTATTGAGCAATTTGAAAGTAAGAGCGATAATGAAGTTGACTGGGAACCAGTTGAAATTGATAAATCGTCAGAGTTTTTTTGCAGCGTTTTATGTGGATACAAACATATTTGCAAGTATATTGCTGATTATAAGTGCATTAAGGAAGAACTTAAGCAGAACGATGATGACGATTTGTTTTAAGGAGTGGTTTGATGACAGGTGGTGAAAAATCAATGAAGGAATCAACAAATCAAGAATTAAAGTGTTACATTTGTGGTAAATTAGCATCAGAAGATTCGCATTTTTATAAAACAAAATTACTTTGCAACAAACATTATACTCAACTACATAGATACGGCAAAATAATAGATGATAAACCAAATTATCCAAGACCGCTGAGTCGTAAATGCGATATATGTGGAGATATAAACTCTTGTAATTATACAATTTGGCATTCCAAAGATGAATACAATGGGTTAGAATTGTGTAGCAAACATTATATGCAAATGAGAAATCATGGAAATCTTCTTGACGAAATGCCATCTGGCAAGAAAATAGAAAGAGTGTGTTGTATCTGTGGTAGTGACCATCATGTGATATATTCTCGAATATATAATGGCATGTATTGTTTAAAGCATTATAGCCAATTATATAAACTCGGAGAAGTGAAAGAAATTACGGTGTTTGATAAAAATCAATATTATATTAAAGACGATGTTGCATTTATTATATTGAGAGATTCCAAACATAACATTGTTGCAGAGGCAAAAATTGATATAGACGACTTGGAAAAAGTTATTCAATACAAATGGGGATTAAACACTTGGGGATATGCAGAAAACACATCAAAAGGGTTAATGCAAAGGTTTCTGTTAAACGAATATGATAAAAACAAGATACCGGATCATATCAATAGGGATAGGCTTGATAATCGAAAAGAAAATTTACGTATTGTAAATAAATCTCAGAACTCAATTAATTCTGGATTACGCAGAAATAATACGTCTGGCGTTACTGGAGTAAGCTGGCTCAAAGCTACGTCAACATGGAGAGCATATATTAATTATCAAGGTCGCAGAATTGAATTAGGACATTATAAGAATATTGACGATGCGATTACTGCAAGATTAAATGCCGAAAATTGTTATTATCCGGGAATGCAACCTCAAAAGGAAATCTTTAAAAAGTACGGGGTGGAATTATATGGGAAATAATTATACGGTGTATCATCTCCACTCAGAATTGAGTCTGTTAGACAGTTGTACTAATTATAAATTATATATTGACAAGGCAAAAGAACTTGGTCAAAAAGCAATTTGTTTTACAGAACACGGCAATATTTATAACTGGATTGAAAAGAAAATGTATTGTGAAGAGAAAGAAATTAAATATCTTCACGGCGTAGAAATGTATCTTACAAAGGCGTTGTTACAAAAAGATGACGAGAATTCGGAGCCTCATAAAGTTCGTGATAATTACCATACCATTCTGATTGCTAAAAATGAAGCAGGGGTCAGAGAGATAAACACGCTTATTGATATTGCTTCACAAGAAGACCATACATATTATAAACATCGAATAAGCTTTGATGAGTTCTTTAATATATCAGATAATGTAATTAAAATAAGTGCTTGCCTCGCATCACCCCTTAACAAGATTGACATGGTAGACAATGCTGTATTACTTGATAGGCTTCTTAGAACATATGACTATTACGAAATTCAACCTCACGTTAACAGTTCTGAACAAAAAGAATATAACGATTGGCTTGTAAAGATGTCAAAGAAATATAAAAAGCCTCTTATTGCGGGAACCGATACTCATAGTATCAATAACTATAAAGCTGAATGCCGTTCTATTCTTATGAAAGCGAAAAAGATTGGCTTTTCCAACGAAGATCAATTTGACTTGACTTATAAATCATATGACGAACTTGTCGAAATGTTTAGACAGCAGGGCGTTGTAGATGAGGAAGTGTATTTACAGGCAATCGAAAACACCAATGTTATGGCTGATTCCGTTGAAACGTTTGAGTTGGATACAAGTTTTAAGTATCCCAAGCTTTATGGAGAAAAAGATATTGAAGTAATGAAACAACGTATCAATACAATGTATAAGGATAAAAGAAAGCGTCGTATAATATCCGACAGTTCTGAATATAGAGATAGGATATATGAAGAAATGCGTGTATTTGAAAAAGTTGGTATGGTTGGATTTATGCTGTTTATGTCTGAACTCGTATGTTGGTGCTGGGATAATGGTATTCCGATTGGACCATGCAGAGGTAGCGTTGGTGGTTCAGAAGTAGCATATATTACAGGTATTATTGACGTTGACCCAGTAGTATGGCACACAGTTTTCTCTCGTTTTTGTAACGAGGATAGAAAAGAGATTGGAGATATTGACATCGACGTATCTCCGAGCCAAAGACATCTTGTTTATGATTATATTATCGATCGCTTTGGACAAGATAAGACAGCCTATATTCTTGCTATTGGTACTATTTCAGATAAAGGTACAATCGATGAAATCGGCAGAGCTCTTGAGATCCCGCTTGGTGAGGTTGAAAAAATAAAAAAGGAATATGAAGTCGATCCTGAAACGACAAAACAAAAGTATCCGGATGTATTTTATTATTTCGACGGATTGCTCAATACAGCAATTTCACAATCAATGCACCCGGCGGGAATTATTGCAAGTCCCGTAACTCTTCCAGATAATTACGGTACATTTTGGTCTGAGGGAAAGCGTATTTTGCAGGTGAATATGGAAGAAGTACACGAAGTATCTCTTGTAAAATATGATATTCTTGGTTTGAAGAACATCGAAATATGCAAAGACACCTGTAAGTTTGCAGAAATAAAATATCCTCGTGCTCACGAATTAAACTGGAACGACTCTAAAGTATGGGATGATATAATCACAAGTCCCGTAGGAATATTTCAGTTTGAAGGAGATTATGCCTTCGATTTACTTCAGAAATATAAGCCTACTATGATAAACCATTTATCTTTGGTGAACGCATCTTTGAGACCGTCGGGAGCAAGTTATCGTGACAGACTTATTGCAAAAGAAGTTAATCATAACCCCTCAGAAATTATAGACGAGCTTCTTAAAGATAATAATGGTTTCCTCGTATTTCAAGAAGATACCATTAAATTCTTACAGGAGATATGTGGATTATCTGGTAGTGATGCGGATAATATTCGTCGTGCAATCGGTCGTAAACAAGCGGATAGGCTGCAAGCAGCTCTCCCACAAATTCTTGAAGGTTACTGTAATAAGTCTCCAAAACCAAGAGAGGTAGCTGAACAGGAAGCAAAAGAATTTTTACAGATTATTGAAGATAGCTCAAATTATCAGTTTGGATACAACCATTCAACCGGATATTCAATGATAGGTTATATGTGTGCCTATCTTCGTTATTATTATCCTGTAGAATTTATTTCTGCATATCTGAATAATGCAAATAATGATGCTGATATTGTTAATGGTACGGCATTGGCAAAACAACTCGGCATCTCAATTCTTAATCCCCAATTCAGACATTCCAAAGATGTATATATTCCTGACAGTAAGAATCGAGCAATCTACAAAGGCATTGCTTCAATCAAATATCTCAACACCGAAGTTGCTCAGAAAATGTATGAGATGCGAGATATTGAGTTTCCAACTTTCATAGACTTCCTTGCGGTAAATCCCTGCAATTCAAGACAAACCGAAATACTTATCAGGCTTGGGTTCTTCCGAGAATTTTGCAAATCGGAAAAGCTGCTTGAGATATTCAAAATGTTCAGCGAGTATGGTGGCAAGAAGCAGTTCTCCAAGGACAAGGTACAACTTCCCGAGAAGATCGTTCTTAAATATGCAACCGCAACAGCAAAGCTCTACAAAGTATTCGATATGAATGGATTGCTTGCCGAGATGTGTAGTGCCCTTGAAGATAAAAGCATTCCTCTCTCCGAGATAATTAAAGCGGAAATTGAATTCTTAGGTTATGTTCAAACTACTTTGCCGAAGTTAAGTGATAACTATTATGCAATTCTTGATATAAATGATAAGTATGCGAATCGTGTAGTCAAGCTTTATCGTCTGAATAACGGCGAAATGTTAACTGTTAAAATAAAAGGTAAGGTTTTCAACGATAACCCCGTTAAACAGTGCGATATCATCAAAACCCTCGACATTTCCGAAGAACCCAAGTGGGGTAAAACTCCCGAGGGTGAATGGTATCGTAAGGAAGAAACAGAACTTATTCTCAAAAAATGGGCGAATGTGAGGTGATAGAATGCTTTCTCATTATAAATATACCGATAAGGAAAAAGAAGAGCTGATGAAGTCGCTCACAATAATAATCGATTCCCGTGAAAAAGTCAACAAATCAATTCTTGATTGGTTCGATAAAAATCATATCAATTATGTAGTTAAAGCTCTGAAGAACGGTGATTATAGCTTCTATATTCCCGCCAATGAAAAGCTGAATATAGACCGAGATATGTATTTCGACCGCCAGATTATGGTGGAACGCAAAGCGAGTCTCGAAGAAATCAGCGGAAATATAACTCAGAACAGAGCGAGATTTGAAGAGGAGCTTGCTACATTCTCGGGCAAGAAATATCTGATGATAGAGAATGCAAACTATGCTGATATCATTCAGAAAAACTACAAGACCGATATTTCGCCAAAAGCATTCCTTGCAACGTTGCATACATATAACCACAGATACGGACTTGAATTGATGTTTATGCCCGACGCAGCGTTCAGCGGTGTTTATATTTATGGCGTATTATCGTATTATCTGAAATCACAATTAAGATAACAGGTGCAGCTCTCTGGCTGCATCTGAGAAAGGAAATAGATGGACAAGGTATTTGACATATTTAAAAAGCTGCAATCAACTACTAAGCGCAACGCAAAAATTCAGATCCTTAAAGAGAATCAAGATAACACTTTGTTCCAGACGACTCTGAAATGGCTCCTTAATCCGTTTGAAATCACGGGTATCAGCACCAAAAAACTCAATAAACAAGTTCCATATAACACCTCTCCTATTCAGACTTGGAGAGATATGATGGTGTACTTGTCCGAAAACAATACCGGTAAAGACACGGATATTGCTATCGTGCAAGGATTTATTGAAAGCCAGCCCGAGAAATATCGGGATTATTATAAGCAGCTTATTACTAAATCACTAAAGCTTGGAATAGATGCGAAAACGGTAAATAGCGTTTATGGGAAAAATTTTGTACCCGTATTTGATTTGCAGCTTGCAGAAAAGTATTTTGAAAAGCCCGAAAAGGTAACGGGTGAATTTACCCTTACCGAAAAACTTGACGGATATAGATTAGCGGCAATTATACATAATGACAAGGTTGAATTTTATTCTCGTCAAGGACAGCCTGTCGAGGGGCTTATCGAAGTCGAAACAGATTTGTCGCAATTTTGTAAAGAGAAGAAGATACATAATGCTTTTTTCGATGGTGAGCTTGTCGCTATAAACTGCGAAGAACTTACTTCTGCTGAGAACTACAAGATAGTAACTACTACGGCAAGAAAGAAAGGCATTAAAACCGGTCTCAAATATATGGTGTTCGATACACTTAGGTATGAAGATTTCATTAAACAGACCTGCGACATAGAATACTGGAAGCGCAGAGCGTTACTTGAGAAGATATTTGAGGATAACAAGTTTGCCCATGCGCGTCTCTTGCCCGTTTTGTATCAGGGTTCTGATAAGGAAATGATAACTGAATATCTGAACAAAGCCCGTGATAAGAGCAAAGAAGGAATTATGATCAACCTTAACGAGGGCAAGTACGATTTTAAAAGAACATATAACTTGCTCAAAGTAAAGGTAATGCAAGATGCTGATCTCAGAATTATAGATGTTTACGAAGGCATAGGTGAAAACACAGGTAAGCTTGGTGGAGTTGTCGTTGAATTTATATATCAGGACAAGCATTATGTTTGTGGCTGCGGCAGTGGTTTTAACGAAAAAGAACGTGTGGAATATTGGAAACACCCCGAATTGATAGTAGGCAAGATCGCTACGATATCGTATTTTGAAATTACTAAGAACGATGAGGGCGGATATGGTCTGAGGTTTGCCATTTGGACACATCGTATCAGAGACGACAAAACAGAAATAAGTATGAATTAACACGTTGAAAGGAAGTCATATATGAGTAAAGATTGGACAGGTAATAAGAAAACAACATTCGTTACGCTCGGTGCAAGTAATCACACCGACCACGATAGAGCTGAACACGATTATTATGCTACTGAACCTAAAGCCGTTGAAGAACTAATGAAAGTAGAAAAATTCAATGGCTCTATCTGGGAAAATTGTTGTGGTGAGGGTCATTTGTCAGAGCCTATGATTAAAGCTGGTTATGAAGTTGTAAGCACGGACTTAGTTGATAGAGGTTATGGAGAAGGCAATATTGATTTCTTCAAATGCAATAAATCTCTTGCTGACAATATAGTTACTAATCCACCCTATTCAACAGCATTAGAGTGGACGGAACATTCGCTTGACTTGCTTGAAAGCGGTAAAAAACTTGCACTATTTCTTCCGATACAATTTCTTGAAAGTGACAAAAGAACAAAACTGTTTAAGACAAGACCGCCCGTAAGAGTGTGGGTAGCTGCTAACAGACTACTTTGTGGAATGAACGGTGATTTCAGTGCAAAAGATAAAGACGGTAATACTCTTTACAATAAAGATGGAACAGAAAAAAGAATGTCATCTGCAAAGTGTTACGCTTGGTTTGTCTGGGAAGTAGGCAATTATAACAACGCACCTGTTATCGGGTGGATAAATACATAAGGTAATTAACATATTAGAAAGGATAGAATACAATGAGTATAAAATCAGAAACATTCAGAGCAGAACTCGACACAATTACAAACTCCAATATTCGTCAGTTTTGTATAGATATGCTTGAAGATGCTCTAGATTACTTTTTTACAGTAGCAGCTTCAAGTACGGGTAAATATCATCCCAAAACAAGTCTTGGAGAAGGTGGGCTTGTTCGTCATACTAAGGCACTTGTCGGAATAGCAAATGACCTGCTTGCACTTGAGCAGTTTGATTTTGACAACGATACCAAGGATATGATCCGTGTTGCAGGAATACTCCACGATGCAAAGAAGCACGGTGACAACGGTAGCACTTATACGGTTTTTGACCATCCTGTTATCGCAGCTGAATGGGTTCGTAACAGCAGAAGTGAAGCTATCTCGCAGGCGGATAAAAACAAAATAGCAAGTATGATCGCTTCACATATGGGTAGTTGGAACACAGATAAGCGTAGCAACATCGTTCTCCCTAAACCCATAACTGCCGCACAGCAATTTGTACATATGTGTGATTATCTTGCAAGCCGTAAGCATTTGGAGTATGTTTTTGAACAGCCCAACATTAACTCTTATTCGGAACCTGCTGCGGAGAATTCTGACGAGTTCATTATGCCCTTTGGAAAGTATAAAGGTCAAAAATTCGTTGATATAAAGTCTGATATTGACTATATCACATGGCTTCATGAAAACTGTACTCTTAGAGAGCCGCTTAAATCCTTTATCGAAAAAGAAATTTGATTCCACATCCACAATCCCTTGACATATTGGATATAATAATATATAATAGTAACTGTAACAAAAAACTAATTCCCTCGATAAGAGGGAATATAATACTATGAAAGGATGAATAACATTGAACAGAGACTTAACCAGAGCGATTTATGCTCTTATTGCTACAAATATATGCTGCACCGCTTGTTTAGGATGTTATTTTAACAGTGCATTAAAGCATATTGGATATGGTGAGCGTGAGTCTTCAATATGCGCCGAAGAAATTTCATCAACTTATGCTACAGAAAGAGCTACCTTGGTAACAGTTTCGTATGATGGAAAACTTGACTTGGACACTTCTTTCAAAACATATATGGATTACCGCACCATAACCGATACATCGTCCGCTCAGTACGATCTCCAGCAGCACGCATGGACTGATGAAAACGGACTAAGACGTATTGGAGATACATACATGGTGGCACTTGGAACTTACTATACAGAAAATTGCGGAGAACAGTTTCATGTGATCTTAGACAGTGGGTCGGAATTTGATGTCACCGTTGGAGATATCAAAGACGATCGCCATACCGATGTGAATAATCAGTATTCTCCAGTATATGATAACGACGGCAATTTTATCAGTGCAAATATTATCGAATTTATTGTAGATACAGATTTGATGCCCTCTTATGTGCGTCGCAGTGGAACAGTGGGAACACTTAACGATTTTGAGGGAAATGTTATTTCAATAGAAAGGCTTTATGACGGTTTAACAGTATGACAAGCAAAGAAAAATATACAGATGAAGTTGAACGTATGGTTAAAAGATATGAAGAGATTAACCGAAGGGCAAAAACAGTGATCCGCAAACCCACTCCGGAAGAACTGAAATTTTATGAAGAGGTTTTAGCGCAACACAATTCGCCTAAATATTCAGGCGGATTAACATATCAGAAAGGAGAATCATAATATGATTGAAAATTTTCGAGTTAAATTAACAACTCCCAGAGATGTTATAGATTTTTCTGCAGCAGCAAGCAGCTTACCTCTCGGAACAGAAATAACAGCTGCTCATGGCGATTTTATAGTAGATGCCAAGTCCATCATGGGCATTTATTCTCTTAATCTCAGCGAGCCCATCGCCGTGGAAATTAAGTCAGATGACGTTAATACATATATTAAAGATTTTAATAACTGGATCGTGAGGGACGAAATATGCGAATAATTAACCCCAGTTTTAACTTCGTTTACGAACCAAATGCAGAACAGATGCTTGATACTATCGAAAAAGCATATCGCATTTGTTACCAGTCCGAGCCTAAAGGCAATAGAAACTCATTTATCACTAATAAGATAAAGATAGGACATGAGAGTCCACTGGAGCACGTTAATATTTCTGTTGTCATTGAAACCAATAGGGGAGTTACCCACGAGATAGTCCGCCACAGGATAGCTTCTTTTTCTCAGTCATCTACTCGCTACTGCAATTATTCCAAGGACAAGTTTGGAAATCAGTTAACCTTTATTCGTCCCGAATGGGTCAGCGAAAATGTTCTTGGCGATTGGGGAAGTTTTGGCTGGAAAAAGTGCAAGGATATTTCAGACGAAGAGATGATGTGGCTGAATAGCTGTCACCAGTGCGAAGAGATTTATCTTTCTTTAATCGCACATGGCTGGACGGCTCAGCAGACTCGTGATGTTTTGAATAACTCTATAGCTACCCAGATTGTGGTAACGATGAATGTTCGTGAATGGCGTCACTTTTTTAAGCTGCGTGCGATTGGCACAACAGGTCAGCCACATCCTGAGATGCTCCAGATTATAATTCCAATGATGGAAATGTTTAAAGAAAAAATTCCTGTACTCTTTGACGACTTGGAGGTAAAACATGAATAATATAGTTTGTATTCTCGGCCCATCCGGTTCAGGCAAGACAACTGTAGAACAGATCCTTAACGAAAAATATGGTTTAAAGCCTATCCGCTCATATACTACCAGACCAAGAAGAAATCTGGAAGAAGTTAATCATATCTTTGTGTCGAATGAGGAATTTGACGGCATTAAACTCGAAGATATGGTAGCTTTTACAAATTATAACGGTTATCGTTATTGCGCAACAAAGCAGCAGATTGATGAATGCGATACATATGTAATAGATCCTGCTGGCTTAGCAATATTGGATAATTTGTATAATGGCAATAAGAATATTATATCGGTTTACTTGAAAGTCAATGCCAACATTTGCTTAGAACGTATGCAGGGCAGAGGAGACAGTTTTGACGACGCTTTTGAACGTATAAAAAACGATCTTCTGGCGTTTAAGGATGTTCATGCTGATTTGATAATCAATAACGAAGAATATGGTCCGGAAAGAGCAGCCGATATAATCTATAGCAAATTTTTCGAAATGCCCGATGACTGCTGATAAAATCTATTCAAGTGTATATCAGGATGTCTATCGTATTCATACGGGAGTAATTTTTCTTGTAAATAAATTTACTCAGGTCTATTACTCCCTAAAAGACGTTCCCAATAAAAGATATTATAATTCAGAATATTTACGTATACTCACCGACAATGCCATAAATGAGGCGACCGGTGAGATTTATAGAATAGGTACTGTCATTTATGAGGGATTTCCGATTAGACTTGCAGAAAAAAGCATGTGGTCATATGAGCTTAAGTTATGTTCGGGGGCGTGTGTAGGCGGAGCTAAGGAGTTCAGACAGCTTACAGAAATAATGAACGACATAATAGAAGGAAAATACGACGAAATTACAAACGATTAAAGGAGGAGTCGTAATGTCGGAGTGGATAAGTGTAAAAGATAAGTTGCCCGAAAAGAGTGACCACAATGACTATTTAATAACCGATGGAGAACATTGCTATGTTGGTCATTATAGATACAAGGCAAAAGCTTGGGATCATTCAATATTGGGCTGGATTCAAGGTATTTACGCAGATACGGGTGAAACATATGATATTAATATAACCCATTGGATGCCACTACCTAACCCTCCTGGAGATGGGTCCGAGATGATTAAACACTGCATTATTTTTGCCACGACAAAAGCAAGAGCTCATTTTATTTTTTGTAACCTTCTTGAAGTAATGCTCGATGAGGGTATTCAAATTGTTAAGCTGAAAGGAAATCCGGATGTAGCCCTTTTCTCCAGCGGCGAAGAATGGCGTACATGCGTGACAAATGAAAATTGTCGTGGCATACATTGGGACAGGGCGTTTGTTGACAGTGAGATCCCTCTCGTAGAGATAGAAACATATGTTGAGCCTGCGAAAAATCCTCATGCCGAAGACTATAAGAAGCTTTATTTGCCGGATGAAAAGAGCTATTGTAGTATTTTTTTAAAGGAGAAATTCATAAATGAAAATAATTAAAAGACACTGGCTTGACTTTGTATTTATTGTACTTTGGATTGGTTGTGGTATTAGTGTTATTGCCAATGATTCTGTGTCAGTCGTAGCATACGGCTGTTTGCTTTTCTGTTTTATTGCAGAAAAGATTATTTCTATAATGTACAAGGAACTTGTTTATAGATACAAAGAAAGAGAGGAGGAACATAATGTCCAGTAATTCATCATCTAACGGTTCATCAAACAGGTCATCGGGCGGCATTGGATTTGGCGGGCTGCTCTCGATTGTCTTCATTATTTTAAAACTTTGCGGAGTTATCCATTGGAGCTGGCTCTGGGTGCTGGCTCCGCTGTGGATGCCCACAGCAATAGTTCTTTTTGTATTGATCATTATTCTTATAATCGGCATCATTAGTAAGTGAGCATACACAACAGAAAGGTGAGACTAATGCGTAATCCAAACAGACTGTACGACTTTTACGACAGGCTTCGTGATATTCACATGGAGCATTTTCCTGACTGGCGCTTCGGTCGGTTCATGACAAACTTCTTGAAAACTTGTCAAAGATGCGCTTACTCAAATCTATTTTACTGGGAAGAAGACAGGTTTCTGGAAGAGGTAAATAAATTTGTCGAAAGGATGGAAGGTGATGCCAGGGTGTATAAACAATGAAAAGGGCTGAATTAACGTGGTTCCAAAGGGGCATTTTAAACGAAATACAGAAATATTGCGTTTTGTGTACTGGGTACGATATTTATTATCCGTTTGATTTTTGGGATATTAGCCGACAAGAAATAGACGTTTGGAATAATCAAATAAATTTTATTACACAAACGAAAATTAAGCCATTGTCGCAAGGTCAAAATGTAGCTATATGGAAGATTTCTTTTAATCTTAAGGGTGAATGTAAAGTTAAACTCGAAGAGGTTTACTATAACAAATATGTAGAGTACGTTGAACAAGACGATTACAACTTGTACTATAATTATCAGGATTTTCAAAATATAAGCAGCAATAACAAAAATTTAAAATAAAAGGAGAAATTACAAATGAGTTTTGTAACAATGAGAGATAATCTGATAGCACATTTTAACCAGATCACCAAGGATGCTAACAATGTCTTCGTGGTGAATGTTGACAAGGACGAGATGTGGAATCTCTATCTTGACAGCTTTCCCAAGGGCACTAACGAGATCTATCGTAAGCACAGAGAACACGACTGCTCCTGCTGCCGCAGCTTCATCAAGGCAATCGGCAACGTTGTAGTTATCAAGAACAGCAAGATCACAACTATCTGGGATTTTAATACCGAAGATCCGGTTTACCAGCCCTCCATAGACGCCCTCAATGCTTTTATCAAATCAAAGACAGTAACCGATGTCTTTTTAAGCAAGTTCAATCGAATAGGCTCTCAGCATTCATTTGAGAAGTTGGAAGACGGCTCCATAAAGACATGGGAACACTTCTACCTTCAGCTGCCCGGCAGATTTGTAAACAACTCTCGCAATTCGATCCCCGACATTCAGGGTGATTTCAGAGACACAAAGAACGTATTCAAGCGCTCTCTTGACGAGATCACCGAAAATTCTGTGCTGACCGTTCTGGAACTCATCTCTTCCAATTCTCTGTACAGAGGCGAGGAGTGGAAGCCTGTGCTCGAAAAGTTCCTGCAGTATAAGCGTAAGTATATGGCACTTCCCGAAGCAGACAAAGACAACTATGCTTGGGAAAACTCTGCTACTGCTGGCAATGTTATTGGCCGTATCAGGAATCACAGTATTGGTACTCTGCTTGTGAATATCAGTGAAGATATGGATCTCGACCTCGCAGTCCGTAAATACGAACAAATCGTGGCTCCTGCAAACTATAAGCGTCCCAAGGCTATCTTTACAAAGAAGATGCTGGACGACGCTAAGAACACTATTAAAGAGCTCGGATATATGGACTCTTTGGCAAGAAGATATGCTACTCTGGACGACATTACCGTAAACAATATCCTGTTCTCAAATAAGGACTCTGCAAAGAGGATTTCCGGCGCAAGCGTATTTGATGAAATGGAGAAGGAAATTGCAGTTAATCCTAAGAAGTTCAACAAGGTCGAGGAAGTTCCTATCGAAAAGTTCATCTCTGACGTGCTGCCTGCCGCAAGAGAACTCGAAGTTCTGTTTGGAAATAAGCACAGCTCAAATCTGGTTTCGCTCATAGCCCCTGTGAATAAAGACAGTAAGACGATGTTTAAGTGGAATAACAATTTCAGTTGGAGTTATGCGGGCAACATTACAGATAGCCAGATAAGAGAGAATGTCAAGTCTGCCGGCGGCAAGGTTGACGGTGTGCTCAGATTCTCTATTCAGTGGAATGAATGTGGAACTGATAACTGTGACCTTGACGCACATTGTATCGAACCCAACAATCATAAAATATTCTTTGGATCCGACAAAAAGCCTCATCTCTCATCGATGGGCGGTCAGCTTGACGTTGATATTATACAGCCTCACGGTAAGGTTGCTGTGGAAAATATCACATGGGGTAATCTGTCAAAGATGGCAGACGGTGTATATCGTTTCATGGTCAACCAGTATTCTGGTGCGGTTCGAAAGGGTTTCAGGGCGGAAATTGAGTTCGATGGTCAGATTTACTCGTTTGACTACAACAAGCCTATGAGATCAGGAGAAATTGTTCGGGTCGCAGATGTTACGCTGAAGGACGGCGTATTTACCATTAAGGAATATATTACGTCCAGTATGTCTGCAAAGTCCATCTGGGGCATTACAACGAACCAGTTTGTGCCCGTATCCGTTATGTGTTATTCTCCCAATTACTGGGACGAGCAGAACGGTATCGGCAATAAGCATTACTTCTTCATGCTGAAGGATTGTATCAATGACGAGGCTCCCAACGGCTTCTTTAATGAATATCTCAAGCAGGAGCTTGTGCAGCACAAGAGGGTATTTGAAGCCCTCGGTTCCAAGATGAGAGTCGAGCCTTCCGATGACCAGCTTTCAGGTCTTGGTTTCTCATCAACGAAGAGAAACGAGTTGATCGTTAAGGTCAAGGGTAATACCGAAAGAGTTATGAAAATTAAATTTTGATGGAGGAAAAGATTATGGAAAACATGTTTGAATACGCAACCAGAAATAAAGTAAGATTCCCCTTTAAGGGTCAGATATCCGTGGAAGACCTCTGGGATCTGAGAACTGATGACCTCGATACCGTGTTTAAGACACTTAACAGGCAGGTCAAGCAGTCAAAGGAGGAGAGCCTTCTTACAACAAAGACAGCTGAAGACACAGCGCTTGATATCCAGATTGCTATCGTAAAGCATATCTTTGATATCAAGATGCAGGAAGCAAACGCAAGACTTCTCGATAAGGAGCGTAGAGCTCAGAAGCAGAAGATCATGGCTATTCTTGCTAATAAGCAGGAACAGGAGCTTCAGAATAAGTCTGTTGATGAGCTTCAGAAGATGCTTGAAGAGATCTGAGTCAGCTGTGCAGGTGTGGTCTCGTGGATATGCTTCACGAGACTAAGCCTGTATCCAAAGGAGGGGTAATATGACACTTAAAGATGCCGAGTGCATTGAATTGGTAATACAAGATGTGCGTAATGCCAAACTTATCGCAAATGCTTTGCTGATTGAGAACTATGATGTTCAAATCACACCAACAATATCTGCAACAAGTTTTAATCATGCCCGTTTAACAAAATACCTCGTAACAGTAAGACAAGGATTAAATAGAGTTGTTGCAACAGCACAAGTCAAAAAAGGTGATAACAATGATTAAATTCAACGGTAGCATATCGTTCTTGATCGAGCAGTCATGCAAGATTTGTGGAAAAACCTATGAAAGTGACAGTAATGTGGTGATACGCAATATGATCGTGCATCTCATCTTCCGTCACCCGAAAGAATCCTTAAAAGCTATTATTGAGGGATATAAAAGAAGAAAACAGCAGAGATGACAGTGAATGTATTAAGTCTTTTTGACAGTATGTATTGTGGGGTACTTGCTATGAATAATATCAAAATAGGCGACAGGGTTATTATGAACAACAATTATTCTGTAAGCAAAAAAGACAAGGGCAAAACTTGGACAGTACGTTCAAATCCGTGGAATTGTTGCGGAACAATCGTTGTACTACTTGAGGGAAAGTCTGGCGGGTATGCGATTGATGGTTTAAATGTTGTAGAAGAAAGGACGAAGATAGATAATGGCTGAATATGAATTGATTGATAACGCACCAACCGCCAACGTTTCACCCGTAAAGCACGGGGCGTTGGATTTCAGCGAAATACAAATGTTCAGAGTGCGGAGTAATTGTGTGGGGTAATGATTTTAATTTCTGTCCGAACTGCGGAGCTAAAATGGACGGAGGTGATGAAAATGAGTAAAGCAGTTCTAATAAGTGTCAAGCCGAGATGGTGTGAACTCATCGCAAACCGCTATAAGACCATTGAAGTTCGCAAGACAAAGCCAAAGCTTGAAACGCCGTTTAAGTGCTATATTTATTGCTGTAAAGCTCCAAAAGGTTGGATAAGGCTTGATAAAAATGTGCAACTTGATACTAAAGTCATAGGCGAGTTTGTATGTGATAGAATTGACACGATTGATATCATTGATGATCCTATAATGACATATATACGTGTCAATCAACTCATTCAACACCCAGATATATGTATTACAGCCGAAACTTGCCTTAATATTAATCAATTACAACATTACCTCAACGATAAAAAAGGAAACGGTTGGCACATATCCAACCTCAAAATTTATGACGAGCCGAAAAAACTTAGCGAGTTTACAACAAAATGCAAAGAGAATTGCGAAACAGGCTGTTATAACTGTGAATATTATCAGCTTGAAGAATACGGTGTGGAGTATTGTGGTGTTGACGGGTTTAAACCTTTAAAAAGACCGCCGCAAAGTTGGTGCTATGTTGAGGAGGTTGACAATGGCTGAGTACATAGAGCGTGAAATTTTGTTAAAAAAGAATTTTTATTCTGAGAATTGTAATTCAGAGGAAAACCGCTGGAATGATTATGCTATCAAAGATATCATAAGGCATATTCCCGCTGCCGACGTTGCGCCTGTAAAGCATGGTCATTGGATATATAATCAAAACGGGCATGACTGGGGTTTAGGTGCATGGGAATGTAGCTTGTGCCATAGTGTTAATAACAATCTGCCGATCGACAAGCGGTTCAGCCCATATGTGTATGCTGGCTCTAAATACTGCCCGAACTGTGGGGCAAAGATGAACGGAGGTGAAAACAATGGAACGTGAAATTTTATTCCGTGGAAAAGCAAAAGCAATAACAGGCTGTCCGTATAACAACGGTAAACCTGACGGCGAATGGGTGGTCGGGTATATATTTCCCGACCTTGGAGCGATGAAAATACGGCAGTACGAAACTAACAGACCCGAATGTAATGATTATGAGGTTGACCCTGAAACGGTGGGACAATATACAGGATCGACCGACATATGCCGCAAGAAAATCTTTAAGGGGGATATTGTTCAAGCGTTTACACGCTACGGAACGAAGCATATATATCCAATCGAATATAGAAACGGAACATATTGGTTTGGCAACTGGAATTGGATTGAATTTCTTGATAGATTTCAGTTTCCCGAAGTCATCGGCAATATATACGATAATCCAGAGTTAATAGGAGGCTAAAAGATGATCGAACGTGAAAGATTAGCAAATTTAATTGATATGATACCATACGACTATTTAGATGATGAAGACGGCTATAATGCTGATTTCCATTGGAAGGCTGCCGATTTCTTGCTTGACAAAGGAGTGATTTTCCCTCGTGCTAAAGTAAATCAGTCCATTTGGACAGATGATCAATTCGTTGACGGAATTCCTCATGAGGGACATGTCACATCTATAAAAATCACTAATGGCTATGATGCTTATTATTGCAGCTTCGATGAGTTCCCTGTGTCTTCCGGTTTCGTCGATGATGACATTGGTAAAACTATATTCTTTACCCGAGAAGAAGCCGAGAAAGCTCTTGAAAAAGAAAAGATATAAATGGGGGGATAATTTATGAAGTGTCCATATAGAACAATAACGGAAACTACTGACGGTATTTCCAAGACAGAATTTTGTGATTGCTACGGTTCGGCTTGTCCGTGGTATTGCAATACGACTACTAAGGGAGACAAGACAATCTCAGAAGAAAGTTGCCAAAGATGCTATACAGAACACCTCAGAGCAAAATATTTTGATGCAAATCGAAAATTTCTATCAAGCAAATAAACATTTTTATTGAGAGGTGATGTAATGACAAACCTTGAACATATAAAGAATATGACTTCTGATGAGCTTGCAATATTTCTTATGAAAGTAAATAGTGCGTATTCAGAAGAATGTATGATATTAAGATCTGAATGCAAATATCCTAATGTCAATAATAATTGTGCTATTTGCTTCAAAGAGTGGCTCGAAAAGGAGTGTGATACATGAATGATAATCAAAGAAGAACAGCGAGACTTATTTACAGTTCCAACGGATTATATCCTTGTTCACTGTATCAGTGCCGATCTTGTAATGGGTGCAGGAATAGCTAAGGAGTTTACAAGACGAGGAGTAAAAGCACAACTGCAAAGAGATTATCAAGATATAGAAGTAGGGGACTGCTTAGTATCTGATACAACAGGTTGGAGAGCGGAGCTTAATCTTGTTACTAAGGAAAAGTATTGGCAAAAGCCCACTTACGATTCGCTGAAAACTGCCCTTGTCAATGCAAGAATAAATGCAAAAATATTGGCGTTAATGAATGACGACAAACCTGTAAAACTTGCAATGCCAAAAATCGGTTGTGGGTTAGACCACCTACAATGGGTTAAGGTAAAGGAAATCATTGAAGAAGTCTTTGCTAATACCGATGTTGAAATATTGGTCTGCGTGAAGTAAAGGAATAAAACAAAAAAATTTAATAAAAGGAGGGTATGTTAATATGAAACCATATTGGAAATATCGATGGGAAAGTGAACGTGATTGGGATGGAGGACATACAAACCGTTCTTGGTATGAATGTAGCAACTGTGGACATATAGAACAATACTCCACTAAAGATATATGCCCTTCTTGTAATTCATATATGCGTTATCTTACAACTTTAACGGTTGGCGAACTTAAAGCAATTTTAAAAAAATTCAACGATAATGACAAAGTTTGTATAGCAGAAAACAATCATAATTTTTCTGTAGAAGCAACTACACCTATTGATAAAAGCTTTATTAAACAGTATTTTGGTGATGACTGTATGGGTGTACTTTTAAATGTAAAAGCAGAAATTAAATAACATAAATACAGTATTTAATGAAAGGTGATAAAAATGAAAATATTAAGCCAGTTCCAGTGCGAAATCTGTAATACAGTTTATAAGTCAGAAACTGAGTGTAAAGTTTGCGAAGACAGTCATTATCTTCCTGTTACGATAAAGGCGTATAAGTTCAATTCATATAAGAACGATGGCGAATACCCTCAGTATATAGATGTAGCCATGGAAAATGGTAAGATAATCAGGTATAAGAGGTAATAGCTAATGAAAATATATGAAAATGATTGCGTGGACTGCGGACTGCCATGTTTATATTCCGGCTGTCCTTATTATAACTCTCCTCATTGGTATTGTGATCGCTGCGAAGAAGAAATGCTTCCAGAAGATCTCAGAGAATTAGATGGAGAACAGTTGTGCCAAGATTGTATAATGAAAGTATTGCCTAAAGTAGGGAGAGATTGATGAGAGTACATATTCGAGCCCCTTAGATGTTGTTGTTACTTCGGACTATAAACGTATTAGAAAGGGTGATTAAATGATAGTTGTAAAAAGAAACGGGGATAAAGTCCCATTTAATAAAGACAAAATTTGTAATGCAATCCTTAAAGCTTATAATGAAGTAAATCCAACGAATGACAATGTTAATAATGCTTTAAGCGATTGTTCTAAAGTATGCAGTAATATTACCGCCGAAAAAATATCTGTCGAACAGATACAGGATATCGTTGAAAATATTCTCATGGATAGTTGTAAAGATGTAGCCAAGGCATATATCACATACAGATATAAAAGAATGCTGGCAAGAAAAATGAATAATACCGATAACACCATACTCTCATTGATTGATTGTACAAACGAAGAGATTAAAGAAGAGAATTCAAATAAAAATTCTACACTTTTGCCTACACAAAGAGACTATATGGCAGGCACGGTATCTAAGGATCTGACTGATAGATTGCTTCTTCCCAACGATATCGTCGAAGCTCACGAGCAGGGCATAATCCACTTCCATGATGCGGATTATTTTGCTCAGCATATGCACAACTGTTTTACTGGTGGAACAAAATTTGTAACAGACAAAGGAGTCAAAGCCTTTAGAGAGTTTAAAGACGGCGATAAAGTACACATAAAAGATAAAAATGGCAAATTAAGATTAGCTACTGTTCATAAATATGGGAAGCAAAATATGAACAAAGTTATATTCAGTACAGGACTAATGCGTAGAGAAGTTATATGTACTCCAAATCATAGGTGGATTTTATCGGATGGTTTAGTTACAACAGATTTAAAAATTGGGGATAGGTTGTCACCAATTATCGATTCGACAGATTTTAATATAGATACATTAGAAGAAGCTGAGGCTTTTTGTATTGGATTTATTATTGGCGATGGGGCGGATTTAAAGTCAAATGCCGTAAAAATAAGATTGTGTGGCGAGAAAACTAAATACTCATATATTTTCAAGATGGCTGGATATAGCGAACAAAATAGTTCTTCTATCGGTAACGACAAGTTATTTTACAGAAATAATGCCATAAAACAAGACTTTATTAATGGTAAAGGGTGGAGATATATGATACCTGAATTAAAAGCACTTGCGTTTAAAGGTTATTATTCTGCTGACGGTGCTAAAAATTCCAATAGATTAAGTACATCTGATGAACGACTTTGCTCATTTATAGAAGAAGTTTCTTGTCTTGCTGGTTATTATATATCAAGTAAAAAGATAGAGATAAGAGATACTCCATATAAAAAAGATGCAAAACTTTTTTCTTATCATTTCGTAGTTAAACAGTCGAAAAATCAATTATGGAAGGTAATAGATATTAAACCCTATAGACATGGCGAAGTAGATGCTTGGTGTGTTGAAGAGCCTATTACACATAGTTTCACTCTTGAAGGTGGAATAGTCACTGGTAACTGTGACCTTGTAAATCTGGAGGATATGCTCCAGAACGGCACTGTTATAAGTGAAACAATGATTGAAAAACCTCATAGTTTCGCAACCGCTTGCACCATTGCGACCCAGATAATTGCTCAGGTCGCTTCCAATCAGTACGGCGGTCAAAGTGTGTCTTTATCGGCTCTTGCCCCTTTCGTTGACATCTCAAGAAGAAAAATACGTCAGCAATTTATTGATGATGGCTTAACTGTATCCGATGAAATTGTCGAGAATAGAGTTCTCGATGAAATCAAGCGGGGTGTTCAAACAATTCAGTACCAGATAGTAACTCTCATGACTACAAATGGGCAGTCTCCATTTGTAACTATCTTTATGTATCTGAACGAGGTGCAGGATGAGCGAACTAAACACGATCTTGCACTTATCATCGAAGAAGTACTTAAACAGCGTTATCAGGGAGTAAAGAATGAAGTAGGCGTTTGGATAACACCTGCTTTTCCGAAACTTATTTATGTCCTTGAAGAAGATAATATTTATAAGGATTCACCTTATTACTATCTCACAGAACTTGCCGCAAAATGCACCGCCAAAAGATTGGTTCCCGATTACATCAGTGAAAAAATAATGAAGCAACTAAAAGATGGACATTGCTTTACCAGCATGGGGTGTCGCTCTTTTCTTTCTCCATGGAAAGACGAAAACGGAAATTATAAATTCTATGGCAGATTTAATAAAGGTGTTGTAACAATTAACCTCGTTGATGTTGCACTTACAGCTGAAAGAAATAGTCCTCATAATTCTTATGAGAAATTTTGGAAGATATTCGATGAGCGTCTTGAACTTTGTCACAGGGCGTTAGTTTGCAGATATGAGCGTCTCAAAGGAACGCCATCAGATGTTGCTCCGATTCTCTGGCAGCATGGAGCACTGGCAAGACTACAAAAAGGAGAAACTATCGATAAGTATCTTACTGGCGGTTATTCCAGTATTTCTCTTGGTTATGCCGGACTCTGGGAATGCGTTTTTGCGTTATCAGAGCATAAACTGACTGAACCCGAGGGTCAAAGGATGGGCAAGGCAATAATGCAGTACATGAACGATAAGTGTAAGGAATGGGATGAAGACCTTAATCTCGGGTTTTCAATTTACGGTACCCCGTTGGAATCAACAACATATAAATTCGCAAAGTGTTTACAGAAGCGCTTTGGAATAATCAAGGGTGTAACTGATAAGAATTACATAACCAATAGTTATCATATTCATGTTACAGAACCTATCGATGCCTTCACTAAGCTTTCCATTGAATCTGAATTCCAGTCACTTTCAACAGGGGGAGCTATCAGTTACGTGGAAGTGCCTAATCTGAACAACAACATCGAAGCTGTTATTGAAGTGATCAAGTTTATTTATGACCATATAATGTATGCTGAACTCAATACAAAATCTGACTATTGCCAGGTATGTGGATTTGATGGTGAGATACAGATTATTGAAGATAAGAAAACGGGTAAGCTTGTATGGGAATGTCCTAATTGTGGTAATAGAGACGAAAAGAAACTTAATGTGGCACGCCGTACCTGCGGATATATAGGAAGTAATTTTTGGAATCAGGGGCGAACCCAAGAGATAAAAGAAAGAGTTATACATCTTGGTGATGGCGAATGAATTACATAAAAATTAGTAAATATGATACTGCTAATGGCATTGGCATAGGCGTTGTACTCTGGGTTTCAGGGTGCAGCTGCCGCTGCCACAGCTGTCATAATCCTCAAACGTGGGATTTCAATGCAGGACAACCATTTACAGAGGATACGATGCAGGAACTTCTCGACGCTCTCAATAAACCATACATCTCTCGATTAACTCTTTCCGGAGGACATCCTCTTGAATCACAAAATCTTGAAACTGTTTATAAAATTGTTAAAGTGGTTAAAGAGAAATTTCCAAACAAAAAAATCTGGCTCTATACAGGTTATACTTGGGAAGAGATTTTAAATAATGACAAAGAAAACCAAAGAGCCAATACGAACAGCATATCTCCCTTTGATATTGTTAGACGTTGTAATATTCTTGTTGACGGCAAATATGAAAAAGATAAAAGAGATATATCGTTAGCATTTGCCGGTTCAAGCAATCAACGTGTTATTGATATTCAAAAAAGCTTCAAGCAAAACAAAGTAATCCTTTTCTGTGACTAAAATAATTTCCAAATTCCCTTGACATATTGGATATGATGTGCTATCATATAAATGAATTAAGCAATATTGGAGAGGATTGATGTCATATGCTCGTAGCTCCCAAAGGAGAAATTATCTGGGCGGTATATATATGTAATGGCGTGCAAACTCATGCCATTACATCTTCTGCCCTTAGAGATGTTTATTTTTTATGTGAAGTTCAAGGTAATAAATTGGTGAAAACAAAAAAGAAATCGCCAAAACCAATGGAGCTTGAACACTATATTGATTATCTGAAAGGATGAATGAAATGACTTATGTTATTGTTGGTATAGTAACCGTTGCAATATGTATCGGTGCTTTCGTTATCGGATTAAGAGAAGGCAGAATTCAAGGGGAAGGCTGCGCAACGATTGTTATAATTTTTAAACTCAAAGATGTTTTTAATCGTGTGCTGATGCTTGTTCCTGCAGAAAAACATGAGGAACTGTCAACTATCATTAAGGATTTTTACGATGATATACAGGTAACGGTGGATATCGATGATTAAACTACCACAGAAATCAGGCGAAGTAGTGATTGGCAGCTTTGACGAATATTTCAGACCGTATGCTAAAATCAAAATAGGGGACTATTTACTTTATAATCCTGCAATGGATAAGGTAGTGGTTGTTTCAATTAATGATCGTCCTCAATATGCCCTAAAACATATTAGAAAGAAAGGCTTGCTTAAAAAGAGCTGCATTGTAACTATTGAAAAATTATGAGGTGCTTAACAAAGAGGTGATATAGTGGATTACAGTGAAATCATTGATGATATTCTTGATAAAGTCTTCGTGGAAACCTTTAGGAATTCACTGAATAATCCACCTCCTTGGTTTAACCAATTCGTCGATTGGCCAGATATAAAGAAGGTAAAAAATAATGAAACAGATAGTACAAACATACTATACCCTTATTTTAACGATAAGAAAAGAAGAACATGAGATCCGACAAAAGCTTGACCAGTATTGTGGTTATGGGGGCAGATGGTACTACACAGAAATGCAGCCTGCCAAAACAGAGTGTATTACATCATATGACGAATTTATTCAAAGATGTTCATATCCTTGTTTCGACTGCATGTTCCCGTGGGAAAAATCAAAATTTGGCGATAAATATTCGGAGTTACCTTTAAAATGGGGTTGGGCGAAGTTTTCCAATAAGAACTTTGTTTCGTGCGAAATAACTACCGAATATCTAAAACATGAAATTTATACTTTGCAGGATTTAATAAAGCGCCTTCCGGCAAATGAGATGATTGAATATCTCAAGGATAACGGATTGAATGTGTGTCCAATAACAAGATAATATTTATGGACTTACTTCCAAGTCTGTGGCAATAAAAAAGGAGAGAAATCATGAAATTTGAAAAAATATCAGCAAGTCAGTTTTTAAAGGATGTTAAGAATTGTGCTCCCGGTCTTACCGAGGAAGCATACATAGCGCTGTACGATCAGTTGAAGCTGCCAAAGCGTGCCACATCAGGCTCCGCAGGCTATGATTTCTATGCTCCATATGCGTTTAAGCTTGAGGCCGGTGAATCAATAAAGATTCCCACCGGCATAAGAGTGCTACTCGATAACGACAAGTTCCTTGCCATTTATCCCAGAAGCGGACTTGGATTCAAGTACCGTCTGCAGCTTGACAACACTTTAGGCATCATCGACAGTGATTACAGCGGTTCGGATAATGAGGGACATATATTTGCCAAGATCACCAACGATACCCACGAAGGTAAAACCGTACTCGTCAAAGCCGGCGAAGCTTTTGCACAGGGTATAATCCAGCAGTATTTTATGATCGAAGACGATGACGCCGACGGTATCAGAAATGGCGGCTTCGGTAGCACTACAAAATGATGAGACTTCTCATCTTCGTTCTGCTTATATTCATTGTAGCTAATATAATCATTCTGATTATTGATTACTACAGGAGAAAAAAGCAAGAAAATAGAAACAATAAACCCGATAAAGGGTTCTTTAATTAAAATCAAAAGGAGTAATGTAAAAATGAATAAGGGAATAATCACAACAGTTGTCCTCGCCATTGTTCTGGTCGTAGGTATCATCGGCTTCGCAGTATGCACCACTAATATTGGTGCAGGCTATGTCGGCTACAAGTATGACCGCACAATTAAAAATGGGGCACCAAATACCATCGAAGGCACATCGGTAATAGACGCTCAGCTTACTGGTCTCGTCTGGATCAATCCTGTAACTCAGGAAGTTCTTAAGTATCCCACCACTATCGTTACCCGTAACTGGACAGGCATTGCCGAAAACGACAGTAAGGAAGACTGGTCTATGACTGTTGGTACCAAGGAAGGTAAGAACATTGAGGCCGACATCTATATTTCAGTGAAGCCCAGAGATATCGGTTCAATTATTAAGAACTTCGGTACCAAGAAGTTCGACAGCATTGTCGATGATGACATCTACGGTCTCGCCAAGGGTAAGCTTTCGGTTATCACTCAGAATTATTCCGTATATGATATCCAGTCTTCTCGCTCTCAGATACAGACCGAAACAGCTGAAATACTCGCCGATACACTTCTTAATACATACGGCGTTGAGCTTGTGCGCTTTGAGATCGGCACACTTTCACTTCCTGCGGACATTCAGACTAAAATTGACGAGAAGACAAATGCAATGAACGAGGTCGAGCTTGCTAAGCTTGCAAGAGAGAAGCAGGATGAAACCAATCAGATGATCGTGGATCAGCAGAAGGCAGAATCTGAAAAAGAACTTGTCCGTCGCCAGAATGAAGCTGATGCAGCCGCATATGAGAAGCAGAAGGCGGCCGAGGCTGAACTTATCGTTGCTGAGAACAAGATCAAGGTGGCAGAGGCAGACGTCGAGGTCGCAAGACTTCAGAAGGAAGCAGAACTTGAAAAGCAGAAGTCTTATACTGCCGAATATTTCGAGGATAAGAAGCTCGATGTTCAGATGAAGGCTGTTGAAAAAATCAACCCCAATGTCAAGACAATTATTACCGATGGCAGCGGTTATGCCGGTCTCGTTGGCATTAAGGAAGTTCTTGACGGACTGGACGGGGAATAATAGATTGCTACAGTCCAACAAGGCGGCGAATATGTATAAGCCAAAAGTAATTACACCAAAACAATTATCAGAATATCTGAATTGTTCAATAAATATAGCATATGATCTGTGTCACAGACGGGATTTCCCATCATTTAAGGTCGGAAGAAAAATACTTATAATTGAAGATGAGCTCCATTCATGGATGCTTAAACAAACAACAAAATAATAAGATAAGGGATCACTTCGGTGGTCTCTTATTTTTTTGCTTAAAAATATAGATATGCAGATATACCAGAACCAGTGGATGAATCAGTCTCAAGATTTGGTAAGGTGATTTGGCAGGTGTGTCTTATCCCAATTATTATTATTGTTCGTGAAACTTCGACACACCTCTGATGGTGTGTTTTTTGTGTGATGGTGTGTTTTTCAGCAACTGTTTCAAAGTGGTGTGTTTTTCAAAAAGCATATTTTCCCATAGACACACTTTCGACACACCAAGTAATATTTTATATGCTTGAAAGTGGCTATAATACGCAATAAAATGCGCTGATACCAAATGAGTTGAAATCTAAATCATAAATTATTACATCAACGATAAGGGGTCACACCCTCACGGGTGTGTGAGTTGAAATTGTTGGCTCATTTACAAACACGACATCAAAATCAAGTCACACCCTCACGGGTGTGTGAGTTGAAATCTTCCGGGGCACGGGGAAAAGTCGGTGATGATCGTCACACCCTCACGGGTGTGTGAGTTGAAATCGGTTGAACTCGTGGAGAATGCACTCGCCAGTCTCGTCACACTCTCACGGGTATGTACTGAAAATTATGACAATTTCCAGATAGCTGATTTGCACCCATTACGCCCAAAATACAAAGCTAAAGCCAATCACAATCATATCTTAATAAATAAAAACAGCGCAGAAACCCTCGCTTCTGCGCCGAACATTATTCCCTAAAAATATTAAGCAAAGCCGAAAACAGCAGATAATAAATACAGTCTGAAAGAACCGTGCAGATAACACCCGCAGCTATCATTTTAGCTGTGCCGAACAGCGGCTCTTTGATGTGACTTACCTGCGGAGCCTTGCTCTTGGCGAACAACAGGGCAGTCGCCGCAATATGCGCCGCAATGCCGATAATCAGCAGCCAAACAGCATCGTATCTGAAAATAGAATACAGAAAAATGCAGCCTACCATAAACACAATGTTGATGATAAGATGTATGCCTGCGGAAATGTCACGCCTTGTTATTTTGCTGCAAAGAAGATTCGATGGAAAGGTTATGACCGCCGCCAAGACCGCCAGCAGCAGATTGCTTCCTACAAGTGATGCAAAGAAAAGCGAGTAGAATTCCATTGGAAAGATATTCCACAGTATCAGCCACAGCACTACAGCGGCTGCGGAGCATATTGCGGCGATTTTTTTGCGCTTAGGCGTGAAAAATGGCTCTCGGATTGTTTTGGCTTTTTCGGACATGGCTTTATGTGCGGTCAGACAGACTGACCCACGCTCCTTTCAAATAAAATAAACAGCTTTTCATGCGTTTCCCATAAATATGTATTACAATGATTATACGATTTTCACGCTCTTTTGTCAAGCGGATAAAATGGCCCTGTACCGTATGAGAACCGTTCCTGCCTTGACATTCGCAGATAAAAGTGGTAAGATATATCCATATTATATATGTATGAAAGGGTGTTCATATGGATTTTTCAAAGCTGAATTTCGGCGTGGACGGCGACAGCATCACAGCAGGGGAGCAGTGGTCGTATCACGTATATAAAGAGCTGGGAATGGCTTCCCATCACAATGTTGCCGTAGGCAGCTCCGTTTGGTACAAGCGCACTATCGCGTACAGCGGCGGAAGCGTTACCACTCAGGATTATACTTCTCCCGATTTTGCTGGCATCAGCGACGGCTGGGAGGAAACTGACGACCCTGTTGAGCTTCAGAAGAGAGCCAACAACTGCGCTGTCGTTCATACCCAGCGCTTTATTGAAGAGGTAAAGAGCGGAAAGGCTCCCGTGCCCGATGTGTTCGCTTTTGCAATGGGCACAAATGATGCTGAGGACTGCCTTGGCTGCCCCGATAAGGCTCTGGAGGGCAAGACCCTTGAAGGCAATGAAAGCGTTGACCTTTTCACCGAGGCAGGCGCAGCAAGATGGTGCATACAGCGCATTATGGAGGAGTTCCCTCTCTGCCGTGTGTTCGTGCTCACACCTATCCAGACCGCAACACCCGAGCATAACAAAAAGATCGAAAAGACTATCGAGGTGCTCCGCAAGGTAGCGGGCGGAATGAGCGCACAGGTCATCGACTGCTTCCACAACAGCGGTATCTGCGAGAAGTTCGAGGTGATCGGCGGCACAGGAAAATATCTCCGTGACGGACTTCACCCCGATGTTCCCGGTCAGACCCTCGAGGGAATGTATGCCGCCAAGGAGATACGCAACAATATGTTCAACTGATGTGAATGTCAGGGGTTTGTTCTGATGTTGTAGAACTCTCTTTCACGCATGGCGTAAATGGCGTTTCTGCGGCGTTCTCTGCGCTTCTGTGCAGCTTTTTCCTCAGCCTTTGCGGAAGCTCTTGCAAGTCCTGCGGAGAAGATGAGCACGCCCATGAAAGCACCGTAAAGCGCAATAAAATATGTCATTGCAGTGGGGTCGCTGGCGGCTGACAGTCTGGTGAACCTTATTGTCACAAGTGCGTCGGCGGCAACGCAGAGGGCTGCGGCAGCGGGATATTCTCTGATTATTGACATTATTTTTTTCATATTATCATATCCTCTCTTTGATTTGAATAAGCTTTTCTGCTGTTCATCATATTTACATTATAGCACACGATCTGGTCGGAAAATCGGACAGCAAATCAGACATTTTGACATTGGATATATAGAATGTACTATGAAAACGTTTGAGAAAGTTAGCTTTGCTGTTCAAATGTTAAAAATATGATAAATCGCAAAAATCCTATTGGCAATACCGAAAAAATGTGGTATAATGAGTTGAATGTGAAAATTCAGGCGGGCATTCAGCCACGCCGTTTTCAGACAAAATAAATTATGAGGTGATCACAATGAACGAAATGGAACTTTACTCACTCTGGTGCGAAAAGGCTGTTGATGACCCTGACCTTCAGACTGAACTTAAGTCTATCGCAGGTGACAGCGACGCTATCAAGGACAGATTTTACCGTGATCTGGAATTCGGTACAGGCGGTCTCCGTGGTGTTATCGGTGCAGGTTCATACAGAATGAACGTTTATACAGTAAGAAGAGCAACTCAGGGTCTTGCAGACTATGTTAACAAGGCTTTCACATCTCCCTCTGTTGCAATTTCCTACGACAGCCGTATCAAGTCCGGCGTTTTCGCTAAGGAAGCAGCATCAGTTCTGGCTGCAAACGGCATCAAGGTACATATCTATACTGAGCTTATGCCCACTCCCATGCTTTCCTACGCAGTAAGAAACCTGAAGTGCAGCGCAGGTATCATGATCACAGCTTCCCATAACCCTGCCAAGTACAACGGCTACAAGGTTTACGGTTCCGACGGCTGCCAGCTCACACTTGACGCAGCTGAGATCGTGCTCAAGAATATCGAAAGCGTTCCCATGTTTGACGGTGCAAAGACCATCTCCTATGATGACGGCGTTGCAGACGGCAGAATAAACTACATTCCTCAGTCCGTTATCGACAGCTATCTTGACGAGGTATCCAAGCAGGGTATCCACACCGATCTGGTTAAGTCCAGCGGACTCAAGGTAGTTTACACTCCTCTTAACGGCACAGGAAACAAGCCTGTAAGAGCTATCCTCAAGAAGATAGGCGTTGAGGACGTTACCGTAGTTCCCGAGCAGGAATATCCCGACGGAAACTTCCCCACCTGCCCCTTCCCCAACCCCGAGATCAAGGAAGCACTTGCAAAGGGTCTGGAGCTTTGCAACGTTGTAAAGCCTGACCTTCTCCTCGCTACCGACCCCGACTGCGACAGAGTTGGTATCGCAGTTCCTTCCGACAACGGCTATGAGCTGTTCACCGGTAACGAAGTAGGCGCAATGCTTCTCGAATACATCTGCTCCGAGAGAACAAAGATGGGCACAATGCCTGCCGATCCCGTTGCAGTAAAGACCATCGTTACAACCGATATCGCAGCTAAGATCGCTAAGGAATACGGCGTTAAGCTTATCGAAGTTCTTACAGGCTTCAAGTTCATCGGCGAGCAGATCGGCTTCCTGGAGGATAAGGGTCAGGAAGACAGATACATCTTCGGCTTCGAGGAGAGCTACGGCTACCTGGCAGGCTCCTATGTAAGAGACAAGGACGCAGTTGTTGCTTCCATGCTCATCTGCGAAATGGCTGCATTCTACCGCACCAAGGGCATTTCCCTCATTCAGGCAAGAGAGAATATGTACAAGAAGTACGGAGTATATATTCACAGCCAGTCCTCTTTCGTTTGCGAGGGTGTGACCGGTATGGAGAGAATGAAGGAGATCATGTCCGACCTCAGAACCAACACTCCCAAGACTATCGGCGGTCTTACCGTAACACGCTTCGAGGATTACCTTGCAAGCACCTCCGTTGATACCGCAACAGGCGCAAAGACAATGCTTACACTTCCCAAGTCCGATGTGCTCACATTCAAGCTCACTGACGGCGCAAGCGTTATCATTCGTCCCTCCGGCACAGAGCCTAAGATCAAGGCTTACTACACCACCACAGGCACTACCAAGGCAGAAGCTGCTGCTCTTGAAAAGACCATTTCCGATGATTTTGCAAAGATCCTCGGTTTCTGATCAACACAACAACTGACAGATATACAAACACCGCCGGCAGGCAATGCCGGCGGTGTTATTTTTGATGTTCGGAGATGATCTGTTGAATAAAGATCCGGCAAAAAGAGCAGTTATCTATGTTATGGGACTGTTTATAATGACATTGGGAGTATCCATATCCGTAAAATCCAATCTTGGCGTTTCCCCCGTAAGTTCAATACATATCCTTTGCGGTCTGCATGATATTTATTGGCAGCCTGGGAAGCGTAGGCGCAGGAACCATAATCGCCGCAGTGCTTGTGGGACTTGAACTGAAGCTTATAACAAAGCTTTTCGGCAGGTACCGTGACAAGCTTCTGCCGCAGAGCTGATAATACATATGCGCAAACAAAAAAGCTCCCCCGAGAAATTATCTCGGGGGAGCTTTGGTTTATTTTGTCATCAGCTGTCCTTTTCAGGTGCGATAGTCGTAAGAGAGAGCTTCTCGCCGTCGCTGTCAACCTTGATAGTAGTAAAGGGGTCAAGGTCGTTTGCGATCATAGTGCGGGCGATAAGAGTTTCAAGCTTGCTCTGGATATATCTCTTAAGGGGACGTGCGCCGTAAATGGGGTCATAGCCCTCCTTAGCGATAAATTCCTTAGCTTCGTCAGTGACTTCAAGCTCAAGCTGCTTGTCCTCCAGACGCTTTCTCAGACCGTCCAGCATAAGGTCGATGATAGGATATATCTCCTTCTTGGAAAGGGGCTTGTAGAATACTATCTCGTCCAGACGGTTCAGGAACTCGGGACGGAAGTGAGTTTTCAGAAGCTTATCAACCTGAGCTCTTGCCTCGGGAGTTATCTCGTTGTTCTCGTCAATACCTTCAAGGATATACTCGGAGCCAAGGTTGGAGGTCAGTATGATTATGGTGTTCTTGAAATCTACCGTTCTGCCCTGAGAGTCGGTGATACGGCCGTCATCAAGTACCTGGAGCAGAATGTTGAATACATCGGGGTGAGCCTTCTCGACCTCATCGAAGAGGACTACGGAGTAAGGCTTGCGGCGAACAGCCTCAGTCAGCTGACCGCCCTCCTCATAACCAACATATCCCGGAGGCGCTCCGATAAGACGGCTCACGGAGTGTTTCTCCATGTACTCGGTCATGTCGATACGGACAATGTTCTTTTCATCGTCAAACAGTGCCTGTGCCAGAGCCTTTGCAAGCTCGGTCTTACCAACACCTGTAGGACCCATGAAGAGGAAGGAACCGATAGGACGGTTGGGGTCCTGTATTCCCGCTCTTGAACGGAGTATTGCCTCGCTGACCTTTTGAACAGCCTCGTCCTGACCGATAACTCTCTTGTGGAGAACCTCGTCCAGATGCAGCAGCTTCTCACGCTCGCCCTCCATAAGCTTGGATACGGGTATGCCTGTCCATCTGCCAACGATCTTGGCGATCTCTTCATCTGTTACCTTGTCACGGAGCAGAGTATGCTTCTCATAGTCATCAGCAGCAGCCTCAGCCTCTTCCAGCTCTTTTTTCAGAGCAGGGAGCTTGCCGTACTTCAGCTCGGCAGCCTTGTTAAGGTCGTAGCTGCGCTCAGCTTTGGCAATGTCGGCGTTGGTGTGCTCAATGTCCTCACGGAGCTTCTGGAGACGGGAGATAGAGTTTTTCTCGTTTTCCCAGCGTGTTTTCATGGAGTTAAACTCGTCACGCAGCTCGGAAAGCTCTTTTCTTACCTCTGCCAGCTTCTCCTGAGATATCTTGTCCTCTTCCTTTTTGAGGGCAGTCTCGGCGATCTCCTTCTGCATGATCTTTCTTGCGATATCATCAAGCTCGGTAGGCATGGAGTTCATTTCCGTGCGGATGGTAGCGCAGGCTTCATCAACAAGGTCGATAGCCTTATCGGGGAGAAATCTGTCGGTAATGTAACGGTTTGAAAGAACAGCGGCGGTGATAAGTGCGCTGTCCTGAATTTTTACGCCGTGGAACACCTCGTAACGCTCTTTAAGTCCACGGAGGATAGAAATGGTATCCTCAACGGTAGGCTCATCAACACGCACGGGCTGGAAACGTCTTTCAAGCGCAGGATCCTTTTCGATGTACTGACGGTACTCGTTAAGAGTGGTCGCACCGATGCAGTGAAGCTCGCCTCTTGCAAGCATAGGCTTTAAGAGGTTGCCTGCGTCCATAGCGCCGTCGGTCTTGCCGGCACCGACAATGGTGTGCAGCTCATCAATGAAGAGGATTATCTTGCCTTCGGACTTTTTAACTTCGTTCAGAACGGCTTTCAGACGCTCCTCAAATTCGCCCCTGAACTTAGCGCCCGAAATAAGAGCACCCATATCAAGGGAGAAGAGCTTTCTGTCCTTTAAGTTGTCGGGAACATCTCCACGGACGATACGCTGTGCCAGACCCTCTGCAATGGCAGTTTTACCGACACCGGGTTCACCGATAAGAACGGGGTTGTTCTTGGACTTACGGGACAGGATACGGATAGTGTTTCTTATCTCGCTGTCACGGCCGATAACAGGGTCAAGCTTGTTCTGACGGGCAAGCTCCACAAGATCCTGACCGTACTTTTTAAGCACATCATAGGTGTCCTCGGGAGTATCGGTGGTAACACGCTGGTTGCCTCTTACCTCCTGAAGAGCCTTCAGGAAGCTGTCCTTGTCAATGGCAAAGTCCTTGAATATCTGTTTGATGTCCTTGTCAGCGTTGTCAAAGTAGGAGAGCATAACGTGCTCTACGGATACAAATTCATCGCCCATGTTCTTGGCAATGGCTTCGGAGGCGTTGAGCAGTCTGTCAAGGGACTGGGAGATATAAACGGTGTTCATATCACGTCCGCTGCCCGTTACCTTGGGTATATTTGCCATAACACGCTCAAGGCTGCCTGCAATAACGGTTGCGTCCTTGCCCAGCTTTTTCATCAGCTGAGGGATAAGACCGTTTTCCTGAGTCATCAGCGCATAAAGCAGATGAGGCTGGTCAACGTTGGTGTTCTGGTACTCAATAGCGGTATCCTGTGCAGCCTGAATGGCTTCTATAGTCTTTTTGGTAAGTTTCTGCATATTCATAAAATTCATCTTCCTTTCAGACGGTGAGTTATATTTTCAAGTGGGGGAGTGCTTCGGTCAGCTACCTGTTGCGGCTCATGACCTCATAAAGAATATTCATATGTGACCGCTCCTTTGTACGGATATTTTGCGGGAAATTTGTATTTTAACGCCGAAAATTTCGGCACCAAAATGCTTGACAATCAAATGAAAATGTGCTATAGTTTATTTTGTAGCTTTTTTGATGAAAGGATGTGTCGTGATGCCCGCCGATAAAAACGGATTTAAAACTATTGCCGAAAACCGAAAGGCAAGGCACGATTACTTTGTCATCGAAAGCTATGAAGCCGGTATCGAGCTTGTGGGAACTGAGGTCAAGGCCATCCGCCAGGGCGGCGTTAATCTCAAGGACTCATGGTGTACTATTGAAGACGGCGAGCTGTGGGTGAAGGGAATGCACATATCTCCCTACGAACACGGCAACATTTTCAATCGTGACCCCATGCGAGTCAGAAGGCTGCTGCTCCATAAGAAGGAGATCAACAAGCTTTTCGGTACTATCAAGCAGGAGGGGCTTACTCTCATTCCTATCTCTCTTTACTTCAAGGGTTCAAGGGTCAAGATGCAGGTCGGTCTTTGCAAGGGCAAGAAGCTTCACGATAAGCGTGATGCAATGGCTGCCGAGGCTGCCAAGCGTGATATTGACAGAGCCATCAAGGAGAGAAACAGGTAAAACGTTCGCTTCATAACCTGGGGATGTAAAGGTTTCGACGGGGATTGTGAAGCATGATAAGCGAGCAGAGGACTGTGCTGATCTCTATAACCCGCACACGTTTTAAAATTAGACGACAACGATAATTTTGCTTTAGCAGCTGCGTAAGCGCTGCTCGTCTGCCCGGAAAGTACCGTGGTTCCGGCTCAGGCGTCGATTAACGGTGAACGTCATTCGGGAGTGCCTGCGCCCGTCTGATGTATCGCAGGCTACTGAGTTCAGCTGTGTGTCTGTTCACGGCTGAACGAGGGAATGTAAATAACAGACTACGCTCGTAGAAAGTCGTGTGGATCGGTTTTCGGACACGGGTTCGATTCCCGTCATCTCCACCAGATATCCGTCTGTAAGGATTTCCTTGCAGGCGGTTTTCTTTTTTCTGACTTTTTACAAGTATCAGTATAACTGCTTATTGTGACAATATAATGTTAGAATTGTGACAAATAAGTAAATTTTAGCACTCTGTGCGTGAGAGTGCTAATTTCCTGCTTTTCCTCTTTTATGAGTTTATTTTACCATATTATATGTGCAGATGTCTATAGATTTCGGAAGTTTTAATTTGATTTTAATGAAATAAAATTCCCCTTACTGATATGGTTGATACATAGATCAGTAAGGGGGATATGTATGTGTTTATAGGGAGAGGTGAGTAAAACATATCGCAGCGTTTTATAAGTGATATAAACAAAAGACTTTGGTACCAAATACGATGCCTCTTATCTTACCACTTATATCCGCAGTTCTTACAGTGCATAGTTTTACCTAAGTTACTACTAAATAATCCAACCAAAGCAAAGCCAAAAGCTTTTTGAGCTGTAGATATTCTTTCTACATTTGTTGAACCGCAGGTAGGACACTTAGGTACATTAGCTCTTTGAGCTTGTTGTTTTTCCATACGCATCATATCAAGAGTAGCTTGCTGTTGGGCTTTTTCTACCCCTACCCTTTTATTGTAGAGTTCTTCATCGAAGAGTGGATTGGGTTTTACATATTCTTCGAGGATTTTCTTAGATGGGTCAAAATCGTAACCGCCATCATATAACCATTTGTCCCACGAATACGGCGTTACAATTTCTTTAGTTCCACAAAAATTACATATATCATTTTCTCCACCAATATTCCCACATTTGGGGCAATATGCCATCATATCTTCTTTCTCATTTTTATTCATAATAAATCACCTCTGTACTTTAATTATATACTATAAATTAAATGAAGTCAACATTATTTATAAAATTTATTCAAAACGTAAATTTTATATTTGGTATTTAAGACTGTTGACGGAAGTTTAACAAATATATTTAAGAAGACAGAACAGATATCAAGTGGGTTTAATTTGGCATCAACTGAAGTAGCTGGTTTTGTTAATCAATTTAACAGAATAAATAGTAATCAGCAATTTGATAGACCTTGGGAAAGATTTTTACAAGGTGCAACAAATCGTGATTCTAATGTTGCTTTATACTTTGCTGAACTCGCTGAAAAGGGAGCTTCTGCAAAAGCAAGTATTGAGGGTGTCTATGCTGCAATTCTTGATGGTAATACTAAAGGTTTTGCCAATGTAAAATCAACAATGACTTTGTTCAATCAGGCACAACAGTCTGGTGCAGATAATGCAAAGGCATTTGCAAAAGCAGTTAGTCAGAGTAATACTCAGCTCGGTAATTATTTGGGCGGTCTTAACGGAGCTAAAGCATCTCTTGTTGGTTATGGTACACAATTAGCGATTACAACAGCAAAAACTATAGGTCTTCGAGCTGTCACTATGGCTCTTAATGCTGCTTTAACTTGGGGATTATCCGCTGGTATAAGTGCTTTGATTTCATGGTTAGATACGGTAATTGTTACTGAAAAAGAACTTGCTGAAAAGACAAAACAAACAGCAGATGAAGCTAAAAAATCTTACCTGCAATCTTGCCCTTTCACCAATCTCCACCCGCCGCATAATATAAAAAAGCGGAAAATCACAGGAGCAGCGGCCCTGTGATACTCCGCCGAATACATTACCGAAAGGAGAGGGAAGATGAACGAAAACGACAAATGCAGTACAGACGGACTGACCATACCCCGGGGACGTTTTCCTCAGGATACACCTCTTGCCATGGCATATGTGCCCTATCAGGAGTGGGAGGACACCTACGCCGAGAATGTAGCTCTGGCAAAGGGCACCATATTCCCGTCGCTTGATATGCCTTTTCTTGGAAAGGAGGGCGTAGCACAGTATGGAAAATAAACGCCGTCAGCTTATGTACGCCATTCAGATGTACGACTTTTATCTGTATGAGCTCCAGCTGTACCTCGACACTCACCCCACCTGCCGCAACGGACTTTTTGCGTTCAGACGATACAAGGAACTGCGTGAAAAGGCAGTACGGTCATATAATGAGCTGTTCGGACCTCTGACACCTATCCAGTCAGGCTGCGAAAATGTCTTTGAATGGGCAAAGGGCCCCTGGCCGTGGGAAAAGGAGGCTAACTGATATGTGGATATATGAAAAAAAATTACAATATGCTTGATACACATAATAAATATGCTAACATCATTCACAACAAAAGAGGAGAGTTCTTGCTGCGGCAGAGTACTCTCCTCTTTAAAATTTTTTCTTGACATTTGCTTATGCGTGGTATATAATATAGATATGGGATATATACCATATTGCAAAAGGAGAGTAAAAGCTTGTTTGATGTTGAATACTATGAGAAAGAGGACGGCACATTTCCTGCCGAAGAATTTATTCTTTCTCTTGACGCAAAAATGCAGGCTAAAATGTTCAGAGAGCTTGAACTGCTCGAAGCATTCGGAAATGAGCTTCGTGAGCCGCACTCCAAACCGCTGGGCGACGGGATTTATGAAATTCGTGCAAAGGTTGCTTCTGACATTACACGAGTGCTGTATTTCTTTGTAGTCAATAAGAAGATAATTCTTACCAATGGATTTGTAAAGAAAACACAGAAAACGCCCGAAAATGAAATTACACTTGCAAAAAAATATCGTAAAGAATATCTTGAACGAAACAAGGAGTGATCGATATGAGTAAAAATTTCAGAGAAACCTTAAACGCCCGTCTTGAAACCGATTCCGAGTTCCGCAAGGAGTATGAAGCACTTGCTCCCGAATATGAGCTTGCCAAAATGCTTATTGCCTGCCGCAATGCCGACAACCTTACTCAAAAACAGCTTTCCGAACTTACCGGTATAGATCAGGCTGACATCAGCAAGATTGAGAACGGTAACGCCAATCCCTCTATCAAAACACTTACTCGAATAGCCTCTGCAATGAATATGAACTTAAAAATTGAGTTTGTCCCCAAAACTCAGAATGTTTAAGTTGATACAGTTAAAAAATGATAAAACACACGATGTCAGTAATCAAAGGTACTGATATCGTGTGTTTTGCTCTTAAATGAAAAAGCATTTGATTGTCATATTGGATTCTTTTTTGTTATGAATACCTCGCAAATCTGATGTCTTGCTATATTCAATACGTCTGACTACGTTGCTAAGCAGTTCCTTTTTTTGCAGGGGATCAGCAGAAGAAAAATTTTCCAGTAATAATTCTATGTTTATAATTGCTTGCTCGTCCGAGATTTTTTGTGTGGTAATCTTTTCAGCATTAGATAATGCCTTTTCAGCTTCCTTTAATTTCTGAGCAACGATAGATTGCCTTTCAAGGTAAGTGTTTTCATCATAAATCTCTCGTTCCAATAAATCATGAAGTTTATTTTTCTGCTTTTTAAGATCACAAATTTCAGATTTTATCATGGAAATAACATCTATTGTATTTTCATTTTGTGTATTGCTGTTATTTATTCCGGAGAATTTATTTTTTAACTGTGCAAGGTGTATCTTGAGCGCAGTCAGTACAGCTTCATCTATTTTATCAGTACGAGAAGATACAGTATTACACTTTGTGGTTCGACATACCATATGTTCAATTTTAATGCCCGATGGTCTTTCTATTGTGCGGCGTTGCATACATTTTCCGCAGGATCCGCAGTAGAGCAATCCGGAATAGTAATTTTTCAGAGTATTTTCGGAAGTCGTGCTTGATGTTTTTCGGTTTATTCGCCTTTCTTGTGCCTGCTCATACAGTTCTTTACTTATAATAGGCTCATGTAATCCTTTATAGAGCGTGTCACCATTGGATTTTGAATGCCACTGGTTATAACCCATATATACAGGATTGCACAATATTTTTCTTATAGAAATTCCCTCCCACCAATCGGAACGAGGTGGCTTTATTCCCATACTGTTTAGTGCTGTGGCAATTTTTCTTTTTCCAAAATGTTGATTTACATACATATCATAAATCAATTTTATAACCTCAGCCTCTTCAGGAACAACTTCCAGGGTGTGAATTTTGGGAGCAGGGTTTGTCTTTTTGTATCCGTATGGCGGAGAAGAAATTATAAAGTTTCCCTCTTTGATAGCTGCAAGTCTGCCTGCTTCCATACGGCGGCGTATGGTTTTGTATTCTCTTCGGCTCATAAACAGCGAAAATTCAAAATATTCTTCGTCATACTCATTATTTGGATCATATACTTTTATAGGCGTAATGATTTTGGTATTAGAATCCTTAAACGCTTGTGCAACAATTCCCTGGTCAATGGTATTTCCTCTCGCAAGTCGTTCAATCTCCATTACAAGCACACCGTCATACATTCCTTCGGTAACATCGTTAAGCAGCTTCTGCATCTGAGGACGGGCTGCTATGCTTTCACCACTGACAATTTCCTTATATTCAGCTGCAATGCTTATTTGCATTCGCTTTGCAATATCATACAGTGTCTTTTTATGCCTGGCTAATGTTTCACCTTCGCCACGGGCTTCTGCTTCAAGATCGGCACGTGATTTTCGCAGATATACAGCATAAAGGTTTGTTGAACTCATTTTTCCTCCGATAAAAGCAGGTATAATTTGATTTTATTCCCCAGTGGGGAATTATTTTGTAGGTGCGGATATAGGGTATTAGTATGCTGATTATGCTGTTCAAGGTCAAATTTTGTGACCTTGAACAGCATAATTCTGATAATCTGTACCTATTGAAAATTTAATTCTTGATTTTCTGAACAAATAAATCCCATTCTACATCACTTTGACGATTTCTAAGGTAATTCTGAAAACACTCTATGTTATCAATACGCTCAAACATATCATTAATTGCATTGGCATTCTCTATTGAGAGCTGCTCTATCTTTGCCATTCTGTTTTCGAGCCTTCTTCTGTGTAAATCTTCTTCAAGTATATTAATTGCTTCACGTAAATTTGTTGCACGATAATCAACATATATGTATTCAACCAAATTTAAAGCGTAATCCCAGTATTTTCGGGGAATGACACAATTTTTAGAAAGATACTCGTCCATATCCTTGAGTTGTAGCGACAGGTTTGCTTCAATCGGAGCATCAATCTCAAAAGATTTGCTATACATTGATTTTACACTTTTATATTTTTTAGCAATATCAATTTCTATAATTATCCTGCGTATAATCGGGAATAACAATATCCCTATCATTAAAAAAGGGTATATTTTTAACAATGTTCTTCCAAGTCCAGGTTTGTTATATTCAATAATGTACAGAGCAATCCAAGAGAAAATAAATAAAAGTATATAAAATTTTATAAATCCTTTTATTGATATTGAAAAATGTGTTTCACGATGCATCTGCTTGAAATCTTCCTTTGATTGATGCGTATTAAAATCACATCGTCTATTGTTAGCTTCATTAAGGTTATTACGTGCTGCTTTGACGGCATTTCTCTGACAACACATATAAGCTGAAGATAAAATTTGTTCATCAGTAAAATTATCAACATATTCTTTGATGCTTGACATTATAATATTGCTCTCCTTTACAAATTAATTGTTGTCATTATGATACATCTTCTTTTTCTTCGTGTGAATAGCTCTCATATATCGTTTCCATTCGATCAAGTATCCTACCCTTATCAATATCCAAAAGTCTATTAAATTTTTCAAGGCATTCTTTTTCTTGGATAGAAAGTGGTTCTTTTAAAACTATATCACCATCAAATAAAAAGCCCACTGAAACATTGAAAGCATTAGCTATTTTTTTTAAAATTTCATATTTCGGAATTGAACCATTTTTCCACATTGTAACTTTAGAAGAGCTTAAATTTAGAATATCTTTGGTAAACTGTGTAGGAGTAGTATTTCTTTCTTTGCAAAGCTTTTCAAACTGGTCATAAAACACTAAAACGCCCCCTAAAAATTAGTTATTTATACAAAATTCTAAAAAACGGAATTTTTTATATTGACAATTCTGAATTATAGAATTATAATATTTAATGAAAGATGTTAATAACATTATGTGTTATTAACTTCATATACACCTTTTATTATAAATCATATTTACACGAATGTCAACAAAATTCAGGAGATTTTATAAATGAACGATATTCAAATACGGAATTATAGAGATTCAGAAATAAGGCTTGTTAAGATAGATTACGAAATCTGGTGGGTTCTTGCTGATGTATGTAAAATACTCGGATATAAAAATCCAACAATGATTCTTGATAGACTTGATTTTGACGAAAAGGCTAAATCAGATTTAGGCTTACCGGGTGGCGATACAAATATAATCAACGAAAGCGGCTTATACAGTGTAATACTTCGTTCCGACAAACCGCAGGCAAAGCAGTTTAAACGATGGGTAACTCACGAAGTATTGCCGTCAATAAGGGAAACAGGCTCATACAGAACGCTGCAAGCCTCTGTGAGCGATTTAGACAGTCTGTCAAGGAGAATTGACGTGTTGGAAAAGGAAGCTCTCCTGCGGCGTGTAGATGCGTTGGAAGCTGCATATAAAGATGCAGATGATTTTGACAGCAAAAGCTGTAGAACGGTTGAACAGGTTCCGGCGCATATAATCGCAGCTCTGAATTGTATGATTGGCAGCGGATTTACTGTTGGCTATATGCTTGATTTCCTTGAAGATAACCATATATGGCTATCAAATAGAGTTCTTACAGAGTATATCAGAAAAAGAAAGGCGGATAAGTGTGGATATTAACACAGGAAGAACAATAAAATCAAGGCTTGCTGCACTGGGAAAAACACAAAAGGATCTGTTTATGGAACTTAACAGCAGGGGAGCTAAGCTCAGTACCATTCAGCAGCTGTATCAGTACACCAATGGTTACAACGTAACATATAAATCTCAAGTTATTTTGGCTGCTTCGCTGAAAATAATTTCCGAATGGGAAGAAAAACAGAGATAATAGACAAGTTATGTGTCATATTCTTATCAGAAGAGGTGATTTAATGAGTTATGAGTTATCTGTTGAGTCTGTTGACTATAAATTTGATGAAAACGGCAGAAAAATCAAGGTTACGGTTGGCTATACGTCATCAGGAACGAAAGTGATCATTGAAGAACCGGAGCATTCTGAAGAAGAAATGATGAAAATATTTGAAAATATGATGCTTAATGGGGGATTTGAGATTCTCGGATACGATCCGAAATCCATTAAATCATATGTTATTACATAATCGGGATTACTCCTCACCTTTAAGGGTTATCGCTCCTCACCTTTTTCGGCATTAGTCCTCACCTTTGAAAGCAATTACTCCTCACCTTTTCGGGCATTGCTCCTCACCTTTGGGTAATTGCTCCTCACCTTTGGGTCTGCAAAGCCGCTTGGCAAAAGGGTTTGCGGATTCCGTAAACAAGCTTAATAACAAGTATATAAACAAGATTGTTATTAACAAGCTAACTAACAACAGCCGGATTGACTGTTGGTTATCAGAAAAGAAGTGAAAAAATGGCTGAAAAAAAAGAACACGTTATCGAGATGTCTCATAGGCTCAATCTTATGCGTTCGGAAAAGTTTTGCACTAATGAGCTTAAAGTTCTTGATAAATATATGTCTCGAATCAATCCGAGGGATAAATCTACCCGGAAGGTTGTTTTTACTCTTAAGGAGTTCCAGAAGGATCTCGGAATAAACGATTTGAGGTATAAAACGCTGAGAACGAATGTTGAAGCTTTGCTTGGAAGATGTGTTTTTTTGCCGAATTCAGAAACCGGCGAGTTTATTGCTTTTCAGCTTTTTAAAGAGGTTGAGTTGAAAAAGGATAGTACAAAAGGATGGATCGTTACCCTTGACTGTCACGATAGAGCTGTAGATTTGTTCTTTGACCTTGCCAAAGACGGATATTTCAGCAGGAAGCTGAAATACAGTATGCGGCTTAACTCAGCAAATCAGATCAAGTTCTATATGCTGATGAAGGAATACGAGGGTGTAGGTAAAAAGAAAATAAGACTGGCAGAGCTTATCGACTGGCTAAAGGTAAATCCAAATATGCCTTGGAAATATTTCAAGCGTGATGTTGTCGATATATGTCAAAAAGCACTAACTGAGCTTACGGATGTAACTTTTACATATGAATGCAAGCGTAATGGTCACGCATATGAGTACATTACGTTTTTTATAAAGCCTAATCATCATGAACAGATGATGTTAGATGATTATGAAGATGATGAAAACATTCAGGCTGAAGTACTGGAAACAGAAGAAACGGTTTCAGAAGCTTATAAATACAGCAATGAAAATCTTGAGTTTCTTGCTGAGGCGTGTGATAATTCTTTTTCCGAAGATGAGATGCAAATTATTTTCAGCATCATTGTAAAAAAAATCCCAAGTCATAAAGAGTGGTTGGAAAGATATGATTATTTGCTTTTAAAATACAAAGAGCTGAAATACAGAATTTCAAGAACAGATCTTCCGCCAATCAAATCCAAATTCAATTATTTTAGATTTATGCTTGAGAGCGATGTTAAGGATGAATAGAAAAATGACAAATCCTGCACTCCGCAATACAAAGAAATTATATGCGATTTTCGAGCACGCAATAAGAGCTTATAAATAGCAAGTAACGGAGGCTAAAATATGATTGACATTGTTTTTATGATTGAATCGTTTAAGTCAATGCCGCTGTGGTTACAGATTATTATATGTATTTTATCTCTTGTGTTTATTATAGGAACTGCATCTATAATATTTAAAGCAGAAGAAGAAAACACTTACAGAAAGCTTCTGGTGGCTAACATTATGAACTTACTCTTACTTATTAACATAGTGATATTTTATAATTAGGAGGAATAGAAAATGACAAATTATTTTGGAAAAGCAAGACTGATAAAATTGTTTTATCACTACATATCCGATCGTACAGAATTTTTAAAAAGCTTCAAGGCATATGTCAATGAATTTGGAAAAGAAATTATGTTTTTGTATAAGAAATATCGAGGCAGTGAGTGGTTGGAAATACACCATGATGGCTATTACTTCAAATTTTATGTATTTGGACAGGCATCCAAAACTATAGATTTTAAAGAATATCGGATTGATCTTGAAACTGATGGAGATGGCGGAGAATTAACAACCAAAACCTGCATTGTCAGAATAATAAGTTATTATACTGCTGATTTTTACCCATTCGTTAATAATAAAGATAAGACATTGGATTGCTATACAATTTCGAAAAAGCACAGAAAGCCTGATGCAGCTGATCTTGTTGGAAAAGACTGTGACGTTATTTTTCTTGACACTGAAACAACAGGACTTGATCCTGAAGCAGATGAGATTCTACAGATATCGGTTATGAACAATAGCGGCGAAATACTGCTTAATAGTTATATTCGTCCTGAGCATAAGACAGAATGGACGGCAGCTGAAGCTATAAATCATATTTCACCACAAATGGTAAAAAATGCTCCATTGATGTCTGACATAGCACCGCTGATATCCAAAATAATGTCCGGAGCTAAAGTAGCTGTTGCATACAACATTGATTTTGACTGGCATTTTATTTCCAAGGCACTTGAAAAAAGTGACTTTGATTTTGAGAATGATACGCCTGAGCTTAGATGCTGCATGAAAAAATTTTCAGAAATATACGGCGAATGGGATAGCGAAAGGTTGAGATATCGGTGGCAAAAGTTATCAACAGCGGCTTCCTATTATAATATTCCATGGAGAGGTCAGGCTCATGGTTCACTTGCCGATACTTTCATGTGCAGAGATGTTTGGAACAAAATGAATGATGACTGAAATATTCATAATACTCATAGGACTGCTGCTTTGCGATTTTCTCACAAATGATAGGCTTAATTAAAAGGAGAAGCAAGCTACGATGAAAAAGGCAATAAATTTCTCAGATTTGACGCAATGCCCGTTTTGCGGATGTGATGGTTTTTATGTTCGACAGCACGCAGAGGGAACCGTAATATATCATCATTCCTTTGATGGTTCTGAATCTGATAATAATGATATGTATAATGGTCTCATTATTACAGGCGGCAAAAGAGCTTATTGTTCTCAGTGCAATAAATTTCTTGGAAATTGTGAAACCAATAAAATCAGTTTGCCGGCTTTGAAAGCTCTTTTAAAAAATGAGGAGGAAGAAGAAATTGGCAAGTAAATGTACTTTAGAGGATTTAAAGGAAAGTGAGCTTGAACTGCTTGTGCCGCAAATGGTTGCAGATGTACTTGGAACATCTGCAAAGACCCTTATACAAACAGCAAGAAATGCTCCTGATAGTTTGGGCTTTCCGGTCATTAAAATAGGAAAACGTGTAAGGTTCCCGAAGCGTGCATTTATTGATTTTATGTTGGGAAGTTCAAAGAAGGAGTAACGAAATATGGAAAAAGTAATTTTAATAATTATTTTGCAGTGCAGCTTGGCAGGTCTTAAATACTACTTTCAGCTGTTTTATAAAGCTTACAAAAAAATCGAAGAAGAAAACAAGTACAGCGAACCTGACGAAACAGCATCATCTGTAAAAACGCATCATTTTAATAAAAAGCAAAAATAATATTTTTTCTGCCAGACTGTTGTTGAAAAAGGTAGCTACTTTTCTCCGTAAACGGTGGTTTGCAAGGCTTTTTGGGGGCGGAAGCGGGTGGTGGCTTAATAAATAGCAAGCATAGAAAAGTAGGCCTACTTTTCGGTTTTCGGCTCAGTTGACCCGAAAATAGGGATATCTCCCTAAAACCCGAGATATTTGTAAAAGGATAAATGCAATATGCCAATGAAAAAAGGAAACAAAGAGAAAAAAGTGTATTTTTCTCCAAGAGAATGGGAAATTGTTTGCAGACATTCTGAGAAATTGGGAATGAGAACAGGAACCTATATTCGCACCATTTCTGTTCAAGGCAGCATAAAGGTTTTTAATCTCAAAGAGCTTTCTGATGTATATAAGGCCATGAACAGGATCGGCGTGAATATCAATCAGATATCGACTGTCGCAAACAGCACAAAATCAATTTATCAGAAAGATATTGAGGATTTGCAAGAAGAAATAAAGCAGCTTAGGCTTGTTGTTGAGGACTGGCTTTCGCCGCTTCAGTCGGAGGAGCTGTTGTAATGTGCCTATAGTAAAATACGTTGCGGTTCATACTACTCCGTTGTCTAACATTGAGTATATTCTGAATGGTGACAAAAATGACGAAATGAAATTTGCAACAGGAATAAATTGTACTGCCAATCCTCAGGAGGCGTATGACGAGTTTCGCAGAACATTCGAGATATGTGCAAAGGAAAGATTTTTCAAATCTGAGCTTGTCGCAGACAAGGACAAGTCCGAAAAACCAAAGCAGAAAGAAAAGGTGCGTATTCATCATTACATACAATCCTTTTCCCCGGATGAAAATGTCACTCCCGAGGAAGCTCATCAGATCGGTATTGAATGGGCGAAAAAGGTTTTCGGAAATGATCATCAGGTCATCGTGAGTACACACGTTGATAAGGATCACATACATAATCATTTTGCGGTGTGCCCATATAATCTGGACGGAAAACAATGGTATGCAAATTACAAGTCACTTATGAAAGTGCGGAAGATTTCAGATGCTATTGCACTTGAACACGGTCTGCATATTATTGAAAGCCCCAAGCACAAAAATACGATGAAGTATAATGAATGGCTTACACGAAAAAACGGCACATCATGGAAACAGATGCTTTGCAATGATATTGACAAAATTATTCTGGATAAAAACGTAAAAAATCTTCAAGACATTGAGATGAAGCTTTCAGAGGAAGGATATGTTGTGCATCAAGGTAAGTATCTTTCGATAAAAGCACCAAAGCAGAAATATGCAATTAGAAGTTTTCGTCTGGGGGATGGGTATTCCATACCTGACTTGGAATATCGTATTTTGCATAAGGATAAAGAAATCAGTCCTGCTGCTATTGAACGCCTATCCGGTATCCAAAGAGAATATGCAATATGTATGCGCCAGATGCAGATAAGCATTTTTATAAAAAAAGAAAAGAAAACTACATATTCAGATTTGAGGAAAAGTGCAGATCTGCTTAATTATCTAAGCTTAAATAATATAACATCTGTATCAGAATTTGAAAACAAGCTTAACTGTGCAGCTGAAAAATATCAATCATTATCAGATAAGCATGATGCGCTTGCAAAGCAAATAAATGCTATGGAAAAAATAATAACAGACGGCGAAAGCTATCTTGCACTGTCATCCGCTGACTTTCTTACTTCAGAAGAAAAAGTAATGTATAATAAGGTTTCTTATGTTGAGGCAAGCGGAATAACCGACAGGGAGGATTTGAATGCGAGAAAATCCAAATTAGCAATAATCAAAAACGAGTTAAGCGATACTGCAAACCAATTAGAGCTGTTTAAATCAGAAAGAGATACTATCGCCGCTAATTATGAGACATATTTAAAAAACATGTCAAATCCTTCATATGCACCCCACCAGGATTATCAGCTTGAGCCGCAGCCCGAAGAGAGGCTTTATAGAAGAAATAATGAACAGGAGGTAGAACGATAATGTCAAGCGATTATAAGAAAACACAAAACATATTTCCGCATCCAATGTGTGAGGATTTGAAAAAGCTAACCGCCAAAAGTTGCATTGGCATAGCAGATCAAGTAGAAACTAATACAGCATCCAATGATGACTTTGGCAACTACACTCGGGAAGTTGTGATCGTAATACTGAAGGAACTTGCAAACAGCATGAGTCCTGGCGAAAGCCTCGACGAATGTTTCAGGAGGATAAAACAATGGAATTTAATGCAATAAACGGAGTTATTTTAATTGAGGAAGTGAGTAAACTTCCTATGGCATTACTAATCGTTGCGATGGTAATTATGTGCATTGGTTTATTTGTAGCGCATGCTCAACTAATCAAGTGCGACAGTGAAAAAGGTCCATCGTGCTTAGGTTTAATTGTCCTGATTATTATCACAGGCTTTGTGGAATTCATAGTGTTTGAAATTAACGACGATCCGTTGAATCTTGAAAAGCCGACAGGTGAGTATAAGGTAATTACAACTCAGGAGGTAAGTATGACTGAATTTCAGGATACATATGAAATCGTCGATTACAAAGATGGAGTTTATACGGTACGAATGAAAGGAGAACAATAATCATGGCAAGTAATTCAAATTTTGAACCATACGCTTATCTTTATGATAATGGATTTTTCAATCCGATAGAAGTGATAGTTGATGATAATAAACATCAGGAAATCAGCTATTGTCACAACAACACTGATGTATATCCAAGAAACACCCTGAGCAAAAAAGAAAAAATATTAGGATTTTTGTGGGATAATAAAGATGATATTTTATATTTTTTAATGATGATGTCTCTACTTACTATTTTACTTATAATAGTGTTACCTGCCTGCGGAGTTTTGTCGATTATAATCCTAATTATATTATTGGTACTTGGGACTACAGTACAGGTAGCTAATCATATCACAAAAGTTTTATATTTAAAAAACAAAAATCTACATTTAGATCAAACGATATATACGCTTGATTATAACTTAGATATAATACCTATAAAGTTGAAAGACGTATGGCTGGACGATGAAATAAACTATAAATGCTCAGTCGATGAAATAAACTATAAATGCTCAGTCGATGAAAATGTCAAAGATTTTTCGGAAAAAGAAGTATTCCTTACTCCGGAAGCTGCCTCTGATACGGCAAGGATTATTAGAAAAAAGCGCACAGAAATATTATCAGAAATATTAAATGGTAAAACAAATAATTTTCTTAACAGCACTAAGTTTTTTGACTATGCCCAAAAGTATTATCAAATAAATTTCCTTGACAGATTTTATAGGCGTATTTCTGTATATGAATTTCTGATGAGCAGGGATAGCTTTGTAGATTTCTGCGAATTTATTCAAGAAACAATGGCTACGGAGAAAAAGGACGAACTAAAGAAAAAGGCACAGAATGAGAAATGCAACAAAATTGCAAATGACATTCTAAGCGAAAAAGGAAAAGATCAGTAAAGCAATTAATTTATTATAGGAGGAAAAAACAATGGAATTTAACGCAATAAACGGAGTTATTTTAATTGAGGAAATTTGTCATTTTCCTATAGCATTACTAATTGTTATTCCGGTAATTTCTATTACAGGCTTTTTAATCGTTAAAAATATCGGCACAAAGAAAGAGACATCGTGGTTAGATATAATTATAATGATTGGTGTATTATTTATTATGGGATCAACACTCTATGAGCTGCTCTATGATCCTCTACATTTAAAATCTCCAACCGGCGAGTATAAGGTAATTACAACTCAGGATGTGGATATGAATGAGTTTGAAGATACGTATGAGATTACGAATTATAAGGATGAAGTTTATACGGTACGAATGAAAGGAGATCAATAATCATGGCAAAATCAAATTTTGAACCATACGCTTATCTTTATGATAATGGATTCTTTGATCCGATAGAAGTGATAGTTGATGATAATGAAATACGTGTTCCGGAAACGATTGTGCCGGAAAATATTTATTATACTCCTTCCAAATCGGCATCAAAAAATAGTAAACCAGACAAATATGAAAACTTTTTAAAAAGACTATACGAAATATGGAGGTATGGTTGTGATGGGTTGGAATTTGTCCAAAAAATATGGTTGCCTACTCTTCTGATATGTCTAATGGCCGGTGCAGCAGATGCAAAATACTTAAAAAGCAATCCGAAATACTTAATAATCCTGATTATAATATTTTCAATTATTTCACTTATTACAAGATAGATTGTCAAGTCAAGTGCAACAAAATCAGAGAAAAAATTTTTTGAGCACCT
>ERZ857969.248-NODE-248-length-93692-cov-4.808601_pt1 | contig 93692 bp, 107 predicted proteins | sample MGYA00519864_ERZ857969 | MGnify/ENA primary metagenome ERZ857969 (study PRJEB31778, sample SAMEA3449382) | human gut metagenome | biome: human gut; feature: human-associated habitat; material: faeces | place: United Kingdom | collected 2010/2012 ...
GAATGGCGCCTTATAGCTCTCTATTGCCCCTTTGTAAAGTCAAAGAGTAATAAACCGTGAAGAGACTACATAACAGCCCTCCGGGCAGAAATTCCTTACCTCTATATAATAGCTGTGCGCCTCCGCCGGCAGCTCTGCCCTAATTTCACCGCTGCTTTTATCATACCCGCATTTAACCGCATGCCACTGCTGCTGTATCTGAGATTTCTCATTAAAGGAAAGCGCCTCGGTTATATAATAGCATACTGCCTCCACACGCATTGTATCCTCCGCCGCCTCAATCTTCATTTCTACCTGTCTGCCCGTTTGAGATGACGGCTGCGCAGTTATTTTGGTAAGAGGCAGCCCGCCTTTAACCGCATTATCTGCAAAACGATATATCTCCAGCGGCGTCCAGCCCTGTACATGTCCGTGCAGCATATCTATTCTCATGGAAAGCGCCGCCCTGTCCATAGTATCGCCATAGGATGCGTCGTTGGTATTTATAGAAAAAGCCTCGTCGCTGGCCCAGCATACCCATAGTATCGGTCCCCTAACTCTGTTCAGCCGTTCAGTCGCATCCCAAAGCCTCAGCGCGCCAGGCGTAAAGCAATCCTTCATCCAGGTAAGGCTCTCCCCTAAATGCGCGCAGCCGTATACCGGTATGTAAAAGGCAAATCTGCTGTCATAGCCCATTACTATTGAGGTTATCACGCCGCCCCAGGATATGCCTGTAATTCCTATCTTATCCTTAGCTATCCTTTGGTCCGCTCGCAGCAGATTATGCGCCAATATTACGCTGCCTGCCGCATGATACATCCATTGAGCGCTTAATTCCTGCTCATAGCTTTTCATACCGTCGTTGTCAGGTATAAGCGTCCAGCCGTCCGGCCGCAGCGCCATCTCGGACGGCTCGTGAGTCCAGTCATCCGGCCCGTAAATATCTATCTTCCCCGGCTTCTTGGGAAAATGGCCAGTATTGCACATAGCTATAGCCGCATAACCCCGGTCGTTCCACACCTTAACCCATTCGGTAAAGGCATGTCCTCCGCCTCCATGCACCAGCACTACCGCCGGCACAGGCTTCTCAGGCGAAGCGCTCTGAGGTACGCCCATATACGCAAATATCTTCGTAGGCGTTCCGTTTAACGGCAGCCCAGAATAAAACAGAGCGCGTATGCCCGGATAATCCGGCTGGTCATATTCAGGCAGATAATCCCATTCCGGCAGAGTATCCATAAATTCCTCAAACATAATTTTCTCCTTTATTTAATGCCGAACAGGCAAATTCAATCATATGTATTATTGAACATTAATGCATATATACTTTGGCTCGAACCGTTAAGCGGTAATAATCCTCTAGTCCCGGCCAATTGAAATAATTATATAATATTTGTCCGCCTAAAGCAATAGTTAAATAAAAAAGGCTCCGCAAAACGAAGCCTAATTATTCAGCTTATTCTATAGTCACAAACTCAGAGCTTGTAACATAGCTGCCCTCAGGGCAAACGCTGGTTATTTCCACATAATAGCCTCTGGCCTCGTCCGGAAGCTGCGCTGTTATCATGCCGGTCTGCACGTCCACGCTGCATTCGCACTTCTGCCATTGCTGCTCCATATTGGAATCCGCTCCATAGGAAAGGGGAGCGTCAATATAATAGCATACAGCGCTTATAGAATTGGTGTCCTCAGGAATATCAACGCTCATGGAAACATCCCTGCCCGCTTTGGCAGACGGATGCTCCTTAACGGTCGTCATAGGCAGCCCGCCTTTAATTATATGGTCGGCAAACCTATAGCTTTCATAAGGTATCCAGCCTAAATCATGGCTATGCCCCATTTCCATGCGCATAGAAAATATGGATTTATCCATAGTATCCATATATGAAGCGCTGTTGGTATTGATGGAAAAAGCATTATCACCAGCCCAGCAAAGCCACAGTATAGGAGAAGTCACCTTGTCCAGACGTTTAGTTGCATCCCAAAGCTCAACGGCGCCCGGAGTAAAATGATTTTTCATCCATGTAAGGCTTTCGCCCAGATGCGCATGCCCATATATTGGAATATTAAAAGCAAACCGAGTATCATAGCCCATTGCAATTGAGGTTATTACGCCGCCCCAGGATATGCCCGTAATGCCTATTTTGTCGCTGTCCACTCTTTCATCCGCCCGCAGCAGATTATTGGCCATAATTGCCGAGCCCACGGCATGATACATCCATTGACAGGATATATCCCTGTTATAAGAGGACATTCCGTCGTTATCAGGTATCAATATGCGCTCGTCCTCCCTGCGCTCCTGCGCCGGAATAACCTTGGTCCAGTCGTTGCTGTCATAAAAGCTGGTTATATTTCCGTCTTTGGGCCGATAGCCTGTATTGCACATGGCTATAGCCGCATACCCTCTGTCATTCCATACCTTAACCCATTGCGGAAAAGCAAAGCCTCCGCCGCCATGCAGCAATACTACCGCCGGCACAGGGTTCTCCGCAGACGCACCCTCAGGAAAGCCCATATATGCAAAGATTTTTGTCTGGACGCCGTTATTCTTAAGACCGTCATAATATAACGCCTTTATTCCGGGATAGCCTATAGGGTCATAATCAGGCAGCCATGTAATAGAAGGTACAGCCTGCATATAATATTCAAACATAAATTCAATCTCCTCGCTTTTGCTCTCAAATGATTGGGGTATCTCAATATCAGGCAGTATTAATTCACTAAAAGGTTCCTGACCGCTAGGAGACGGCTCCTGCTGAACCTGGTTTTCAGATGCAGTCGGTTCCGCCGTGTTGGGCAAGCTCTCCTCCGGCTTATTCTGAGGAGTGCACCCGGCGGCTCCCCCTACTGCAAGAATAAGCGTCAAAATACAAAGAACTATTTTCTTCATAAAACACCAATCCTCCCAAAACACATTTATATTTAATTATAATAGTTATTTCAAACCAAACAATGCACTAAACTAACCTTAGAATGCACAATACAAACTAATACCGCTATATGTATATGCGCCCGGCTTATATATACTGCCCTGACTTCTCATGAAATTTTAGTGTATCTATATGCATTATGCCTTGCGCGACAGCGCCAATATATGCTAGAATATAATGAGACTTTAACATAATAAGCCGCAGTAAGGCCGCTCTTTACACAGACACAGCCCCGACTGCGCACCGGCATCAGTAACAGGCTGCGGTCAGAAAAGACAAATTCCCAGCTTAAAGCATATTGTTGCTTGAATACCGGCAGTTATACAAAATACTAATAAATATTGAAGGAACCAGCCATGACCTATACATATCATTGCAATTCGCCCCTTGGGGGAATAACCCTTTCCAGCAACGGTACGGCTTTGACCGGCTTATGGTTCGACGGGCAAAAATATTATGGCGCTTCTATCCCAAAAACACATGAAGAAAAATTTCTGCCTGTATTTGAACAGACAGTTAACTGGCTAGAAACATATTGGAACGGCCAAGCTCCCGAATTTACCCCTCCTCTTTTGATGCAAACCACCCCTTTCCGCAAAATGGTATGGGAGATTCTGCTGTCCATTCCCTATGGACAAACCATTAGCTACGGAGAAATTGCAGACAGGATTGCAAAACAAAGGCGGCTGTCTAAAATGTCAGCACAGGCTGTAGGCGGAGCGGTAGGACACAATGCGATTTCAATAATTATCCCCTGCCACCGCGTAGTAGGCGCAAACGAGAGTCTTACCGGCTATGCCGGAGGAATTGATAAAAAGCTGAAGCTGCTCCAGCTGGAAAAAGCAGATACCTCTTCTCTTTTTATACCCAAAAAAGGAACAGCCTTATAAATACCTTAAAACGCGCCTTAATAAATTAAGCCCCTTTAAAAACAGACTGCTCTTTTTAAGTCTTTTCAGGGCGTTACCGCTTCTAAAAAGCTATCCGCCTTAACTGTTACCTTAATATCCTGCCAAAATTCCTTAGTATCGCACTGCTCTGCCTGAGACCTGTCCATAGCAAGCACCTCACGCGCAAGTCCAAGATTATCCAGACCTAATTCTTTATGAATATAATTCAAATATTTATACGCTCTTTCCTCCACGCTCTTATTTAATTGTTCAGTCAGAATATTTATTTCCTCCACGCTGGGCGTCATGCTGGTCAACGAGCTTATTTCCATTATGTCCGCATTAATATCCAAAGCTATTTCAAATTCATAGCCGCTTCCCCTTCTATTGGTCTTTATGCTTCGAGTAATGCCGCAGAGCGCCGTTACCTCGCATTTTTCTCCTCTTAATTCGCATTCGTATACCATAATCCCCGTACTGCTGTTTTCCCTAAGCATAACATATATATTGGACTGTTCATAATCCAATTCCCCTACCATTACATCCTTTTTCATTACGGCTCCGCCCGAAAGCACGGGCTTATCATCCGCGTCCAAACTTATAACGGGCAAAACGCTGTTGCAGCCGGGAGTATAATAATCCTTTATAAAACCCACTATATCAATGCTGGGCAAAAGACTGCTTTCATCCGCCGTAAGCACTACGTTAGTAATATACGCCGCGCGGATATCCTCCTCCGGCGAAGATTCCTTAAGTATATAATCCGCTCTGTCCGACGCTACCGCCAGCTTTATAGTAGCGCTGGTGCCCGGACTGCGATACATAATATCAATATACGGCCACAAGCCCTTTTGCGAGAGCTCCTTGCCGTACATAAGCACGTTAAGCATGCTGGTGCTCCAAGATTCAAAATTATAGCCCGCCCTCTTCTGCCTGGTCTCACCCACGCTGCTCTCCGTAAGGCTTATTATTTCCGCGCTTACCGGTTCGCCTGAAAGAGACTGATAATATATACCAGTAACAGTCACTCCCTTCTTGCCATCCTCAGGTACGTCATAAGCGCCTATAATGGGGTGGGCGCAGTCCTCAATGGGTATGGAATCCCAGCAGGAGCAAAGAGAAAGGCAGCATAATATTACAGCTAACAATTTAATACATCTCATTTCTTACCCTCCGCCCATAAAATTCCGCTCTTAGCTGAAGCTCTTAATTTCTTCTTTGCCGGACGATATTTTATCAAACCCATAACTGGGAGCAGCAGGCCGTACAGCAAACCAAATACCAGCAGAATAAGATACAAAAGGCCAGATTCATCAGTTGAAGGCAGGAACGAGGTTGCAGTAACCACAATCAGCCCCCATACCGCTAATGTAATCCAGGGCTTTTTCTTAAACAGCGGCGCTAATTCCATAATAGTGCTACCGGCAGCAAAGCCGCAGTTTAAAAGGGGCTTTATCAGCATAAGATTAAAAAACAGCAGAGTCAAAAACAGCCGTATAAACAAGCCGTTAGTACTGGAGCGCAGCAGCAGCAAAGAGGAATAGCCCATATCAGAGAGCATATATTCTCCAAAAACCAGCACGCACACAAAATTTATTATTCCAAAGCCTATCCCTGAAGCCAAAACGCCTATAACGGCATAATTTCTGCCTCTGTCCTTATTTTTAACCGTCGGGTAAAACGTATATAGTACTTCCAGGCCAATGAAAAAGCTCATAACGGCCAGAATGGCATAAACCGGGTTATCCCATTTCTTATAATCTGCTATTGGCAGCACATTACGAAAATCCGCCTTATCTACGCTTAAAATAAACGCAAGCGCCAGACAAATAAAGCATACGAAAAGCACTACGTTTATCCTGCCTATAACCTTCATGCCCTTGCTCGCCGCATATAAAACGCAAAGCATTATTATAGCCTCTATTATTATATTAGGCGTTCTGGGCAGCATATTCGTGCCTATCAGCTCGCTCATGGTTTTAAGGGCGATTATGCAAAAAAGCGTAAGCATAATCGCGTAAAGCGCCCTTACCGCCCATCCCGCCTTACCCATCATATCCTGAGCCGTATCTTTAAAAGACATCTGCGAGCGCTTAAAAAAAGCACATATAAGAATAGTGTATATTATGGGAACTGCCGTTCCAAGAATGGCAAGCAGCCAGCCGTCATGGCCCGCGCTGTTAGAGAGCAGGCTGGGAAGCAAATAAACTCCGCTTCCCATAAGAGTATTTATAATTATATAACCAAGCTGTCTGCCGTTTACGCCGTCCGGGCTTATTTCACCCAGCTGAATATTTTTATTCAACGGTACCCCTCCTATTCCATGCCTTTTCGTCTTTTATATTCTTCTATAGTCAACGGCCGTTTTTTCTTCGCCTTGTCCTGCCTGGCAGTAAAATAAATATAAGGGGACCCAAGAGTGCTTAAGGCGTTAAGACGGCTTATTAATAAAAGCAAAGCTATGCTCACTCCAAACAGCCCGAAAAAGCCCGCCATAATTATTACTCCGTATCGCAGCAGCCGCATGGAATTAGCCAGGGGATAATTTGAAATAATATATCCGCTCATAGCCGATATTATCACCACCAAAAGCGTAGCTTCAGAGGTGAACTGCGAATTCACAAGCGCCTGTCCCAGAACTATTGAGCCGAAAACGCCTATCGTGCCTCCCAGTACGGTAGGAAGGCTTATGCCCACCTCAAATATCAGCAGCACGAGCAAATCTACTATTATAACCTCCACGGTAAGAGGTATCGGCACCATACTTTCAGCCGCAATAAGCATACTTGCCATCTCGCTCGGCAAAAGCGAGCGGGAAAAATCCAGCAGGGATATATATATGCCCGGTATTGTCACAGATATAATAAAACCTGCCATTCTAACAAACTGAAGGATTTTCCCAAGCGGCTTGCCTATGGCCGCGTCGTTAGGAGATTCAAAAAGCTCCTTAAAGGAAGCGGGCGAAACAAGGGCTATAGGCTGCTGGTCACAGATAATGGCCACCTTGCCTTTTATCAGCATTGAGCATACCGTATCCGGCCGTTCCACAGCCTTTATGGTTGGAAAAATGCTTTTCTGGTCAGATATAATGGGACGCACATCCCCTATTGTAAGCACCTGCTCAAGCTGCGCGTTTTCCAGTCTGCTTTTTATTATTTCAGGCAGCCGCGGGTCGCACCTGTCTTTCATATATAATATAGCGGTACGGGTATTAGTCTGTTTGCCAATATAAATATTTAGCACAACTAATTCCTTAGTGCGAAGTCTCCGCCTTATAAGCGCTACGTTAGGCACTAAATTCTCCACAAAGCCGTCGCGTGCGCCCAGAATGGTTTTATCCAGGGATGATTCTTCAACCGAACGGGAAGCGCCTCCATGCATATCCACAATTATGGATTTATTTATTCCATCTATAAGCAATACTGTAAAACCCGAAAAAACCATTTCCAGCGTCTCATCCAAGCCCTCAAGGACAATTTGCTGAGAGCTGGCCGTACCCGTGCGCATAACCTCCTCAACATTCTGAGCCTTGCAGTATGTTTCCAGCAGACTGCGCAGTATATCCTGTTCTATAAGCTGCTGATTGGTAACGCCCTCCAAAAACATAACGGCGCATTTGGTCTGTCCCGGATTATTAATAACCACTCGGCGCAAGGAAAGGTCTGCATTTTCATCCACATAAGGCTGAAAGAACGCTATGTTTTTCTCTATATCTTTAGAAAGACAGCCTGAGCTCATGCATATATCTCCCATTCTTTTTGTTTATATTATGGCCATACGTCCGCGCTTTCATGCCGAATTTAAAACTAATTATTTTTAAAAAATAAGACCATACTATCAAAATAGCATACCCGCCGTTAAATAATTAATTGACAGCCTGTCCTATATAACCTATAATAAATGTTTGTAATCTGCGCGAATCATTCATTAAATATATACAATCATGCGCCAATGAACCGGATACTATAACTGTGTGCGTGCGCCTGATTTTTTTATTTGGGGGTCTCATATATGAGTATACTCGAGCTCGTGCTGCTTGCGCTCGGATTAGCCATGGACGCTTTCGCCGTTGCGGTATGCCGCGGGCTGGCCATGGACCGTCTTAATATAAAGCATGCGTTTATTATTGCGCTTTTTTTCGGAGGCTTTCAGGCGGGCATGCCGCTGGCCGGCTGGGCTTTAGGAACCTATTTTGAAAAATATATAACCAGCATTGACCATTGGATTGCCTTTATACTGCTGGGAATCATCGGCGGCAAAATGATATACGAGGCTATAAGGCCCGAGGAGGAATGCTCCTCCATAAGCTCCAGGCTGAACATTAAAGAGCTTATAGTTATGGCAATAGCAACCAGCATAGACGCCCTGGCGGTAGGCATAACCTTTGCGTTCTTAAAAGTTAATATAGCGCTTTCGGTATCATTAATAGGCATAATTACTTTTATCCTGTCTTTTATAGGAGTTATGGCGGGCAATCGCTTTGGAAGCAAATATAAAAATAAAGCTGAACTGGCAGGAGGAATCGTGCTCATTTTAATAGGCCTAAAGGTGCTGCTGGAGCATTTAGGCGTCATAGCTTTTTAAAATTAATAAAAAATTAAGCCGTTTTGAAGATTGCAAAACGGCTTATTAATTTTTAAAAATGAAGGCGGAGCCATATCCCAGGCTCAACCGTCCAACCTTTTGCAAACCTGAGCAAGGGCCTATATGCGGCGCTTGCGGCCAAAGGCCGCAGAGCCGAAGCTTTCAGCTTCGGCTCCGGGCAGGCTTAAAGCCTGCTCAAGCGCCGCATATCCGCCCGCTGCCGGAGCGCGTTGGCTTAATGTAAAACGCCCGCACGCCCCCTTACTCTAATTTTCGTCTCGGTCCGGTCCCCAAGCCAGAAATACGTCTCCTGCGTATAATGCGGCAGGCGCGTTTTTTCAGAACGCTTACAGCATTAAATCAGGAAGACAAAAAGCCGGATAATATCCGGCTTTTAAATCAATATTTACGCTTTCTTGCAGCCTCAGCCTTTTTCTTTCTCTTAACGCTGGGCTTCTCATAATGCTCCCTCTTACGAACCTCGCTCATCAGCTGTTCACGGGCGCACTTACGCTTAAATCTTTTCAAAGCGTTTTCCAAGGATTCATTTTCTCCCACACGAATTTCCGGCATATATTCCCCTCCCCTCGCTTACCTAGGTTATGCATAGAGAGTATTAAGTCTTTATACAACAGGGATTATACCCTAAAGTTACAATGCTGTCAATAAGGTATTTATCCTATTATGATTAAATTCAAAAAGTGTTCATAACCCACGGCAGACATTAAAAATGTTGCGTTTAGCCCAATTTTATTCTATAATAAAATAAATAATTTTCTTAAACAGCGTCTTGTATTGGAGAATATTTGCATTATGACCCTCATGCCTAACGAAAGAATTGACGATTTGCAATTCCGCGGCCTTAAAATTATACAAAATCCGCAGTATTTTTGTTTCGGCATGGATGCGGTTCTGCTCGCTCATTTCTCTCGTCTAAAAAAATCTGAGCGCGCGGCCGACTTGGGAACAGGCACAGGCATACTCCCTCTGCTGCTTTGGGGCAGATATGAATTCAAGCATATGACCGGACTGGAAATACAGCCCGCCATAGCAGAAATGGCCGCCCGAAGCGTTAAGCTGAACAATTTAGAAGCGCAAATTACCATTATAAACCAAGACCTGCGCGATTACGGCTTTGGCGCTCAGGCAGGCACAATGGACGCGGTAATAAGCAATCCTCCCTATAAAAAAGCCGGCAGCGGCATAACCAGCTTAGGAGACGCTCAGGCCTTATCCCGCCATGAAATAACCTGCTGCCTGGAGGACGTAATAGCGTGCGCCTCCCGGCTTCTCCGCAGTCATGGCAGATTCTATACAATAAATCAAAGCGACCGGTTCATAGAGCTTATCGAGCTTATGCGCCGGTATAAAATAGAGCCTAAGCGCTTCAGGCTGATACAGTCAAAAGCGGATAAAACACCCAACCTGGTTTTAGCTGAGGGCATAAAAAATGCACGGCCCCACGCAAGCTTTGAACCAACCTTGATAGTATATAACAGCGACGGCTCACCTACGCTTGAATTGGATAAAATATACCACAGAATATAATGCGCCCCCGGAAGCAAATGATATGTGCATATCATTTATGAGCGCCGGCACACATTTCATACCGCATACGGAGGAATTTATCTTGGGCACCGGAACTCTTTATCTCTGCGCTACCCCAATAGGCAATCTTGACGACGTCTCCTTCAGGCTTATTAAAACTCTGGAGAGCTGCGATATAATAGCATGCGAGGACACCCGTCATACGCTGAAGCTGCTCAATGCTTTAAAGCTTAAGAAAAAGCTTATATCCTACCACGAACACAACGAGCAGCAAAGAACGCTGGAGCTGATAAATCTTTTAAACCAGGGCAATAATATAGCAATCGTCAGCGACGCAGGCATGCCTCTGATTTCTGACCCAGGCGCGGTAATCCTTAATAAGGTCAGGGAGCTTAATATAAATGTAACGGTTATTCCCGGGCCTAACGCAGCCCTTTGCGCCCTTGTTTTATCCGGAATGGACTGCTCCCGCTTCGTATTTGAAGGCTTCCTGCCCGTTAAAGGCAGGGAACGCACCCAGCGCCTGGAAGCGCTGAAAAATGAAACGCGCACTTCAATTATCTACGAAAGCCCGCACAGGCTGGAGGAAACATTAAAGCAGCTTGCGCAATACTGCGCCGGCAGAGAGCTTGCTTTGCTCCGAGAGCTGACAAAGCTGCATGAAGAATGTCTTAAGATTACTTTAAATGAAAATTCTATTTGCCTTTTTGATTCGGACAACCCGCCGAGGGGCGAATATGTGCTTGTACTCCAGGGCGCTGTCAATTCTGAGCAAATTCAGTATCCCCAGGACGTCAGAGAGCATGTACTCGCCCTTATGGCGTCAGGGCTGGAAAAGAAGGAGGCGGTAAAAGCCGCCGCCCGCCAGCGCGGCGTCGCCAGAGACATTATATATAAAGCATGTCTCGACCTTTAAGGCTTCGCCGTCCGGCCCGGCGCAGCCAGCATCTCCAATCTATAATCAGCCTGAATACAGCCCCGCTTTAAATTCCCGGCATAGCAGTAAACGCAACCGCTCATGCATGTATAATAAGCGCCTATATCCACGCTTTTGACGCAATTGCACGACGGCCGCTGACTGGCGTCCTTCTTGTGCTTCAAACCCGAAGCCCCCAGTCTTTCAAGGCGCTCCGCATCCACGCAGGCCGCCCCGCGCACGCCGTATCGTTTAAAATCCCCTTCTTCAGCGCACGTATCAACATATATGCCCTCAGATTTTGCAATATCTGCAAAACTGCATATAATATCCTCCTTAAGCGCGTCAGACGGGAAATAAACGCCCTCCCTTTTAAGCGCGGAGCGAATCTTTAAATAATCATCCAAAAAGCTTGCGGTGCATTTTTCAGTATAGGGCGCAAGACGCGCCGCCCATTCCTTGAATGCTTTTATATGAAACTGAGGAGTATACCTGTCGTTAAATAATATTGGGTCGTATCGCCAAACCACGCTTAACCGTCCCGACTTTAAAGACAAACTCCTGAAGGCTTGAGCCAAGCTGCTTTTTTGAGGCAAATTAGGCTCTATATCCTCAAGATATGGATTAAGCGTAAACTGAAAATAATAAGGCACTCCCTCTAAGGCGTCCAACCTATCCAGCATAGGTATGGGATTCTTTGTCCAAAAAACAATGCCGTCCATATCCTTGCGCTCCAGACTCACCCTGCTTATCTGCCTGCCGTTAAAGGGATTCTTTACAAGCGCGTAGCCCTGGCGCAGCCTGTAAAAAAACCAATCCGCATAATAGGCTGGTATATCCGTTCTTCTGCTTGCGCTTATAATCATTGCTATTCTCTCCTCTACCCTCAGTTTACAAGGGCATATACGGTCGGGACAGGGCTGTTTGAGTGTCCTGCTGTGTTGCTTTTCGCTCCGTGTACGTTTAGTAACACATCGTTCAAGCGCCTTTCAGGGCACTCAAACGGCCGCTGTCTGACTCTTCCACCTCCAGCAGGTTTGATTTCGGCATTTTCAAGAAAGCGGAATGAGGCGTACTGAACGCACGCCCATTGACGATGACGCAGAAAATGCCGAAATCAGACCGCTGGAGGCGTGTATACCCTTGTCAATTTAGGGTAAATAAATGGGAGTAAAATATGCGAATAGTAGAAGTAACGTATAGAACGCCGGATTTGCTCAACCGACTGCTGGAAGTATGGGAAAGTTCTGTAATAGCGACTCATCTGTTTTTGTCGAACGATGAAATAAAAAGCATTAAAAAATATGTCCCACAAGCGTTGAATGAAATTACCCATTTAATTATTGCGAAAAATGAAGCGGGTAGCCCTGTGGCCTTTATGGGAATTGAGAACGGTACGTTGGAAATGCTGTTTATTTCATCTGAAGAACGGGGAAGGGGACTGGGGAAACGCCTAATACAATACGGGATTAAACGCTATGCTGTCGAGCGGTTAGCGGTAAATGAGCAGAATTCGCAGGCCAAAGGATTTTATGAACACATGGGTTTCCGCGTCTATAAAAGGACCGACCAGGACGAACAGGGAAAGCCATACCCCCTTTTGTATATGAGTCTTTCCCCGGATGTCAATAGAGAATTTTAATAACGGAGGAAACCAGATGAATACGCCCGTTTTAAAAACAGAGCGTTTGATTTTAAGAAAATTTACAGAACAGGATATAGAGGCGCTATTTCTTATCCTTCAAGATAAGGAAGTGAATCAGTTTTTGCCATGGTATCCTTTAAAAGACATAGATGAAGCAAAGAGGTTTTACAAGGAGAGATACGCTGAAAAATACGCTCAGCCACAGGCGTATGCATATGCAATCTGTTTAAAAGAGGATGACTATCCAATTGGCTATATTAAAGTCGATATGGAAGAACATCACGATTTCGGATATGGGCTTCGCAAAGAATTCTGGCATAAAGGTATTGTTACGGAAGCAGGCAAAGCTGTCATAGAACAAGTAAAAAAGGACGGCTTACCGTATATCACGGCAACGCATGACAGAAATAATCCCAGAAGCGGCGGCGTCATGCGGAATGTGGGTATGAAATACCAATATTCCTATGAAGAGCAATGGCAGCCGAAAAATATTTTGGTTATATTCCGGATGTATCAGCTTAACCTTGATGGGGTTGAAAGCAGGGTTTATAAAAAATATTGGGACAATTCGGCTGTACATTTTGTAGAAACCAACTTGTAAATAACTGCCGGCTTTTTCTGGTAGCTGGAAAACCGCTATACTATTGAAGCCGTATTTCCTTAAGTATTTTTTTATTCCGCCATAGCGGTACGTGTATATTAAAAAATCTGTATTTTCACTTTGTAATAATTCAACGCCGTTATAGAGTTAGTGAATAGACGGGGAAACTGTCTGATTTTTTGTCACAGCAATTATTCTTCTTAATAATCGGTTCGCGGCTTTTTTTCGTCTTCACAGAGATGTTTTTTAGTTGATGTCTTAATTAAGCCAGTCAAAACGGTATCAACTGCAAATACAAAGCTACCTCCGGATACAACAATTCCGTTTTTTACCAATTGCTTCTTTACATATTTATATCCGTAAACAAAGCGCAATTTATACATTAAAAACGGCTTGTAAGCAGCTTTTTCAATTTTAATTTTTTACTCATAAGCACGGTTATATAGAGGAGATTGCTTGCTTTTGGCTTAAGGAAGCCTTGTATTCTTCTCCCCAGTTTGACATTGTGTCCAAGATAGGCTTCAGGTTTTTTCCAAGCTCAGTTAATGTATATTCCACTCTGGGCGGAACTTCGGCATATACGGTGCGTGTAAGCAGGCCGTTTTCCTCCATTGCCCGAAGCTGGGCAGTCAGCACTTTCTGCGATACGTTTCCAACGGATTTTTTAAGCTCTCCAAACCGCTTTGTACCTGGCATCAGGTCGCGTAAAATTAAAACCTTCCATTTATCTCCAATTAAAGTTAATGTGGTTTCCACCGGGCAGGCTGGAAGCTCTTTTACAGATTTTTGGTCACTCATAGCGTCGTCTCCTTACCATAGTTTCTTTTTGAAACTTTAAATAAATTATATTATATCTCTTAAAAATAATCAAGAATTCTATTTAAAATTATTGGCAAAGAGATTTTTTAAAAAATTTGCGGACGCTTAGAATTATCAGGAAACCCGCAACTACGCATTTGTTTCTTTCCGGTAACTACTCAATAGTATCTTTTTGGTAACTACGACACAATATTGTGCGTACTTTACAATAGAATCTTAGGCGCTATAATAAAGACAAGAGCTACGGAGGACGGCCGCTGCGGAGCTCGAAAAAACAGTAACGTTTTCAGGAGGTTATTATCATGAACAAAAATACATTTACATCTGTAAAACTCGCCAAAGGCGAAATGAATATTTACGATTTTGGCGGTATAAAGCTGCATGCCTATTTTATCGACGACGAGGTTTTCGTCGTGGAGAAAAACGGAAAGGCTGTTATCATTGAGTCCCCCTGCTTCTTTGACAATATCAGAGAGCTTACGGAATATTTGAAGGATATAGAAGTAAAGGGTATGCTTGTTGCTTATCACGGCGCAGGAGCGACTTTTTTGCCTGATGTGCCGAAATATGCAACGCAGAATGCAGTAGATTATTCCGAAAACGGCGGCGGCAAGGCTCTGATTGATAATTTTACCGGCTCGTTTGGACAAATTTTTGATTCTTCTGTCCATAAAATTACCCATTTGATAGAACCGGGCAAAGTAACTATCGGAGGCATAGATTTTATGATTAAGCAGACAGCGGACGCCTTTGATGTGGAGCTCCCCGAAATCAATGCGGTTTATACCCATATGCTGGGACATGATTGTCACTCCATCGTTGCGGGCGCCGGCCATGCGGGCGCTATGATTGCGGAGCTCCGCAGCTATATTGCAAAGGGCTATGATTTGATTCTCACCTCTCACTATACGCCGGAGGATTTAAAGGATGCCCAGACAAAAATCGACTATCTGGAAAATCTTAAAAATATTGCGGCGGGCTGCGCAAGTGCAGACGAGTTTAAGGCAAAGGTTAGCAAACAGTATCCTGCATACGGCGGTCAAAACTATTTGGATATGACTGCGGGCTTCTTCTTTGCATAATTGGGGAATTCAAATCAGCCGGGACTGTTGGAAAATCAGTCCCGGCTTTACCCAGACAAGGAACAGTAGTATGATGTTAGCGGGCAGATACTAAAAATAACTGCCGCCGCAATCATTGACGGCGGCTGACTGCATGTAAATTTTTATTGACTTGACGCCTGCTTGGCGGTCATTATGCAGGAACCTGTACGGCTCTGTTATGAAATCTGCCCTGTAAAGGCAATGGAATGGAGGTAACGGTATGATACAGGACGAACGGTTGGATTTTCTTATTCGCTATTTATTGAAGGAGAGTAGAGAATATGAGAACATACGGCTGCCGGATTCTCTTTTTGAAAAGAGGCAGCTTCTGCGCAGCCTGATGAATGTGCGCCCGCCTGCTCCTGTCAGCGGGGAATTCCTGAAAGTACAGGACGCTTATCTGTCCGGCCGTCTTGCTGAGCGAGGCGTAACGAAACTTCAGGATTTGACGCCGGTACGGCCCGGGCTGTATCTCTGGCGGGGCGATATTACCACCCTTGCCGCCGATGCTGTCGTCAATGCGGCAAACAGCGGGATGCTGGGCTGTTTTGTACCCTGTCACGACTGTATTGACAGCGCCGTTCACACCTATGCCGGCGTACAGCTTCGTATGGAGTGCTCCGAGCTGATGAAGCGGCAGGGGCTTCAGGAGGAAACCGGTAAAGCAAAAATTACAAAAGCCTACAACCTTCCCTGCCGCTGTGTGCTGCATACCGTTGGTCCGATTATTTGCGGGGAAGTTACAAGGGCAGACTGCGAGCTGCTGGCAGGCTGTTATCGGTCCTGTATGGATTTGGCGGCGAAACATGGTCTGTGCAGCGTAGCATTTTGCTGTATCTCTACCGGTGAGTTCCGTTTTCCGAACGAGCTGGCGGCACAGGTGGCTATTCATACGGTGACCGAATGGCAGCAACAAAATCCAAACAAAATTGAGGTAATCTTTAATGTTTTCAAAGAGCTGGATTACGACATCTACGAGAGACTGCTCAGAGCAGATTGAAAAACTGAAAAATGAGATGGACGCGGCTGACGCAATAGTAATTGGCGCGGGTGCCGGACTATCTGCTTCGGCCGGATTTACCTATACTGGCGAACGCTTTGAAAAGTATTTTGGCGACTTTATAGAAAGATACGGGTTCCGGGATATGTATTCCGGCGGATTTTATCCCTTTGGTAGCTTGGAAGAATACTGGGCGTATTGGAGCCGGTATATTTATATCAACCGTTATATGGATGCGCCAAAGCCGGTTTACAACGACCTTCTCCGGCTGATAGAGGGGAAAAATTATTTTGTGCTGACTACCAATGTAGACCACTATTTTCAGAAATCCGGATTTGATAAGAGCCGTTTGTTCTATACACAGGGAGATTACGGCCTTTGGCAATGTTCAAAGCCTTGCCACCAGAAAACCTATGATAATGAAGCCGCAGTCAAAAGGATGCTGAAGGAACAGGAGAATATGAGGGTTCCCGGCGAGCTAGTGCCGTACTGTCCAGTTTGCGGCGCGCCTATGACTATGAATCTGAGAGCAGATATGACCTTTGTAGAAGATGAAGGCTGGCATAAAGCTTTACTGCGCTATAAGGATTTTCTGCGCAGCTACGCGGACCGGCATATCCTCTTTCTGGAGCTGGGCGTGGGCGGCAATACGCCTGCCATTATCAAATATCCTTTTTGGAGTATGACCTATCAGAATCCTAAGGCGATTTATGCCTGCATCAATCTGTGAGAAGCCGTCTGCCCTGATGGCATTGAAAAACAATCTATTTGTATTAATACGGATATTGCCGATGCGCTGCTTGCTTTGCAATAAGCTGAAAGGCTTAAGCTTAATATTTATAACAGCTTTTTAATATCCGCTGGATTTTTTGTTTTGAAAATTATACAAATAAGTGCATTTTGCTTGTTTTTTTGTGTGTAATGTGCTATTATTTTAAAGGTTTTTTAACAAATTTTTAATATGGAAGAGAGGAAAACACATGAACACAGGCAAACGGACGGTAGCCGGTTATTTGCCCGACGAGCGGCCGCCAATTGGAAAGCTTCTGCTTTATGCGCTTCAGCAGGTAATAGTTATGTTCCCTGCGACGGTGACGGTTGCGCTTGTTACAGGGTTTCAGGTTTCCACCACCATTTTTGCAAGTGGACTCGCAACCATCTGCTTTATACTTATAACGGGCAAAAAGATACCCCTTTATTACGGCTCAAGCTTTTCTTATTTGACGGCGGTATCTAGTCTTATGGCTAGCCAGAGCATAATAGACAAGCTAAGTCCTGCCGCTCAGGAGCAGCTTTCTCAATTTTTCGCCGGTGCAAGTCCGGTTATGCCGGGAGAAGCAATAGCATACGCGCAGTTTGGCATTATAATGTCTGGTTTCGTTTCAATAGCCGCGGGTCTTTTAGTGCGGCTGGCTGGCAGAAACGCCGTGGAAAAAATTCTCCCGCCTACAATTACTGGCCCTGTGGCAATGATAATAGGTCTTACATTGGCTGGCAACGCTTTAACTGACGCGGCGCCCCAGACGCTTGCGGCGGGCGCGACGGCTGCTGCGGCCAATTCAAACTGGGTGTGGGTGGTTTCGTTAGCGACGCTGCTTTCTACAGTACTGTTTGCACGTTATCTTAAAGGCTTTTTAGGACAATTGCCTCTGCTGCTGGGCGCGGGAGTAGGTTGCGCCGTAGCTGGGCTGCTTTATGCCTTTGGGGGCGATTCGCTTAATTTGTTTCGCAGCATAGATTCTGCGGCGCTTGGTTCTCTTTGGTCTGCCGGGCCTGTCGCCGTTCCGGCTTTTACTTTGCCTAAGATTTCATGGGAAGCGGTCTTTGCCATTATGCCGATAGCTATAGCTACCATTCCGGAATCTACGGCTCATGTTTATCAGCTTGATATATATGTGAACGATTTAGCTAAAAAGAAGAAAGTTAATAAAAAATATAATATAGCGGATAAGCTTCACTTAAACCTTATAGGCGACGGCGTCTGCGATATGATTTCAGGCTTTGTAGGCGGCCCGGCTGGCACTAATTACGGGGAAAATATAAGCACAATGGCCATTACAAAGGTTTTTTCGGTGCCTGTACTATTTGCGGCGGCTATTCTGGCTATGGTTATGTCGTTCTTTACGCCGCTTATTCAGGGCATATACGGTATACCGCTGGCAGTTATAGGCGGTCTTGAAATATATCTTTTCGGCGCTATAGCCGCTCAGGGAATGGCTATTATGATACAGAAAAACGTAGATATGTTCAGCTCTAAAAACATTGCGGTAATTGCCAGCATAGTTATAATAGGACTGGGCGGTCAGTATGCTTTCGGGGGCAATATTCCCTTCTTTGGAGTAAACGTGCCCTGTATAGCGGGCGCTGCGATTTTCGGTATAGTGCTTAACCTTATTCTCAGCATAGGGGATAAGTCTCGTGAGAAGAACCTAAAAGACCAGGAACCTGCAGACGATACGGCTGTTTCTCAGGAGCAGGTATCTGAGGATAATCAGTAAAATATTTTACGGCGCAAAAAGAGAGTGTATGGCGGCTTAATTTATAAGCGGCATAGATGCCGGACATTCTTTCAGAGCGAAATAATAAGCGCGACCGCTTTGGCGGCCGCGCTTATTATTTTAATAAATATATATTAAATTCTGCATTTTATGCTTTGACCAAGCTGGTCGGACTGGAATACGGCGTCCATAACCTTGAGCACGCGCAGCGTCTGTTCAGGCTTAACAACCAGCTCTTCTTCACCGTTAGAGGCCTTAAGCACATTGCGGTAGAAGTCGGCGCTGTCTACCTGTACCGAGGGCAGCGGCTTTTCTATTGTCGTTTCGGGCGGACGCGGAGCCATGGAACGGGTGGGGCCGGCGGAGGTATAGACTATCTTTTCCTCCCAAATTAATTCCTTATCGTCCGAAAGAGCTACCATCTTGCCGTTTAAATCCCAGTCGTTTATAATGGCCGTCCCGTTTTCGGCCGATACATGCCAGCGGGGATGAAGGATAAAGCAGTTCATGGCTACTTCAACCAGCGCGGATACCTTGTTTTCAAACCTTAAAATGGCTTTGAAATTATCGTCCACCTCGTCTGTATACAGCGAAAAAAGATTGGCGTATACTTCGGTTACAGGCGAATCAATCATATCCATGTACTGGTCGATAAGATGCACGCCCCAGTCGTAAACCATGCCGCCTCCGTTTTCTTTTACGCCTCTCCAGCCGTTAAGCACCTGCCTGGAACCCTGAACACGGTTTTCCAGCATATAAACGTCTCCGAGCAGTCTTTCCTTATATATCTTTTTAACAATGTTATAATCTGCGTCCCAGCGCCTGTTCTGATGGGTTGTGAGCAGACGGCCGGTTACCTTGGAAAGCTCCATAAGCTGAGCGAATTCCTCTGCGTTCATTGTGGCGGGCTTTTCCAGTATAACGTCTTTGCCTCTGAGCATTGCCTCTTCAGCCAGGGGCTTGTGAAAATTATTGGGGGTGGCTATTATTACAATGCTTACCTCGGGGTCGGAAAGCACTTCCTCATAAGAGGAATAGGTGTGAATGCCGTTCTTGCGGGCGACCTCCATTCTTTCCTCGCGTATGTCGTAAGCGCCCTTGAGATTAACTTCGGGCACGCTGTGCGTTAAGTGATAGCCGTGCCATTCTCCCATGCCGCCGTAGCCTATTATTACAAGTCCGTTTCTCATTTTTATCACCTCGTTAGTTTATGCCCACCACATTTCGCCCATAGGCTCGCGGATTATAACCTCCTGCAGGAAGCGGCAGGCCTTTTCCAGTCCTTCGCTGTTTTTCATAAGACTGTCTTCGTGTTCTATGCTTATGGCATAATCGTAGCCAACCATTCTCAGGGCGCTCATTATATCCTTCCACGCCTGATAATCTGACCCGTAGCCGACAGAACGGAATATCCAGGAGCGGTTTATTTCATCGCTGTATGGCTTGGTATCCAGCACGCCGTTAACTGAAGTATTGATTCTGTCTATTCGGGTGTCCTTAGCATGGAAGTGATAGATGGCCTTGTTGAGCTTGCGTATGACGGCTACCATATCTACGCCCTGCCATACCAGATGGCTGGGGTCAAGGTTTGCGCCGAGATTTTCTCCTACGGCCTCTCTTATTTTAAGCATGGATTCAACGTTATATACGCAGAAGCCCGGATGCAATTCAAAGGCTATCTTGTTGACGTTATGCGAGGAAGCAAACTTAACAAAATCTCTCCAGAAGGGCACGAGCACTTCGTCCCACTGGTATTTAAGCACTTCTGAATAATCCTCCGGCCAAGGGCAGGTTACCCAGTTGGGATACTTGGATTCCGGACAATCGCCCGGGCAGCCGGAAAAAGTGTTGACAATGCCTATGCCCAGCTTTTCAGCCAGTAAAACAGCGTTTTTAAGGTCATACAGATACTTTTCGGCAACGGCCTTATTAGGATGTATGGGGTTGCCGTGGCAGCTAAGGGCAGAAATCTCCATACCGTGCTTTTCTATAGTCTTTTTAAACTGCTCCAAGGCCATGTCGTCTTTTAAAAGGATTTCGGGGTCGCAATGAGCCTTGCCGGGGAACCCGCCGCAGCCTATTTCAACCATTTCTACGCCCAATCCTTTTAGGTATGCCAGCGCGTCGTCCAGCGGCCTGTCCTGAAGTAAAACGGTAAATACGCCAAGCTTCATAATTATTACCTCTATCCGCCGGAGCAGTTCTCCGGCCGGATTCCTTTCTTTTAATTAGGCTGCCGCGCGTTCCGCCAGGATAACAGCGGCAGCCTGGATAATTCTAACTTATGAAATCTAATTAGTCGGATTTCTTTTCCAGCAGAGGCGCGTTAGGGCAGATAAAGCCGTCAATCCGCTTGACAGGCGCGGCCCAGCGCACGGCGTTTTGAAGGATTTTTACCACGTATTCGTTATAGTATATGGGGAATTCCTCGTGCCCGGGCTGGAAATAAAACACCTTGCCCAGGCCGCGCCGCCAGGTGCAGCCGCTGCGGAATAGTTCGCCTCCTGCGAACCAGCCCATAAAGACTACCTCGTCAGGAGTAGGAATATCAAAATATTCGCCGTACATTTCCTCCTGGGGAAGCTCGAAATATTCGGGCAGTCCGGCAGCTATGGGATGTGATGGGGCGGTAACCCAAACGCGCTCGCGGTCGTTGTCCCGCCATTTAAGCGTGCAGCTAGTTCCCATAAGGCGCGTAAAGGGCTTGCTTACATGCGACGAATGCAAAGCGATAAAGCCCATGCCGTTTAGGACGGCGCGCTGGATGCAGTCTACAACGTGGTCGGGCACAAGATGATGCAGCGCGTGGCCCCACCATATAAGCACGTCGGTTTCCTTAAGCACCTGGTCGTTAATGCCGCAGTCCTCGTCTTCGAGGGTAACGCATTTAACCTTTACATCCTCGCTCTCTACAGCGGCCTTGAGCGCGCCGTGAATATACTGCGGATAAGGCTTGCGCAGCGCTTCCCATTGCTTTTCGTGGGAAAATTCGTTAAAAATCAATACGTTTATCATATTGATTGACCTCCATTATTTTAAAATATAAAGGGCTGGCCGGTTTTAGCGGAAGTATAAATAGCCTCAAGTATTTGAGTTACCACCATAGCCTGCTCGGGCTTGACAGTCAGCTCGGCTCCGTCTGTAACGGCGCGCAGGAAAGTAGCGCATTCGATAACAGATTCGTTAGTGCTGCTGGTGCCGAAGAAGGCTACGCCCGCGCCTGTAAGATCAGGACGCTCTATGTACTGCTTGTTGTGGTGCACGCCGTTTATACGCACTCCGTCCAGCATATCCGCGCCGGCTTTGGTGCCGCAGAGCAGAGTCTGAGCTTCGCGTACTTCCAGAGTATTTAACGCCCAGCTGCTTTCAAGAGAGATAGCGGCACCGTTTTCCATTACTATAAAGCCGAAAGCCGAGTCCTCTACTGTAAATACATTGGGATCCCAATCCGCCCAGGGATTGCCTGTTTCCTTGTTGTCGGCCAGCTTGCGGAAGGTAGTGCCCAGAACCATTTTGGGTTTATAGTTATCCATCATCCACAGGGTGAGGTCGAGCGCGTGGGTGCCGATATCGATAAGGGGTCCGCCGCCCTGCTCGTATTCATTGGTAAATACGCCCCAGGTTGGAACGCCTCTGCGGCGCACAGCCATTGCTTTGGCGTAATAAATTTCGCCCAGCTCGCCGGCGTTGCACATGTTTTTAATAAATTGGCTGTCCGAGCGGTAGCGGTTCTGATAGCCTATGGTGAGAATCTTGCCGGTGCGCTTTGCGCATTCAACCATATCCTTGGCCTCCGCATAGGTTTTAGCCATGGGCTTTTCACAGATTACATGCTTGCCCGCTTCCATAGCGTCTATGCTTATGAAGCTGTGCGAGCGGTTGGGCGTGCATACATGCACGGTATCTATGCTTTTGTCCTCAAGCAGCTTTTTATAGTCTGTGTAGACCTTGGCGTCAGGAGTTCCAAAATCCTTTTTGGCTTTTTCGGCGCGTTCAGGAATAATATCGCAGAAAGCGACCATTTCGGCCTGATCCTTAAGTTCTCTGAGCGCGGGCATGTGTTTGCCGTTTGCGATGCCTCCGCATCCAATAATAGCGGCTCTTACTTTTTGCATAAAATCACCTCATAAAATATTTATTGTGGATTCCCTTATTATCAGCTTGTGTTCAAGCGTAATAAGCCTTGGCGAAGCCTTGGAATTTTCCAGGCGTTCAAAAAACAGCCGGGCGGCTGTTCTTCCCAGCTCCTCGCGCGGCTGGGAGACGGTTGAAAGGGAGGGGATATAGCAGGAGGAAAGGGAGGTATTATCAAATCCTATAACCGAGAAATCCTTTCCGGCCTCTATGCCCATATCATGCAGCTCTTTTATAGCGCCTATAGCTACGGCGTCCGAAATGGCAAAAAGAGCGTCCGGCTTAGCGCCGGGCCGGGAAAACAGGCTTTTTATAATGGACTGTCCGCCCTTATAGCCGTAATCTCCCCGTATTATATTTTCTGGCGCAAATTTTAAGCCGGCGCTGTTTAGGGCGCGCTTATAGCCCGTCTCTCTTTTCAGGGTGGAGCTGAAGCGCGGATTGCCTGAGGCCATGGCTATGGAACGGCATCCGCTGGCTATTAAGTACTTAACCGCCTCAAAAGAGGCTGTTTCATCATCTATAGCTACTCCGGGCAGCTGCGCGTCTATATATTCGCAGCACTGCACCATAGGATATTTTCTAAAAAGGCCCTCCAATTCGCTTTTTCCTAAGGCGCTTCCGAAAATTATTGCGCCGTCGGCATAATGACTGTGCAGCATGTGATAAAGATTCTGCTCGGTATATTTATCCATGCCCGTAGTGCAGGTTATCATAGTATAACCGTATTGCTCGCATTCCTTGCTGATTGCATTTAGTATACGATGATAAAACGGATTGGATATGGTAGGCAGCAGAGCAAGCAGCTTGCCTGAACGGGAAAAGCGCAGATTGCGGCCTAGAGAGCTTGGATAATAATTTAATTCATGCACGGCGCTTTCAATGCGTTTTAGGCTTTCAGGGCTTAAAAGCTCTTTATTATTAAAGTAACGGGAGACGGAGGAAGCGGATACGCCGGCAAGCTGAGCTACGTCCTTTATTGTGGCCATGCCATTTCCTCCTTGCTTTGAAATCGTTTTCATATCTTAATGGTTATTATATAAGAGTATGGATTTAAGTCAATAGCATTATTATATTTTCATAAATTTTCATAACTTTTATGGGGAATTTTATATTGTTCGTAGGGGGATAAAATTAAAAACGCTTATATCGAGGTATTAATATTAAAGCTGATTAGACAATACAATCAAAGCATAATGCGTTTTTTGAAGGAAAATGTGAAAAGCATGCATAATTGTCTGGATAATGCCCATAATAATATACGGAACGGCAAAGCCTATTCCGATTCATTATAAACACAATTATGCGGGAAAGTTTATTTTTAAACTTGTCCCGCTTTTTTGCTGCTCATTGTTGACTTATTTCACAGGCGCATTTATAATGTAATAAAGCTTGGCTTTCTTTTGCTTTAATGCTTAGGAGCTGGAATTAAACTGTTAAAGGGGGTTCTTTGATGGGTTTTTTAGCCATTGATAAGGTTGCCATCAGGAATTTGTTCGGTTTGGGTATAGATATCCGCTGGTACGGAATACTTATAGCTTTGGGTGTAGCGGCGGGTATAGGTTTGGCCATATGGGACGCCAAACGGCGCAAAATAAGCACGGACGTAGTGCTGGACATGACTCTGATAGGAGTTATATGCGCTATTGTGTTCGCCAGGCTTTATTATGTAATATTTGATACCCAGGGAACCTTTGCGAATGATTTTATGGCGATATTCAGGATATGGGACGGCGGCCTGGCCATATACGGAGGAGTAATAGGCGGCGCGCTGGGCATATTTGTTTACAGCCGGATAAAAAAATTAAAGCTCTCGGTGCTTTTTGATATTGCCGCGCCCAGCCTTGCTATTGGCCAGGCGATTGGCCGGTGGGGAAACTTTATTAATCAGGAGGCTTTTGGGCAGCCTGTTACAGATCCTGGCTGGCAGTGGTTTCCTTACGCTACTTATATAGAAAATCCTCCTTTGGGAATGGAGGCGGGCTGGTATCAGGCTACGTTCTTCTATGAATCAATGTGGTGTCTGCTTTTATGTTTGTTTTTGGTGCTGTACCGCCGCAGACAGAAATTTTCGGGCGAGATATGCGCGTATTATTTCCTGCTTTATGGGATTGAAAGAGCGGGGGTGGAACTGCTTAGGACAGACCAGCTTAAAACGCACTTCCTGAATTTGCCTGTTTCCCATCTTTTAAGCCTGGCTTTGGTTGCCGCTTCTTTAATTTATCTTATAATAATGTATACCAGGGTTAAGAAGGGTTTAGCCGGCTGCGCGACGCCTGGTTCAATATATTATGTTCCCGTTCCGGAGGAGAAGGGTAAAAACGCCGTTTCAGAGGGCGAAGCCGAGGAGGGCGGCAAAGGCTCTGACGAGGTAATTTCGGCAGAGAAAAGCTCTCAGGAGGAGCAGCCGCAGGAACAGGGGGATAACAAGCAGGCAGATGAACAGGGGGACGCGGCATCCAGCGCGGAGACGAACGGTCCGGAGGAAGAACAGGACGATATCTGACGGAGGAGCATTAAAAATGCAGCGCAATTTAACTATGCTGACTGATTTATATCAGCTTACCATGATGAATGGTTATCTTAAATATGGTATGGATAAGAATACAGCGGTATTCGATATGTTTTTCCGACCCTTGCAGAATAACAGCGTTTATGCGGTTATGGCCGGCCTGGAGCAGGCTATAGAATATATAAATAATCTGCATTTTGCCGAGGAGGATTTGGATTATCTGCGGTCACTTGGTATTTTTGACGAGCAGTTTATGGACTATCTGCGCCAGTTTAAATTTACCGGCGATATTTACGCTATACCCGAGGGTACGCCGGTATTTTTTTCCGAGCCTCTGCTGCGCGTAAAAGCGCCTATTATGCAGGCTCAGCTTATAGAGACCGCTCTGCTGAATATTATAAATCATCAAACTCTGATAGCTACTAAAGCCAGTAAGGTAGTGTATGCCGCCGGCGGCAAGGGAGTGCTGGAATTTGGGCTTAGGCGGGCGCAGGGGCCGGACGCGGGCATATACGGCGCGCGTGCTTCAATAATAGGCGGCTGCGTGGCTACCAGCAACGTCTATACCGGTCAGCAGTATGGATTGCCCGCTAAAGGAACGCATGCGCATAGCTGGGTAATGTCCTTTCCGAGCGAATTAGAAGCGTTTAGGGCGTATGCGAAGGTATATCCTACTAGCTGCATGCTTTTAGTAGATACCTATGATACTCTTAAGAGCGGGGTGCCTAATGCTATAACTGTTTTTAAGGAGCTGCGCGAACAGGGCTATAAGCCTGTAGGCATAAGGCTGGATTCGGGCGATTTTGCCTATCTTTCCAAAAAGGCGCGGGCGATGCTGGATGAAGCCGGCTTTAACGATGCGCAGATATTTGTGTCAGGAGATTTGGATGAGGAAGTAATTTGGGATCTCCGGGCTCAGGGCGCCGCTATTGACGTTTGGGGAGTGGGCACTAAAATGATAACCAGCGACGATTTGCCTGCGCTGGGGGGCGTATATAAGCTTTCTGCTGAAATTGTGGACGGAGTGGTATACCCTAAGATGAAAATATCTGAAAATCCGGTTAAGATGACAAATCCGGGTATCAAGAAGGTGTTCAGGCTTTATGACAACGCTTCGGGAAAGGCGCTGGCTGATTTGATAGCGCTTGAGGAAGAGGAGATAGATCAATCTCAGCCCCTGACTATCTTTGATCCGGCTGAGACCTGGAAGCGCATGACCATTACTAATTTTACGGCTAAGGAGCTGCTGGTGCCTATTTTCAAGGATGGCAGACAGGTATATAAATCTCCTTCTCTGCCGGAAATACAGGCGTATCATAAAGAGCAGATGGGGACGCTTTGGGATGAGTATAAGCGCTTAAAGAGACCTCATGTGTATAAAGTAGATTTATCTCAAAAGCTTTACGACCTTAAAAATCAGCTTTTGCAGCAATACAGCAAATAAACCGGGCGGATTGGGACTGAGTCTGCTTTGAGCTGACGGACGCTCGGCAAGAGATAAATTTATGATTTGCTATTTTTAGGCTGATGGGCCAATAAAACTTACATGCGGAACGCTGAGGCATATAAGTCTAAGGCGGAATGGAGAAAATATGAAAGCGTTTATGGGACGGTATAAAAAAGCTGAGGCAGACGAATATATTAATTCGCTCAGAGAGGAATATGAAGCTAAGCTTCGCGCCGTGGAGGAGGATTTGGCTGCGCTGAGGGAAGAGAACGAGCGCCTGGTTAAAGAATGCTCGGAGCTTAAGGAAAAGGAGAACATTATATCCGAGGTGCTCATAGACGCTACGGGCAGGGCGCTGGAAATTGAAAATGAATATAAGGAGCGTGCGAGAGAAGAAAATCAGCGTCTGGAACGCCGAAAAGAGGATTTCAGAGAACGCGTCAAAAGCTGCGAAAAGGGGATAGAGGAGCTTAAAAACGCTGCATTGGGTCAAATGGAAAATCTTAAGCGCGCATTGGAGGAGCTTTCGGATTGGTCGAGCGGAGGCTTTAAAAGGCTGGAAGCGAATATGGGACTGGAGCCTGAAATAGACAGCGATGAATTGGAACGCAGAATAGCGGCAGGAGCGCATGCGGATTTGCTGTCTGCCTGCCGCGAGCTGGGTATATCGGTTGATTCGCCTGAAGAGAGAGAAAACGCTGGCCAGGACTGAAATATATAATAAGCAAAGGGCGTAAGGCGTTTCTGTTTAACGTCCGAGAGCACGCCCTTAAAAGGGTTTGGCATTAAAGTTTATTTTTTTGTATAAAGGGAAAAATAGTAGTTGCCTGAAAGCTTAAAATATTGTATAATATCTGCGTTTGGTCAGAAGAATATTTTTTTGGAGAAGTCGCCTAGCTTGGTCGAGGGCGCACGATTGGAAATCGTGTAACCGTTAATAGCGGTTCGAGGGTTCGAATCCCTCCTTCTCCGCCATCAAAGGGCTACAAAAAAGATGTAGCCCCCGAAACCCCCGATTTTATCGGGGGTTTCGCCGTTTCTACGGCAGAAAAAACAACAAGCGATTTTGTAGATGTGAAAAAGATACTTTTCCCTTTCTGAAATGAGTTGAACTCTCACACAACCGAATATCCGCAGTCAAGCGCATGGATCAATCAAGTCCATGCGCTTTTTTTATTTCCGCAGAAAGGAGGAAAATGATGCGAAAGCAAACCGACTTAGCCAAGGTCAAGCAAACAGCCCGATCTCTGCTCTTCACGGATATACACGAAACAGAGTTCTCTCCCGTGATCGTCAGCCACCCATTCACAGACTCCGGTTTTGTTGCATCCCCAAATGCAAACGGAGAGATCGGACTGCTCAACATCACCGAGAGTGATGCCGATCAAAGACGATGGCGAGAGTATATGGGCAAGCTCATCGACGGAGCCAAAAGCGCCTATGAGATATATATGATGATCACCAAACCCTATGGGCTGACATTTCTGAAATACACAGCCCAAGATCTGTCGCAAGAGGATCTGTCAAACATTCTCGCCAGCGCATGGACAAGAGCCGAAGCCCCCAACATGGACGTGAATGTCAGCAAGGCGAAGCTCCTCTCCCTTTTCAAGCAGGCAGATCCAACGGTTCTCATGGAGCAAGATGAATATGTCCAGTTCAAGATGCTGGACGATCCGGTTACCGTATACCGCGGAGTCACAACACACAACGCAAAAAATGTGAAGGCTCTGTCATGGACACTGAGCCGAGAAACAGCCGAATGGTTTGCCAACCGTTTCGGCGAGAAAGGAACGGTCTACGAAGCGCAGATCGATAAAAAGCATATATACGCATATTTCAGTGGTAGGAACGAATCCGAGGTGATCGTCGATCCTTCCTATCTGACAAACATTACGGAGGTACAGGATCTGTCCTCCGATTTTTTATTATCACAATAACGGAGGTAACGAAATGACCATATACCAGGAAGAAATGCAGCGAAAGGCGCAACGCTACGGATGCATTACCGATTATGACGAAGCGGATCAGCTCCTGCTCATCTCGCATAAAGGAGTCCATCTCACCGCAGTCAACCCCGAAGGATTTATGTTCTACAACAGCAAAGAACTCACCGATCCCGAATCCCGTGAGGTGTTCTCTCATCTTGTGGACGATGCCGAAACCGTCCGAGAGTATGTCGGACTCTATGAGTCCTCACCGCAGATGAAACCGAAGGACGTGCAGAACTACCGCAAGTTATCCGAGTACGGCGATGTGGTGTTCGCCGGAATGTACAGTCAAAAACACGGCTTCATGTTCTGTAGCTGGCGACAGTCAGATGGCGGCAAATATCTCGCACATGGTGACTATTCACCCGACTACCTCTCCTCCAAGGAGAACTTCGCCGTCCGTGCCGGACTCGTCGATAACAACAAGCTGTTCACCCAAGAAGAAGCCGAGCAACTGTTCAAGTGTGCAGCCTTCGCAAGAGATAACTGCGAATCGCTGACCTACGATCAGGACCACAGCCTCATGGAACTGATGGAGAAACTCCAAGATGCCTACCCGTCCCTAAAGGAGAATCCGCCCTCCTTCGATGACGGCGAAAGCCCACAATTAAATATGTAAGTAATCACACAGCCCACGGTTTTGAAACCCAAACAAAACCGTGGGCTTTTTCTATTTCAACGAAAGGAATCAATGCCTATGTATTTTTCAGACAGTTATGAACTGCGACAACTCGAAAAGCTCATGAGAGCGATCCCCAACTTCCGATCGAGAGGTCACGGCGTGATGATCCTCCACCGTTATGAATACACAGAAAGAGATTGCGACTGCCTTGCCTGTCCTCACTTTATCAGCAGAAAAAGAGGATGCGGTGCGGATAAATGCCCGTGCATCGGCGAAAGGATCACTGCCGGAGCCGCAACTCTAAAGGAAACCGTTGCCGAAACAATGGCAGCTATTAAGTACCCGCCCTTTGTCGAAAGGCTCATTCAATATCTAAAAGAAAGCGAGGGAAACCCCATGTACTTCAGGAACGAAAAGCACCAAAGCGAATTCGAGGATGCCATCAGAAAAAAGGATAAGAAGGACTACGCAATGATGGCAGCTCTCTATCTTCTGACCGCAGACCTCCGTCTGTGGAACCTGTCCAAACGCCACGTGGGAAAGATCAGTATTAATTTTGCGGATATCCGGCTCAAGAATATCCACGAAAACGGATACGCCCTTTTCTGCTGTGCCAAAGACCTCTGCCTCGGCACAAAGCATCTAACCGTGGCAGACCTCGCCGATACCGACCTCATCCCTCCGAAGCTGTTCGAGCTGATCTGCAACGCAATGGCGATCCGAAGATTCGGCCTCGGCGCAATTAAAACAACGGAAAGGACGAATAACCAATGATCAAAGTAACCGTGCGATACAACGACCACCTGGTCGACATCCACTTCCCATGCTCTGAAACCACACTCCAGTCGGCGCTCATGGAGATACACGCCGCCGACGATAATCCACCCGAACTGTTCGTTACAGACGTTATCTTCCCCGAAGAACTCAATCACCTAAAAGACCGTTTCGTCAATCTGGATGAGCTGAACTACCTTGCCAAGCGTATGGAGAGCTTCTTCGGTACGGAGGAAGAACAGTTCTACGAAGCCATGAAGCAAGAAGGCTTCACCGAGCTGAAGGATCTCATCAACCTGTCCTTCAATCTCAACAAATATTGCCTCATTCAAAACATCGGCAATATGGGCAAGATCGGCCAAGAGTATCTCCTCAACCGTGACGGCGCCATTCCTGCAAACGATGATGCCAACCCCAAATACGCCGAGATCGGCAGACGGCTGATGCAGTCCGGCACCGGCATCGTCACCGAACACGGCATCCTCTTCGTGGATGAGGACGTGCAGTTCCAGGAACTGTATGACGGGCAGGTGTTTCCGCCTTACCTCTACGATTCGAGTATCCTCTGCACCGCAAAGGCAGAATACCACGGCAAGGTGGAATATCTGTACCTGCCCTGTGAGAGAGCCGCCATTGACATATCCATCGGCAGGCTGGGCGCACCCGATGCCGAGTCCGTCAGCATTATCCTCGATGACTTCATGGTAGATAACCCCGAATGGATGCGCCGTCTGCGTGAGATGACGTCAAGCGAAAGCATCTACGATATCAACGACCTTGTGGGAGCCATCAGCAATGCGGATATGCAGCTTGATAAGCTGACCGCCGTAGCAGAATACGCCGGAGTCGAGGATGCAAAGTCCATCACAGCTCTCGCCAACAGCCTCGGACTATTCACACTGATAGAGGGTGCCGAGGATAATGAAGATGTGGGCAAGCATTTTGTGGAACACGATCCCGACTACGGCGTACCCGAAACCGTGGTGGGTTTCATCGACTATGATATGCTCGGTGAGCATATCGCCGACGAGCTGAACGGTCTGTTCGTCTCCTCCGGCTTCGTGTGTATGGAATCGGGATACTCCATCAGCGACGTACTCGACACCGATCAAGGAATTCATATGGGAGGTATGTAACAATGATAACCGCAGTAATTCAGCATAAAAAAGACACCCTGGTGGTGGAGCTTCCGAGAGCCAACACCGACCTGCAAATCAAGCTGCTCTCCATTGGAGTAAGGACACTGCCGCAGAACATCAAGCTGTTCGGCGGTGAGGATGCGGAGATCGATGTGCAGCTCGCATCAAGCAGCCGAGTCGGTCAGCACTTGTGCCGACTGTTCAATACCGAGAACAGCCTCGGCGACGTGAACACCACCGCCTACCTCGTACAGACCGCAGACGAAGGCATCAAGACCGACCTGGAACACGATATCTACTACGACCAATACGGCACAGCCGCGGAGCTGATAAACGATATCAAGGACAGAACCTTGGCACTCGGCCCCGTGAAGATGAGCTTGTATTTTCCTTTGACGGGTAACATTGACGAAGGCGACGGCAACCCCTTCACCGTGGGTGACTCCTTCCTCTACGATTACCGATACGACATCAACGACCTCATAGAGGAATACCAAGACCGTGACGTGGAAAGTATCCTCGAATACTTCGACGGCGACGCAGGCGCAAAAGCCAAGCTGGTATCGGCACAGTGGTCGACTGAGATCGTGGACGGAACGCTCTACGGCAAGGTGGATCTGCGGCTCCGTGAGGAATTAACCGAGGACGAGCTGACCTCCGTGAAGGATTGGATCACCGGACAGAACTCGGACGGAGCCTTTGAAAGCCTCGAAGATCACCCCATCGACAGCGAGGACGGCAAACTGTCAATCTCGCTCTGGCACGGCGGTAACGACTACTTCGTATCCACCCGTGACGAGCTGGATGAATATATTGCACAGCAAAATGAACCGAAGATTGGAGGGATGTGATATATGGCTGTGTTATTTTCCGCAGTAACCATAACCTCGGACAGCGACCAAGCGGAATTCCTCGTTTCAGGTATTCCAAAAAGTTATGCTGATCTCGAAGGCTGGACTGCATTTGAGAGTTTTATGAATGAGGTGGACACGGAACAGGATATCAAAGTCCACGTGGCAGCGTGTCTCTACGGAGAAGGCGAAGTGTTTACAGCTACCCCCGAAGAAGTTGCGTACTTCACCATAAGGGCGGCACAAACCGATGACTTCTTCTACGACCACTGCACCGATGCCGGACACAGCGATTTCACCATCCCGTGGTCACCGAAAGAATTATTCGGATTGGAGATGAATTAGTATGTCTATTTTCGATGATTGGAACCGTATGGCAAAGGAAAACAGAGCCAAGTATCCGCCCGGCACCCGCATCCTGCTCCTCGGTATGGACGATCCGCACCATCCCGTACCGCCCGGTACGAGAGGAACGGTGGATCACGTCGATGACGGCGGTAATATCCACATGAAATGGGATAACGGAAGAACCCTCAGTCTTTGCAGCGATGCGGACTCCTTCCGCACACTGACCGCCGCCGAGCTTGCGGAAGAACAGGCACAGCAAGAGAATCCCACCGTGGATGAAGGCGAGGATGAAGGCCAGGACGAGGGCGAAGCTCCCGTTATGAGTATGTAGGAGGACTGCCTATTGGAATACGAAATCTATATCCCACAGCCCCAAGCGGATGCCCTTCTTGCAGAAGCGACTGACCGCAGCATCTCGGTAGAGGAACTTCTCACCGAGATCATTCAAAACTATATGGAAAGGAACGATGACATTGGCTGACGAAAAGAAAGGCATTACCGTTAAGATCGATGCTGACCTTCACGCAGAGGTCAGAGAGTATATCGAACAGCACGGAATGACGATGGCAGAGTTTATCACCCTTGCCGTCGACAACGAATTACACCCCAAGAACCAAAACAAGGAGGAAAAGAACATGGGTAATATGCGCACGATGGCGTTTCAGGTGCCGGAGGAACTGTTTCAGAGGATCAAGGGCTACCTGCAGCGCAACAACATGAGTCAGAAGCAGTTCGTCCTCGGACTGATCGAAGCCGAGCTGGACCGTGAACAGGCACAGCGAAACGGTGTGACCGAGGATCAGCAGACCGGAGGTGTCGATACCGAAGAAGGTTTAAACGGCAATCCCGAAGCCGTAGACGGCACAGGCGGTGACGGCACCGACGAGGATGAAACGGAGGACGAATCCGAAGGCTTCGACATGAGTATGGGCGGTATGTAAGCTACCGCAGAATCGAGGTGAAATAACAATTAAATAGGAACGGTCGGATGCCCTATGGCGATCCGATTTTTTGATATGTTCGCAGGTATCGGTGGTTTTCGCAGCGGACTCGAAGCGGTGGGCGGCTTTGAATGCATCGGTCATTGCGAGATCGATAAAAAGGCAAACCAAGCCTACAACGCAATCTACCAACCGAAAGGAGAAATCTACTTTGAGGACGCTACAAAAATTGATACAAACGACCTGCCGGACATTGACCTCATCTGTGCGGGCTTTCCATGCCAAAGCTTCAGCGTGGCTGGCAAAAGGCTCGGATTCAGGGACGATACAAGAGGAACTCTCTTCTTCGAGGTTGCCCGAATCGCTGAAGCGAAACGGCCTCCACTTCTTCTCTTGGAAAACGTTCCCGGACTGCTATCGCATGACGGAGGCAGGACGCTGTTTACCATCTTCTCCACGCTTGTTGAATTGGGGTATGATATCGAATGGTGTGTGCATAACAGCGCGTTTTTCGGAGTCCCCCAGCAGCGGCGCCGCCTGTATATTGTCGGATATCTTGGAAACCAATGTACCGGAGAGCTATTTCCTCTCAACTGCGGCAATGCGGAAGATCTCAAGCAACTCATCCCCGGACCGCAAGGTCAGCGTGTCTACGATCCAAGCGGAAGTGCCTGCACTCAATGCGCCGGCTCCGGTGGATGGGGCGGTAAAACAGGACTGTACTTCATAGATATGAATACCGATCCTGTCATTACTGATCATGCAAGATGCATCACCGCAAGACAGGATTCCGGCATCAGCAACCACCGAGGTGAACACTCAGGTGTCATCGTGGTGGATGACGAGGACGAGCCGAGAGCCGTACTCACTCCCGACCGAGAAACGGTACGTCAGCAAGGTCGACGTGTGAAAGAACCTAACGAAGCCATGTTCACGCTTACAGCACAGGACAGACACGGCGTATGGCACAGAGGCCGTATCCGCAAGCTGATGCCCATTGAATGCTGGCGGCTCCAGGGCTTCACAGATGAACAATTCTATAAAGCACAGGCGACCGGACTTAAGGACGGTCACCTATACAAGATGGCAGGCAATGCGGTGAGCGTTCCTGTCATTTCTGCTATCGGGCGCAAACTTTTGCAGCTCGATGAAATCTATCACCTAACGAAAGGACGGTGTGAAACGTGGTAAAGGAAAAAACACTAACCATAGAGCTGTCGCATGAGAATCCACTCGGCGACGGCTATTTTTACGCCATGTTGGATCTGCCTGCCGAGGAACATGAGATCAGGGATGCCATCCAACGAGCGAGAATGATTGGTCGTGAGGAAAGCTTCCGAAGTATCGGCATCCTCGACTGCGGTGCATGGCCGGAGCTGTTGTATTACAGACTGGACTCGCCGACCATCGACGAGCTGAACTTCTTTGCTAACCGTATCGCACAGATGGATGACAGCGAACTCGCTATCTTCCGCACCGTTGCACCAAAGGTGCTTGGCAGTCCTGCGGATGACCTTCTCAGTATGAAGGATCTGATCAACTGCACCTACGGATACGACGAGATCATGGTGGCATCCAATATCCGCACCGACGAGCAGCTCGGACAGTTTATCATCGAAAACGAACTGCATGACGACGTGAATAACATCCCCGAATCGTCTCTGTACCTGCTTGACAAAGCCAAGATCGGTGCGCTTTATCGGACTTCGCTTAACTGCGATCTGACAGACGGTTACGCCATCTTCGCAGGCGACTATAAGCCACCTGAAATCTACGACGGAAAGCAGCTCCCCAACACCGAGATGGAAAATTGGTATGCCTTCCGATTACAGATTGCACCGCCTCCCGCTGAGGATGTATCCGAGGTCGAGGACAAAGCGGTATGGATCACCCTCCCGATGGCAAGGCAAGCGGCCGACCGTATTGCCCGTGAGCTGGGTGTCGGCAGTATCGAAGAATGCGTGTACTTGGACTTCGAGTCCTCCGTGCCGCAGATCACTGCCGATCAGTTCGGTGATATGCAGCTCTTCGATAAGCTGAACGGTCTTGCCGAGAAGCTCCCGTATCTCTCCCCACAGGAACAGATGAAGTTCAAGGCGGTGCTCTCCGCAGAGCATCCCGATGATCTTGACGATATCGGCGACGTTATTGCCAACCTCAATAAGTACGAGCTGAGTGCTTACGTGGACAGCGACAGCGACTTTTTCAAGAGCTATCTCGAACACCACCTCGGCATTGGCTTCGACCATAAGTGGTTGGGCGGTCTGTTCGCAAAGGATGAAGGAGCAAGACTCCTCGAACGGCTGGGAGCCACCAACACCGATTACGGCGTGATCTCCGCAAGGGGCGGCACCTTGCATGACCTTGTCCCGTATGACGAGGTACAAGCAAAGGAGCTGGCCACCCAAGCCCTCACCGATGAGAAATTAGAGGTGGTGGAGGTGCTTGGGCAAACGGCGCTGTTTACCAACGGCAGAGTCACCGAACAGGAACTGCCGGAGGGGTTATACCGATACGATCTGCGATCCGGTGAAGGCATCACCTTCGCCACCGTGGAGCCGTATGCCAGGAGCGACCACAGCGGCACCATCCTCGTCAAAGCACCGCTCTCTTTCGGCAGCGAAGGATATATCGCCTTTGACGATGACACCTCGCCCAACTTCCTCGGATACGAGCTGACTCCCACCGAGTTCATGGAAACCGACTTTACGCAGTCCGATGACGAGGATATGGATGAGGACGAGGACGAAACCCAAACCCAAACCATACAGATGGGAGGTATCTCACAATGAGCATTAAAACCATAACGACCGATGACCTGCGCCGAATGAAAGGCAAAGAAGGTCTCATATTACAGGGTTGCGGAGGTGATCCCCAGGAATGGCTGGACGGCATCAACGACTTGCTGACAAAGGAAGGCATCCTTCTGAACGGCAGTAAGTTCGAGAACTGCTCGGTATTTAAGCACGGAGGGCTGACCTGCATCCTGTATCCCTTTGAAGGTACGGAGCTGAACATCGGTAAGTTCGCCGTGTGGCGTTTGGCTACCCACGACAACTTCGGCGGCACCTGGCTTTCGGACTACGTTCCCAACAGGCTGGGTGGCTTCGAAGGAGAAATTCCCGACGAGGATTTCGACGAGGATTGCGACGAAGGAATGGGTATGCGTCAATGAACTACGATGAATTCAGCAAGAAATTGGAGCAAACTGTAACCTCCGGCGACCTTACCGATACCACCGGCGACTTCCAATGTGACCAAACAGGCGGTTATCCCACCTGCCTCTGTGTTTGTTGGACGAAGGGTGTGGCGTGGTTGATGCTCCGCTATGACCTTGCCGATGAGGGTGCGGATCTGTCCGAATTCGAGCAAGGCGTTGCCGACTTCGGCCTTCGCAAATGCGAGGAAGTGGATCAGTTCAATGCCATTCTCAAGGATCTCGGCGAGGATGCATACGACATCGGATATATCCCGCCGGAGGAAGATGAAACCGAATCTATGAATATGGGAGGAATATAACCAATGAACGAACTTGTATGGCTTCTTGTAGGGCTTTTGATCGGCGGCTGTCTTGGAATCGGCATCCATTGCTGTTTTCTGATCAATCGTGCAGGCTACTACGAACAGGAAATCCGTAAGCTGAAGGCACAGCTCTACCGTAAGGAAAAGACCTATCTCGACCAGTAAGTATTAAGACGGTATCAATCGCCCCGTGACGATTGGTACCGTCTTTTTTCGTTTATGGGGTGATTGAACCGTCACGAAAGTGAGGTGATCCCCATAAAAACCCCTGTATCGAGGGTGGGCAATAAAACATCCATCCTTCACATTCTCTACGCGCTGTTTCCGCTGAACTACGGCAGATTTATTGATGTGTTCGGCGGCTCCGGCAGCGTACTTCTCGGAAATCCCACCGTGTCCTCCTTCGAGGTATACAACGACTTCGACCGCAACCTTGCGAATCTGTTCCACTGCATGAAGGAGCGAACGATGGCAACCATCCGAGAGCTGGGCTTCTGCCACTTAAACTCCCGTGAGGACTTTATAGCCATTCGCAAATTTTTCGAAAACGAAGTCTTTGACGATCAATACCTTGCGGAAGAACTGAAGCTGACGGAGATACTGTTCCCGCCGCCCGAAGCAAAGGAGCTGATGGAACTGCGCACACGGATAACCGAGGATTACGATGTCCGCCGTGCCGCCATGTATCTCAAGCTCCTGCGATTCAGCTACTCCAGCAGCGGAAAGTCCTATGCCTCGCAGCCATTTGACATCCGAAAGCTGTTCGGACTGATTTCCGATCTGCAATACCGTATGGCAAATGTCATCGTGGAGAATCAGGACTTTGAAACCCTCATCAAACACTATGACCGTCCCGATGCCTTCTTCTATGCCGATCCGCCGTACCTCTCCACCGAGGATATGTACGAGGTGGGCTTTGGATGGGATGACCATGTCAGGCTGAGGGATACGCTGAAAAACATCAAGGGCAAGTTTCTCTTGTCCTACAACGACTGCCCCGAAATCCGGGAGCTGTACGAAGGCTTTTCGCTCTTCGACTTCTCCCGCACCCATTCAATGGCACAGAGATATGAGGCAGGCAAAGAATTCAAGGAACTGCTCATCGGCAATTACGACCTCTACGAAAGGGAGCGTGCAAAACCTGCGCAGCTCACGCTGTTCAACGTGTACGGCGACGCCTTTGACGATGAGTGCTACGACTACGAAAAAATATTGAAGGAGTGTATCATCCAATGCAAGATAAGAAACTGAAAACCGAGATCGTCCTTCTTGCCGTGCCTGCCGAGATGCTATTGGAGGCAGGGATCTTCGAGGGCGATCCTATGCAGATGTATGTGGACGGCAATAAGCTCGTAATCGAAAACCTCGATGACGTTGGCGACATCGTCTGTGAAGGCGATTGCGAGGACTGTCCCATTGACCAAACCGACTGCGACGGCGAGTGCGACACCTGCCCGTGCAGAGAACATTGTGAATACTGTGAGGTGAACGAATAATGAAGAAGCTATATCGAATCCTTGGCAAACGAGGCAGAATTACCATCCCTTATGAGATCAGACAGCGTGTGGGCTTTTCCTACAACGACGTCCTCTCCTTTACCGAAGCGGATGACGGCAGAACCGTCATCGTCAAGCGCGAGAAGATCTGCGATAGCTGCCAGGGAGCGCAGCCTGCGGTCGTAAAAGACGACGAGGTTACGCTCTTTGACTTTTTAAGCGGTCTGTCCGCTGATCAGCAGAGAGCAGCTCTCGTCCACCTCTCGGTGCTGTGGGTTGAAAAACAGGCAGCTCATTCCAATATACAAGAATGAAATACGCAGTTGAAAGGTGGTGGTGATAAATATGACTGCGGTCATTAAACACACGAATTCCCGATCAAAGAAATGGAGGTAAAAGCCTTATGGCAACCAAGAAATCGCCGCAGAAAGCGGCACCTAAACTCCCGTCTATCAACGCAAGGATCGACCGACTGATCCCCACCGAAGGCGACGGCGTTCGTGCCATCGCCAGTGTGAATATCGGCGGTGCCTTTGCAGCACACGGCTTCAAGGTCTATGAGTCCGAGGAAAAAGGCTTGTCCGTACTGAATCCCTCCTCCAAATATCAAAAGGACGGTAAGAATCAGTACAGCGATGTGATTCACGCCGTCACACCCGAAGCCCGTACCGCCATTAACGATGCAATTCTCGATGCCTATGAGCAGAAGCTCCAGGAGGAACAGGGCGAGGATCTCGACGAGGATCAGGACGAAGATATCGGCCAAGGACAGACGATGTAGGAACTTTTTGCGAAATTTTCCGATAGTCGCTGGACTTTCGGAAAAGTATCGGTATCCTGTTGGTTGAGGTGATACCAAATGAAGAAAAGAATACTCGCAGCCCTCCTCGCAGCGGTAATCATACTAACCCTTGCGGGATGCGCAAACAGCAATACGGATGCTCCTACTCCCGAAACCACAGGTCAAACGGTATCGGCAAAAACCACGAAAGCAGCCGAATCGGATACGGACACGGAACACACAGAAGAAAAGAAAAACAGCACTGCCGAGGAAACAAAGCCTGCTGAAACGACTGAAAACAAAGAGCCGTCTGAATCCGTAACCGAGTCGGAAGAAACAAAGCCTGCCGAAACCAAACCGCAGACCACGGTAACAACGGAGCCGGAGAGCAAGCCCACCGAATCGATGCCAAAGGAAACCGAGCCAAAGCCTACGGAAACCAAGCCTGCGGAAACAACTCCTCCGCAGACAAAGCCAACCGAGCCTCCTAAAACCGAGCAGCCAAAGGCAACGGAGCCTGCGGTAACCGAACCTCCAAAGGTAACTGAGCCACCTGCTCAAACACAGCAGCCCGAAGTAACGGAGCCGGAAAAGGAATCCTTCACCGAAGCAGACCACAAGCGAATCATCGCCGAGGTCACAGCCTACGCAAACAGCTATGCGAATAAAGGCTTCACCTTCGAGTGGAAAGAATCCATGACCTTCGGTTGGGATGTTGGCTATATGGGAACACCCCGTGTGAAATACGAGGGCGTGGACGGCGTGATCGAAACCCTAAAATACCATATAGACCTCATCTATAAGACATCCACCGATCCGATGTATGGAATCACCACCGAGTATATGACCTACAAGGTGGAACAGATCACCGTAGACGGCGACCTTGCCTATGCGGTCATATACGGTGGATAAATCATAGGCAATTCAAACACAGTATCGTGAGCAAAAACTCACGGTGCTTTTTTATTTCCAAAAATGAAACGGAGGAAATTATATGAGATCAAAATCCAAGCGCGTGATGACGGCGCTCCTGGCTGTCATTATGCTTCTTTCCGTCATTACCCCAATCAGCGCCTTTGCTGCGGATGTTACGATGGATCTGAGCAAAGCGGAGGTGTCGTGGGATTACACGCTGACCGATGCGGAAGGCAATGCCTTCACTGCCGCATACGGATTAACGGCAGCAAACAATCCTTTCGGATATGCAATCGGTGCTTACGCAAGAAAAATGCATGACTATACCGCTAAAGTTCCCGGACTTACAGGAAACAAATCCGATTGGGAGTACGGCAAGGATTATGTATATTGCTTCTGCATTGAGCATGGCATTCCATTGCCCGACAGCAATAACTACAGTGCATCTTCCGATGCCACACACGGCAACAAGTATGAGATGCTCTCTACCGAGCAGAAGAACCTGCTCTCCTTGGCATTGGCATACGGCTATCCCAACCGAACCGATCTGGAAACAAGTAAGGATGCCAACGCCTGCTACAGCGCAACACAGCTTATTGTCTGGCAGATCACTATGGGCTTCCGTTCTTCTCCCACGGAGCTGAACGATAAGACCTATCCGATGGACGGATACACCGGCACGATGACCGAGCAGTATACGAGCAACAAGTATTTGAAGGAATACTACGATCTGATCCTTTCGGATATGGCAACCCATTATATCCGCCCAAGCTTTACGGCGGGTGTTGCAGCTTCTGCAAAGACCTATGAAATGGAGTATGCAAACGGCAAGTATTCCGTCACGCTGACTGACACCAACAATGTACTCTCCAAGTACAGAGTAACCGTAAACGGCGGTGCCACGGTATCTGTCAACGGCAATACAATGACCATCAGCTCCACTCAGCCTTTGACTGATGCCATCACCATCAAGCTCAACCGCAGAATGCCTGCAACGACCAGCACTACCGGTTTCCTCATTTGGTCTGTGGTCGGAAACGAAAACGGCAACCAGGACATGGTATCCGGTGTTCCTGCCAACAACGATCCTGTGCCTTCCTACCTCAAGGTGGCAACTGCCGCCGGATCTGTAAAGATCGTCAAGGACAGTGAGGACGGTGTTGTGGACGGCATCAAGTTCACCATTACAGGTAACGGTGTCAATCAGACCGTAACCACGAAAAACGGCGGTGTAATTCAAGTGGATAACCTTCGCCCCGGCACTTACACCGTGACTGAGGTGGTGGAAGATCGCTACGAACCGCAGACGGCAAAAACCGTAACCGTCGTATCGGGACAGACTGCGACCGTATCGTTCAGCAACATCCTCAAGCGCGGTGATCTTACCGTCACCAAGACTTCCGAGGACGGTCTGACCGAAGGAATCAAGTTTCGTCTCACCGGCACCTCCGACAGCGGTGCCAAGATCGATATGACTGCCACCGTGGACAGCACCGGCAAGGCGTATTTCAAGGACATCCTCATCGGCAGCGGTTACGTGTTGGAGGAAGTGGATACTGCCCTCAAATATATCGTACCCGACAGTCAGGATGTGGAGATAGAATGGGCAAAGGTAGCCACCGCCGAGGTATACAACGAGCTGAAGCGTGGCGACCTCAAGGTCATCAAGACCTCCGAGGATAACTTCGTGGAAGGCATGAGATTCCATCTCTACGGAACCTCGCTCTCCGGCGAGAAGGTCAGCGTTTACGCCTACACCGATAAAAATGGCGTGGCAATATTCGAAGATATCCTCATCGGTGAGAATTACACCGTGGAGGAAGTCAACACCGCCATCCGTTACGTGATCCCCGAAAGCCAGGGTGCGGTCATTGAGTGGAACAAGGTGACCGAGGTCAAGTTCCACAATGTCCTCAAGAAATGGAGAGCCGACGTGTTCAAGATCGACGCGGACTTGGCAGGCTTCGATGACGGCGATAGCGGGCTTGTCCCCGTGGAACTGATGCCGATGGCATTCTCCCTTGTCTCCGATGCGATGGTCGATGACCTCGGCGGTATCTATGGACAGTCCCAGGGCGATGCTACCCTCGAAGGTGCCGTGTACGGTGTGTACAAGGACGGTGCGCTCATCGACACCTATACCACCGACAAAAACGGATATTTCCTTACCGACTACTATCCTTGCTACGAGAACGTGGAATGGACGATCCGTGAGATCAGCCCCTCCGAAGGATACCTGCTCGACGAAACCGTCTATTATATTGACACCTACGCAGACCAGTATACCGTTGAGCTGAACACCGTGTATCCCGACGTGTACGAGGATATCATCAAGGGCAAGATCACCATCATCAAGCATACCGATGACGGATCCACCAAGATCGAAACACCCGAAGTCGGTGCCATGTTCGAAATCCATCTCAAGAGTGCAGGCAGCTATGAAGCCGCCGAAACCACCGAGAGAGATATCCTCACCTGTGATGAGTTCGGCTATGCCGAAACCATCGACCTGCCTTACGGCGTATACGTGGTAAAGCAGATCAAAGGCTGGGAAGGCAGAGAGCTGCTCGATCCCTTTGAGGTGTTCGTCAGCGAGGACGGCGAAGTATATCGCTACCTCATTAACAACGCAAACTTCGAGTCCTATCTCCACGTAGTCAAGACCGACACCACTACGGGCAAGACCATCCCTTATGCGGGCGCAGGTTTTCAGATCTACGCTCCCGACGGCAGTCTCGTAACCATGAGCTACACCTACCCGACGCTGACCGTGATCGACACCTTCTACACCGACGAGAACGGCACGCTCCTCACACCCGAAAAGCTCCCTTACGGCAAGGGTTACTCCCTTGTAGAGGTGCAGGCACCCCACGGTTATGTCCTCGATGCCACTCCTATCTACTTTGACGTGACCGAGGAAAACTCCGCCGATGAAAACGGCATCACCATCGTCAAGGTTGTCAAGGAAAACGAACCGCAGAAAGGAACGATCACCATCACCAAGACCGGTGAGGTCTTCTCCACTGTGGTGGAATCCGATGGAGCATATCAGCCCGTGTATGAGATCAAGGGCTTGGCAGGCGCGGTCTATGAGATCACTGCCGCCGAAGATGTAGTAACCCTCGACGGTACGCTCCGCTACAAGAAGGGCGACGTCGTTGCAACCATCACCACAGGCGCAGACGGAACGGCTACCACCGAGCCTCTGTTCCTTGGCAAATTCGAAATCCGTGAAGTCACAGCCCCCCACGGTATGATCCTTAACGGCGATACCGTAACCGTAGAGTTGACCTACGCCGGACAGGAGATCAAGATCACGACCACCTCCGCCGCCTTTGTCAACGAGCGACAGAAGGTAGAAATCGACCTTACCAAGACCTTGGAACAGGACGAGAATTACGACATCGGTATGAACGGCGAGATCACTTCCGTGCAGTTCGGCTTGTATGCCTCTGAGGATATCACCGCAGCTGACGGCAAGGTCATCCCCAAAGACGGTCTCATTGAAACCGTGACCTGCGACGAGAACGGCAAGGCTGTATTTGCAACCGACCTGCCCGTAGGCGCAAAGGTATACGTCAAGGAGATCGCAACCGACAGCCACTATATCCTCGACCACAGCACCTATCCTGTAACCTTTGAGTATGCAGGCCAGGACACCGCGGTGGTGAAGATCTCCGTGAATAACGACGAAGCGATCACCAACGAGATCATCCGTGGCAGCATCATCGGCAAGAAGCTGGATGAGGACGGCTTCACCATCTGCGGTGCGCTCTTCGGTCTCTTCCGTGAGAACGAAACCGAGTTCACCGAGGAAACCGCCCTTGCCACCTGTCAGTCCAATGAGATCGGTGTCTTCACCTTCGAGGATGTACCCTTCGGCAGATGGATCGTCCGCGAGATCAAGGCAGCTCCTGCATTCGTGCTGAACGAGAACAGCTATGCTGTAACCGTAAGCACCGATGAGGAAGTTATCGAGATCACCATCGAGAACGAGTTCATCACCGGCTCGGTTAAGACCACGAAGGTAGATAAGGAATACCCCGACAACAAGCTGTCCGGTGCCGTCTTTGAAGTCTATGTGGACGTGGACGGCAACGGCGAATTCGATCCCGAAATTGACCTCTTCGTAGGTGAGATGACCGAAACCGAGGACGGCATCTATGAGATGCACGATCTTCGCTATAACGGATATTTCCTCTATGAAAAGACCGCGCCCGAAGGCTTCCTCAAGGATGACGGCTACCACTATTTCGAGATCAGAAACGACGGCGAAACCGTCATCGTGGAGAACGAGGCAGGCGTTGGCTTTGTAAATCAGCCCATCCTCGGTAACGTGACCACTACGAAGGTGGACAAAGAGTATCCCGGCAACAAACTGTCCGGCGCCGTCTTTGAAATCTACAAGGACGTGGACGGTAACGGCGAATTCGATGCCGAGATCGACACCCTCGTAGGCAAAATGACCGAAACTGAAGCAGGCGTATATCTCTATGAGAAGCTCCGCTACGGCGGTTACTTCTTGTACGAAAAGGCTGCTCCCGAAGGCTTCGTCAAGGATGACACCTACCACTATTTCGAGATCAGGAGTGGCGGCGAAACCGTCACCGTAGAAAACGAAGCTGGCGTTGGTTTCACCAACAAACCCATCGTGGGTGAATTGGAGCTGACCAAGACCGATATCTCTGACGGTAAAGTCCTTGCGAACGTGGGCTTCCGCATTCGCAACGAAGCCGGGGAGATCGTGGCAGAAGGCTACACCGACGAGGACGGTATTGCCAAGTTCACGCTTCGATACGGCAAGTACACCTACGAGGAATTCGCAGCCTTGGACGGCTATATCCCCGACGCAAAGGCATATCCCTTCGAGATCAAGGAGGATGGAGAAATCGTGAAAGCAGCTATGACCAACGAAAGAATCCCCGAAGTTCCGCAGACCGGTGATGAGAACAATATCGGCTTCTGGATCGGACTTGCGGCGGTAGCCTTGGGCGGTGTCATCGCCACCGCCATCGTCCTCATCAAGAAGAAAAAGGACGATGAAAATGAATGATGAAAAAGGTGTATATTTGCTCTCCGCTTGGCGGCGATGTAGCGGGTAACCTGCAGCGGGCAAAGCAGTACGCCAAATATGCGCTTCTGTGCGGAACGGCTCCGGTCGTTCCGCACTTTTACGCCCTATGCTTAAATGACGAAAACCCGAAGGAACGGGAGATCGGACTCGCCGCAGGGCTGTCCCTGTTGTGGTTTTGCGATGAGCTGTGGGTATTCGGTGACCGAGTATCCCACGGCATGGAAAAGGAAATCAACTTTGCCAAGAACCTCAACATCCGCACCTGCTATATCAAGGAATCCCAAGTAAAACAAACTCTCAAGAAACAAGGAGGAACCTACAATGCGTAATAAGAAAATTATGCGAATTCTTCTCTGTGCCGTGCTGATGACGGTGATCGTCAGCACCTTCTCGGTGACGGCATTCGCCGCAGGCGACGTAGCCGGAGCCATCGAGCAGACATGGAACACCGCCAAGACTCAGGTGCAGACGGTGGTCAATAACGTGGTCTTTCCCGTAGTGGATATGATCCTGGCGATCCTCTTCTTCGTTAAGCTCGGCACGGCATATTTCGACTACCGCAAGCACGGTCAGTTTGAGTTTACCGCGCCTGCGATCCTGTTCGCCTGTCTCATCTTCACGCTGACCGCACCTCTGTATATCTGGACCATCCTGTAAGCGAGGTGACGGCATGAACTTTTTTGAAAGCGAACTTCGGTTAATGTTCGGCAACAACAATATCATCAACGATCCCAAGATCGTCGGCAGAACTCTGCTCGGCAAGATCGACGATGACCTGCGAGTAAAACTGCAGTTTGTTTCCACCGAAGTCCACAAGCACTACGATGCCATTCAGGTATCTATCCTCAACCGTACTGACGGCTTGGTGGACAGAGAAACGATGCTCTTCGGAGATATTATCGGTGTAAAGAACACCAATATCTCAGGTCGAGTGAATCCCTATATGTGGGAGGAAGGTGTCGGCAAGGCGTATTGGTATACGCCTGTGACAGCCTCCGACAAGGCACTGATCGCCGACACCGTCCTCGACTACGTGGGAATGTACCAATCCGAAGGGATGGCAATGTCCCTATGAGAAATTCCCAAACTCGCTGGACTTTCGGAAAGAACCGTGGTATGTTGTTGTGCCGAAAGGAGGCGGCAACATGAGTTTTCTGAAATACCTGTACGACGGCGAAATCCGTCCTTGCGAGGAAATTCCCGACACTGATGAATTCAAAGCAGCGCAGTCGGCACTATCGAAGGCAGCCAAGGATCTTGACGAGGTATTAACGGCAGAGCAAAAAGTGCTGTTCAATGCCTACAAGGAACGGTTCTTTGAATGCATCGATCACTCGTATGCTCACGCATATAAGCTGGGCTTCCTGCACGGTGCTGAACTCATCAAAGAAATCCCCAACCCCGACCGATTACCCGAAACGGAGTAATCGGTCATTTCTTATCCGCAGGCATGGGCGGTGGAGCGATCCACCGTCTATGTCTGTTTTGAAATCAGGAGGTGAAATCCCATGTTTGATTGGATCGGCGATCTGATTGACGCAATAGCCGAAGCCATACGGGAAGCCTTTGAATTTTTAGGAACACAGATATCCAACACCATTTGGAATACGATGCTCCGATGGTTCTACGAAACCATATACGACGCCGTTGCCGACTTCTTCACGATGATGGGCAATATGGGCGCGGATATCTTTGCTCTTGATTGGGTACAAGCCACCATCAAGCTGTTTACGCTGTTTGGATGGTCGCTCTTCGTCGCCGGATTGGTGGTTGCCGTATTCGACGTGGCAATCGAATACCAACACGGCCGAGCAGATATCAAGACCACGTCCATCAATATCCTCAAAGGCTTCTTTGCCTGCTCCTTAATCGGAGTAGTACCCGTAGAACTGTATAAGTTCTGCATATCCCTTCAAAACACCTTCTCCCACGACCTGTCGACGCTGTTCGCCGGAGGGCAATCCATTGACCTTGCGGGACAAAGCACAAGTGTCCTTGTGGGCAGCTTCGCCGTATCGGGTCAGCTCACGTTCAGCCTGTTTAACATCCTTGCGCTGATCGCCTTTGCCTACTGCGTGATAAAGATATTCTTCCAAAACATCAAGCGCGGAGGAATCCTCCTCGTGCAGATGGCGGTCGGAGCCTTGTATATGTTCTCCATTCCGAGAGGATATACGGACGGCTTCAACCAATGGATGAAACAGGTAGCGGCAATCTGCCTTACAGCGTTTATGCAGACCACCTTGCTGTTCCTCGGACTGCTTACTTTCCCCGGCAATATGCTCCTCGGACTCGGCATTATGCTTGCCGCTAATGAGGTGCCGAGAATTGCCCAGCAGTTCGGTCTCGACAGCTCGGTAAGAGTCAATATGATGAGCGTTGTCCATGCGACCACCACTGCCGTCAACCTCACTCGCTCCCTTGCGAGAGCTAAGTAAAGGAGGTACTGCATGAAAGAAAATATGGAATTGGAACGCAAGGATCTCGCCATCGACCGTGATATGGAGGTGGACTGCGACATCGGTCAGCAGATCACCTGCTATATCGAAACCTGGTTCGACGTGGACGAAAAGTTCCGCATCAAGACCAATGCCGACGAAGGTACGTGGCTGAATATGTACGGCAAATACAACCCCTTTGCCGATACACTCCGCATCGAATGCGTGATCAGCGGTGATGACTTCTCGGACGAGTTCGACTATCAGCCGACTGCGGCAGAGTCGCAGCTCATCAAAGATATGATCACCGAACGCATCCGTGAGGAATACGGACGAACACCAAAGGAATTCTGCGAGGGATTCTACGGTACGGACGATATCCGAAACGAACACTCGCAGAGCAATACCGGACAGACGATGGGAGGAATGTAAATGACACAATATCTGTATCCGCAGAACCTAAAGGCCACGGCAAACCTGTGGTTGTGGGGACTTAGGGACTTTGCCATACTCGGCATTGCCGCACTGCTTTCCATCGTTTGTATGGTGCAGTTCGGCTTTTTTATTCCTGCAGCCGCAACCCTTTGCTACGGTTTTTTAACCATCCGCATGGATGAAACCACCGTGATGGATTTTATCAAATACGCCATCCGGTACTTTATAACAACCCAACAGTACTACGAATGGAGGTGACGATCATGGCAAAGGAAAACAAACCGCAGAAAAAGAAAAAAGGACGCTCCGTGCAGGATCTCATGGGCATCAAGACCTTCACCAAATACGGTCTGGCAACGAATAAGGGCGAGCTGCTTTTTTACCTCGTTTCGCCCACCAATATATCAGTGCTGTCGGCTGTGAACATTGAGATTAAGGTGCGCCATCTGATGATGGTACTGTCGGCGATCCCCGACATCGAGATCACCTGCACCGACTCCTCCGAATGCTTTGACGATAACAAGGCATACCTGCAAGGCAGACTCGCAGATGAAAACAATCCGAAGGTGCGCCGTCTGCTCAAAAAGGACATGGACTTCCTCGACAGCATTCAGGTGGAGATGGCGACCGCCCGACAGTTCCTCTTCATTGCAAGATGCAAGGGCTTAAAACCGGAGCAGGTCTTCCAAAGCGCCAACCGTATCGAGAAGATCATCTCCGAGCAGGGCTTCGAGGTAAAGCGCATGAAGAAAGCGGATATCAAACGCTTCCTTGCTCTGTACTTCGACGCCTCGATGAACGGAGAGCATATGCCCGATGTCGACGGCGAACAGTTCTATGAGGTGGACGATGAAGAAACGGAGGATTAGTCTCATTATTCTGCTTCTTCTGCTGTCGGCGGTCTGCCTGGTGTCCCTCACAATGGCGTGGAAGGAATACGCAGGCCAAGCAAGCGACCGCCATGCCTTTGACGAACTCGCCGAGCTGGTGGAACAGCCGAAGGAAACGGATGAGCCGGCCGCTGAAACAACGGACGGCACTACCGATACCACGGACATCGCCGAGGAAACCACCGCTACCGAAACCGAGCCGGAGCCAACCGTGCAGAAGCGAAACCTTGCTCCCATTATGGAGCAGAACAGCGAATGTATCGGATGGATCTGTATCGAAGGCACGGCGGTGAACTATCCCGTGATGCACACCCCGAACGATCCGCAGAAATACCTGCGAAAGAACTTCGAGAAGAAATACAGTGTATCCGGTATCCCGTTCCTCGACTACCGATGCACCCCCGACACCCATCTCATCATTTACGGTCACAACATGAAGAACGGAACCATGTTCTCCGATCTGAAGAAATACCTCGATAAGACCTTCCGAGAGCAGCACCCCGTCATAGAACTGGAAACGGCAGACGGTGTGCGGTACTTCACGGTAACCGAGGTAATAAAGACCGACATCTACGATAAGCGGTACGAGGACATTGAAGTCAAGGACGGCAGGCAGAAGCTCATCCTCTCCACCTGCTACGGCTCGGCGAAAAGCGGAAGGATTCTCGTCATCGCCGAAGAAACCTAAATCTCAATATGAATCAGTCGTTTTGCGGATACGGCAAGGCGGCTCGTCTTGTCCTCTGTCCGCAAAGCGGCGGAAGGAGGAAAAATGTCAAAACGAACCCCAAAAGTTCTCACGCCGGAGCAGATGGAGGAAATCCGCACCAAGGACTTCTTCGACATGATCCTGCCCGGCACCGTGAAATTTTTATCCGACCATTATATCGTCGGCGACAGCTACCGTTGCGTGTGGGTAATCCGTGAGTATCCGCCCTCTACCGAGGAACAGGCCATCCTCTCGCAACTTGCCGACCGTAATGGCGTAACGCTCCGTATCTACCACCGATTGGTCGAAGCAATGGAGCAAAGGAAGATCATTCAGAACGCCACCCGTCGTAACAAGATGAAAAGCGGCGGTAACGACATGAACGATACCATCGAAGCTGAAGGCAACCTCCAGGACGTGATCGAACTCCTGGCCAACCTGCGAAAGAACCGTGAACCCCTTTTGCATTGCTCGGTGTTCATCGAGCTGAAGGCAAAGGACATGGACTCCCTCAAGGAATTGCAGAGCGAGATCGCCATGGAGCTGACGCGCTCCAAAATGTCGGTGGACAGACTGACCTTACGGCAGAAAGAAGGATTCCTCTCCGTTCTGCCCGTGGGCTTCAATCAGTTCGGCGCACAGTACGAGCGCGTACTGCCTGCCTCCAGCGTTGCCAATTTTTATCCCTTCAACTTCTCCGGCAAGACCGATCCCCACGGTCTGTATATCGGCAGAGATAAGTACGGCACAAACATCCTCGTGGACTTCGACCGCCGAGCCGAAGATAAGACCACATCCAACATCCTCATCCTCGGCAACTCCGGTCAGGGCAAGAGCTATCTCCTCAAGCTCATCCTCACGAACCTCCGTGAGTCCGGCAAGAGGATCATCTGCCTCGATCCCGAAAGCGAGTACCATGAACTGTGCGGAGAGCTTGGCGGCTGTTATATCGACTTCATGTCGGGCGAATACACCATCAACCTGTTAGAGCCGAAGGTGTGGGCAGACGGCGTGGAGGATATTGATCCCACCACACCCGATGCCTTCAAGAAGGTAACCCGACTGAGTCAGCACATCGCCTTCCTCAAGGACTTTTTCCGCAGCTACAAGGATTTCACCGATGCGCAGATCGATACCATCGAGATACTGCTCTCAAAGCTCTACGCTCGATTCGGCATCACCGACAGCACTGACTACAGCAAATTCAAGCCCACCGACTATCCCATCATGGAGGACTTTTATAAGCTGTGCGAGGAAGAATTCATGACCTACGACAAGCAGCGCCGATACCTCTACACCGAGCAGACGCTCCAGGAGGTGTGCCTCGGCATCCACAGTATGTGCGTAGGATCGGAATCGGTGTATTTTAACGGCTACAGCAACATCACCGACGATGCCTTCCTCGTCTTCGGAGTCAAGGGCTTGATGGACACCAACAAGCGACTGAAGGATGCGATGCTATTCAACATCCTCTCGTATATGTCCAACCAGCTCCTGGGCGTAGGCAACACCGCCGCTTCCATTGACGAGCTGTATCTGTTCCTCACCAATATGACGGCAATCGAATATATCCGCAACGCCTCCAAGCGTGTGCGTAAGAAGGAATCCTCGGTCATTCTGGCAAGTCAGAATATCGAGGACTTTTTGATCCCGTCGATCCGTGAGTTTACAAAACCTCTGTTTAGCATTCCCACGCATCAGTTCCTCTTCAATGCCGGACAGATCAATCCGAAGGAGTATATGGACGCCTTGCAGGTAGAACCCAGCGAATTCGAGCTGATCAAGTATCCCGAACGAGGAACCTGCCTGTACCGATGCGGTAACGAGCGATATCTCTTGCAAGTCATCGCACCGGAGTATAAGTCCGCCATCTTCGGAAAGGCCGGAGGACGATGAGCGCGACGGTAGCGGCAGCTCTCAAGAAGATAGCCGTCTACATCCTAACGGACAAAAAAGCCCTCAAGGTTGTAGGCGGCATCATCCTCGGCATCATTATCATCATTATTATGCCGATTGTGGCGTTGCTCGGAATCTTCACCGGCAGCGTGGATATCGACACCGACAGACTCCATGAGATGATCGCCGAGCAACAGTCCGTGGCGATTGAGAGCTGGTCGAATGTAGAAACAGCCATGACGAATGCAGGCTACGACTCCCTCCGCATTCAGGAGGCACAGCTACTCTTTACCTTCGCCCTGTACGACCACACATCCGAGTCGGACTTCGCAAGCAAGCTGGTAGGATGCTTTACGGCAGAACAGACGGATGAAGAACTAATTTCTGCCGTCAACGCAGCCTTCGGAACGAATATCGTAACCGCTGACTTCACCAACATGATGGCAAGCACCCGTGCGGCGTATATCGACAGCTCCGGCTATACCGATCCCACTACCAAAAACAGCACCGACCTTGTGATGTGGGCAGAGTTTGCCCACGCCAAAGGATGGGGCTACGTTTGGGGAACCTACGGCGACGTGCTGGACAGTGATCTCTTCGAGTACAAGAAAACGCAGTATCCAGACGAGGTCGGCGGCAAGGCAGAGTATATCGAGGCCACCTGGCTCGGCGGCAGAACCGCCGACTGTGTCGGTCTCATCAAGGGCTACGGGTGGTTTGAGCCGACCACCAACAACATCATCTACGCCACCAACGGAATGCCCGATATCGGTGCTGACGATATGTACAACAACGCCACCGAGAAAGGCACTATCGACACCATCCCCGAAATCCCCGGACTTGCCGTATGGCACGAAGGTCATATCGGCATCTATATCGGGAACGGTGAGGTCATCCACGCAGCGAACACCAACGCAGGCGTGATCAAGACTCCCATCGGCGACAGCGGATGGACTCATTGGCTCAAGATACCGTATATCACCTATGCAGAAGAAACGGCAGAGTAAGAAAGGAGAAAATCGACTATGCGACTACACGCAGAACTGCGACGAAAGCAATCCGAAATACAGGATGAAAACTGCATCGTCACAGATATTATTGAACTGCCCGAAAGCGAATACGCCTCGCTGTATCAGAACCTTCTGAGAGAGCGTGACTACCTTGCAGAAAGGGCGAATATGGAGTCCTTCATTGACGGACAGCGATGCTGTGTCCTTGTCCTCGGCGAAGGTCAGGAGGACGGCATCCTCGTGGATAGCCAGGGATCGTCCTATGCAAGGCGATCCGCATTTATCCCCGAAGCGAGAACCCTCGTGAGAAACCACATCCGGCAGCTTGCCGACTACGTGGTATCCGAAGGCACTGAGCATACCGAGGACGGCAGATGGGCAAACACCTACGACGAGCTGTACTATCACTTCGGAGCCAACATCACCGATGCCAACGGCAACGGCAAACTGCTCCGAGAGGAACTGCAGCGTAGAGATGAGGTCAACGAGCTGATTATGACCGAGGACTGCATTGAGATCAACTACCACTTGGCGTATTGCCAAAATTGCGGTGAGGGCGGTATCAGCGGTACGCTGGATCTGCTCTCACTCCTCGGATGCAACCTCTACGACGTACACTTCACCTGCGATGACCAGGACAGTACGCCTATCAGCCAGCTGAGCGCAGATATGCTGACTGAGGAAGGCAAACGAGAATGGGCTGACGTTCTCTCCGCAAAGGTGGAGTCCATCACATTCGAGAACGAGAGCTTCAAGTGTAAGCTTGCCAACTGCGATCCCGAACGACTCAAGGCATTCACCGAGATGCTGAACGGTCAATGCGATGCCGAGGACTATGACCGTTGGGTAAAAAGCTCCGGCATCACCTATCCGCAGACCGAGGATCACAGCCCCACGCTCTCTATGTAGGAGGTGCAAATATGAGTATATTCCACGCATCCTTCCAAAAAGCACGGTCGGGTATGCTGACCAATATCTGCGAGATTGAAAAAGTGGAGGAGCTGACCGATGAAGAATACGAGCGTTTCAGTCAGAACCTCACCGTGTCGAGCGAACTGCTCTCACAGGAGTCCGACCGATTCCGTGTGGACGAACACGGCATCGCAAGATGCCTGCTCGTTATGGCAGAAGGCCGTCAGGACGGCACCTTGGTACTGACCGAGGGCTACGACTACGCAAGGCACACCGCACACCTGCCTAACGCCCGACAGTTCCTCAAGATGGAGCAGTCCTTCCACCTCACTGAATTCGTAGATCGAATGCACAGCATAACCAATCAATTCGTTGCGGATGCCATCGACAGGCAGGTCGAGGGTGAATACAAGATATCCCTCGCACCGATCCGAAACAAAGTGGTCAACGACTCGTTCAGTGCGTCACTGTTTATGGAGATGCTCTCCGAACGACCGGAGATCGCCGAGGTGGACTACGATTACGAGAACGATACCGTATCCGTAGCACTTGCGGATGAGCATATTCGATTTACCGATGAAAGCGGAATGCGGTATCTGACCGAACAGGATATCGAGGTCATGTGCGCCAAGCATATCCTGTGGCTCAACGACGAGGGCGGCGAACAAGCCGACTTCTCAAACTGCGTGATCCGAGGAATGGATCTGTCGAGAAGGCATCTCAATCAAGCCATCTTCGACGGAGCAAAGATCAGCAACACACAACTCTACAGTGCCGAGCTGTGCTACGCATCCTGTGTCGGCACCAAGTTCTATAACTGCTACGCCACCGACCTCACCGCCGAAGAAGCCAACTTCAAAGGTGCGGAGTTTATCGGCACGGAATTAGGCCGTGGCGTTTTCACACACAGCAACTTCACCGATGCACGATTCCGCAACTGCGAGGTGTACAGTTGCAGTTTGGACGGCTCCTGTATTGAGGGAACGGACTTCGGTGACACCGACACCTCTCTCGTCCGCATGAACCGATGCACCTACGACGAGGATATCTGGAACGCCGAGCAGAACGGTTCACCGATCACGATGTAGGAGGTGCGCTATGTCAGGTAAGATCAAATCCATCCACGGCATCTATAAGAAGCACGGCCGTGAGGCATTCCTCGAAGCCGCCGCCTACTACTCCGACCACGTGAATCCGAACAGCATCGATAAGACCATCGACGAGATGGAGTCCCGTTGGTACGATGCTACCCACCGACAGACCGAAGCGGAAAAGATGGTCGAGGACTACAACAACGGCCAGACCATCTTAAACGCTCCCGACCTTGCCTGCACCGACACCGGTCAGGCAATGGTCATGTGAAAGGAGAATCCAAATGAAGAAAGCATCAATCACGATTTCCTTTGACGAGGAAAAGCTCTCAGCGCTGAAGATGTACCTCACACAGAGAGGTGTGCAGGTGGAGTCGGAGCTGGAACGCTCCCTCGAAACCCTGTACACGAAAACCGTACCTGCCGGAGTGCGTGAATTCATTGAGATGAAATCCGGCAACACACCCAAACCTGCACCCACCGTGAAGAAACCGAAACCTTCTCCTTCTTCTGCCGTGGGCGCTGGCGGCCAGGAGGTGCAGAACGGATGAACCTCGTTGAGGTAGCTCTGTATTTTAACGAACTGCAGCTCCGCGCCTTGGAAGATCATCTCAACTTTGACGGTACAACCATAAAGGATGAGTTGGGTAAACAGTTCGACTTCCTCTATGAGCAATATGTTCCTCAGGAAGAACAGCTCGCTATCGAAGCGGAGATCGAACAGATCGAGGCAGCCGAGAATGCCGAACGAGAAGCCCGTCGCAAATTTGGTGTCTTCCACGTTCATGAGAACGGCAGCGACAGATACTTCACAAGCGAGCTGTTCGACTCTCTGCTGTCCACGGCATACAGGTACCGCCTGTATGACCGAGGTGAGCTGAGTGCAAACCCCAAAGCCTTCGCCGATGCCTTCGGAGAGGTGGAGTATATCAGCGCCGCACAGTATGAAGAACTCTGCGACCGAATGCCCAACGACCACCGTATCAAAATCGCCGCGGATTTCGATTTGGATAAAGGCACAGCCAGTGCCTGCCAAAGCAGCGACAATGCGTGGTGGACGTATTCGCTCAAGGATCTGTCGACTGCTGCGTACCGTGCCAACCGTGGCTCCTACCGCAGCTCATACGACAGAAAAGAAAAATTCGAAGAAGCCCTCGCAGGCAAGGAGATCGTCCCACCCGAAGAAACCGAGGATGAAGCTCCCGACGAGGATGAGGACGAAGCCCCGGTGATGCGGATGTAGCAGAGCGAGGATGTCGCCCCTGTGAGCCACCGTGTCGCCCTGTGTGGCGAGTTTCCCACCGAGGTGGAGCAGACACCCACAGACCACCGAACAGGCCCCGTTTCGGGCGTGTTCCACACAAGGTAAAACAGAGCGATTTTGCGGGCGTTTCTCTCGATTTTCGAGGGTCGAAAATCAAGCAGGTGAAAGAGTCGGGGTCGGTGAACCGCCCCGCCTCAGCTCACAGCGGACGGCAACGCCGACCGCACAAGGGTTTTTGCCCATTTTGAACGCCCGAAAATCTATGGGTCGGTTTTACGCCCTTGTGCCACACCCAATGGGTCACTACTGCCCGAAAGTGCGGTAAATGCAGGCTTTTGGCGTGGGTCGCTCTATGGGTTACCAAAGGAAATCGAAAATACGGCAAGAAAGGAGAAATCAGATGACATCGACCGACGAAAAAGAAAATAAACGCAAGTTCGCATGGTGGGTTAAGGACTCCACAATCGAGCTTGTTGGGAAACTGTATAAGGACGATGACTGCACCTCCCGCAGTGAGTTCATCGAGAAGGCGGTGATCTTCTACTCCGGATATCTCAGTACGGAGAATGCGAAAGGATACCTGCCGAACGTGGTGACCTCCACCCTCAAGGCTATCGTGGATAACAGCGACAACCGACAGAACCGAATGATGTTCAAGCTGGCGGTGGAGATCGCTATCGTACAAAACCTCATCGCCGCAACCCAGGACATCGATCCCGTGTCCCTCGAACGACTGCGCGGTGAATGTGTTAAAGAGGTCAAGCGACTCAACGGCGGCTTCTCCTTTGAGGATGCCCTCACTTGGCAGAAAGGATAATGACCGATGGCAAAGCTGATCACCAAGTTCAAATATCTCAAGCCGAACGCTCGGCAAAGCGTTGGCGGGTATGCAAAATACACTGCTACCCGTGAAGGCGTGGACAAGATCGATCAGTCATATAAGCTCTCGCCATCCTCGCTAAAGCAACAGCAGCTCATCGAAGAAATCATAAAAGACTTTCCCGACAGTAAAGAGATGTTGGAGTATGAAGACTATCTGAAAGAGCCAACGGTAGGAAACGCTTCCGAGTTCATCACCCGTGCTCTGGAAGATAATGCTTACGAGGTGATGCAGTCCAAGACCTACGCTGACTATATCGCAACACGACCGAGAGCCGAACGCTTCGGCTCTCACGGTCTGTTTACCGATGACGGAGTCCAAGTGAAGCTTGGCGAGGTCTCGGATGAACTGAATCATCACGACGGCAACGTGTGGACGGTGATCATATCTCTCCGTCGTGAGGATGCGGAGCGCCTGGGCTACAATAACGGTGAACGATGGCGGGATATGCTTCGAACCAAGACAAATGCACTCGCTAAAAGTTTTAAGATACCGATGGAGAGTCTTCATTGGTACGCAGCCTTCCACAACGAGAGTCACCATCCCCACGTTCACCTCATGGTGTACAGCGACAGATCTCAAAAGCCATACCTCTCACGGCAAGGCATTATGAGTTTGCGCTCATCTCTCGCAAGAGATATCTTCGGCGATGACCTGCGGGAGATCTACCAAAGACAGACCGAGCATCGTGATGACTTACGCCTGCACAGCAGTCAGCTCATCGCTGAGATCGTGGAGAAGATCAACTCCGGTGTGTACGATAACCCGAAGGTGGAAGAAATGCTGAAAGAGCTTGCCGACCGTCTCTATCATACAAGCGGCAAGAAACAATATGGCTATCTGAAATCCGACGTGAAGGCTATCGTCAACCGCATCGTCATGGAACTGGCGGCTGACGAAAGGATCGCCGCCCTCTATGACCTTTGGTACGAACAGCGAGAGAAGGTACTCGGCATCTACACCCAAGACCTTCCCGAACGAATACCTCTCGTGGACAATGAGGAATTCAAGTCCGTGAAGAATGCGGTGATACAAGAAGCCATGAACATCCTTGCCGATATCACTCCCATCGATGAGGACACGGACGATCTCGTCCTCGACACGCCCGAACCGGAGCCGGAAGAAATAGAACGAACCGAGCAAGAGAGCGAGTCCGCAGCTCCCATAAGCGACCGAGAACGGATCTCCGCTATGTGGCGGTACTACCGTCAGGCGAAGGAACTGCTGAACCGTGAGAGCGAGGACTACGATGCCGACACGGCGGTGGATCTGCTCATCGACTCGGCAAACCTCGGTTGCGATGTTGCCAAATACCGTCTCGGAAAAATGTTCCTCCGTGGCGAGGACGTGCCGAAGAATACCGACTACGCTCTGCGGTGGTTAGAGGATGCGGTGGCAGACGGCAATCAGTACGCCGAATATCTGCTGGGCAAGACTCTGCTCCGTGGCGAGGATGCAGAACAAGACCTGCCTCGTGCCGAGGATCTGCTGAAGCGCTCCTCCGATAAAGGAAACCGCTATGCCAAATATGCTCTCGGCAAAGCCTACCTCGAAGGGCTGTTGCTCTTACAGGATATCCCCGAAGCGATACACCTGCTGACCGAATCGGCAGACTCCGGCTTCGCACCGGCACAGTATCTCATGGGCAAGCTCATGAGTCAGGGCGAGGTCATTCCAAAGGACTTGGAACGAGCCATCGACTACCTCGAACGAGCCGCAGGTCAAGGAAACCCTTATGCCGCCTATCTCGCAGGCAAGCTACTGCTCACCGAGGAAGATATCAAGGACATCCTCCGAGCCATCAAGAACTTCGAAATCGCCGCGGAGAACGGTAACGACTACGCCGAATACCAACTCGGAAAACTGTACCTTTACGGCCGAGAGGTCGAGCGTGACTACGAGAAAGCAATTGCCTATCTGACATCTGCTGTTGAGCATGGCAACCAGTACGCCGAGCAGCTCCTGCACAGCATAAAGAGCAATAAGAACTGGTCAGCGGCAATGGGATCGATCCGATTACTCCACCATCTTGCTCGAATGCTCCAAAATCGCTTGGAAGATGAACGTAAGGAGAAAATGGGCTGCATTGACCGCAAGCTCAAGCGTAAGATCGACGAGAAGAAACAGGCTCACGGTATCAAGCAATAACCCAAAGGAGGTTGCGCATACATTTTATGCGCAACCTCAATCTCAAGGAAAGGAGAACCCATGTCAAGCTATATCCATTTCACAGAAGAACAAAAGAAGCAGGCACGGCAGACCGACCTGTGCGATCTGCTCCACCGTCGGGGCGAGAAGCTCAAACGCTCCGGCAGAGAATACGAATGGCGTGACGGCTCACAGAAGGTAACCATCCGTGGTAATCTGTGGTTTCATCAGTACGAACGAGTCGGCGGCGATGCCATCGACTTCGTCCGAAAGTATATGAACAAGAGCTATCCCGAAGCGATGGAATACCTGCTGGGCGGCAGCGGTATGGGTACGCTGACTACCGCACCGCCCGTGGTCAGAGAGCAAAAGCCCTTCGAGCTACCACTGAGGAATAATAACAATCGTCGAGCGTATGCGTATCTCTTGAACAAGAGAGGCATCGACCGTGAGGTGCTTAATGCCTTCTTCAATGCCGGACTGATCTACGAGTCGGCAGACTATCACAACGCAGTGTTCGTTGGTAGGAATCAGGAAGGCGTTGCCGTCCATGCTCACAAGCGCGGGACAGGCTCGGAGAGTACCTTCAAGGGAAATGTGGACAGCAGTGATCCGAGATACAGTTTTCACTGGACCGGACGGAGCAACCGAGTCTATCTCTTCGAAGCACCGATAGATATGCTGTCCTTCATTTCGCTCAACAAGGATGGCTGGCGGAACCACAGCTATGCTGCCGCCTGCGGTGTATCCGACCAAGTGATGTGGCAGATGCTTGCCGATCATCCACAGGTGGATACGGTGTATCTCTGCCACGACAGCGACGTAGACGGACAGAAAGCCGCCGTCCGCATTGCGAATAAGCTCACCGAACAAGGCATAAACACAGAAATCCTCGTGCCGATCCGAAAGGACTGGAACGAGGATTTATTATATCTACCCGATGAAACGGAGGAAGAAATATGCACTCAAATTATGTAACGAAAGGAGGCGGTAGCACATGACAGGAAATCCATTGCTCCTTGTAATCGTCGCCGGAATCATGTTCGCCGTGCTCGGCGGTGTGACCTTGCTGTCCCACATCTACAGTCTGAATGGAATCAAATCCAAGACCGTGGGCGACGGTCAGCACGGTACGGCTCGATGGGCGACCAAGGCAGAGATAAAGAAGATCTACAAGCACGTGCCGTTTGATCCACAGCGTTGGCGTAAGCAGGCAGCCAAAGGACAAACTCCCACAGGTGATGACGGCAAGCCGTTGCCTCAAGGCATCGTGGTGGGATGCACCGGAAACACCACGGCGATGGTGGATACCGGCGACGTTCACGCTCTTATGATCGGTGCGGCAGGTGTCGGTAAGACTGCCTTTTGGCTGTACCCGTGTATCGAGTATGCCTGCGCTTCGGGAATGTCGTGGCTCTCCACCGATACCAAAGGCGACGTCATGCGTAACTACGGACACATCGCCAAGCAGTATGGATATAACGTATCGGTCATTGACCTGCGAAACCCGACTCGCAGTAACGGCAACAATCTCTTGCACCTCGTAAACAAATATATGGATCTGTATCAGCAGCATCCCGACACCCTGGTGTATAAGGCGAAGGCAGAAAAATACGCCAAGATTATATCCAAGACCATCATCCTATCCGGTATGGATGCCGCTTCCTTCGGACAGAACGCCTACTTCTACGACGCAGCCGAAGGTCTGCTCACGGCGACGATCCTGCTCGTGGCTGAGTTCTGTGAGCCGGAGAAACGGCACATCGTGTCGGTATTCAAGATCATTCAGGAACTGCTGGCACCCTCACAGAAGAAAGGCAAGAATCAGTTCCAACAGCTCATGGAGATGCTTCCCGATGACCATAAGGCGAAATGGTTTGCCGGTGCAGCTCTGAATACCGCAGAGCAGTCCATGGCATCGGTCATGTCAACAGCACTGTCCCGACTGAACTCCTTCCTCGACTCCGAGCTGGAACAGCTCCTGTGCTTCGACACCGAGATCGACGCAGAGAAGTTCTGTAATGAGAAGTCTGCCATCTTCGTAGTTATGCCCGAAGAAAACCCCAACACTTTCTTCATGATCTCGCTGATTATTCAGCAGCTATACCGAGAGATACTTGCCGTAGCCGATGAGCATGGCGGTAAGCTGAAGAACCGCTGTGTCTTCTTCTGCGACGAGTTCGGTACGCTCCCAAAAATCGAATCCGCTGAGATGATGTTCTCGGCATCCCGTTCAAGAAGATTACAGATCGTTCCCATTATCCAGTCCTTCTCGCAGCTCGACAAGAACTACGGCAAAGAAGGCGCGGAGATCATCGTGGACAACACCCAGCTCACCATCTTCGGTGGCTTCGCACCCAACAGCAGCTCGGCAGAGGTACTGTCCAAAGCCCTGGGCAGCCGTACCGTCATGTCGGGATCTGTTTCCCGCAGCCGAAACGATCCTTCCGAATCCTTGCAGATGATCGAGCGACCTCTGCTCACACCCGATGAGCTGAAATCCCTTCCCAAAGGTCACTTCGTTGTGATGAAAACAGGAGTCCACCCCATGAGAGTCAAGCTGAAGCTGTTCTTCAAATGGGGCATCGAATTCGACGAGGACAATCCTTATGCCGTACCCGATCACGGCGGCCGAGAGGTGCAGTATGCCGAGAAGAAGGAGATCATGGACGGTATCATCAAGAAATATCATCCCGACTGGATCGTCAAGGATAAGCCGGTCACGGACGGCGGTAGCGGTATCAGTGGTCAGGATCAGGCAGAGAGCGAGAGCCATGAGCCACAGCAGACTCCGCCCAAGAAACCCGGCGACAAGAAAGGCGGCGGTGGTATGAATCCCGTGCCTCCGAATCGCAGAACAGCACTAAAGCCTGCCCAGGAGGTGAAGCCCAATGAGCCGTCTTGATTTCCTTTACCGTCAGGAACTGCCGCACCGAGCCGTGTCGGTCTACACCTACCTTGCAGACCGAGCCAACAAGGACGGCGAATGTTGGCCTGCGATCCCCACCATTGCCTCGGAGTTGAAGCTATCGCAGTCCACTGTCCGACGTGCGCTTCACGACCTGCGAAAAGCCGGACTTCTTGAAACCGAACAGCGGTATCGCACCAAAGGTGGCAAGAGCAGTCTGCTTTACAAAATACGAAGCGGATAACGCTCTAAAAAATTTACACCTTCCGCCGAGGGGGTACTATACCTTCTCGGTGGCAGGTGGTACCTGTCATCATGACAGGAGAAAGCGAACGTCCCACTCTAAGAGATACTACAGCAGAATAGAAAAAGAGATAGTGTATAAAGAAAGATGCCATCCCTTGCGGAACGGCATCCATCAGTCATATTCAGTTGGCTTTGTATTTGTCCATCTCAAGAAGGATCTTGTAGAGCTGTTCCTGCTCCTCCTTGGATTTGGCAGAGAGGAACTCATAGCAGGCAAGCGGGATATCTTTCTCTCCGCCGTCCTCTTGACCGTCTAACTTCTCAAACAGTTTTGAAAGAGAGATGCCCAGGGCAGCGGTGATCCGTTCGATGCTTTCAAGCGTTGCGTTCTTCTCACCACGCTCAAGCTGACCGATGTAGGTCGGATGACAACCGGAAAGCTCGGCGAGCTTCTCTTGGCTGAGTCCCTTTTTTGTTCTGTAGTTTCTGATACGCTGTCCAACAGCTTTTGCAATATCGCTCATAAGTTTAACCATCCTTTTCACACTATAAATAGTCTATAAATATTAAAACAGATATTCCACAGACTATTGATATTGTTTCCTGAATGTGCTATACTATGAATATCTATAAGCGTAAAAACCGTGCTTATAGTATGCAAAAGTAATGGAACACGGTTCTAAATGACCGCTATACACATAACAATTTTGGGCATCCGCCTTGCGAGAAGGTATATCCCCGTCCTTTGCGGAGTAAGGCCGTTGCAGTTCAACCGGACTGTTTTTAAGAGATAGCCGAGTCATTAGAATAACCCACCGGACACAAAACGGTTCGGTGGGCATTTTTGTAAGGAGATGCGTATGGACATTTACACGGTGGCGTTCTTTGGACACCGATATATTGACAATCCGTTCAGGATAGAAGATCGGCTGGAAGAAGAAATCCGCCGACTGCTTTCGGAACACGAATACGTAGACTTCCTCGTAGGGCGTGACGGCGAGTTCGATCAGTTTGCATCCTCCGCCGTGCTTCGAGTCAGAAAGCAATATAGGGATGACAACAGCTCCCTCATTCTTGTGTTGCCGTATGCGAGAGCCGAGTATCTGAATAACGAGGAATACTATCACGACTATTACAGCGATGTGGAAATCTCCTATGCCGCATCGGTGGCTCATCCAAAAGCTGCCATCCAAATCCGCAACCGTGAAATGGTAGATCGAGCCGACCTCGTTCTCTGTTGTATTGAGCGAGAGAAGGGCGGCGCTTGGCAGACGGTGCAGTATGCCATCAAGCAAGATAAAACAGTAATTAACCTTGCTAAAGATAAAGACGATTAAGGTGGTGAAAACAAATGACATCAAAAACGAAGAAGATTATAAAGCAGATAGCAATGCAGAACGGCGTTACTCCCGAATATGTAGAGGAAGAAATGAGAAAGGCGATGCGAGCAGGTATGGCATCTACCGATCCACACGCACAAGAGCTGTGGAAGCAGATAGCACCGGACGGTAAAGAACCCGATCTTGATACTTTCTTGAAATTCTGTGCAGACAGAATCAGATAAACGCAACTAAGAAGCCTGCTACTGTTGATGCGCAGGCTTTTCGCATTATAACCATAGGTAGTTAAAACACTCGTTTTGATACAAAATGACTCTAAAAGATGTTTTATGTTCGTGATTTTCGCAAAAAGTCACAATTAACGGCTGCGGATATATTGAAATAAACCATTTTATGTGCTATAATAAAGTATCTATATTTGTGAGGTGTAGGTATGGGTATCAGTTACAATAAATTGTGGAAGCTGCTGATCGATAAAAAACTCAAGAAAAAGTTCCTGTTGGAAGAAGCAGGTCTCAGCAGATCAACGCTCACACACATGAACCATGAAGAACACGTCAGCACCGAAAGCCTTATGAAAATATGCAAAGCTCTTCAGTGTGACATTGGCGACATTGTTGAGATAACATACGAGAAAGAATGAGGATGGTGCAGATATGATCACAGGAGAACTCAGAAGTAAAGTCGATTCCATTTGGGATACTATATGGACTGGCGGTATCACAAGCCCCATTACTGTACTTGAACAGATTACATATTTGATGTTCATGAAGCTGTTGGATGACAACCAGCTCAAGGCTGAAGCAGGTGCTAACGCACTCGGCATCAAATTAAAGAACCGTGTGTTCGGCGAAGGAATCTGTGTAATCAGCGAGAATCCTCACGTAGAAACCGATTACAAAAACTTAAGATGGCACGTGTTCCATAACTACGAACCCGGCGCCATGTTTTCCAATATTCAGAATTACGTGTTCCCGTTTATCAAGCAGATCGGCGAAGGTAAGGACACTGCATTCAGCCGATACATGAAGGACACTGTTTTCCTCATTCCCACGGCAAAGGTGCTGGCAAAGGTTGTTGACGGCATTGATGCAATGGACATGAACAATAAGGACATCATGGGCGACGTCTATGAATATCTGCTTGGTAAGATTGCTGCCGCAGGTGAAAACGGTCAGTTCAGAACGCCTCGCCACATCATCAATATGATGGTGCAGCTCATGAAGCCCACCCTTAAAGATAAGATTCTGGACCCCGCAATGGGTAGTGCGGGCTTCCTGCTCGAATCCTCGACCTATATCTCTACGCACTATGCCAAGGAGCTGATGAAGGCAGATAACGCCAAGTATTACAAGTCAGGAATGTTCTCTGGCTTTGATACTGACCAATCTATGCTCCGCATCGGAGCGATGAATATGATGCTCCATGGTGTAGAGGATCCCAACATCACCTACCAGGATTCGCTTTCCGGCGACAACAACGAGCGAAACTGCTACAGTCTCATTATGGCGAACCCGCCCTTTACCGGCAGCGTGTTCCAGGAAGAAATCAGCAAGGATCTGCTCGCTCTCTGCAAAACCAAGAAAACAGAGCTGCTTTTCCTTACACTCTTTGTAAAGATGCTCGAGGTTGGCGGCCGTTGTGCCTCCATCGTTCCCGATGGTGTCCTCTTCGGTAGTAGCACAGCGCACAAGGCGATCCGTAGAGAACTCGTTGAGAATCAGAAGCTCGTGGCTGTCATTTCGATGCCCTCCGGTGTATTCAAACCCTACGCCGGCGTGTCAACTGCAATTCTGATCTTCACTAAGACCAATGCAGGTGGAACAGACAAGGTATGGTTCTATGACATGAAGGCAGACGGCTACTCCCTTGATGATAAGAGAAGCCCGATTGCAGCTAACGATATCCCCGACATCATTGCAAGATTTAATAACCTTGATGGTGAGGAAGGTCGTGAGCGTACCGAGCAGAGCTTCTTCGTAACCAAGGAAGAAATCGTCGATAACGGATATGATCTCTCCATCAACAAGTATAAAAAGACAGAGTATGTAACCGTCGAGTATCCCTCCACAGCAGAAATACTTGATAGACTCGATGCCCTCGAAGCTGAAATTGCAAGCGAGATGAAAGAATTGAGGAAGATGCTATGATTGTTAAACTTGGCTCTCTGATATCCGAATACTCCGTTCGCAACAAGGCTGATGAGGATATTCCCGTATATAGTGTTACGAACGAGCAGGGCTTCTGCACAGGATATTTCAGCAAAGAGGTTGCCAGTCAGGATCGAACCACATACAAAATCGTTCCTCGTGGTTGCTTTGCCTATAACCCGTCCCGAATAAACGTCGGCTCTGTCGATGTTCAGGAGTGCGAGGATAGAGTAATCGTCAGTCCTCTGTATGTGGTTTTCTCTGTTGACGAGAAGCTGAATCGCAGATACTTGCTCCACTACTTGAAAAGCGATATTACGCTGACATATATAAAAGCCTATGCCAGCGGAAGCGTTCGTGATAATTTAAAGTTCTCCATACTCAAGGACTTTCCGATCAATCTTCCTTCTGCTGAAGAACAGGGGCAGATTGTTGCTACACTCGATGGAATCGAGCATTTAATTGCGTTACGTAAGGAAGAGATTGCATCTTTAGATGAACTCGTGAAATCCCGATTTATCGAACTGTTTGGTGACCTCGCATCACCCGATTGCAAGTGGGAAACCAAAAAACTTGTTGAAACTTGTGTAGCTGCAGATGATATAAAGTGCGGCCCGTTCGGTACGCAGTTGAGCAAGGATGAGTATGTAGATTCCGGTGTAGCAGTTTGGGAAATTCCCCAAATTAACAGTCTATTTGCAACTCTTCCAACGCATTATCTTACAGAAGAAAAAGCAAAGGAACTGGATGCTTACTCTATAAAAGCCGGAGATATTGCAATGTCACGTAAAGGAAATGTTGGCAAATGTGCAGTGTTTCCCATAAGTTTCGCATCAGGAATAATTCATTCGGATGTATTAAGAATTCGAGTGGATGGCAGTCAAGTATTACCACTGTTTATGATGCATCAACTACATTATAGTGGTTCAGTTCAGCATCAGATTGAATTGGTAAGTGCCGGCGCAATAATGGCGGGAATTAATGTTACAAAACTCAAACAGATTTCTGTGCATATTCCACCGATGCGTCTTCAACAGCAGTTTGTAGCTTTCGTCGAACAGACCGACAAATCAAAACTTTGCGGTGAGATGGAGGTGGCAGCATGAGAGTCAAGCTGAAGGATGCCTTCAATCTCCAAATGGGAAAAACACCGTCTCGTGCTGATTTGTCCCTATGGGGTGGCAATAATAAGTGGATTTCCATCGCAGATATCGGATCAGCGAAAAAACACATATCTTCGACCAAGGAATGTATCACAGATGAGGGCGTTTCACGTAGCGGAATCAAGGTGGTTCCCGAGGGAACCGTGATTATGAGCTTCAAACTGTCCATCGGAAAGACTGCAATCGTGTCCGAGGATATGTACACCAACGAAGCGATCATGGCTTTCATTGATAACGGCACCTACTGTATCGATCCAAACTACTTATACCACCTTTGCTGTGGTACGGATTGGACACAGGGTGGCAATAAAGCAGTAATGGGGCTTACCTTGAACAAGGCAACTCTTTCCGAAATGGAAATCGAATTGCCAACAATCGAGGAACAGCGCGAAATTGCCTCTATATTGGATCAATTAGATGCAATTATCGAGAAAAGACACGACGAATTGAATATGATCGAACAGCTCGTCAAGTCCCGATTTATCGAACTGTTTGGCGACCCGATTGCGAATCAGTTTGGCTGGGATACAACCAATATAGGTGCAATTGTCACTGAGGTGAGATATGGCACAAGCAGACCTGCTGTGGAGAATGGTAAATACCCGTATCTCCGTATGAACAATTTGACCTTTGATGGTCATTTGGACTTAAAAGATCTGAAACGCATTGACATACCCGAAGAAGAAATCGAAAAGTGTATTGTTCGAAAAGGTGACGTTCTGTTTAACAGAACAAATAGTGTTGAACTTGTCGGAAAAACTTGCGTTTTTGATCTTGATGAAGAAATGGTCATTGCTGGATATATTATCCGTGTCAGATTAGGACAGAAAATGATCCCGACTGTATTTTCAGCCTTTATGAACAGTCAGCCCATAAAGGAACTGTTCCGTGGCATGGCAAAGGGCGCAGTAAACCAAGCGAACATCAATGCACAGGAATTACAGAGCATACGAATTTACTTGCCCCCAATAGACCTGCAAGAGCAGTTCGCAGCCTTCGTCGAACAGACCGACAAATCAAAATATTTCGCTTGCCAAACACTATCGTTTTTATTAAAATTAGCAAATAATCTACAGTCATGGAGGGAGAAACAGTATGACTATTGATTTATTAAAGCAAAATCTCATAACAGCAGCAGAAATTAAGGATGCCGCGGAAAGGGTGAAAGCCTACCGAGGTGTTTTAACTGATGCCATTGACTATATCTACGAAAGCACAAACACGCACAAGCCCGAAAAGGCATCCCTTCTCGAGCTTGTAGATAGTGATGTGCTGGCTAACTATGTCCAGGATAGTGATGTGATTAACTCCCTCCATTATGTCCGTATCCTTGGTATGAATGCCGAGCATGATCAGAAGATCAAGAAAACTGCCGACAAGCTTGCATACGATAACCTTGCATATTTTATCGGACTGATCGAAGCTCAGGAAAAAGGCACTCGTGCTCAATATCAGAAACCGCCTTATATGAGCGAGGCAAACACAAGAAAGCTCTATATCGACCTTTACCTCAAAGAAGCCGGATGGGATGTACTCGACACGGAGAACGTTGCCATTGCCGGAAAAGCCGGAATTGAGATCAAAGTCGAAGGTATGCCGAACGCCCAAGGCATTGGATTCTGCGACTACGTTCTGTACGGTCGAGATGGCAAGCCCCTTGCTATCGTAGAGGCCAAGAAAACAAGCGTATCTCCCGAAAAAGGTCGCCATCAGGTGGATCTGTACGGCGAGTGCATGAAGGCAATCTACGGCTACAAGCCGATCCTTTACTATACCAACGGCTATGTGACCAAGGTTATCGACGGTATCTATCCCGATAGAACCGTGATGGCATTCCTCACCATTGACGAGCTTGAGCTGATGATGCAGCGTAGAAACCGTGGAAATATCACGGATCTCAAGATTAGCGACCGCATCACCAACCGTCCATATCAGAAAATGGCTATCACAAACCTGTGCGAGTGGCTCAATCAGAAGCACCGCAGAGGTCTGCTCGTTATGGCTACGGGTACCGGAAAAACCCGTGTTGCCATTTCTCTCGTTGATGTTCTTTCAAGAAACAATTGGGTAAAGAACGTCCTCTTCCTTGCAGACAGAACCTCGCTCGTAAACCAGGCGAAGAAGAACTTCGCAAAGCTGCTCCCTAACATGAGCATCTGCGAGCTGTCAGGCAATGAGGAAAAGGACTATAATGCCCGTCTCATGTTCTGTACATATCAGACGATGATCAACTATATCGATGCAGAGGATAAACGCTTCACATCCGGTCGCTTCGATTTGATCATCATTGATGAGGCACACCGTTCCATCTTCAACAAGTACGGCTCTATTTTCGCCTATTTCGATAGTCTGCTCGTAGGACTTACTGCGACGCCTAAGAGCGAAGTGGATGCCAACACATACCGCATTTTCGGATGTGAATCCGGCATTCCGAACTTTGATTACTCCTTGGAAGAAGCAGTCAAAGACAAATACCTTGTAAACTACAAATCGTTCAGCAGAACCACGAAACTGCTGAAGCGAGGAATCAAATATAATGAGCTGACCGAGGACGAGAAACGGCAGCTCGACGAATACTTCGTTGACGAGCCGCCTACGCCGGACTTTACTGTCTCGGAAAAGGAACTCTTCAAGAAGATATTCAACAAGAACACCTGCTGTGAAATTCTCGAAGAACTGATGCAATACGGCATCAAGACCAACGGCGGTGAACTGCTCGGCAAGTCTATCATCTTTGCCTATAATCACCATCACGCACAGATGATCGTTGATTGCTTCCACGAATTATACCCGGAGCATCCGGCGAACTACTGTCAGTTGATCGACAACTACGTGAAATATGCGGATGATCTCATTTTGAAATTTGAGAATGACGATGAATTCCGCATCGCAGTATCCGTGGATATGCTCGATACCGGCATCGACGTTCCTGCTGTCGTGAACCTTGTGTTCTTCAAGCCCGTAAAGAGCAAGATCAAGTTTGTGCAAATGATCGGTCGAGGAACACGTCTGTGCGATAACCTCTTCGGAGAGGGCAAGGATAAGACGCACTTTATCATCTTCGACTACTGTGGCAACTTTGAATACTTCGATGCCCATCCCGACGGTACTGACGGTATGGGAGGAAGATCGCTGTCTCAAAGACTGTTCGAGGTTCGCCTCGACATCCTCCACGAACTGCAGCGCATTGAGTATCAGGAACAGGAATTCGCACGAAGCTACTATAACAAGACGAAGGATCTGCTCCACGCAGCCGTGTATAAGATCAAAGGACACAGTGCAAGAATGCAGGTTCGCGCCGAGATGCAGTATGTCGATAAGTATAGCGACTACGCAACGTGGGAATCCGTATCGCCTCTTATGGTGAAGGAAATAAAGGTTCACATCACGCCCTTGCTCGATAGCGGTTTGGAAGGATTCGATCTCTCCATTGCCTTCGATATCCGAATGCTTGACATCGAACTGTCTATGCTGGTCCAGGGCAACACCGGAATGGCAACTCGTGATGTTAAGACCGTGCGTCAAGTTGCTCAATACCTGCTGACTGAGAAAGCATCCATTCCGCAGGTCTTTGCCAAGGCAGAGCAGCTCAAGACACTCGTGAGTGAGCAATTTTGGGATGCTCCGTCTCTTGAAAAATTGGAACAGCTTCGTGTTGACGTGCGCGACCTCATGCAGTTCCTCGACAAGTCTCCGAAGAAACAGATCGATGTCAATATCGACGATACCGTCGAGCCTTCGGGATACGACGGCGGTGATACTATTATCGATATCAGAACCTATCGCGAGAAAGTCTTGGACTACCTCATTGAGCATTCCGACAATGAGGTGATTCATAAGATTCAACGGCTCGAGCCGATCACCAACGAGGATCTGAAAGCCCTTGAAAAAATCTTATGGGAAGAACTCGGAACGAAAGAGGAATACGAACAGACAACGGATATCGATAACCTTGCCGTGTTCGTTCGCAGCCTCATCGGACTGAGCCAGGAAGCCGTTAATGAGAAATTCGGCGAATATCTCAACGGCAATGTTCTGAACGCACAGCAACAGGAGTTTATCAGGGCTATCATCAATTATGTAAGAGAAAATGGCGATATCAGCCGCGAGGATCTCATTGAGAAATCGCCCTTCGACAATTATGATATCCTTACACTCTTCGGCGATAATATCACAAGCGTACTGACCATCGTCGGTATTCTCCACGACAGTGTAAATGTAGCAGCATAATAGATTAGAGTCGACTGAATGTTATATACCTATGAATTAACGCATGTCGAACGCATCTTAGAAAGCGTCGCATTCGTGCGGCGCTTTCTGCAACAAAGGGAGAGTTGGTTTGAACGACAAGGAATTTCTTGATGCAATGGAACACATTGTGTCAGCTCTTATGGAGAGGGGCTACGATCCGTATGCACAGCTCACCGGTTATGTTACGGAGAACGAGCCTACATATATCACCAGCTATAAAGGGGCGCGACAGCTCATCCTCACCCTTAACAAAGAGCAAGTGCAACGGTACGTGGAAAGGATGATGAAATGAACCCATCAACTTACATACCAATAATCATTTTATGGATTATCATATTTTATGTTATTTTCCGCAATCGGCGGGCAGTTGTCGCAAGACAAATCATCAAGAAAAGAAAAATGGAGGGCAATACCAAAATGAAAGAGCTTGCAAAGAGATTTATTGATAAAGAATGCGTGATCTCCTCCTTTGATGGAAATCACCAGTACGAAGGCATCATCAAAGAGGTAACTGACGGAGCTATATTGGTCGAGAAGGACGGCAAGATCGAAGCACTTAATCTCGATTTTGTAATCCGCATTAGAGAATATCCGAGAAATAAAAAGGGCAAGAAAAAGTCTATTGTTTTAGATTAATACAACAGGAGGAAATGTTATGGAATGCTTTATTACGACAACGATAGTGGGAATTATCCTGTGTGTGCTCGGTTGTGTGAATATGACGGGTAATATATCTTCTCTCCATTGGTATCACAGACAGCGTGTTACTGAGGAGAACAGAAAGCCCTTCGGTAAACTCGTAGGACTTGGTACGCTGACGATCGGCGTTGCTATAATTCTATTCGGTATCCTATTTTGGATTTATGAAGTGGCTTTGATGGAATGGTTGATCATCATGGGTTCAATCATTCTTGGTGTTGGAATTATTGCCGGACTTTGTCTCAGCTTCTATGCAATGATCAAATATAACAAGGGTGTTTTTTGAGGAGGTTCGCTATGGAAAAGACAACAGTTGGAACCGTAATTTCTGTGAAGAAACAATGGTGGCTGAAGGTCAATACGAAGCCAGTAAGGATGCACGCTCTTGACGGTGCGACCTTCCCACACATCATTACCGTAAAATATTCCGTGAACGGTCAGGAATATACAAGGAGAAAATGGATCAAAGCCTGCGATACTCCTCCGGCTTTGAATTCGGAAGTGACCGTGATGTATGATGAATATAAACCGAGCAAAAGCAAGGTTCTTTGATTATGGAAAGTTAGGAGGATGAACTATGGGATACTGGTTCTTTATGCTGGCGATGAATTTGCTGTTACCTGCCATAATGATTATATCGGGTGGGTACTTTATGAAGAAGGCACCGAAGGAGATCAACTACGTATTCGGTTACCGTACCAATATGTCAATGAAGAATAAGGATACTTGGGAGTTTGCCCACAAATATATGGGGAAACTGTGGTTTCGCCTTGGGTGGCTGCTGATTCCCATTTCGGTTATTCCCATGCTCTTTGTCATTGGTAAGGGTGAGGATATTGTTGCTACGGTCGGTTCAATTGTGATGGTTATTGATTTGATAATTCTTATAGCACCTATTTTCCCAACAGAAAAAGCACTCAAAAAGACCTTCGACAAGGACGGCAACAGAAAGGCAGAATAAGCGATGAAAACAAAATGGAAAGATACACCGCCGCTACATAAGGTGATTACCGTATTTTCGGTTATCGTCAGCCTTGCAGTTGTAACGTTGGCAGTATTACAAATATTCGATATATGGACACAGGCGATCAATCTGTGCATTCCTCTGATGGGGGTAAATCTGCTTTGTCAGACCTATATGCAGTGGAACACAAGTCGCAAGACTGCATATTTCAGTCTCGGCTGCGCAGTGTTCGTTTTTGCCTGCACAATAGCAGTTTTCTTTATCAAGTAATGGGAGGTGTACTATGGCAAAATTAGAACACACATTGAATGGCAATTTTAATCAGTGGCTAAGCAGAATTGAAGATGGAATACTCAACGGCAGTATGTCTGCATCCTTGGAGGAATCCAGTGACTTTCGTAGCGGTGATGCTCGCTGCAGCGTTCGAGTTTTTGAAAGATATAGTTATGCCGGAGGCAACCGTGTGAGTCTGAGTGTTACGCTCTTTCAAAATGGTGACGGTCCGATCAGCCTTTCGGCTATCACAGCCGGAGGAAGTCAAGCTCTGTTCTTCAAGGTCAACACCTGGGGCGAAGAAGCCTTCCTCGATAAGCTGAGAGAATTGCTGTGATGAGGTAACGTATTATGGCAAAGCACGAATTCGGAATTATGGAATCTGCTCCGGTTAGCGGAAAGCGGTATGATGAATATGAACCTAAGAAATACAACTGCATATCTGTTGACGATGATTACATTGAGGGTATCCAGGAGCAACTACTTATATTCGAGAGCTTCTGCCATACCATTGACATCCCAATGAAGGGACTCAACTATATCGGTATTACGCTGATTCCACCGAAATCCTTGGACGCATTTCTAACGGTTATCGGAGATGGCTCAGAGTATGCAGATCTAAGGAAACTGCTGATTGATGCAATGAGCAGAAACAAGTATGTGATCCATTATGGATTGTGAGATAGGAGGTAATCTCGATGAAAAGCATTAAACCAGGACGTGGCCCGTCAATGATGGGCGGTGTGGTTGGAATATTTATGATTGGGTTCGGTATCCTCTGGACCGTCATAGCTGCCCAGGCAAGCGGTATCTTTGCAATCTTCGGTGTTCTGTGGACTTGCGTTGCCATTGCAATGACCGTCTATAATTTCAAGAATGCCACGGGGAAAAACCGACACTCGACCTATGATATTGTTGACAGCGAGGAAGAACCTGATCCGCTGAACGAGCGCTTCGGTAATCCGCAAGCTACCACAGAGAAAAAGAACGACGTAGATAACAAGTTCTGCCCGTATTGCGGAACACCCGTCGCCGGTGATTTTGAGTTCTGCAATAACTGTGGCAAGAAACTGCCGTGAGCAAAGGAGCAAATGATATGAAGAAAGAGAACGTACACAAATTTTTGTTTGGGATCTCTGCTCTCTTGGTATTGGGCTTTGCAGTGCATACCGTTGTAGATGGCATCAGATATGACAGTATGCTGACCTCCTTTCCGTTCTACGCTTTTATAATCGCCCATGCGGTTGAGTACCTTGTACCGGCACTTATTATCTGTGTTGCCGGATTGATCTGCAAGAAGAAATTTGCAAAGAAAGAGGATTAACAGAAATGATATTAGAACTGAAAAATATAGAAAAATCCTTTGGTGAGAAGAAAGTCCTTACCGGAGTTTCATTCAAAGCTGAGGGTGGCAAAGCCTTCGGACTGCTTGGCAGAAACGGTGCGGGTAAAACTACATCTATCCGAATTTTAATGGATGTGTTTCCTGCAAACAGCGGTGAAGTGCTGATCGACGGTCAGCCCATCGATTACAATAAGATCGGCATCGGATATCTTCCCGAAGAAAGAGGTTTGTATCCGAAAAAGATTATCATCGATCAGCTTACCTATTTTGCAGAGCTGAAAGGCATGAGCCGCAAAGCCGCCGTGGAATCCATCGACTATTGGCTTGGTCGTCTCGGCATGGCTGAGTACCGTAACAAACGACTTGATACTCTCTCCAAGGGTAATCAGCAGAAAATTCAGCTTATTACGGCCCTTGCTCACGATCCCGACATCGTTATTCTGGACGAGCCGTTCTCCGGTCTGGACCCTGTAAATGCGATGCTCTTAAAGGATGTGGTCAAGGAGCAGATTTCCAAAGGCAAGATCGTTCTGTTCTCCAGCCATCAGATGAGCTACATAGAAGAATTTTGCGACAGCATCGCTATTCTTAATAACGGCGTTGTTGCTCTGCACGGTGATTTACACGACATTAAGCGTGACTATCCCCGTAACCGCTTGGTAGTCCGTACAGAAATCCCCGATTCCATCATTGCTGATTTTGGTTCTTCCTGTACGGTTATGGAAAACGGCAGCTTGATGCTTCGCCTCGCAAATCCTTCCGAAAAGAAAGCTACTATGACTCGCCTTGTAGAAAATTACGATATTGACGAGGTAAAGGTCTTTGAACCTTCCCTCAATGATATTTTCGTAGAATACGCAGGCGATGCCGCAAAGGAGGACTAAGCAATGAAACAGTTTGGTAAGATACTCAAATTTGAACTTAAATATTATCTCAAGAACAAGGTGTTTGTAGGCGTTACGATTTTCCTTGTTCTGCTGATTGCAGCGGTTATGTTCTTCCCGCGCATCTCTGCTATGTTCGAAAAAGGAGATGTAACCGATACACCTACAGATCTTCCTGTAATGCTTGTTAAGGCCGACGATCCTGCTCAGACAGAGATGGTGCGTGAGACCTTTGCTGCAGCATTTACCGGCTATGATGTGCAAAGCACCGACGCTGAAATCGGCGACATTACGGGCAAAATTACATCCGAGGATGTTGAGTGCGCTTTTGTTATGACAGGGCCGACATCCTACACCTACTATGTCAATAACCTTTCTATGTACGACTCCAATTCAGCTATTGCTGATGAGGTCTTACAGCAGATCTACCAAATGAATGCCATGATTAATGGTGGTATGACGGCTGAGCAGGCCGGCGAGGTTATGAGCATTCAGATCACTGGTGAGGTTGAAAGTCTCGGCAAGGATCAGTTTCAAAATTTCTTCTATACATACATCATGATTTTTGCACTGTATATGGTTATCCTTCTGTACGGTCAGATGGTGGCAACCAACGTGGCAACCGAAAAGAGTTCCCGTGCGATGGAAGTGCTTATTACCAGTGCGAAGCCAAACAGTATGATGTTCGGCAAGGTGTTGGCGTCCTGTATTGCAGGATTGGTGCAGCTCGTTGCTGTATTCGGCTCGGCACTCGTATTCTATAACCTTAACAAATCCTACTGGGGCGATAATATGATTGTGGATTCCATCTTCAATATTCCTCCGGAATTGTTTGTTTATATGCTTGTGTTCTTTATCTTGGGCTTTCTCATTTATGCCTTTATGTTTGGCGCTGTCGGCTCCACCGCATCCAAGCTGGAAGATATCAACACTTCGGTTATGCCGATTACAATGCTATTCATTATTGCCTTCTTTGTGGTGATGTTCTCGATGGCATCCGGTAGCATCGACAATACCTTAATGACCGTCTGCTCCTACATTCCGTTCACATCGCCTATGGCTATGTTTACAAGGATTTGTATGAGTACAGTGCCGCTGTATGAGATTTTGATTTCTGTCGCTATCCTTATTGGCTCAACGCTTGGTGTTGGATTCCTTGCGGCAAAGATCTACCGCGTGGGCGTTCTGATGTATGGCACAACTCCGAAGCTTGGTGCAATTTTGAAAGCGGTTTGGAAGGCGTAATATGATGGCAACAATCCTTGAAACAGAGCGACTCATCCTACGTCCTTGGTTGGAGGATGATGCCGGGGAATTATACAAGTATGCAAGCGATCCCGATGTTGGCCCGGCTGCAGGTTGGCCTCCGCATACAAGCGTAGATAACAGCCGTGATATTATTAGTACCGTTTTATCTGCATCCGAAACATATGCTGTTTGCTTAAAAGATAGCGGAAAACCTATTGGTAGCATTGGGCTACATCGTAATGATCTGGCAACTGCTGAGGACGAATACGAGCTGGGATATTGGATCGGCAAGCCCTTTTGGGGGCAGGGTCTCATCCCGGAGGCTTCTCGTGAGATTCTTCGTTATTCCTTTGAAACACTGAAAATGAACCGCATTTGGTGTGGGTATTATGACGGAAACGAGAAATCACGTAGAGTGCAGGAGAAACTTGGCTTCGTATATCAGCGTATGACCGAAGGGATTGAAGTAAAACAATTGAGCGAGATCCGCACAGGTCACAGTAACCTTATGACTAAGGAACGCTGGCAAACGGTAGAACTGTTCAGAAGACAAAAGACCCTTTTGGACACATTCCTTGAAAAGAATGCAATTACCAATGCCCAATACGATAAAAGCCTTGGTGTTTTGCGAGAAAAGATGGGAATGCATGGAGTAAACTAAAAAAACGGAGGTGTGGAAGGATGAGCAAGAAAACCTATATCGCAATCGATTTGAAATCCTTCTACGCCAGCGTGGAATGCGTTGCCCGTGGACTCGATCCACTGACCACCAACCTCCTCGTCGCAGACGTTTCCAAGACCGAGAAAACCATCTGCCTTGCCGTGACTCCCTCGCTGAAAGCACATGGGATCTCCGGCAGAGCAAGACTCTTTGAAGCGGTGCAGCAAGTCAAGATCGTCAACGCACAGAGAAAAGCAAAACTCCGTGGAAAGGACTTCACCGGCTCGTCATACGACGATACCGAGCTGAAGAAAAATCCCTTCCTGGCCGTGGACTACATCGCAGCTCCGCCGAGAATGGCGTTGTACCGTGAATGCTCTGCCAAGATCGTGGCGACCTATCTCAAATACGTGTCGATGGACGATATCTACCCCTACAGCATAGACGAGGTATTCATCGACGCAACCCACTATCTGAACACCTACAAGATGAATGCTCACGACTTCGCTCGAATGTTGATCCAGGAAGTCCTAAAGACAACCGGTGTCACCGCTACCGCAGGTATTGCCGAAAATATGTATCTTTGCAAGGTGGCTCTTGATATCACAGCCAAGCACATCCCACCCGACAAAGACGGTGTGCGGATCGCCGAGCTGGATATGATGACATACCGCAGAACGCTGTGGACACACCGTGACCTCACCGACTTTTGGATGATCGGCAGTGCCACAGCCAAACGGCTCAACAAGCTCGGTCTCTATACGATGGGCGATGTTGCCCGTTGCTCCCTCACCGATGAAGAGCGACTCTACCGTGAATTCGGCAAAAACGCCGTCTACATCATAGATCAGGCGTGGGGCTGGGAGCCTGTGGACATTCCGAGTATCAAAGCATATAAGCCCGAATCCACAAGTGTAAGCTCCGGTCAGGTGTTGACTCGACCTTACACCTTCGAAGAAACCAAGATCATCGTTCGTGAGATGATCGAGAACGTCGTCCTCGACCTTGTTGACAAGGGAATGATGACCGATCAGATCGTCCTTATGGTGGGCTACGATATTGAGAACCTCACCGATCCGAAGCGACGAGCCGCCTATCACGGAGAGATCAAGACCGACCATTACGGCCGCCAAGTACCGAAACACGCAAGAGGTACTGCCAACATGGGAAAGCACACCTCGTCCACCAAGTTCATCACCGACAAGACACTGGAACTGTTTGAGCGAATTGTGGACAAGAAACTGCTGACTCGCCGGCTTACCATCTCGGCAAATCATCTGCTTTTTGAAAGCGAGGTGGACACCTCCTCCGCAGCCGAGCAGCTGACGCTCTTTGACGATCCCGACGAGATTGAACAGAGAGAACAAGCCGAGCAACGAGAAAAACGGATGCAGAAGGCGGTCATCGATATAAAGAAACGCTTCGGTCCCAATGCGATCCTAAAAGGAACGAGCTTCCAGGACGGAGCAACCGCCAAGGAACGCAATGAATCCATCGGCGGTCATAAAGCATAGCAGCCGATAAATAAGAATTTGACGGAGGTGAACGTTATGTTTGAAGAATTGTTTATAAGAAAAACTGTTGATATTCAAAAAGCAGTGATGTTTGGCTTTGTGCAAAATAATAGTAACTATATTTATGAAACAGACATACTTGACGGCACATTTCTTCTTCAAATCATCATTACCCCCGATGGCAACATAGATACGAAACTGACCGAAAAAGCAATCGGTGATGAATATGTGCTGTATAAAACAAATGCTACGGGTTCCTTTGTGGGAGAGGTCAGGAACGCTATTGAAGCTATTCTCAAACAGGTGGCAGATCAGTGTTACAATACAGAAATTTTCAAGTCTGCACAGGCAAAAGAAATTATTTGCTATGTTCGTGAGAAATACGGTGATGAGCTTGAATTTTTATGGGAGAAGTTTCCCGATAATGCAATCTGGCGGCGTAAGGATAATAAGAAGTGGTACGGTGCTTTGCTGACAGTCAAGGCAAGCAAATTAGGTCTTGATGACGATAAGCCGATTGAAATACTCGACCTTCGTATCAAAACCGAAGATATCGAAGCAACTGTTGACAACACTCGATTCTTCCCCGGTTATCACATGAATAAAAAGCATTGGTATACCCTTTTGCTTGACGGTTCAACACCAATCGAGGAAATTTGTAATAGGATTGATGAGAGCTATATATTAGCGAAAAAATAGGAGATATTAAATGAATATCAAAATTAAGATTATCGACAAAGTTTACGAAGCAGACATCAATATTCCAAATGAGCCGTTCTCTCTGTTCGGACGAATGATTCCGTCTTACGTAGACAGCAAGTGGAGCTATACGACCGAGAAATTTGATACAGTCACGGAAATGTGTTTTCCTGACGAAAATTACAATTATGATGAGCTTGCGGAGAATCATATCTTTGTCGGTGCTTACGACGGCGACAAGTGCATTGGACTTGCCATCCTTCGTCATTCGTGGTTCAAATATATGTATCTCTACGATCTGAAGGTCAGCAAAGACTACCGCAGACAGAATATTGGTGAGTTGTTAATTGAAAAGGCAAAAGAAATCACCGTGCAACACGGTTATAACGGACTTTATACGCAAGGACAGGATAACAACCTTGGAGCGTGTTTGTTTTATATCAAGCGTGGTTTTGTCATCGGCGGCTTGAATACCAACGTATATAAAGGCACGAAACAAGAGGGAAAGGCAGATATATATTTTTACTGTGATGTGAATCAAATATAAGATTGACAAATTCCAATAAGTCGAACAGAAGGAGGTGCAGTATGGCCGAACAATTTCCGTATGAGGACATCGTGAATATGCCTCATCATGTATCAAAGAAATATCCACAACCAACAATGGCAGACCGTGCTGCACGGTTTGCTCCCTTTGCAGCCATCACAGGATACGAGGAAATGGTGCTGGAAGAAGCCCGTGTTACCGATGATCGTATAGAGATGGACGAAAGCTCCAAAGCAGCTCTCAACGAGAAGTTGAACATGATCCTCGAATTTATTGACGAGCAGCCGGAGGTTAAGATCACCTACTTCGAGCCGGACAAGAAAAAAGCCGGAGGTGCCTATGTCACCGTTACAGGAACGGTGAAACGCATTGACGAATATGAGCATCTTGTCATTATGACCGACGGCAAGAAAATCAATATCGACGATATTTATAACCTACAAAGCGAGTTGTTCTATTCGCTTGGGTTGGAAGAATGAAATATGAGATACATTGAACTGGAGGTGCTGTAATGAAGAACAGAAAACTTACAAGGGTATTCACTGCCTTACTCTGTGCTGTATTGGTGATGATGGTCTTCCCGATTACTGCGAGTGCCGATACCGGACCGAAGCCATCTGTACGGATCACCTTTGAGAATCTTGGCACTGAAGAATGCTGGGGTACACTTCTTTCGAGCAAACCAAGCACCGGACCTTCATCTGCTTGGAACGGCAACGAAGAAGATGCACAGCATAACGAAAATCCAAATGGATACTATTCTTATCAGAAATTTGGTTATGATATTTGGAAAGCCTTTGTAGACTACGATGAGAAAGATGACTATTATTTTCTGCAAGAGGCATGGCAGATCAATGAAACCAAAGAACTCGCCTGGACATATTATCCCCCTAATGAATTCAAGATACTTCTGTATTTCCCCGAAACTGGAGAATACGCTGTTAGTGGTGTTTATGAAAGATACGCCTTTGACAGTTACTTCACCGTAAATATGGATGGAGTAAAACTGTCCGTTGATTACAACGAGGAACTAAGTTCGGATGACCGCTTGAACGCCTATAAGTCGTACAACTACGGGGTAGAGATCGGCTCCCTTGTGGCTCGTATTCTGATTACGATCATCATTGAAATGGGAATTGCACTGCTGTTTGGTTACAGAGAGAAGAAGCAGCTCCTGCTCCTTGTCGGAGTAAACAGCGGTACACAGATCATTCTCAATGTGCTGCTGAATATTATCAATTACAATTCTGGCGAGATGGTATTTGTAGTCTTCTATGTTCTCTTTGAGTTGGTAGTATTCGCAATTGAGGCAATCTTGTTCTATCATCTCCTCAATAAGATCAGCATTAAGCAGAAACCAAAATGGCTTGCCGTTGTTTATGCCTTGGTTGCCAATGCTGTATCCTTCGGAGCAGGTATGATGATTGCTGAATGTTTGCCTGGCATATTCTAATTGGAGGTATTGACATGAAAAAGAAAATATGGCTAATACCAGTTGTCTGCGTTGCGTTAATTGCAGTATTATGGCTTTCAGGACTTATCCCTAAACAGATTGCCAGGATTGCTGGAACAAACTATGTCAAAGAGCATTTTCCCGAGATGGAGTTGGAATACAAGGGCGTTGAGTGGGCTGACGTGTACGGTGACTTTCTGATTTCCTTTGAGGATAAGGACGGAAACAAATATAGTTGTGTGATTGGCCCATCACTATTTCCAACGTCGTTAGGACAAGGTCTTTTCGCTATATCGGACTACTATAATGAAAATTATGGTTTGTCAAATGTCGGTGGTGCAGATGGCCCCGAAACCGTTTACAGCAATGTGGCAGTGAGTAAGACTGTATCAGACGATCAAGAATCCTCATACGAAGTCAGTGCATATTTGCCTGGTACGGATTTTTCAACTATAGGCCAATCCCTGTCTGATAAGATTGAGCAAGAATGGAACACATACAACAGTATGACAAAAGAACAACAGCTTACATCAAGTAAACTCTGGGGTTTGGTTGGCATCCAAGTGGACTCATGGAACGAATGCGAAGAAACGATTGGTTTTGAAGTCTTCAATCCTATCGAGCCTATAGGTTGGCTGAACGCAACCGGATATTTCGGAATGGAGAGTGCTGATCCTAATACAGAGGTGAAGCATATTCTGATCAATGCCAATACAATGCAGACAGCGACAAATGTAGATGGAAACCTTACTGAAATTACTATTTCTTCGGGGTATGCTTCTGGTAATGCTAAAATTACGCTAACGGCAACTCTACGTGCTAAAGCCGAAGCGCACACCACTGGAAGTGTTACTAATGGTTATGCCACGTATGAGCAAGAAACAGTAAATTGCGGTTCCGGTATTCCGGTTCTTATTGTGACTACAAACGAATCAAACAACACTGGATACTACAACGGCGATTATTACGATCCTACAGCCTATTGGGTAAAAGATGGTGTATTCTATACGCTTCGAGTTTTCGGAGATGAAGTAGATCAGGATGAAATCCGAATGGTGCTTGATCGTATTCTTGCAGAGATATAACTGATTTGAGATTTTTGAAAGGCATCGCTTTGTTGCGATGCCTTTTCAAAAAAGTTTCAGAAATTATAAGACCAACGCAGAAAAAAACGTACTTAATGGGTGAAAGCGCTTTTAGGTCAGACAAGGGAGGTGAACAACATGGATGATCTGAGAATCATAGAACTCTACTTTGAGCGTGACGAACAGGCAATCAAGGAAACAGATGTGAAGTATGGCAAGCTCTGCCACAGTATCGCTTATAACATTCTGAACAACCATGAGGATTCGGAAGAATGCGTCAACGATACATACGTGGGCGTGTGGAACGCCATTCCGCCAACGAGGCCGAACAACTTTATGCCCTTCGTCTGTAAGATAGCAAGAAATCTGTCTTTGAAACGGTTGGAGTTTATGAAACGTGAGAAACGGTCTGCAGATGTGATGCTATCCCTGGAGGAGCTGGCATCAGTCTTGCCGGATGATCGGTATGCTCCCGACGTGAGCGATGAGGATGTAGGTAAGCTGATCAGTAAGTTTCTTCGCACACAGAAAGAGGATGTCAGAAACGTCTTCATTCGCAAATATTTCTTCTTCGATTCCATCGGAGAAATTGCAGAGCGCTTTGGGTTTACCGAAAGTAAGGTCAAAAATATGTTGTTCTACACCCGAAACAAACTAAGGGACTATCTCATTAAGGAGGGCGTTGAAATATGAAAATACCGAGATTTTCTAATGCTATCGGTAGCCTCGATGAGGATCTTGTCGAGGCAGCAGCAGAATGCAAGAAGAAAAAACAAAACCTTTGGCTCAAATGGAGTTCCATAGCAGCTTGCTTTGCCGTGATCATTGTTGCAGGCGCACTTGTTCTCCCATCGCTTTTAGGTGGCGAGCCTACACCAGGAGGCACAAACGATAGGTATAAAGACATTAACATTATGGCAGGCGAATCAGCAATTGTATGGCCATGGGAATATCAAACCGTTTTTGAGAAATACACCGAAGTAACAATTGACGGTATTGTATACCGAAGTCACGGTCGCCCTGTGTCTGAAGAACTCCTTGGCGATTTGATCGGAACATATACCGTATTGGGCATTGACGAAATTGAAGGAGATAGATACACTGAAAAATTTGAAGTGTATCAGTTGAAATATGCCGATAAGAGCCAGCTTGTCGCCGTGAGGATGGAAGGTACTTGCTATACATTCAAGAAGGATAAGTATGAACCTCCGCACACGCTCGGCGAACTCTTCGAGCTGGTAGACCTCTCAAACGCAATTGAATTGAATCGGTTCTCTATAAACGGCGACAGTCCGAACAAAAAACACTATACACTAAGCAATGATGACTATGTATGGGAAGTTCTTGCCGGATGCGAAAATGCGCCATTTGTTGAGGACGAGAAATGGGTTGCACATGATAGAGAGTATTACAGTTTTACGATCACATCTGAAACTCTCGGCGTATATAAAGTTGCCATGTATGTTACTGTAGATGGCTATCTGTGGACAAATGCTTTTGATTACCAATACCTCTTCAATATCGGAGAAGATGCAGCAGGTAAGATTATCAAATATGCAAAAGAGAATTCCACCGAAGCAGATTATGAGCCGTATCGGAATACCATTGTCGGCAAGATCACGGAGATAACCGATGAGTATATCCTATTAGACGATTCCATTCTCTGCACCAATCCCGATGATGGAATCACTTATAAAATCCTTCTTAATGATCTGCGCATCTCCCGTTACGCAGAAAGCGGAACTATCCGAGTGGGAGAAAATGTTCAGATAACCTACGAAGGCGAAATTGACGAATCAAATATCATTGACAGCGCCATTTCTGCATCCGACGTGGTAATCTCCGGCGGAGATGTTCTTATTCCCGAATAAAGGATATCTAAGGGCATCGCAGAAATGTGATGCCTTTACAAATGGGTAGAAAAAGTCATAATTTTATGATATAATATTACTTAGAACAATTCCTCCGAAGGAGAACGAATATGGCAGACAAAAACAGACCGCTACACATACTGAAATACCTGTGGGATCATACCGATGAAGAACATCCCGCAATTATAACGGATATACTCGCGCATCTTGAAGAATGCGGCATCCACACCAACCGAAAGACGGTTGCCTCGGATCTTGCAGATCTCCAGGACAGCGGCTTTGATATTGTCTGCAACAAGAGCCGGCAGAACCAGTATTTCATCGGCAGCCGTGCATTGGAGCTTGCCGAGCTGAAAATGATCGTAGATGCAATCCAGGCGGCGAAATTTATCTCGGAGAGTAAGAGCGTGGCTCTCATTGAGAAGGTCTCGTCATTTGCAAGTCCGCATCAGGCAGAGCAGCTCAAGCGACGCCTCTATGTGGAAGGTAAAGCAAAGACCACGAACGAAACCGTCAACTACACAGTGGATCTGCTCCAGGCTGCAATACAATCGGAAACTGCCGTGGAGTTCCAATACACCGAATACACGGCAAGAAAGAAGAAAGAGTTGAAGCACGACGGCTATTTGTATCGCTTTTCGCCGTATGACCTGGTGTGGAACAACGACTGCTATTACATATTCGGATGGTCGCAGAAGCACGATAAGATCGTCAAGTTCCGTGTGGATCGAATGCATCAGCCGAAGCTGTCGGCGGTGGCCTATCATCCCCGACCGGAGGATTACGACATCAGCGACTACTGCGAGCGAGTCTTTATGATGTACGAAGGCAAACCGTGCAAGGTGAAACTCTTGTGCGATAACAGCCTTATGAAAGCGATTATAGACCGTTTTGGTGAGGATGTGGAAACACATATCCATGACGATAATTCCTTCTCTGTTGTGGCTGAGATCTCCGCAAGTGCCACCTTCTATTCGTGGCTGTTTACATACGGTGGCAAGATGAAGATCGTAGAGCCGAAGGCAATTCGAGATGAATACGAGCGACGGCTCAACGAAGCTCTCAAAAACAGATAACGCAAAAAGGTGGGTGCAAATACGCCCACCTTTTTTCAATCTTCCGAAAACCTATTGCAATAAAACAGATGTTCGATTATAATATGCATACGATGTTCAGTTAAAACTGAACGGCTAAAGGAAAGGAGTGTCTCCATGAAGATCAGTCATACTTTTGGAACATTCATTAAAGAAAAAAGACAGCAGAGAGATATCTCTCTGAGAAAATTTGCAGATCAGATTGGAATATCGCCGGTTTACCTCTCGAACCTTGAAAACGACCGTATGCCCGCCCCGAAAGACGAAGTCGTTTCTACTATGGCAAGATTACTCCTTCTGAACGATACCGACACCGCAATGCTTTATGACCTTGCTGCCAAAGCCAAGAGCAACGTGACGGTATCGCAAGATCTGCCGGAATACATAATGGACAAGGACATAGTCCGAGTTGCACTGCGAACGGCAAAGGATGTGGATGCCACCGATGAGGAATGGCAAGAATTCATTGCCCATTTAGAGGAACGCAGGAGGAAGATTCAGGAGGGCAAATAATGACCGAAGTTAAATATATCAGACCGGAGCTGATTGAAGCCATAGCCAGGAACACGCTGAAGAATTACGATGCCAGCCTCATACTTGGCTATGAAGCAAAATCTGTTCCCATTGAGGATATCATCGAAAGTATGGGCTTGTCGTTGGAGTTTCAATATATCCGTAAGAACGGCAGAATCCTCGGAGAAACCGTATTCGATGATGACTACGTTCCCATCTACAATATGGACGAAAAGCGGTATGAGCTGATCTTTGTAGAGCGAGGCACTATTATCTTGGATGCCAGCTTGCTCCGATGCAGAACCCAAGGCAGGCTCCGTTTCACCGCAGCTCATGAGCTTGCTCATTGGCTGATCCACCAAGAACTCTATTCAGGAACCGGTGATACCGCAGCTATGGCAAAGAGTATCTCGAAAAGCTCCGACGCGGACAAGTATATAGAACGGCAGGCAGATATGCTTGGAAGTGCATTACTGCTTCCCATGTGCCAAGTTAAAAAGGCGTTTTATCGCTTATCGGGTGATGATCGTGTTTTGCAGTTGGCAACGCAGTTTGGTGTATCAAAACAGGCAATGGAAATCCGACTGCGCAATCACCATCTGATATAAAGCCGATAAAACGGCTTTTTTTACCCATAGTGTTCAGTTTTTACTGAACACAAAAAGTACCCGCTTGATTATATCAGGGAAAAGTTGAAAAAAATGTCATTTTCGAGGACATAATCTAACAAATTTCATGGTGCATTATTTGTATAATAAAGGCGAGGATAGGATCGAATTATACTGATACCGCTGACTTTTTATCGCAAAGAGGAAAAAGTGCGAGGTGGATCTGTGAAAAACAAGTTCAGTTTTATCGGGAAAGGTCGAACGATTATCCTCGAATTCAAGACAAAGGGAGTGATCGGAATGCTTATTATCGAGCAGATATATGAGTCGAGCGACATCAAGAGCGATTTTGTAAGATGTCCCTCATGCAAAAAAGGACGCCTCTGCGACAAGCCAGCCGGAGAGCGAGCAACGGTGATCGCCTTGAAACCCGATCACGTCGGAAGGACAAGCAGTAAGATCATACTGAAATGTCCCAAATGCGGTCAAAAATTTATGATCCACCTACCAAAAGAATAAATCTATGATTATGTTTCGTACATAGTTCAACCGCCGGACACGCTGGATCAATCCAGTATAGCAAGCCGGAAAAGAGCCTGCATCCACCTTAAACGGTGAGAACGAGGACTTTCGAGTTAGGGCATGACAAACAGCTTTTAGGCTGTATTGTTATGCCCTTTTTCTATTGCATCCTTTCTGCCTAAAAGCGGAAAGGATGTTTATGTTTAAGAGAACCTATACCGTTGGATGCCGCGATCCTCCCGATCAATCGTTTTGAACATTTTCAAAAAACGATTGATTGGAGGTAATTACGGTGAAAAAATATGCACCGAGAAAGGTTTTTATATTAGAGAACGGCGAATACGTCGAATTAACTTATGAGGAATTCGAAAGCCGTAAAGCAAATGATCCCACCTATGAAGATAGGTATTTTATACCCGTGCAGGGATTCCTGTTGGAAGTCAGCCAGGAATGTTACGAGGATTTCTACCGAGCAAAGGAAAGAGAGAAATATCTCCGAAAGCTCAATGCGAAATACGGATTGCTGTCCATTGACGCCTTTGACAATGAAGATGACAACGGTACTGACTACATACAGGCTGAAACCGAAGATGTAGCCGAAACAGTCACTCATCTGCTTATGCTGGACAAGCTCCGCTCGGCAATACCCTTGCTGTCAGAGAACGATCAAGAACTGATTCAGGCTTTATTTTTCAAAAGGTTGACCGAGCGCGAGTACGCAAAAGAATGCGGTGTTTCGCAGGTGGCAATTCATAAGCGCAAGAACAGAATATTAGCAAAACTCAAGATTTTTTTAGAAAATTAAAATTTTGAGGTTATCAGCCCCTTCACTTTTTCCTTTGGACAAGTGAGGGGGCTTTTTCTGTAGGCCTCCGATGCTCCTTGACAAGTGAATAGTACAGCACACCGACCACTTTCCCTCTGCTGTCGGCAAAACCGGCAAGCCACATGAGCGAACGCGCAGGCTTCACCCTTTTTCTTTTGGATAGGAACCTGTCGCCTTCAGGACTCAGACGGTACGGCGCACCCGTAACGAAGGCGATGACAGGCAGAGGTATTAAAGATACTTGCGTTCAGTCAATAGGTCGAGCGTTGAAGCGGTCGCAGAGCCGTGAGCCGTCGCAACCAATGAGAGCGCCCCGCAGCGATCCTGGGGGTGGTGAGATTCCAATGAGGTCAAATGCATGACCGGTGGGTGCGTTCCCGTTAGCCGAGGGATGGCGTGGTTCTAATATCGGCAAAGCACAAAACGATTGATACTAACAACACAAGGCGGTCGTTTGCACTCAAAAGCATTCGACCGCCTTTTTTACTTATAATGGAGGCCAACAATGAACAAGAATGTAAAGCGCGGCGAAATTTATTACGCCGAATTAAGTCCTGTGGTCGGCAGTGAGCAAGGTGGTATCCGCCCTGTCCTCATTCTGCAAAACGACACCGGTAATAAACACAGCCCCACCACTATCGTGGCGGCAATCACAAGCAGAAAAACAAAAGCAAACCTACCCACCCATGTGCCATTCACGGCAGACTGCATGAAAAGCGAATCTATCGTCCTGCTCGAACAAATCAGGACCATCGATAAATCCCGTCTTGACGAGTACATCGGCAAAATTGATAAGAAAACAATGGGCGCAGTAGACAAAGCCCTTATTACCAGCTTCGGAATCAAATATATGGAGGTGTTACTGTAATGAGCGACAAGAAAGCATTTGCATATTTTCGAGTCGGCAATGCCGAGCAGCTCAGCAATACAACAGACAATCGGGTTTTCCTCTATTGTCGGCAATCCTATGATGATTCGCACTTTATGAATCAGCAGCAAGAACATCTGCTTCGCCACTGTACGGATAAAGGATATCAGGCGGCAGGCAGTACGGCCGTTGTAGCCAGTGCCAAAGATGAGAAGGAAAATATGCTTCGCCTTGCAGAACGCCTAAAGGCAGAAGACATCAAGACGATGCTCATCAGCGATCCCTCTCGTATCTCATTAGACCCTAACGATTTTATTGAGATCGTCTCTGCCTTTCATAAAAACGGCGTAACGATTGAATACCAGGACGGCGACGGCAACACACGGAATCTGTTGGAGGTGCTGGAACAGCTCCGAACAGCAAACCTAAATCTTGCAGAACCGGAATGTGATGAGGACGAAGAACAAGATGAGAGTCCTCGCATTCAGATGTAGGAGGTACGAAATGAATACCACTGATAGAAATAACGCTTCCTTCGCCTACAGCGTAGGACTACTGAAAATGCTGCTCGAAATGCAGCTCATTACCAAAGAAGAATATAAGAAAATCGTTCGCATCAGCGCAGCTCACTACGACGCAGAAAAAATATGTGTCTGAAAAGCAAATTCTGCGGATAGTCGCTGGACTGTTCCGAACTCTCGTGGTAGTGTTTGTGTTGCCAAACGGCAAACAACACAGCAGGGCTAACCTGCGGAAAGGAGAAACACATGAAGATTACGGAAATCACCACCGTAAAGCAACAGATAACCACCAAAATCAGATTGGCAGCCTATTGCAGAGTATCAAGTGATTCCGCAGATCAGCTCCATTCCTTCGCCGCGCAGATTCGGTACTACAGCGAATACACGGCAAAACATCCCGAATACGAGCTTGTCGATATCTACGCAGATGAAGGTCTGACAGGCACCGAGATGAAAAAGCGTGACGAGCTGAACCGACTGATCCGTGACTGCAAGAAGGGTCTCATCGACCGCATCATCGTCAAGTCGGTATCCCGATTTGCGAGAAACACCGAAGAACTTCTCGTCACTCTGCGAATGCTGACCGATCTTGGAGTCAGTGTGTACTTCGAGGAACAAGGCATCGACAGTAGCAAATTGAATATGGAAATGATCGTAACATTCCCCGGTATGGCTGCGCAACAAGAAAGCGTGAACATATCGGGGAATATGCGTTGGAGCTACCAAAAGCGAATGCAGTCGGGCGAGTTCAACTGTACCTGCCCCGCATACGGCTTTGACCTCATCAACGGTCAGATGGTTATCAACGAAACCGAGGCGATAGTAATTCGCCGAATATTCAACCTCTATCTGCAAGGCTTCGGAATGCAGGCAATCGCCAATATGCTCAACGAGGATGGTATACCAAGACGGTACGGACACACTCACTGGTACAGCGGCACCATTAAATATGTACTGACCAACGAACGGTACATGGGAGATGCCGTCCTACAAAAGAAATTTACTACCGAAACCCTCCCGTTCCGAAAGGTACGGAATAAAGGACAGCTCCCAAAATACTACGTGGAGAACAGCAATCCTCCCATCGTCAGCCGAGAAACCTACGAAGCGGTGCAAGAGCTGATGCGATCAAGACAGACAAGCGAAAGAAAGGTCAACACCTATCCGCTGTCAACCAAGCTGAGATGCCCCGAATGCGGAAGGAGCTTCCGAAGGATTGTCACAAGAGGTACAGCCTACTGGACCTGCTCCGGCAGATCGGCGGGAGCCACCGACTGCGATAACCGCAGAGTCCGAGAGGACATGGTATACGAAGCCTTCACAGACATGGTGATCAAGCTAAAGGCAAATCAAGCAGACCTGCTCGGTACACTGATCCGACAGATCGAAGCAATGCAAGACCGCACAAGCCGAAACCAGGAACGCATCCGGCAGATAGATAAAGAGATCGCCGACCTTGGTGCGAAGAACCTGGTCATCACAAGACTTCACACAAGCGGAGTCCTCGATGCAGCCGACTACGCCAAGCAGACCTCAGAGATCGGTAACCGCATCACCGACCTGCGGATCGAACGGAGAAAGAAACTCACCGAGGATGAGGACGATATCCTCCTCGACACCCTCAAGGCGCTGAACGGAATCCTCGAAGAATATGAACCTACAGCCGAGTTCGACAACGACCTGTTCGAGCAGATCGTGCAAGACATCACGGTAAACGACAACACACAGATCACCTTCCGTCTGCTGGGTGACATCCAACTGACCGAAAAAATCAACGAGAAAGGACGGTGCAAATCCGCATGAAAAACAGAACCCTACCTTACGGCTACCAATGCTGCAACGGCATTACAGTACCACAACCCCAAGAGAGCGAAATCGTCAAGCGGATCTGCGAGTCATATCTCAACGGACAGTCTCTGCTGACTATCGCTACATGGCTCAATGAAGAACAGATCGAATATATGCCCGGAGTCATCGGTTGGAACAAAGCAAGACTCAAAAGGATCATCGAAGATGAACGCTACCTCGGCAAAGAACCCTATCCGGCGATACTCGCCGAAGAAACCTATACGGCAATGCAACAGATCAAGGAAAAGCGAAATACCCAAAAGGATACCGACCGCAAAACCGACATCTTCCAAATCGCCGTCCCTGTTAAATGCCCAAACTGCGGTAAGCGATTGATTCGCAGACACGATAGCCGATGCAAGATACAGCAACGGTGGATCTGCGAGAACAAAGACTGCCGACTGCTCATTGAGGTAGCAGACACCGACCTGCTCGAAACCGTCAGTGACATCCTCGCAGGCATAACACCCGAAAGCATCCGAGTATCCGAGCCAAGTAATAACGAGCCGAGCATCGAAGTCAGACAGCTAAACAACGATATCTCAAGAATGCTCGGCGCTCCGCAGATCGATAAGGATGCCCTACGGAAAAAGATGATGGAATGCATCAGTCAGAAGTATAAAGACCTCGACGAAGAAGCTCATACAGCAAGAAAGCTCCAAGCCGACTTCGACCGAGCCGACAGCGAGGACTACAAGAAAACACTCAATAGAACGGTCAGCGAGATCATCCTGTATACCGACCTAACGGTGGGCATCATCCTGCTGAACGGACAGCTCATAAGAAAGGAGTAACTACATGGTACAAGCAACAACGGTTAGCCCACCGAAGGTGGTCAGAATCATAGAGCCGACGATCCCAATCCACGAAACGGTCAAGACAACATACCGAGCCTTGCGAGTGGCAGCCTACTGCCGAGTATCCACCAAGCAAGAGGAACAGCTCCACAGCTACGAAACTCAGGTCAAGCACTACACCGAACGAATCCAAGCGGAAAACGGATGGATACTTGAAGGCATTTACGCCGACAAAGGCATCACCGGAACGAGCTACAAAAAGCGTGACGAGTTCAACCGCATGATTCGCAGATGCAAGCAAGGCAAGATCGATATGATCATCGTGAAATCCATCGCCCGCTTCGCACGAAACACCGTGGACTGCCTCAAGTTCGTCCGAATGCTGAATGACCTAAATGTGGTCGTGTACTTCGAAGAACAAGGCATCTACAGCAACCAACCTGGCGCGGAGTTTTATATCACCATCTACGGCAGCATCGCGCAGAGCGAATCCGAGAATATCAGCGCGAATGTTAAATGGGGCAAGGCACGGAGTGCCAAGGAAGGCAACGTGCCATTCCACTACAAAAACTTCCTCGGCTACCGTAAGGGTGCAGACGGAAAACCCGAAATCGATCCCGACGAAGCGGAAACCATTCGATTCATCTACGAGCGCTTCCTCGCAGGCGATAGCCTATCGGGGATCGCACAAAAGCTCAACGACCTGCAAGTCCCAACACCGTCGGGCAAGGGCTTATGGCAAAACTCCACGATCCAATCCATCCTCTCTAACGAGAAATACAAGGGTGATGCCATCATCAACAAGACCTACATCAAGGACTGCCTGTCTAAAAAGGTGATGGTCAATAACGGAGAACGTCCGAAATACTATGTAGAGAACAACCATCCTGCCATCATCGATGCGGTAACCTTCGGCAGAGTCCAAGAGGAACTGGCAAGGCGATCCGGCAAGCCCAAGACCAAGCAGGTCGGAACAAAGACCGAGCAAGGTAAATACTCAAGTAAATACGCTATGACCGAACTGCTCGTCTGCGGTGAATGCAAGACACCATACCGCAGATGCACATGGACGGTAAAAGGACAAAAGAAGATCGTGTGGAGATGTATCAATCGGCTTGACTTCGGCAAAAAATACTGCCACAACTCACCGACTGTAGAGGAAAGCATCCTACAACGAGCCGTCATGAGAGCGATCATGGAAACGGCACAGCAAAACCTCGGTGTGCTGCAGACTCTGAAAGTACACATCGGAATGGGCTTGCAGTCCGAACAGACCGAGGACAACAGCATGGAACTGCAAATCCGAATAGCGGAAATCGATGCAGAGTTCAAAGCAATGCTCGCAAAAATATCCACCGATACGGTGGATGCCTTCGATGAAGAAAAAGCCAAACGACTCATGGATGAGAAAGCACGTCTGCAACAGCAGCTCGGCAACATCCGAGATGGTCAGCTCAAGAGAGAGCAAACCCAATCCCGACTCGACGATATATACACCATCCTGGACGGACTGAAAAACCGACCGATGGAGTATGATGAGCAGATCGTAAGACAACTGCTCGAATGCATAACGGTAGATTCCAAGGAACAGATTACGGTGATTTTTGTAGGCGGTCTCAAAGTGGTGCAGCCACTGATCGACTGACGGTGGCTCACCACCCACTAAATTTGAAAGATCAAGATTGATTGCTGTTCAAAACTCCTTGCTCCCAAACGCAAAAGAAAAAGCAAGGAAATCTGAACCCCCCAGTCCAGCTCTGACAATAAAAAAAGCGCGTAAAATAAGGCTTTTTACGTACCGGATAATTATGGTGAGGGTTCGAATTCATACGCAAAAACAGCAAAAATATCTTTTTTGTAGCCCATAGACAAAAAGAGACAAACTTGTTTAAGAATCAGGCTTGTCTCTTCTTTTTCCTAAAAGATGTTAAAAGTGGAATTACTGCAGCAATATAAAGACAGATTCCTTCAAATCAATGGGAAGTATTACTGTTATAATGAAGGCTTTTGCAAATTTGAGTTTGACAATGATAATTCTCTCACTTTGAAAATGTAATTAAA
>ERZ857969.267-NODE-267-length-89740-cov-5.394994_pt1 | contig 89740 bp, 90 predicted proteins | sample MGYA00519864_ERZ857969 | MGnify/ENA primary metagenome ERZ857969 (study PRJEB31778, sample SAMEA3449382) | human gut metagenome | biome: human gut; feature: human-associated habitat; material: faeces | place: United Kingdom | collected 2010/2012 ...
TGGAATTACGAGTTAAAAGTCTTACTGAAAAAAATAAGTTAAAAGATAATGAAATTGACGAATTAAAAGAAGAAAATAATTCATTATTTTCTTCTTTTAAAAATAAGTTTATAAGACTTATTCAATTCATAAAAAACAGATTATTTAATAGAAAAGATAGAGATAAATATCGTGATTTTTCAAGAGATTTATACGAACATGGTGTTTTTGAAGATGACACGATTAAAGAATTAAACGAAACTTATAAATTCAGTAAAGAACACGATTCAGAGAAATCAAAAGATGATTATGAATTAGAGATTTAACTAATCACTAATTCTTTTTTATATAAAATGACTATCTTTAAAAGATAGTCATAATTCCAATTATAATTATTTCATTAATTTTTCAACATAAGGAATAACATTATCGCAAGAACCTTCTTGAGTATATGCATATCCATTTTTCACTGTTGCATTAAACGTCATATCAAACGAAGGCATAGAAATTTTTTGTTCTTTAACTGCTTTTTTATATTGATCAGAATTTTTATCATACTTATAAACTTCCATAGTGCATTCCCCAATAATATAGCCATATCCCTCTTCTGCACCAATCATAGAAGCAGATTTTTCATTAACCTCGGTAGAACTATCTAATGTAAGTAAGTCAGATTTTAAATCTTCAAAATTATAAGATGTTTTAGTTGTACCTCCGTTAGTTTTTTCTTCTTGATTAGTTTTTTCATTATTAGTTCCACACCCAGTTAAAGTTAAAGCAAATGTAAGGATTAAAATAAATCCAATGATACTTTTTTTCATATGTATTCTCCTTTCTAATCAAATTATATCATATTTTTGTCGTCTTGAATAGCATTTTGTCTAAATAAAAAGCAAAAATGAAATAATTTTCTTGGGTGACAATATATGAATACTGACAAAATTAAATATTTAAGGGATGAATTAGAAATAACTCAAGAAGAAATATCAAATGTTTTGGGTTGCACAAGAACAGCCTACTCTTTATGGGAAATAAACAAAAATACTATTCCTTTATATTATTTAAATAAAATATCAAATGTATATAATATAAATATTGATTATTTAGTAGACTTATCAAACAAAAAATATGTAAACTTTAAAAAAGTGGAAATTGATAAGGTAAAATTGGGAAAAAGACTCAGAGAAGCCAGAAAATCAATTAATTACACACAAGAAAAACTCGCTTCAAAATTAAATACCACACATTCAGTGATTAGTTCCTATGAATCTGGTAAATCTACTGTTTCAACATTATTTATAATAGAAATTGCTAAAATTACAAATAAATCATTAAATTGGTTTTTAGATAAAATTTAATATCCGAAATGCTTAATTAATATTTAATTTGCTTTCAATATACAAATCTAAATTATTTATATGTCTACTTAATTTAATATTATCAACATACTTATACAATGATACTTCATTAAAGATTAACATTCTGAAAGTTAAAACAAATTTGTATAAATACACTGTGTTTTCTAATTCTTTTAAATAAATATCTTTATCATCTGCATGAGATATTTTATTTCTAGAATTTTTACATTTTTCAATTAAATTGTTAAAACTTAAATGTTTTTTTTCCTTGTGTATTTCTTTATAAAAAATTAACTTATTATTGATTTTAAAAATTGTTCTTAATTTTTTATCATAACTAGAATAATACATACTTTCAATTCTATCTATGATACGTTTATTAATATCAATATCAACTTTATATTTATCACACAAATCTGAAAAATCAACTTGATTTATACAATCGACAATTTGTCTGTTAAGTTCTTCAGGGTAGCATATCAATTTATCTTTGAATTGTGATAACTTATCAAAAATACCATCATAAATCTGTAATATTGATACTACATTAAGTTCAGTATATTGATTGCTTTCCATAGTGGAAATAAAGTATAAATCGAATTGTAATTGAGCTTTTTTTCTCAAGTCAATATATTTAGAATATATATTTTCAAATTCATTAATATCAATAGAATTTAAAAAATACAAATCTTTTTTAATATATTTTCGAGAGCTAATATACTTATCAACAATATTATTTTCCACAATTATTTTTTTCGTATCATTATAATAAACAACAATATCTCTTTTTAAAAAGTATCCATAAATAATATTAAGTAATTCAAAAATATATGTGAAATGTTTATATAAAGCACTGGCTTTAGCATAATCTTGAGATTTAATTTCTACTTTTATATAGTTTTTAAATTTCATTACTGAAATTTTATAATTATCATAATTAAAAAAAAGTTTATCACAGAAAAAATCAAATTCAGTAGTTTTATACCATTTTAGTTTTACTACTAATCTATTACAATCAAAATCTCTGTTATTAACATTATTTTTAACAATTTCACTATATATCAAATGTATATAATAATAATCATCAGGTGCAACTCTGTAGGTAAAATGGCAATTAAATAATGTCCATACTTCATTATCTAATGTTCTAATGTTTAACTTTTCTAGTGAATAAGTATTATTTGAATATATATTTCCAGGAAAATAGTCATTAAATTCCTCTTGTAAATAAAATTTAATACCATTTTCTTGATCATTAATTTGTTTTATTTCAAATTCATTATTTTTAAATATAATACTTTTAATCTTAATTTTTCTTTGCATTAAAATTCCTCCTCAAATAACTATAATTATTTTAACATTTTTTATTAAAATGTAAAATTACACATACTAAATTGTGATTTTTGTGTTAAAATATTATCAGTGATTGATATTTATGTATCAATTCGTATATTGGAAAAAAGTTGTAGATACCTACGACGTTGGCTCCAGATTGATAGGAAACTCGGAAAATTTACTTCCGAGAATAATAAATGCTAACTAGAAATAGTTAGTTTTTTTTGTTATGTAAAGGAATTTGATTATATGTTAAATATAGAAACAAAAGAATTAAAAATATAACAAGAACTAATATCGCTTATACCATACCACAAATTATAGTTATTAAGAATAATAAATACCTTTAACAATAAAATTTATAAAATCATAATACTTGATATTGATAATAATCATTATTATCTAAATAACCAACAGAAACAACATTTTTATTGTATTCTGTTTTACCAGAAGTTGATATTATTTTTGTTTTTATTAATAATGCATTATTTTCAGTTTCAGTAACTTGATTATAATTTTCATATAATTAACTCACCACAAAATACAAAATAAAAAAAGATGAAACTAGTTTAACACTAAAATCATCTATTTAAAATTTACTATATTAATTAATTTATTCTTCATTAATATCATTCTTTAATTTTACATACTTAGTAAACCATTTTTTAAAGCCCTCTTTAGAAGTATAATAATTAACATCTTCATCTTTATTAGATTCCAAAAAATCAATCATATTACCATTATTATAAATAATAAATGAAGGATAAAATTTAACTGATTTACCAATTTCAGTATCTCTTATATCAGAAAAAGCTATTTTATAAATACTTATTTTTTCTTCTTCTAAAAATTCATCTAAAACTTTTTCAAAATCACAAGAAGTAATACACATTGGTTGATAAACAAATACAGCAAAAGATTTTTTATTATTAATTAATTCATTAAGTTCATCTACATTAATTTCAGTTACATTATTTATACCATAATAACTATCTTCAAGATAAAATGGTTTATTATTTTGTTTTAAAATAATAGTGACTAAAAAAGATAATACAATTAATATAATTAATATAATTAATAAAACTTTTTTCTTCATTATTTAATCTTTGTTAAATTATCAAAATCAATATTATGATAATTTACTTTCCAAAAATCATATTTAATCTTAGAACCATTTTTATTTACTGTACTTACACTATGATTACCTTCGTAATTCCAATATCCCCCGACATTATAAATTTTTTCCTTATCCCAACCTAAACTAACAAGCATTTGTTTAGTAAAATTAGCATATCCTCCGGCACCACACATAATAAATATAAACTTATCCTTAGGAAATAAATATTCTAAGATATCCATAGATTCTTTATAATTAGCAACATAATTACCATCTTTATCTAAAGAAAATAAAGTTTTTCCTTTATATAAACCAAATACATTTTCATTTTTCTTTTGATCTACATATTCTTGAGGAAACTCAGTTAAATAAGCATAAGGAACAACCTCAAAGCCTTCAACAAAACCAGTTAATTCTCTTTCTCCTCCCTTATTTTCCCAAGTTGCACTATCCATAAGCATTCTTACATCACGATAAACAGTATCACTTCTACCTAGATAATTATCAATGGTTTTTTCATTAATATTTTTATCTATATCATATACCCCTCTAAGCCCTTCAGACTTCTCTTGCTTAGGTAAAGCTTTTAAAGCTTTAATATCTTCTTCATTAGATTTACTAAATATAAAATAACTACCTAAACCTCCTAGTAAAAAACTAGCAATCGTTATAACTATAACTATACTTTTTTTCATAATATCTCCTCCAAGTAAAATACTATAACAAAATAAATTAAAAACCAATAACGTATAAGTTGAAAAAACTCAACATTTAGTTGAGTTTACTACTACTATTACAATTATCTAATTTTAAAGGCACTTTATAACTAATAACTGTATCATTAAAATCATTAGCATTAATAGAAAGATACAAGCTATTTTCTTTATATTCTTTACAAGTATTTTCATAATTATCAACAGAAAATACAATATCTTTTAAAAACTCTTCTAAAGTAATATTTTCATATTGAGATTTCCAACTACCAATTTTTCTCTCAACATCATTATTTGATTCATATAAAGTACATTCAATGGACTTATATTTTCTAACATCTCTTCCTCCGCAATACTCAATTTTATTAATAAAAATAGCAGATTTATTTTCATTATAAGATATATTACCAGAAATATTAAAATTTTTACATTCACTAGATAATGTTTTGAATTGAAAATCATTATCATTATTTAAAAATTTAAAAATAAATAAAAATAATACAACAATAATAATAAACATAAAAATAGACATAAAAACATATATAAATCTTTTTTTATAATTATTTTTTTTATACTTTCCATCAAATAATTCATCTAAACTAATATTAAAATCTTTACTAATTTGTCTGATTAAAGAAGTATCAGGCATATTTAAACCATTTTCCCATTTACTTACAGCTTGGTAGGTAACATTATATTTATCAGCAAATTGTTTTTGAGTTAAATTATTTTTCTTTCTTATTTCTTTAATTAATTTTCCAAATTTTTCTTGATCCATACTACACTCCTTTTTAATAAATTACACCAAAATATAAACACAATAAATAAATTAATATATTTTTCATATAACCGCCATTTTTATTCTACATTCTTTAAAGATTCAACCATATTAATTTTCTTTAAATTAAAATGAGTAACAATTAATACAATAATAGAAAATATAATAGTAATTAAAGCAGAAAAAACATAACTTAATAAGAATACTTGCCTATCAAATAATAAATAATCAGGCTCACATGTAGATATAATATAATGACATAAATATGACCCAAAACATAAACCAAAACTAATACCTAATAAAGTTAATAAAATAGTTTCTCTATTTATATATTTATCTACTTCATTTACATAAAAACCTAATACTTTTAAAGTAGCAATCTCCCTTTTTCTCTCACTAATATTAATATTAGATAAATTATATAAAACAACAAACGCAAGCATCGCTGCAGCAATAATTAAAATAGCCACAATAGAATCAATCGAAGACAACATATCATTTAATGTATCTTTAATATCAATATTATTAACAATAGAAATAACATCTTTACTAGAAATATATTTACTATCAAAATCATTACTTTCATTTACATTATATTTATTTAAATCAATTAATAACGAATTAACTTTATAATTACCAAATAAATTTTTATAGGTATTTTTAGATATATACATATATTGATTAATATAATTTTTAACTATATAAGAAACTTTTATTTTGTAAATATTATTATCATTATCAAGTACATCAATATAATCTCCAATATTTATATTTAAAATTCTAGCAGTTTTTTCACTAACAGCACAAGTATTATCTTCTAATGTATTATAAATTATATTATTATCTTTATAATTTATTAAAGAAATAACATCATTTAGTTTATTAAATTCTTCTGGTACAATCAAAGATACATCTTGTTTATCATCACCTTTTAAAACACTAACACTTTGATAATTAACTAAAACAACATTTAAAACATTTTCTTCACTTCTAATATTATTTACTAACTCACTATAATCATTATTTTCATTTATAACCACCATTTTATCATATTTAAATATATTATTAAATTGATAATCACTTATATTTTTAATAGAATCCTTTAATCCAAAACCAGCTAAAATTAAAGCTGTACAACCTGCAATACCAAATATAGTAGTTAGTGCTCTTGATTTATACCTAAAAATATTTCTAAAAGTAATTTTATCAGAAAATTTAAGTCTTTTCCAAATAAAAGTTATTTTTTCTAATAAAATTTTCTTACCTGATTTAGGTACTTTTGGTCTCATTAAATTTGCCGGAACGTCTTTTAAGTTAAAAATACAAATGATAATGGCAGTACCACTAATACATAATATGCAAATCCAAAAACCAAGCATATTATAAACACTATTAATAGAATATAAAAATATTGGTATATAAAATATTTTTTTATATATATTCCAAATAACATATGGAATCAAATATGAACCTATAAAAACACCTAAAACTCCACCTATAATTGTAGCTAATAAGGAAAATATAACATATTTTAAAATAATATAAAAATTACTATAACCTAAAGACTTCAATGCCCCATTTTCAGTCCTATCTTCTTCAATCATTCTCATCATTGAAATAAGACTAACTAATATAGCAATACCAAAAAATATTAAAGGAAACACATTACCTAGATTCTTAATATTATCACTAGCATTGATTAATTCTTTATAAGAATTGTTATCAAATCTATCATAAATATACCAATGTGGTTTAACAAAATCATCTTCATTTATATTAATGCCATATAATTTACTATCAGAAATTAACTTACCATATAATTCATCATATCTTTCTTCTTCTCTATCTTTTTTTATAACATTAATTTTTTCTACAAAATTATTAATAGTATTTTGATATTCTTTACTATTAGTAAGCATATGCATAGTATCTTTAATTGTTAAATATACAGCACTATAATAATCACTTTTTAATAAATCACTTAAAGTATAAGCATAATAATTAACTTTCCCACTTCCTAAATTAGTACTAGGTCTTTCAGTAGAAAAATACAAAGGACTTATAATTGTTCCTACTATTTTCTTATTACTACCTAAAATATCAATAGAATCTCCAATACTTAAGTTATTATCAACAATCATCTTTTTTTCAACAACAATTTCATCATTATTATTAGGTAGTCTTCCATCTTCGATATAAACTTTATTAATATTATCATTTAAACCTATTACTTTAATAACATATTGTTCATTATTAAGTTTTAAATAAGTATCTTTTTCATAAGAACCAATGACTTTATCAACACCATCAATGTTGGATAAACGATTTATATCATTATCATCAAGACCCAAATTAGAAAAAATCAAAATATCATAAACATTATTATCATCATAAAATTTATCTAAAGTTTTAAGCATATCTGGACTACAAGCCTCAATTCCAGCATAAAAACCAATACCAAGAAGTGCCATAAACAAAAGCGATAAAAATCTTTTATAATTTTGTCTAATTTTCATAAAAATATGTTTAAATAACATAGTTTTCATATTACCACTCTATATCCTTTATATCCATAGGTTTATCATTAATAATAACATCACTAACTGCACCATTTTTAAATTTGATAACTTTATCAGCCATTGGACAAATAGCAGAATTATGAGTTATAATTATTACTGTCATATGTTCTAATCTACATGTATCTTGAAGCAATTTAAGAATTTGTTTTCCGGTTATATAATCAAGTGCACCAGTAGGTTCATCACACAATAACAATTTTGGATTTTTACAAATAGCTCTAGCTATTGCAACTCTTTGTTGTTCTCCACCACTAAGTTGTGCTGGAAAATTATTCTTTCTATTGCTAAGACCTACTTTATCCAAAATATCATCAGGATTCAAAGAATTTTTACATAATTGAGTAGCAAGTTCTACATTTTCAATAACAGTTAAATTTTGAATTAAATTATAAAACTGAAAAACAAAACCAATATCATTTCTACGATATTTAATTAATTCTTTGTCATTTAGTTTATTAATACACTTACCATCAACCATTACTTCACCACTAGTTAATTTATCCATACCACCTAAAATATTTAAACAAGTAGTTTTACCTGCACCGGAAGGTCCTAATATACAAACTAATTCCCCTTTATTTATTTTAAAAGAAGTATTTGAAAGTGCCTTAATTTCAACCTCACCCATTTTATAAACTTTAAAAACATTATTAAATTCTATATAAGCCATAATATCTCCTTTCTTTATTTCATTAAACAACTCTTAACAGATTCTGCCATTTTACGTTTTTCTTTTATAGGAACAAAATTTTTAACAACAGAACTACGCTTATTATTTTTAAGACCAATATATGCAAAAAAACTAAAAACTAAAGCCCCAATAAAATTAACAAATAAATCTTTCATAGTATCATTTAAACCAATATCCAAATACCCACCATCAATAACATATAATAGCTTTCCATCTTTATCAAAAATTTCGGTCTTTCCAATATTATCAACAACAACAGGTTTATTTTCATTATCAGGATTTAAATAAACTGACGAAACATTAGTAATAAGGGTATCTTTTTGCATATCAAATTTCATTAATTTATCCCCTCCATATTCAAAAAATTCCCATAAAATACCAATAGTCATAGAAAAACAAAAAGCAACTAAACATAAATAAAAGGGTGATAAATTAATATCTTTGCTATTTTTATTTAATAAATCTACTAAAGAAAAACCAACTGCTGTAGCTAAAAATCCATTTATAGTATGTAAGCAAGTATCCCAATGAGGAATAATACCATAAAAATTATTAATCTCACCAAGTATTTCAGCAGAAAATATAAATAAATAAATACTTATTTCTAAACTATCAGGCAAAGTAATTTCATATTTATTTTGAATAAATAATGGTGCAAATAACAAAACTAAAGATAATAAACATAATAAAGCATTATTTAAATCCCCTCTAATTATTTGTAAAATCATACATATTACAACTAAAAACCTAAGAATTAAATAAATAGCCAAAGAACTTCTTTTTGTTTCTTTATAAGCCATTTTAATCATTTTTTGAGCATTTATTCTTTTTTTCATAAAACACCTCACTAAATAATATCTAACCTAATTATACTATTTAATTAAAAAAATTTCTATAAAAACAAAAAAATACTAAGAATTTTTTACGCTCTTAATATTTTGTAATTCAAATCTATACTTATTATTTACATCCGGATATTTAACATGATCAACTTCACTTAAAAACATATCATAATCCCTAACATATAATTTGCAATCATCATATAGTGCTCTATACACCACCATTTTCTTATCAGTTTCACTATTAATTGCAACATCAAGTACAATATATAAGTCCCCTTTAAAATGTTTATAAACTTTATTTAATTCGAGTTTTCTCATGCTGCAGTATATCCTCCATCAATTGGAACTATAGCACCAGTAATAAATGATGCTTCATCACTTAGTAAAAAACAAATTAAATCAGCAATTTCTGTATCTTTACCAAGTCTTCCAATTGGAAGTTGATTAGCCATAGCAGCTTTAGAATCATCTGGAACCATTGCAAGTATCGGTGTATCAACATAACCCGGAGCAATTGCATTAACTCTGATATTATCACGAGCATAAGATAAAGCCAAAGATCTAGTTATTTGATTTATTGCCCCCTTACTAGCAGAATAAGCAAAACTCATATTTGTTCCAACTAACCCATACATTGATGAAGTATTAACAATGCTTCCTCCACCAGTCTTAAGCATTTCACTTATAACATATTTATTTATTAAAAATATACCTGTTTGATTAACTCCAATAACTTTATTCCATTCTTCCAAACTAACTTCATGAGGTAAACTAGCACTTCCACCAATACCAGCATTAGCAACTAAATAATCTATATGATTATATTTCTTTATTACTTCTAGAATACAATGTTTAACATCTTCTTCATTTGACACATCACACTTAATACCCATAAGTCCATTTTCTAAAGCAATACTTTCTACATTATCACTCCAGTCTACTAACACAACTTCACAACCCATACTCTTAAGTCTCTTGCCTGTTGCAAGACCTATACCACTTGCTCCCCCAGTAATTACAGCTACTTTCATATTATCCATCTCCTTATTTTAAACTACTGCTTCCTGTTTTATAATCTATATTTATACCTGTTTGAATATTATAAACAAAAACATTAAATTTTATACCTTCACCATTATCTTCAACAGATTTAGCTTCAATCTTAACACCACTTGCAAGCAAGTTGTCATCCTTATATACCGGTGTAACTCTATATAAAACATGATTATTTGTATCATTTATATAATCTGCTACTTTATTTTCAAAAGGAAGCATCCCTTTTGTATTCATTTGTCTTGTACAAGTAATTAAATTTTTGGGATTAGCATTTTCCCCAGTCAATTGATATCCAATTAAATGACATCTATTATATAAGTATTTACCATCTACAATGTCATATTTTATAGTGTGCCATCCACTAGGTTTAATCATACCAATTGAACCTCTTTTTTCAGTTGGCATTAAATCTTTACCAATATTTGCAAATGCCACCTTTGCTCGACCTAAGTTATCAAGCTCGCTATAGATTTCAAAAGACGAGCTAGTATCAGCATCACTAAATTCTGGAACATTTCCATTAATTTCAATATATCTATATTCATTAAATTCTGGTACTTCACTAAAGTTAGGTAAAGCAGAGGTATTCTTATTTACATAATCATACCCAAAATAAATACTTGCTAATAAAAAACATATTACTATTATAAAATTTTTCTTTTTCATAATATTATTATAAATTATATTTTAAAAGAAAAAAAGAACTAATTTCTTTTACTTAACATCATTTTACTTTTTTGATATGCTTCCATATATTCTATATCACTAAATACTTCGTTATTACTACAATCTCTTATCAAAGACTCTAAACTTATATCGTCTTCGTTGAAAAAGATTTTATTTGCTTCAAGCTCAAAACAGAATCTTTCTATTAATTGATTCATAGCTAATTTATGACTAAGTTCGTAATATAACTCTAAATTATCTTTCATAGTTCCTCCGTTCTTTTTATTTTACTAAAATATTATACTTTTTTTTATTCAATTTTTCAATACAAAATTTATAAAATTTTACATTTTATAGGCAACGTTATTTATAACATATTTTATTTTGCTGTTGTGGATATAAATCAAGAATACAATCTTGTAAATTTATCAAAACAAAGTATTTATTTAAAAACTCCTGATTTACAATAATTATAGAATATTTAGGAAATTAATTTATATAATTTAAGGAAAGAAGGTATAATTATTAAAAAAATATGTGTATATGCAATATGTAAAAATGAAGAAAAGTTTGTAGATAGATGGTATGAGTCAATAAAAGATGCTGATGGTATATTTGTTTTAGATACTGGATCAACTGATGAAACAAGAAAAAAATTAAAAAGTCATGGTATTGTTGTTAAGAAAAAGATAATAAAACCATGGCGTTTTGATGTTGCTAGAAATGAAGCATTAAAAATGATACCTGATGATTATGATATTTGTATTTCTTTAGATTTAGATGAAGTTATGATTGATGGTTGGAAAAAAGAAATATTAAAAATATGGAAAAGTGATACAGATAGAATAAGATATGTTTATAATTGGTATATTGAAGGAGATGTTCCTAAGGTAAGTTTTTATGCTGATAAAATACATAAAAGAACTGGATGTAAATGGGTAAATCCTGTTCATGAAGTACTGCAATTTGACCATGAAGAAAAACAAATTTTTACAGATAACATTATAGTTAATCATTATCCAGATAGAGAAAAGTCACGAGCTAATTACTTGCCTTTACTTGAATTATCAGTCCGCGAAAATCCTTTGAATGATAGAAATATGCATTATCTAGGAAGAGAATATATGTATTATGGAAGATGGAATGATGCTATTGATACTTTAATAAAACATTTAAGACTGGAAACTGCAACATGGAAAGATGAAAGATGTGCATCAATGCGATTTATTTCCAGATGTTATAAGAATTTAGGTCGTTATGATGAAGCTTTAATGTGGTTGTTAAAAGCTATTGATGAAGCCCCATATTTAAGAGACCCATATACCGAGCTTGCTTTACTTTATTATACTTTAGAAGATTATAAAAACGTTTGTAAATACGGGCTGTTAGCATTAGATATTAAAAATAATCCTAAAACATATATGAATGAAGTTTTTAGTTATGATGAAACATTAAATGATTTATTATCTATTGCATATTTTCATTTAAGTGATTATGATAATGCCATTATAAATGCTAAAAAAGCATTAGAGATAAATCCGAATAATGAAAGAATTAAAAATAATTTAGAAATATTTGAAAATACAAAAAAAGCTGAAGATTAAGAACCTTCAACTTTTTTAATTATATTTTATTAACTTGATATACTTCTACATCAACATTTGTTTCTTGACCAAATAAGTCAATTATAATATTTAATCTATTATTTTCAAGGTCAATGTTATCAACTTTACCAGTCATACCACTGAATGGTCCATCAACAATATTAACTGTGTCTCCAACTTGTAATTCAGATTCAACGTCTACTCTACTCATTCCCATGTTGGCTAGAATTCTATCAATTTCTTGAGGTAGTAATGGAGTTGGTTTTGCTCCTTTTCCACTAGAACCGATAAATCCTGTAACTCCTGGTGTATTTCTTACGATATACCATGCTTCATCAGTCATAATCATTTCAACTAAAACATAACCTGGAAACATTTTCTTCACTTTTTCCTTTTTAACTCCATCTTTTACTTCAACTTCTGTTGTTTCTGGAACTATAACACGGAAAATGTAATCTTGCATTCCCATTGATTCTGTTCTTGCTTCTAATTTTTCCTTTACTTTATTTTCATGTCCTGAATAAGTATTTACTACATACCAAAGTTTTTCCATTATGCCAACCATCCTTTAACTACTGATAATAATAAGTTTAGCAACATAAATAAGCAACATAATATTAAACAAAATACTACTGTTGATATTGTGTATTTTAATACTTCTTTTGCTGTTGGCCATTTAACTAATTTAAGTTCTTTTTTTACTTTTTTAACATAACTTTCTTTAGGACCTTTACTTACTTTTTTTGCTTTGCTATTTTTTTTCTTAGCATCTTTTGTAACTTTTGTTATTTTTTTTGTTTCTTTAGCTTCTTTTGCCATTAAAAAAACCTCCATTTAAAAAAACACTTTCGTGTTCATTAATAATATAGCATAGAAATATGAAAAAATCAAGCAATTTTAGGTTAAATTCAACTCAGGAATTAGTTTTTTTCTTATTGTTTGTATTTTTCTATAAATATATGAATAATCTTTTTTTAATAATATTGATATTTTTTTACAATCTAAACCATCTATTAAAAGAGTTATTATATTTATTTCTGCAATAGATAACTTACTTAATATTATTTCATATATATCATGAGATTGTTCTTGTTCACAAACTATTTCTAATGGGTCTTTACTATCTGCTAAAATAAATTCATTATTTCGTTTTTGATTTTCTAAATCACTAAGTAATACTACTGAGTTTTTCTTTTGTTCTCTTATTTCTGTTAATATTACTTTTTTTATTTTTCTTTTAATTAATGTTGATGTAAATGTGTAAAAACTTGCTTTATTATAATTACGATAATTTTCAACTGCTCTTTTGTATGTTTCAAAACATTCATTATATAAATCATCAAAAGAAATGTTTAAAACTCTAATTGCTTCATAGTTATCTTTAATAAATTTTTTTATAACAATATTATATTTTTCATCAAGTAATTTTTGAGCATCTTCATTGTTTTCTCGACATAGCATGATTAGTTCAGAATCACTTATATTAGTCATTATCCCCCATATGATAAATAAGAATGCTGGCAGCTACTGATGCGTTTAGGCTTTCAACATTTTTATTCATTGGAATACTTACTAAAACATCACTTTCTTCTTTAACTAATCTGCTTACGCCAGAACCTTCATTACCAATTACTAAAGCTCTTTTTGTGCTATAATCTATTTTTCTAAAATCTTCACCTTCCATTGAGGCTGCATATATAAAGAAACCATCTTTTTTTAACTTCTTCATAGTTGCTACTAAGTTATTAACCATTATTATTTTTACATAATTTATGGTTCCTACACTAGTTTTTACAACAACATCTGTTACTCCAACACTTCTATCTTTGGGAATTATTATCGATTTTATTCCTACTGCGGCACAAGTTCTTATGATGGCGCCAAAGTTATGTGGGTCTTCAAGATGATCCAATATTAAAACAAAATCTCCATCTATATCATTAATATTATAGTAATCATAATCAAAAGCATCAATTACTACCCCTTGGTGATTATATTCGCACATTTTATTAAGAAAATGATTATCAACAAATTCGTATTTAATTTTGTTTTCACTACAATACTTGCATACTTCTTTTCTTGATGTAAATACTTTTTTAATCTTTTTAGTATCTAATTCTTTTAAAACGTTCATACCATATACACGCATTTTTATTTCCTCCTTTGTGTGATAAATTTATTATAACACATAGTATAATCTTTTGTATATATAAAATTTGTTTTTATTGAAAAATTTTTTAATATTTAAGTTGTTAATAATAGGTAAATAAAAAAAAGATATAATAAAACCCCGATTTTACGGGGATTATTTTTAAATGGTGCTGAAAGTAAGGCTTGAACTTACGACCTATGCGTTACGAGGGCATTGCTCTACCAACTGAGCTATTTCAGCAACTAATATTAGTATACCACAAATATTAAAAATAACAACTTTTATTTTATAATTTTACATGATAAAATATTAGCAGGTGGTATTATGTTTAAAAATACATTAGATAATAAAAGATATTATACACTAAATTACTTTTTTAAAATAAAGTTTGGTCAAAAAGTGTTTAAAGTTCCTTTAGATATTAATAGTACTTGTCCTAATCAAATTAATGGTGGATGTATTTATTGTTCTAATAAATCTAGTGCTACAATAAGTAATAATGCCCTTGATATTTTAGAACAATTTGAAAATGGGAGAAAAATTATGGAGCAAAAATGGCCAGATAGTTTGTATATTCCTTATTTTCAATCTGGCACTAATACTTATAATGATAAAAATTTAGTTAAAAATTATGTTGATAAGTTGTTAATATTACCTAAAGTTGTGGGAATTGATATTGCTACTAGACCAGATTGTTTAACTGATGAATGGTTAGATTATTTAGATAAATTAAATAAAAAGACTTTTTTAATTGTAGAACTTGGTTTACAAAGTAGTAATAATAATACTTTAAATTTTATAAATCGTGGACATAATAGTGAAGTATTTAGGGATGCTGTAAAAAGATTACACGAAAGAAATATATTTGTTGTTGCGCACATTATAAATGGTCTACCATATGAGGCTAAAGAAGATATGTTAAATACAATAAAATTTGTTAATGATTGTGGTATTGATGGGATTAAAATTCATATGCTTTATGTAGCAAAAAATACCCCTTTAGCTAGTATTTTTGAAAAAGATAAATTTCATATTCTAACTAAAGAGGAATATATTGATATTATTTGTGACCAATTAAGGCTTTTAAACAAAGATGTTGTTGTTATGAGAATAACTGGAGACCCAACTATAGATGAATTGATTGCTCCGGATTGGCTTATAAAGAAGTTTGTGGTTTTAAATGATATTGATAAAGAAATGGTTAAAAGAAATATTTATCAAGGAGACTTAGTTTAGTCTTCTGTTTTTATTATTTCATATAATTTATCAACAATTAAATTTATTACTTCTTCTTTATTTTCTTTTCTGGTTTCTTTTGTTACTTTTAATGAACCATTGTAATTTGTGTTATTATCCTTATTATATATGCTAAAGTAAACTCGGTTATCATCACCAGATAAGTTATGAGGATCAACTCTATTTAGTTTACCTGTTATACCTATTCCATAATTAGAATTGGTAAATTCAGATATTTTTTTACTCATTTCTATGGCAGTTTCTATGCTATAAACTGAATATGTATCAATTATTTCTTTTGGTACACCCATTTTCATTTTAAATTCATTTGAGTAAGTTACTGCACTAAATTTTAGAATTTCACTAGCTCCAGGGATATTTGTAATTGCATTAGCAAGAGCTCCGCCGGTACAAGATTCCATCGTGGATACAGTTTTATTTTGTTCTGTTAATATTTTTACTATTTCTTCTAATTTCATAATAACCTCAATCAATACTTACTAGTTCATATAGAGTTGTACCTAAACCTAGTCTTTCTGCTTCTTCCACTATATGAATTGCATTTTTATCAAGCATTCGCATCCTTAAAGAGTTTGCACCTTCTTCAGTTAAATTCATAATAGTATCATAACAACATTTATCTAATGCAACAGGGTCTAGGGATGCAAATATTCCTATATCTGCAATTTCTGGATTTTTTGGATTAATATCGCAATCACAATCTATTGAAATATTATTGGCAACGTTTATATAAACAATATTTTCAGGATTGAAGTAGTCCACGACAGATTTATCTGCTTCAGCCATACTTTCTAGAAAATCATCTTGTTTAGTTTCTAATTTACAGCATTCATCTAGTACAGTTGTCTTTCCTGCAGAATGAATCCACGCTTTACCATTTTTGGAAGCAACTCCGATTGACATATTCTTTAGAGCCCCGCCGAAGCCACCCATTATGTGTCCTTTAAAATGAGATAACATAAGCATAGAATCATAATTTTTAATATGACTACCAACATAGTTTATGCCACCTAAATGTTTTCCACCATTTATAGGAATTTTAATTTCACCATCCTCATCCATAATATCACATGGAGATATATCATAAAAACCATGGTCTTTGATAACTTGCCAGTGGTCACTTGGATGCATTCTTTTTCCAGCATAAGCAGTGCAACATTCCACAATTGTACCATTTAATTTGTTTACTAAACCTTTAATTAAATTGAAATTTAGAAAATTATGTCCACCAGGTTCTCCGGTTGAAATTTTAACTGCAACTTTTCCTTTTAATTCATGGTTTAAACTTTCATAAATTTTAACTAAACTTTCGCTTGTTATTTCTTTTGTAAAATACACTTTACTTTTCATTATATCAATCCTTTCATATTTATGATAATACAAGTTTGAAAATATGTCTAGGTGGCTATGCAATTTAATATTATTTTTATATAATGAACTTATCAGGGGCCTCGATATAGAAGGAGACATTTTGAGAAATTTTTTTAGATTTTTTATTTTATATAATCTGGGAATATTTTTATTATAGAAAACAATAATTATAAAATGACTTCCAAAATAGGAAGTTGTTTTATAATTACTATTTTGGATAATATTCTGACATTCAACCTTATTCGAAATCATTTTTAAATGAACAGCCATTACTTTCCTAATAAAAATAAAACAAGAACTATTATCTAGTTCTTGTCTCCGTAAAGTATTTTCGCTAAATGTTGTAAGGTTTGATGGTCTGTTATTATGTCCTCGTTCTTATTATATAATCCATCATTTCATGTAGCTGTTCTTCCGTTTTTAGCATATTCTTTACTGCTGTTGCTGTTCGTTTCGATAGCCCCAGTTTGTACATTTTCACTATTAGTTTTTCTGAAATTATTAATATTTCCATATTCATCACTGCAATTTGCATTATAAGATATATATGAATTTTTTTCAATGATTTTAAATAAATTATTAGAGTTTTTTACTAGCAAAATGTTAATATCTCTCCTCTTAATGTAGTATAATAATATTTACATATATTATCATTAGATATATCCAATTTGACATTTTCTTAAATTGTGGTATATTATTAATATCAACAGGCGAATTATTATTAACCTGTTCTAAAGCAGATTTTCCTAAATCAACCTCGCCATTAATTGGAAGAGTTGACTGAAAACCTGCTTTTTTATTATATGTAGTTTATAGTGATTTTCTCTTTTAATGCTAGACATAGCATCGGGCTCAAAATTTTTAGTACCTTAAAAATTTCATAAAATTAAAATCAAATATTTTTGTTGTTCATCAGATGTCATTTGTTTCCAAACATTATTCATCTTTTTATACATTCTTATTGCATCATTAACAAACAGATATAATACTGGTCATATACCTACTTTATCCTACCTACAAGATAGCATAATTAAAAATTCTTCATTTTTTTGTGTTATTTTTATTTTTATGATAATCTTCCATTTCTTTATTAAATTGTTTTATTTCTTCTTCTGTAGGAATATAATCTTCTTTTAAAATCCATACTTTATCAATTAATTTTATCAATGGACTATTGGTATCAACTTCCACATTATCACTCCAAAATTGCGTTTCCAAAGAATTACCGTTTTTTAGTTTATTGTCCATATTATTCTACTTCCTCCACCCTAATATATTTTATCATTTTTTCTACTTAAATCAATATATTTGAATTTAGTTTGTCTTCCGAATAATATTTCTCCACCGCCTTCATTATTCAAAGTAGACAAACCCCTTTCATTTTTCGATTTGATAATGAATTGCAACAGCGTATCTTCAGCATATATCTCAATTCTTTCATTGTTATTAATTATACTTAAAATACTATTTAATTGTTCTTGACTTTCTATATTTACACTTCTATTAGCTTCCACTTGAGTTGGACATTATCAAAAATCTTCAGTATCTTAAAACACTGGTAATTTTGAAGAATTGATTTCCTCTGTTGGACATTATCAAAAATCTTCAGTATCTTAAAACTATTATCTGTGGTAAGAAAAAAGATAATCTGTTGGACATTATCAAAAATCTTCAGTATCTTAAAACAACGGTAGGACTGTAAACGTAACAATTGAAGTTGGACATTATCAAAAATCTTCAGTATCTTAAAACGGCATAACATTTACAATAATTTGATTAATAGTTGGACATTATCAAAAATCTTCAGTATCTTAAAACTCAACAGGCAAATAAATATTTTTCATATTAGTTGGACATTATCAAAAATCTTCAGTATCTTAAAACATTTCTATACATCCATTGGCATTAACCATGGTTGGACATTATCAAAAATCTTCAGTATCTTAAAACTCTTGCTATTGCCACTTGTTTTATTGTTGTAGTTGGACATTATCAAAAATCTTCAGTATCTTAAAACGGATATACTTATCATGAGGGTGGGAAACGGGTTGGACATTATCAAAAATCTTCAGTATCTTAAAACTAAATTGCCACCAAACAAAAAAGAAATACAGTTGGACATTATCAAAAATCTTCAGTATCTTAAAACCATATTACAATATTACTTCCTTAAATAATAGTTGGACATTATCAAAAATCTTCAGTATCTTAAAACTTTACGATGTAAGGAGTTGATAAAATGAAAGTTGGACATTATCAAAAATCTTCAGTATCTTAAAACAATTAGTTAGATAATTATTGTCATATACATGTTGGACATTATCAAAAATCTTCAGTATCTTAAAACTAATTTATCAATATATTTTGCCCAATAATCGTTGGACATTATCAAAAATCTTCAGTATCTTAAAACAAGTGATGAATATATTAGAGTTTTAGAAGAGTTGGACATTATCAAAAATCTTCAGTATCTTAAAACTACAATGTTTTAAACAAATTGGTGCCCAAGGTTGGACATTATCAAAAATCTTCAGTATCTTAAAACTATTTTTTCATATTTTAATCACTCTCCTTTAGTTGGACATTATCAAAAATCTTCAGTATCTTAAAACTGATTACCCTGACTTTTTGCAAAGTTAAAAGTTGGACATTATCAAAAATCTTCAGTATCTTAAAACGGGGATATGGTTTTTTTTGCATTATCTAATGTTGGACATTATCAAAAATCTTCAGTATCTTAAAACATAATATGTTTTATTGGTACCTTGCTTACCGTTGGACATTATCAAAAATCTTCAGTATCTTAAAACAAAACAATGTCAAGTAATAGAATTATAAAAGTTGGACATTATCAAAAATCTTCAGTATCTTAAAACTTCTTGTGGTCCTTTTTCGATACATTTAGGGTTGGACATTATCAAAAATCTTCAGTATCTTAAAACACAGCAATTAAACCAAAATCAATAACAGATGTTGGACATTATCAAAAATCTTCAGTATCTTAAAACGTTGATATAAAAAATGAACCAATATCTTTAGTTGGACATTATCAAAAATCTTCAGTATCTTAAAACGAAGTATATATTTTTTTTCTTTTTCCGTTTGTTGGACATTATCAAAAATCTTCAGTATCTTAAAACAATTATCTGAAGATAATACAAAAGCTGAAAGTTGGACATTATCAAAAATCTTCAGTATCTTAAAACTTATTTATTGTTACAGTAGAAATTGCAAGAGTTGGACATTATCAAAAATCTTCAGTATCTTAAAACCAAACACTGTTTCATCTTCTATCAAACCTTGTTGGACATTATCAAAAATCTTCAGTATCTTAAAACATATTATTGATATCATGTTCTTTAAAAGGTGTTGGACATTATCAAAAATCTTCAGTATCTTAAAACACCTTATAAATTAATTATATAATATAATGCGTTGGACATTATCAAAAATCTTCAGTATCTTAAAACGGAGCAGTCTGGAATCTAACAAAAGAGGTTGTTGGACATTATCAAAAATCTTCAGTATCTTAAAACGCATTTATTAAAACATTTTACAATGTTTTAGTTGGACATTATCAAAAATCTTCAGTATCTTAAAACAATTAGCAGTATATGATATAATAAATAATGGTTGGACATTATCAAAAATCTTCAGTATCTTAAAACACTAGCTAACATGTTATTTTTTTCAAATAAGTTGGACATTATCAAAAATCTTCAGTATCTTAAAACCTATAGACATAATATCACATATATTATAGATTGTCTATAAAAGATTTAATAATACTGTCAAATACAACTTTATCACATGTTATTTCTTGGTGAAATTTATATTCTTTATTTATAATACTTGATAACAAATACATTTTTTCTTTTTTGTTTTTAAAAATTTTTTTGTGAATTCCATAACTAAAGTACTCTTCTAACAAATTTTCAATTTCTTGTTCAAAATAATCAACCGGCCATATCTCTTTTAAATATTCAATCAACAGTTCATAATTAATATTTCTAATTTCATCAGAAATCAATATATTATAATCTTTTACATTTAAGTATGAATTAACATCAAATGTATAGCAATTATCTAAATTTCTACTCATTTGAAAAAATGAAGAATTATATATAATGATATAAGTTTTATTAATATTATAGCTAACTACAAAATGTAAAATATTCTCAAAATCCTTTATTAGTCTTGCATAGTTTATTTTTGTGTTTATATTTTGTATTATCACTTTATCTATAATCTCTTCTGGAATTAATTCAAATTCTAAATTCATGTTACTTTTTAAATATTCTATTTGTTTAAGAAAAGCACTGTAAAATTCATCTTTTTTATTAATAGCTATTTCATTATATTTTATTAATATAAAATCATATAATAATGTATTTTTCTTAAATTCAAGTTCCTTAATAATCCCAGCAATAGTTGTAATATCTATAAATACACAATCTTTTTTTAAAATTTCTTTGTTCTCTATAAAAATATTAGACATTTCATAAAAGTATTTGTAGAATTCGATATATTTATCATAGTTGGTTATTAACACTTTATTATTTTTTTCTATTGTTATGTTTTCTTCTACTTTTCCTGCAAGTTTAAGGTTTGTCATATATCACCTCCAAAAACTATAAGTTCCTTTCCGCCTACTATAGCATCAAATTTATTTTGTTCACCTTTTAAATATATCATTTCTTCATATTGTTTTTCCGTTACTTTCAATAGAGCAATATTTCCTTTTTGTGGCAATATTTTATTTATTTTTGATGTTAATTGCCTGTATGCTTGATCATTTTGAATTACTTTGGCATATACGGAATATTGCAACATATAAAATCCAATAGATATTAATTTGTTATGAAACCTTTGATAAGTTCTTTTATCTTCATCTTCAAGCATTGGTAAATCGTATATAAGTAATAATCTCATCTGTTTATAATAGTTTACGTATTCCATAATATTTTAGGAAAATTAATTTTACTTAAATCTCCAGTTTCTAAAAAATTAGTTAAATCTTGTAAGTAAAATGTTATAACATTGTGGATTTTGTAACTATTATTTCTGTATTCTACTCTCTCGTTAACTATGTTTACTAATTTACCTTTTAAAGATGGTGTTAGATATTCTTCTTCAGCTGTACTTAATATTTTGAAGACATAATAATCTATCATTGGCCTAAACACTTCAATAAAATCATCTGCCAAATTGAAAGTATTATATTCATTTTTGTGACATATTCCAAATGATGGTTGATATCCTAAAGCCACAATTTCTTGTGATATTTTGCTTCTTATTATTTGGTATCCATAGTTTAAGCAAAAATTTATAATGTCTTCATTGAATCTTTTAAAGCTAATTCCAAAAAGTTCTTTAAAGTAAGTACGACTAGCTAAACCTTCTCTGTTAGTCGCATCACCGAACTCTATGGTATTAATGTAATCATCAAGTATTTGTAATTTATCTACTTTATCTAAGTGTAATAAAACATCTCTTTGATTTTGAATTTTACTTTTTACAATTTCAGTCCATAAATAACCTTTTACGCTATTTCCCCATAATATTTGTTCTTTATTCTTCTTTGGGGCTCTTACGTTATTGTAAAGTGTTGTTAAAGTCCCAACCGGTCTGTGAGAACTATCTGTTAAAACTACGTTAACTCCTTTTTCACATAATTCACTTAAAAGTTTTAATGAAACAAGACATCTAGCATCATCTAAAATTAATGTGCTTATTTCATCAATGTTTATACGATAATTATCACCAATATATTGTATGACAATATTATTTAAATCTAAATTTATTTTTGTTGCTTCGCTTATTAATATACTGCGAAACGCCATATTCAGTAAATAAAAAGAGACTACCTCAAGTGTAGCCCCGGTTTCCTCATTAAGAGTTATAATAAGAAAACTGAATGATTTTTGGCAATGCCCACCAACTTTGGTCATTGCACTTATAATATACCCTATTTAATCATGAATGTCAATCTTTTTTGACATTTTCCTATTGGGCTATAATCAATTATTGAAAAACCTAGGTCACTTTTTGTAAATGCTTGCTCTGATTTCAATACAATTTTATCTAATGTTTTATGATAGCAGCTAACTTCTCCTTTAATTATCGAACCATCTTTTTTATTTATTTCTATAGTATTACCATTATACAATGTTGTTTTATATTGAACGTTATATGTCCCTATATTTTTTTTGTAATACTTTATATATTCATTATTTTCTTTATTTACTTTACCAGTTTTAAAATTGTAACATGTACATGGAATTGGCACAAAAACAAAGCAATTCTTATCAATGTTGTAATATACTTCTATTCCAGCCTGTGCTAGACTATCATAAGCTAGATAAGTAGTATCTTTTTTGTTAATTGTTTTTTTGTTAACCAAATATGGTTCACTAATTGGTGTATAGTATCTTAGTTTTTTTACAACAGGGCCATTTTCGCTCATTCTAATGCCATGTGTTATATAATCAAACTCATCTTCTTTTGATAGATTATTAATTTCTCTTTGATAAGCTTCAAATGGACTTATGCCACTGTCTTTATATATTTCATATATCTTTTTAAGCTTGTTATAAAATTCTTTGTGTTGAGATTGACATAACAGTGTTTCATTTTTAGAATCATCGAATAATTTTTCTAATAGATTTAAATCTACTTTATAATCATATATATCATTAATTTGTTCAATTTTGTAGTATTTATCTTCTTTTTTTATCACTTTATATAAATTGGCATTAAATAATTTTTTATTGTGGTCTTTATTTACTTCAGGTGAATACATAAATTTTGGATTTGTGTCACTTATTTCTTTTAAGTCTTTGATGTAATCATCATATTCAATCTTATCATCTTTTGTATTATAGTATTTTAATTCTATTCCAATATCTTGCATTATTTTTTTACTGTTTTCTTGAATAAAAAAGTTAGCATCGTTTTGAAATTTCATAATTTTTTTACCAATTGATGTCGTTGGTAACAAAGCCAATATAGAAGCATCTACGGCATGGTGGAATGGCCTTTCGCCTGCATCTCTGTCCTTTTCTAAGTTATATCTTTCTCTGATATCATGCGTTAGTTGCCCTGGCGTAGACATTGTTAATATTTTTTTGCCATTATTCTTAAATTCGAGGTAATTATTAAAAATATTAATTTGTCTAACTAATTCTTTAGTTGCGTAAGCTGTATCACGTAAATTTCTATTAAAGAATCTAGTTTTATATTTACTGAGATCACCATAAAATAGAAAATTTTCTTTTTTTAGTTCACTTATATTCTTATTACTTTTAATTCTATTTATAAAACTCTCTTTATCACTTCCATTAAGATATTGGAGTGGCGTTCTATTTCCCTTTTTACTATTACAGTCTGCACAACTTATTGTTCTATTATCTAAACTATCATTAAATGAATCACTTCTTGGAAGAATGTGCTCTATTTCATCAGAACCATTTATTAAATAGTTGATATTAATGGACTTATTACAATATGGACATAAGCCGTTAAATTCTTCATATAACATTATTTTCGTTATTTTCTTTTTTGTTATTTGATTTATGTCATAACCAAGTGATTTTAAGGTTTTCTCTGCTTTATCATGAAGTTCTTTATTCTTTTTGTTCATAGAAATATACATATTTCTTTTGTCATTTCCACTCAGTTCTTCTTTGGCTGACTCTATGGCAATTGCATAAGGTAAAGATTTCATATCTTTTACTATCTCATTAATTACTTTTTCTGCTTGTCTTAAGGTCTTTTTAACTTGAGGTGATGCTACAATGTCATCTATAAAACTGGAATTTAAAATTAATTTCCCTTTATTTTGTTTTTCATATCTTTCGATGAAAATTTCTCTCGATTTTTTGCCATAGTCTTTTAGTTTGTAAACTTGCATGTAGTTTTTTTGTAAACTTAACATGTCATTACAAGCCATTTTTAAGACTTTTTCACACAAAGCATGATATCTTAATTTTTTCCTCTTTGATTTAAAAGTTTCTTTAAGTGCATCTTTATCATTTTCATATAATGGCATAACCATGCTACTAATCATATTTATAAGTTCCACATTTCCAGGCACTAGCATAAAGTAGTTAATAATTTCATTATATTTATCAATGTTCTCTAATTTAAAAATTTCCATATTTGCATTATTTTTAGCAAATATTTTTTTGATTGATCTATAGGTATTCATAGTTGACATGTCCGGTTTATTGGAATCATGATCTTTTTGACGATATCCAGACATGTTGTTTACAGTAGTGGCAAATAAATCTTTTAACAAGCCTTTAATAGTTACATTTTCTTTATCAAGGCAATATTTAAACACCCTATTTAAGCCACTTTCTTTTAATTTATATGTTTTGTTATTCGTTAAATAAAAATCTTCTTTATTGTTAATTTCATCAATGTTTAGAAATGATACATTTATAAAATCATTTAATAAATTAAACTTTTCAGCATAAAAATTGTCAGTTGAGGCACATTTTTCGTCCGGGTCCACCTCACATCTTCCTATTAAATCCTCAAATATATATTTTTCATATTCTGGATTTATATCTTTTTGTTCTTTATACTTTGTTACATCTTCTTCTGTTTTAAATCTACCAAAGTTAGTTAAAGAATTTAGTCCACCGGGGCCTTCCCAAAATTTACGTTTTCTATTTAATGTTTGTATAATTCTTTCTATAACATCTTCTGTTATTTCTGGATAATATTCTTGTTGTGTTTTTAAAACTTTTCTAATTTCTTTTTCATTATCTTTGCTTGTTACAGTTTCCCTTTGAGCTCGATATTTGTTATTAATACTATTTAAAAACTTATCTCTATAGTATTCACAAGGATATTTTCCTTTTAAATCTACAAAACTTACTTCTTCATCACCATATGGAATATATCCACGATGCACTGCCATATATGTTAAAATATTTGTGATGTCTTGTTTTGAGATTTTTTCATTTAATCCTTTACACCTCGTTTCAATCAATTTTGTGTCAATTGTAAGATTATTCGGAAAGTTTATGCTATTTAATATTTTTAAAATATCTTCTTTTCTTGTGTCCTTTCTTTTTAATCTTCTTCTTGAATTTCTAAAATTACGGCGGTCACTTGCGCCATTACTTATACTGAACTTTTTCACACCATAGGATTTAATTTCGTTTGTTTCTGCATTAACTACAGACCAACCGACATTGTTTATTCCTAAGTCTAGTCCTATAATATACTTCATTTTATTACCTCCACACTCATTGTATCAGATATATATTGATAAGTCTATTATTTTTACAGATTATTATGAATTATTTTTCATTATACTCTTCTAAGTCATCTTTCCAATCTTTAGAAATGAAAGCATCTTCACAAAACATATCTACCGCTTTTTTTATGGAGTTGAATAAGTTGTGATTCCCTTTGTTTCCTTTTTCAAAGTTTGAAATATTTTTTTCATCAATTCCAATATTAGTGCCTTCATTAAAAGAATCTATATCTGCTCCAAGATAAATGAATTCCCAATTACTATGTCTATAAATCATACTTTTTATTTTATCTTTTAAATATCTTATCGAACAATTTTCCAATCCATCCGTTATTATTATAAATATCACTTTTTGTGTTTCCTCTTCATCCATATATTTTATAGTTTTTCCTATAGCATCATATAAAGCAGTGCATCCTCTTGGATAATATATTTCTTTAGTAAGTTTTTTTACCTCATCCACATCTTTTCTTCTAGTAATCATTTCATACTCATCATCAAATAAAACAGTTGTTACTTTAATATTTTCTCCTTCCAGATTTTCAATATAAGAATTATATTCTTTAATTGTTGTTTTTGCTTGTTTTTTCATTGAACCACTACGGTCCAAAATAAAAATTAAATCTGTCATGTTTTTTCCTCCATTTCATGGTATAATGATATCAGAAGTGAAAAGATAATTGGTCGCTTTTAAGGAGACAAATATGAATTTAAAAGATAAATTAAAAATATATATTGAAAACAACTATAAAAAAAATAATTGGATGGAAGAATTATTTTCTTTTAAAAATACATGTGATGACATAGAAGATATTGATACTTATATAAATGATAATAAAGAAGATTACACCTTTAAAGAAATGCTTTTTAAATATATAGATGATAGAAACTTAAAAGATTCAGATGTTTATAATAAAGTACATATTGATAGAAGATTATTCAATAAAATTAAAAATATTAAGAATTATATTCCTAAAAAAAAAAATATTATTTTACTTGGTTTATCCCTTGAGTTATCAATTGAAGAATTATTAAATCTTTTATCTACTTGTTCTTATACTCTTTCTTATAATAACTACCATGACTTAATAATTAGATTTTGTTTTATAAATAAAATTTACAATATTAAAAATGTTAATGAATTACTTGCTATGTATAAATGTAAACAATTCAGTTACTAAAAACAACACTCAAATTTTTTAATAAGTGTTGTTTTTATTTTATAGAATATATTTTTTACAAAAACTATTATACAAAATCATATAAAAATAGGGCTCTATCCGAAGATAGACCCCATACAAAAATGATTTAACATTTTTTCCTTGTATAAGTAATATATCACAAGTAAGTACTTATGTCAAACTATGATTAATTTGTTAAAGTCTTTTTAAAATGATACCAGTAATATATATAGTAATGAGGATTTAAAAAATGCATAATAAATATAAAGTAAAAAATTTATAAAAAGAATAAATGGTACATTTCAAGAAAGATTAGATTAAGAATTAACAATATTACAACAATCGAAGAAGCAAACAAATATTTACTTGAAACTTTTGTTCCTGGGTTTAATAAAGAATTATAAGAATTTTCCTATTCTAAGCTTCTACTTCTGAAGAAAAAATCAATTATACTTTTGCTGTTTCAACTCCTAGAAAAATTGATAATGGTAATTCAAATAAATCCTCATGGAAACTTATAGTTATAAAACAAATGCAAAGAAGTCATTATCATCACAATTATGTTTGATTATTGCTTTTGGTTGATAAACCTTTAAACAAATAATAATGATTACCCTTCAAAAGCGAGCGTAGCGAATTCATTTTACCCTTTATTAATTTCGTTATTATAATAAAATATTAGTTTAATTAAGTTTAAAAAAATTTTAAACTTTACATATTTTATTATTTAGTTATAATTAATGGTGAAAGGAGGAATTATGGCAAAAAGAAAAATATTCTATAAAAATAATTATTATTATTTTAATACTAGTTCATTTTTCGAACTTTTTACAAAACTACGTAAAAAAGATAATAGAAATGTCACACAATTAGAGACTGAATTAGCTGACACTTTACATGTGTCTAAAGAATCTATTCACAGTTGGAGATTTGGTACTTGTGGTCCAGGGTCTTTAGAATTAATTGAAAGTCTTCGTATTTTCTTTAATTTAGATTCTGTTGAACCACTATTATTATCAATAAAAACAAAGGAGGACAAAATGAAATTAACAGATTTACAGTTGCTGTCACTAAAAAGAATATATGATTCTATAATTGATTATTTATATATTTTTAATTATTCTGATGGATTTAATGATTATTGGTATGATTTAGAAGGCAGTTCTGATGTAAGAGAAGACAAATTATATGAAATTGCTACTAAAGAAATAGATAAAGTGATTTTAACTCTAAAAAAGGAATATATTTTTTTGAAAGATTTTACTTTTTATGATGAACTACGTACTTTTATATATAATGATTTGTATGACACATTTGATGGAAAACTATCTTATGCATATAGGTTTGAAGCTATACCAGATAATAATCCCACTACAAGTGACGATTATTTTAAAGCATTAAATAAATTAGATTTAATAATAGAAAAAATAATATAATAAAACTTCCCTACAGATTGGGAAGTTTTATTATTTTTTTTAAATATTCACTTAAATTTTTATCTGTACAATAAACATAACATCCCTTCATGCCTCTAGTCATTAATGTTCTATATGTATTTTTTATAATTGTATCAGCTATTTTATTTGCTTCTTCTCTCCCTTTTTCCTTAACAATTTTACCTATGCCATTTAGGGATTTATCTGTTTTTGCTCTTTTTGTATAATCAGTAACTATGTGTCCATTTTCATATCGTAAGTCATCACCAATAATAACTCCAACATAATCAAATTCTAATCCTTGACATGTATGTATACAGCCAATTTCATTAACTGAGTCTTTGTCAATTGCCCATGTTTCAGAATTATCTAAATTCCAACTCATGCCAAAATTATACTCTGGAATTTCAATATCATGTATGTCAGTCTTGTTTCTTCCGCCTTTAATCCAATTCCAACAGTATCCCGCTACTAATCTAGATTTATTATTCTTTTTATTTTTTTCTATAATCGCATTTCTTAACTCATTTGGATTTTCAAACACTTTAAAATCGTATGTATTGTCTAAATCAAAATTAGCTGTTTCTCGTATTTGTAATATGTTATCTAGCCATGCTATATATCCATCTGAGCCATCACATCTAAATTGACTTTCTAATTGCATTTTATATATGCCTGCATTATAATATTTTGCATATTTTTCTATTTCTTCAACTGAGCCAATATCTTTTAATGTCACTCTTTGATTTTCATCTATAAAAAATATTGAGAACATACTTGCATTAATTATTTCTTTTATTTGATTTTCTCCAAGATTTGAGTAAAATCCAGATTTTTTATTTAATCTATGAGCTTCATCTACTATTAAAACATCATACGAATTTTGTTTACAATCATAAAAATTATCTGAACTTATGAATAAATTATTTAAACTGCTCATTTTATCAATTTTTAATTTAGATTTAAATACGTTTCTAGGAGTGGCATTTTTTGTTACATAGAAACTATTAAGTCCTATACTTAAAAATTCTTTCAATAAATTAATTGCTAATACAGACTTTCCAGTTCCTGGACCTCCTTCCACAATAAGCACACTTTTTTCATTATTTAAGCAAGAGCTAAGAGCACTGATGCCAATTCTTATTGCTTCTTCATAAATTATTTTCTGATCATCTATTAAAACAAATTCCTTATTTCCTTTTAATACAGAAATGAATGTATCTTGCAACATTTTTGAAGGTGTAATTTTGCCATTTTCAATAATATAAATACCTTCTTTGTTATCGCCTTCAATAATGTGTTTTTTTATAAAATTTCTCAATTTCACAAAATCTTTGGCTCCAAACATTGGAGCTGATTCTATATAACTTTTATATTGTTCATTATTAATTGGGTCATCATCCGCTAAATCATAATTATGTAAAAATGCACATGGATATAATCCTACATTTTTATCATATACATCTTGATTAAAACTTTTTATTAAGCTTGCATAACTCCACACCTGATAAGATGGATGGGGAACTTCTCTTGTAGCTTTTCCAGTGAAAGTTGAAACTATTTCATTTTTTCCCTCTACAGCCTCAACATGTTTCCATTGCTTTAATTCTATAATAATAATGGAATTTTTCTTATTTTTATCATAACCGGTTAAAAGAAAATCAATTCTTTTAGAAGTATGAGGAATATTAAATTCTATAGCTACTCCAGCATCGTCTGGTATTTCGCTATCTGCTAACACACCTCTCATTCTCAGTGTGGACTCACTCCAAGAATTAATTTCAGATTCTCCTGTACTTCTATGAAATACTTCTTTAAACCTTTTTAAAATACTATCGGTTATTAAATTTAAATCTACATCATTTATAAATTCTGCTTTTGTTCCTTCATATACTACCATTACTTTACACCTCTTACATCAATTATAGTTTTGTATATTTATCGCTTTTTCCTTTACATTTGTCAACTGGATATTTTTTTCTTGTTATATCTAATTTATCTAAAACTATTTGCTTAGGATCAACTCCTATTTGATGGCATAGTAAAATACAATAATTCATCACATCTGCTATTTCGTATTTTAATTCATCTAAATTATAATTATTATTCCATTGAAAGCACTCCAATAATTCTCCTGATTCTATCGAAATTGATTTTGCAAGATTTTCCGGAGTATGAAATTGTAACCAATCTCTTTCTTTAGCAAATTCTACTATTTTTTTCTCTAATTCTTTCATAAGCACCTCCACAAAAAAAATTAAATTCATTATTATTGTATCACATGTATATTATTTACGAAACTTCATTTCTTCACAAATCTACATTTTGGAAAATTAGAGCATCCCATAAATTCTCCATATTTTCCATTTCTTTTGATAAGTTCTCCTCCACATTTTGGACATTTGTTTTTTAATTCTTCATCTTTATTGCTTTTTATTTCTCTAGCATTTTTAACATGAACTTTTCTTTCGGCTTTATCTATTATATTTAAATTATTTATAATTTCATATAATTCATTTGGATTTCCAATAACTTCTTCCTTATATGAAGTTATTTTATCCAACAAATCATATATTCTAGTTACATTATTTGATTTAACAGATAATGTTGCTCTGCTTGGGATGCATACTAAAGATATAAACTTTTCTTCTGGTAAGTTTAATATTTCTTCTAATGATTTAACATGACCATAATTTTGATGAAGTGGATTATTAACATAGATTTTTTTCTTTCCATTTTTTATCAACCATCTTTTGTCATAATCATTGCCTTTTATATAACCATTATATTGTTTTGTCTCAATAACAAAAATACCATATTTAGAAATAACAACATGATCTATTTGATGAGTGATTCCATCTTTTGTTTTTATCATTATGTCATTAATAACTAAATACTCATCTGATAATTTTTTCAATTCTCTTTTTACCCAAAATTCTCCAGCCATCCCAATAAACTTTTTATGATAAACATCCATTAATATGCAAAGTATTATCATAATTAGGACTTGTGGTCTAAAAATTGTTTTTAATGCTTCCACTAAAATTAACTCCATATACAACCTCGTTTCTAATTGGATTTATTATACAGTAAATATAAGATAAAAGCAATTATTTAGTAGTTTTTATAACAAAAAAGTTCCTGAATTGGAACTCTTTATTTATTTAACATTCACAATTTTCACAGCTGCATTCTTCGCAATCACAGCATTCGCTACATTCACAATCTTCACAACCACATTCACATTCGCAAGATTCATCACAATTGCATTCTTCACATTCACAACCACAATTGCAAGTTTCTATCTTTTCTTTATCTTCCATTATTGCACCTCTTTCCTAGAATTATTATACTACATTTTTATTTCTAAATAAATATTTTTAATTTAATTGGCATCTTTCTAAATTGTTTAAAAACATTCTTTTTACTATATTTTTTACTTTCCTCAACCATTTTAGAGGATGAATCTACTTGAATAAATAAATCTTTCATATCTTTATCTTTATAATAATTAATAGCTTTCATTAAAGGTTCTTCTGGATTATTTAATTTACCATTTAATTTTATTATTCCACAATGACATATTTTTTTAAATGAACAAAAGTCAGCATCAAATGTTATAATTGTATAACCATTTTTTACAGCATATTCAAAGACTTCTTTATCACTTTTTCCCTTGTGTTTGTTACTATTTATTAATTCAATTTTAAAACCTTTATTTTTTAGAAAATTTCCTAACTCTTTAGGAATATTTTCATCAAGTAAAAATTTCATCTATAAGAATGCCCTAATTCCTTTAGTTTTAATAACATATAGAAATGACATTAGAATTTTTTCATCATCTAAAGATGGATAATTTTCTTTTATCATTTTCATTACTTTTTGGGAATCTTCTATTTCTTTAGATTTATTAATGAAGTAATAAAATATGATTTCTGGTTGAATTCTGGTATTTTTGATGACAGTTTGACCATCTAATACTTCTTTATTTGTTTCTAAATACTTGTCTAAGTCAGCTTTTTTTGCTAACTTTCTTAAGTTTCTATAACACGAAATACATTTTATTAAAGTCATTTTTTCTTTTTTAACTGCACCTTTTTCTACCACTTGATTATATAAACTTGGCATAGTTCCAATCATATTTTTCACCTCCAAATCATTGCTATCCTTAATTAAATAATAACACAAGTTAATATAATATTCTACACTTTTTATAAAGTTTGTCAATATTTTATCAACTCCTTTATTATAAGTTTAGCTTTTTATTAAAATATTATTATTATATTTTTACCATTTTACAAATTTCAATACTTTTTCTTTATGGGGCATATTACTTGATACGATATTTGCTAGTAAAACATTTCTATTAAACTCAACTAATCTTTTTTCAATTTCAAATGTCCCATCACATTTTTCTTTTAAAACATAATAACAAGCATTTCCTAAATCATCTTTGCCATATCCCATGCCAATTGCTCTAAGTGTTTCAATTTTAGTATTAAATAGTCTATCACTTATATGAAAGTGAACATGTCCTTGAATAATGGCATCATAATCAGTTGCTTTTTTGCCTTCGAATAAAGGATTTTCTAAAGCATCAAGGAAACCTTTAATTCTTAAATCATTTTTATCTTTTCCTGCAATTGATCTTTCTATCTTTAATTTTGCATCATCACTATTAGTATATAAGAATTGTTGTGATGTTTTCCCTCTTTTGAAGTTTCTTTGATATGCCCAGGTAGAGTTTTCCCCCATATAATCCCAACGAATATCATTAGCAAAGTGGCATAATGCAACTTTTTGGGTACCAACTTCTAAGTCAATTGATGGTTTATACATTTTTAAATTTTCAAGGTCACTAGCACTTAACTTATTATAAGTCCATTCTTGGTTTTCACTTTTTTCTTTATCAAAATAGATAAATGGCATTATTCCTAACGTATTATAATACTCACTATTACCAGCAATAGATGTTACATTATAATCTTCAAATAACCCTAATACTTCATGAGGATTTGGCCCTACTCCAACATTATCCCCAAGTGAATATATCTCTTTGATACCATTTTTTCTAATGTCTTCTAATACTGCTAAAGTTGGTTCATATAATGAATGAGCATCAGTAATTAAAGCGATTTCTCTTCCCGTATAAATACTTGAAGTTTTATTAATATTAACCATTGTTAAGGATGTTAATATTTCTTCTAATTCTTTTGGTATTTTTGTAAACTCAAAGTCAATATCATTTAGACTAAATACCTTTTTAACATTAGGTATTGAAGTCATTACTTCTTGAGTTATAATAAATGGTAAGTTATATTCTTTAGCTAATGTTATTTCTTCAAGGGTTGGAATTCTTCCTCCAGGTAAAATAATTCCATTCATTTTTATGCCATCACGATATAATAACACTTCAGAATTTGCTGCAGTTACTGCACTTGTTTCTAATATTCCTCTTTCAGTTCGATGTAATTCTTTTACTTCTCCAGAGTTATTAGTTATCCTAAAATTTGTACTCATATTTACTAGAGAACTATGAATAAAACTACCAGTTGGAATTTTATCAATAGCAAATGTTGTTGATGTTCTATCAAAATAGAACTTTTCTCCAAGAAAACTTATCGGACTTACTGATAAGAAGTTTGCTTTACTATGAGAATTACCATTTATTAAATCTTCAACTTTTTCACTTCTACTTAAAATGTGTGCATATAAACAGTAATTAACCTTAGAAAAATCATATACTATTGTACCATATTTAGAAGATAATTCTTCATTAACTAAACTTTTGGTAACATCACTATCTAATGAAGTTAAATTAATTTTAGCATCTATTTCAAATAATTTTTGTAAATCTTTCTTAAAATTAATAAATGATGCTTCAAGTATAAGTAAGTTATCTGGTTTATCAATAATAAAATATTTTAAAATATTTCGCAAGCCTTCAATATTATTGGTATTTTCTATTGCTTCAATTACTTTAGAAAACTTTAACAATTCATCAATAAATAAACAAATCTTCTCATTTTCTTTATCTATCTCTTTTAAAGTAATTAATGTTTTTGAACCACCGATATATTCTAATGATTTACTAGCATTTCCACAAATTACTTCCATAAATATATTTTTTAATTCTTTAATAGAACTTGAATTTAATATTACATCTTTATATTGTTCTAGTATTTTAAATCTTATGGATTTGATATCATCTAAAACTCTTACTTCATTTTTCTTACTATAACTTGATGCAAATAATCTTTTTAAGTTATCACAATCATCTTTAGTTAGTAAGACATTATTATTTACTAAATTCATTATTAAATAATAACAATCTTTAAATGCATCTATTATTGATAGATAATTTATAATACTATAAACTATATTTTCTTTATTTTGGTCTTCATGATATAATTCACTCATTAAATATTTAACTGCGGAATAAAAGTCTTCTTCTTTGTTAAATTCAATTATCTCAAGTACTTTATTAAACCAGCTTTTATAGTTTTCACTGCCACAACCATATTGAATAAAAGCATCAAAAGGAATACCTGATTTATTTATAAAACTTTTTATTTTATTATAATTTTTAATTACTAAATCAATGTCATTATATTTAATTAATTCTACACAATTATCTAAATCATCTTCATTTATATTCATACTTTTTAAGATTAATTTCTTTATTTCACGATGTGTTTCTAAAGATTTTAAGTATGTATATAATTCTTCTTGGCTAGTATTGTTTATCTTAGATAAAATTAAATCTTTATTTTGTGTCACTGCTAGTTCTTTAGAATATGGTGTTTTAAAATAATCTAGAGTTGTTAGTTCTAACATAGTTAATTTATTTAAATAAGTTTTAATTCTGTCTTTTAAGGTTTCAAAAACTAAAATAGTTAATTCTTCATTACTTTTTTCAAGTAATAATTCTACATCATAATTACCATTTTTTATAATAAATGATTTATATAAATCACAATAGTTACCATATAAAATTTCTGATATTATAATTGATGATGGTTTCTTATTTAAATCAAGTTTTAATTCTTCATCCTTTAATTCAATTATTAGTTTTTGAACTTTTAAAGGAATGTTTTTGGAATTTCTTAAATAACAGATTTTTAAACTACTTAAACTTCTAGATTTAATAGCGGATTTTAAATCTTTTTCTTTCTTATCCATAATAAATTTTTTTATTTCATAAGGAATTGAATCGTTATATATCCATGATAAAACATTTATATCACTGGTTAATGATAAAACTAATTTAGTTTTTAATGGGAAATTTTTAATAATTATGGTTGAAATTTTTGCATCTTTAATTTTAATTAATGTTTTTTTAAAATCTTCAAAAGACATTTTTTGAATAACAGAAAGTAACATGTCTGTTTTTTTTCTTATTAACATGTCATAAACTACTTTGGGATAGTTTTCACTGGTTGTTATTAAATCAATTAACTCTTTTTCATTAATATTTTTAAGTTTTAATTCTAACTCATTACTTTTTAATTCAATTATTTTATTTTTTACTTCTTCAGTTGATGGGCTTTTTAATATTTCTAGAATATTAAATTCACTTACAAATCTTTTAATGATGTCTTCTTTTTGTTCTAAACTTAGTTTTTCACTATATAAAACATAAGCAATATTATCTATGTTAGTAAATTTAGTTTCTAGACAAAACTTGATTAAATCTTCATTACTAGATGTGGATAGAAATTCTGCTAGTAAAGATTTATCAACACCATAATAAATTATTAATTGTTTTAATTTTTTATCTTTTTTTGGGTTTTCTAAGACACTTAAAATATCATTATATAAATCTATTATAATGTGTCTTTTTAAAATATGAGGATAATGAGCTTTATAAAGGTCACTTTCTTTAAAATTAGTATATTTTTTAAACACATTTTCAAAGTTTTTCAAACAAACAAAATCTGTAGATTTACTATCTATTACTTGAGATATTACTTTTTTAGCACTTTTAGGTACTTGGGTACTAAAAAGAAGGTTTACTAAAACATCTTCACTGGTATTTTGTAAATTTTTTCTTAATAATTTATCATATTTTTTAATTATTTCTTCTTTTTCTTTATAACTTATTTTAGAGCTATTTAAAAGAGAAAGTAAATTTTTACTAGTCACAACCATTTTTATCCCCCTTAGTTAGCTATATTTTATCACAAATTGTAATTTTTGTCAAATTTGTGTAAAGAAAAAGGTATTACTTTTTCTTGCTAGTTCTTTTCTTAGCAACTTCTTTAATACCTTCTTTAATTTCTTTTGCCATTTTTATATTTTTCTTATCTTCATAAGTTGTTTTTCCTGTTATGTCATGGTATGCTTCTTTGATGCCTTCACGAACTGCCCATTTGATTAAAAAATAAATAAGTAAACTAATGACAAAAATTAATAACGCTAGTAAAACATAACTAATACTATTACCCATGTTGCCCTCCTTAGTATTAATTATACACTATTTTTGAAAAATTTAAATATTTTTTTGATAATTTAACAAATATTCTACTTCGTATTCATAATTTTCATTGAAAATATCATTTATTGTTTTACTATTTATAGGTATTTTTATATTTAATTTTAATCCTCCATTTCTTTCATTGTTACTATCAATTATAATGTCATTTTTTTTTCCAATAGCAATGGTTGGAATGGAAATTATTAGATTATGGGGCATAATTATTTTCTTTTTAACTGTTGATATGCTGCCATTTGTACTGGTTAATCCTGCCACAAGTATGTTTTCTTCATTTTGTAAGTTATATGCAAGTATTTCTCCAGCACTCTTAGTGTTACCATTAACTAATATAATGGTTGGAATATTTATCTTTTTATAACCGTTTGCATATATTTCATTTATCTTTTTTAATTTATTATCTTTTAAAATACTTTCCTTAATATAAAGGTAATCTTGTGTACTAAAAAAACTTGCAATAACACTTCCTACAATGTCACTGCCTCCTTCATTGTTTCTTAAATCTAATATTAAATTTTTAGCATTATCCTTATTTATATTATCAACAATATTGTTCATTTTGTTTTTAACATATTTTATACTATCTTTTTCATTTGTTATTTTTAGGTAAGATGTAACTCCCAACAGTTTATAAGTAAAATTTTCTTCATCATTACTTTTGGTAAACTTTTTAATATTTTCTTTTATGTATTTATAACCATTACCAATTGATTTTAATTTGATAACTTGTTCTTTTCCTTCATTATTAATAAAAGTTATTTCATTTTCTTCATTACCTCTTCCAGATAAATAAATGGGGATATAATAATTTAAGACATTTTTATTAGATATATTGGGTAGGGAAACACTTAGATACTTTAGATTTTTTATCTCATCAGAAATATTATTACCATTCCATTTAGTTATGATAAATCCATCTCTGATACCAGCTTTATATGCCGTACTTTCCGGGGAAACACTTGTTGCTACATAAGTCATATTATCTAATAAACTTAAACTAAAACCATAATATCTATTATAAAATTTTTCTTTTGCTTCTTCTAGATTAGAATTATTAGTTAAACTTTTTATACCAATGTGAGCATCATAAAATTCATTTAAATAGTTTTCTAATACTTGATAATATTTTATTTCATTATTTATATTTTTAAATTCCTTTTTATATTTTTGATATAAGTTATCATAGTTAATTTCTTTATGTTCATTTAAAACATAGTTTTCTTTTAAAGTTTCATGTAATTTGTTAAAAGCTACAATATAATTTAAGGACGCATAATTATTTATTTTAAGAGTGGTTATTGGATAACTTACTAAAATAATTATAATGATTGTTGATAAAGTCTTTTTTATCAACATTTTATTTGTTAAAGATATAATTATAGATAGAAATGCTGTTAGATAAACTGTTTTAAATAATATGTTTTCATTACTTACTTTTATATGAATAAAACATAGTAAGAATGGAATAAATAATAAATAATTTTTCTTTTTAAATAAATATAAAATAATTGTTAGTAAAATTAAAAATACTATAATTAAATCTTTTAATACCATAATTATCACACTTTTATTTTTAACAAAAAAAGTGGTTTTATCCACTTTATATTAATATTCTTCTTAGAATTTCATCTTTTTTTAAGAATTCTTTAATTGGTTCTTCATTTCTATAAATCATGTTAATAAAATCTGTGATTTGAACTTCACATTTAAATGTTAGAACTCCTTCATAAATGTCTTCAAAAACTATTTTACAAATACGATTATCAACAGTTTCTATTTTATAATTACCATGAGAAATACTATTTCTTATACCATTAATTATTGCTTTATTTTTTAAGTGACTTTCATTAAATTTCTCATAAAGATTTATTTCATTTAACCTTATAAGTAAGGTTTTTAATTCTTCATAAAGTCTATCTCTTTCTTGATATGATTTTTGTAAGTTACTTTCTAATATAGCTTTAGCTTTTAAATTACCACTTTTAGTTACTTGCGCTAAACTTTGTTCATTTTTAGAAATTTTAGCATCAATTTCTGTAATTCTTTTCTTCTTACTTGTAAATTCTATTTGAAGACTATTTTTAAATCCATTATCCTTATTTATATATAGGACATTTATTGGACTTAAATCAAGAGTGCTGTAATCTAAGCCATCACTTGGTAAAAAGGTGTATTCATTACTATTTTCTAAAAATTTATCATTTCCATAAGAAAACATAGCTTCAAAAAGAGCAAAAGTTGTGGTAGCTAATTCTTCTAGACCAATTGTATCATAACTACAATTTTTTTGATATTCTTCAAGAATTTCTCCATAATTAACAGTTTGTTTTTTATAAGCAATCTCTAGTAACATCATATTTTTTTGAAAAGATTTTACTAAATGCTTTTTGGGATTTAATCTACTTTCTAAATCTTTTTTCATAAATCTTATTTGATATTCATAAGGTATATCTTTAGGATAGTTATAATAAACATAATTAGTTATATCTTCAATTAAATCATCTTTTAATGAAGTTTTTTCCCAATCAAAAGAGTATCCTTTTTGAGCAAATTTCTTTTTAGCTTTTACAAGTAAATCTAAAGGAAAATCAGCTTCATAATCACTTATAACCATGTCTACTGTTTTAGCCATTTCATCGTCTAAAAGTCCATCATCATGTTTTTTAAAACTAAAACGCATTCTACTAAATGTTCTTAAAAAACCTTTTATTTCACTTTTGGTTTTTAATGATTTAGTTCTAGTTTTATCATTTTTATTAATTACTACAATATCATTTTTATATTCAGTATTTGATGAATTTAAATGATAAATGTCCATAGACTTAGAAATCATATTTATAACATTAGTCATTCCTAGAGACATCATAGAATTTTCAAGTTTAAATGAAACTTTCTTATTTTCTAAATCTATTATAAATTCTCCATGTGCTAGTTTATTTCTAATTAGTCCCACTATTTCTTCAGGATTTTTAAATGTAAAACCATCTATTTCAAAACCATCTTTTGTTTTTGTGGCAACTTTATCAACACAATTTAAAATACCTTCATCAATTGTTTTACAAATAAAATTGTTTTTTGAGCCTTCAATTAATTCATCTTTTACAACTAACAAACAACATATTGCTAAACTAAATTTAGCCATATAAAAAAAGTTTTCTTGTAAGATAAAATCTGATACTTTTTTTTGACCCATAAAGCAATCTGCTAAAAACATTGCATATGCTTTAATACCTCCGAAAAGTAAGAAAAATGTATTTACATCCATTTTAAAACCCCCGATTAGAGCTATATTTTAACACTAAATGAGGGTATTGTCAAATTAATTTTCGTACATTTTACTTTTACTATCTAGTTGAAGTTCATATCCATATTCAAATATAAATGAAATACTATAAATTATTAAAGCATAAACAATATCTGATAATTCTAGTTCAGCCTTAAAATCTATTTTCATTATAATGCCACACATAAGACCATAAATAAAACTAAATACAACATAAAATATTATAAAATAAGATATTTTTTTAATACAATTTATATTTTCTAAAGTAAATGGTGTATCTCCATTATGAATGTTAAAGAATAATTTATATAAACATTCAAATACTTTGGCAATACAAATTATACTTATTAAAACACCAAGTAAAATAATTTCTACATAAAATATAATTTCTGTAATACTGTGACTATTTAAATACTCATTAGCAAGTTCACCATTTGTTGTAATATCACCCACTCTAATATTTGACATGTAAATGTCAGTATCTTCAATTCTTAAAGATTTAGATACAAATGGTAAAGCAAGAATTATTATGCTTATTAAAACAGATACACCAATAAATATTTTATTAATTATATTTGCTAATACATAAATTATTTTACTTATTAACTTTACTTTTATTTGTTTTTCTTTTTTAAACTTTACGACACTTTCTTTTATTTCACTATCTAAAGAGTCTATATCTGTAAAATCTTCATGGACTAAATCATTTATTTTACACTTAAATATATCGCATAAACACATAATGTTGTTCATGCTAGGAAAGTTTTCTCCCGTTTCCCATTTTGATATACTTTGTCTTGATACTCCAAGTTTTTCTGCTAATTCTTCTTGAGAAATATTTTTTTGTTTTCTAATGTTTTTTAAATTTTCTCCAAATTTCATATTTATTTTCCTTTCGTTATTTAATTATATTTTATTTGTTTGTTATTTTCTATCAACTTTTAAGTGCATTTACTTATTTCTTACTTTTATTATATCATCTTTTTTTAAATTTCCACATAAAAGAGATGAATTTACATCATGATTTTTAAAGTTTTCATTAACCATTTTTTCATCATAATTTGCATAGCAATATTTGCAAAAATGTTTACATGAATTGTAACATCCGATATCTACCATTTCTACACATTCACATTTTCTTTCTTTTCTAGCTTTCCATGATTTATAAGTCTTACCAGTAAGTTTATATGCAAGTTCATGTGATAAACATTCTCCTTTTTTAAACCCATATTCTGTTAGGTTTCTATCTTCAAAACAAGTTTGTACTACCATGTTATTAGTCCTTGCTATATTACTAAAATTTTCACCGATTAATTTATATTCATTTTCAGTAAACTGACGATATTTTAAAATATTTTTATTTTTTAAAACATTTTTGTATTCATCAAGAAAAGAAACAATTATAGTATTTACATATCCATTTAATAATGTGCATAACTTGTTAAAAGCTTTAATATGATAATCAATATTGTATTTATCACTTAGAAAAATGGGGTCATATCTTATGTAAATATTATCTTTTCCTATAATTGTAGATATTTTTTTAACAGCATTTATTATTTCTGTTTTTGATATAACATTTGGTTCAATGTCATTTTTATAAGGTGTTATGGTAACATGAAATATAAAAGGAATTTTTATTTTGTCTAAATCATTTAATATTGGAATTGGGTTTTTAGTACAAAATAAAATTAAATCAACATCACTAAAGTTAATTCTACTTACAAGTTTAGGATTAAAGGGATTTCTTACATCAACGAAACCAGCATTTAATCTATTCATAAACCACTTTTCATAAAATGCAATTATATCTGTTCTTCCACTTACATTTAATATCATAATTTCTTCCTTTATTTTTGATTTTACCCCGCATTTATATAATAACATATGTTTGCTATATGATGCAAGATAAAAAAGTTATTTTGTAAAATTTTAAAATTATTATAAAAAGTTATTGACAAACTTCAAAAAAAATATTAAGATTATACTAGCATGATACAAGTCATGCTAATAACCTGATCTCTCTTACGAATCTCAATGTGAAGAGATCAACCAAAACCCCCTGAAGGACCTCTTAGAGAGGTCCGCTTTTTAATTTTAAAAAAATCGTTAACATTTTAACGACTTTTTACTTTTCCACATAATTCTGATAAAGATATTTTAAATTCTTTTGATAATTTATATAGATTAGAAGTTGAAATACATATTAAACCTTTAAATTTGGATTTTTTCTTATATTTGTTAATTCTAAAACGTAATCAATAGAATAATTAAAATAATCTGCAAAATTACATAAACTTTTTAAAGGTATAACTTATGTCTTTTAATTTTGTGATGCTTATCATTACTATCCTCTTTAATCTAAAAAGTCTATTTCTTTTATAATATTATTGTAATATTCATATTCTTGATATTTTTTACTTACTAGGAAATTTTCTGCATCAATATTGGCTTGAGATAATATGCTAAAGTCTCTTTTTAAATCAGCAATTTTAAATGACATATCTCCACTTTGTTTTACACCGAAAAGGTCTCCTTGACCACGTTGCTTAAAGTCTTGTTCTGCAATATAAAAGCCATCTGATGATTTTTCCATTACTTTTAATCTTTCATTATTACTATTATTTGTTACTAAATAACAATAACTTTGAATATTGCTTCTACCTACACGACCTCGAAGTTGGTGAAGTGTTGCAAGACCAAATCTTTCAGCATTATAAATTACCATCATTGAAGCATTAGGAATATCTATTCCTACTTCAATAACTGTTGTTGATATTAATATGTTTATCTTATTTTCTTGAAACTCTTTCATAAGTTCATCTTTTTCTTTTTGTTTTAATTTACCATGAAGAATTTCAATTCTAACTTTGTTACTAAATGCTTTGTTTAGTTTTTCTTTTAGTTCAATAACACTATTTATGTTTAGTTCATCATTTTGTTCAATTAAAGGAGATACAACAAATATTTGATGCTTTAACTTCAATTCTTCATACATTTTAAATAAAACTTCTTTAATGTTTTGTTCACTGGCTATTTTAGTAATTATCTCTTTTCTGATATTTGGTTTTGTCTTTATTTGAGATAAATCTAAGTCACCGTAGATAGTTAAAGCATATGTTCTAGGAATTGGAGTTGCTGATAAATAAAGGACATCAGCCCCACCATTTAGACCTTTGTTTTGAAGTAAATTTCTTTGATTAACTCCGAAACGATGTTGTTCATCAGTGATAACTAAACCTAAATTTTGAAAAGTTAAATTATCATTTAATAATGCATGGGTACCAATTACAATATCGATTTTTCCATTACTAATTTGGTTATATATATTTTCTTTTTGTTTTTTGGTTAAATTTCCTGTTAATAAAGCTATATTGATATCATATTCTTTAAAATATTCTTTGATAGATGTGAAATGCTGTTTAGCAAGAATTTCTGTTGGAGCCATAAATGTTGATTGATAACCAGAAAAGTAATTTGCTAAAATAGCAACAAATGCTACAATTGTTTTTCCTGAACCTACATCCCCAAGAACTAATCTATTCATTCTTTTATTTTCTTTCATATCTTTTAGAATATCTTCAATAGTTGTTAATTGGTCTTTTGTTAATTCAAAATTTAAGCTTGATAAAAAATCTTGTATTTGGGTTTCATCAAATTTCTTTGGTAAACCATTAGTTACTTTATTAATACTTTTTAAATAGTTTATTTTAAACGTATAAATAAATAATTCTTCATATATGAGTTTTAACATACTATTTTTTATATCACTAGGACTCTCTGGTTGATGAATTTTTCTAATCGCTTCATCTTTATTTAAGAAATGATATTTTTCTGATAAATAAGATGGTATATAATCATTTAAAGATATATTTTCTTTTAAAGCATTAGATATCATTGTTTCTAAACTAGAGTTTTTTAAACCTTCTGTTAAATGATATATTGGTTCAATACGTTCTTCATTCATATTATATTTAATATCATTAGCAACAAAACTGTTTTTTAGTTTGGAAAATTTACCAATTAAAACTATTTCTTTATCTAAAGTTAGACTTTGTTTTAAATAAGCACGATTAAAAATAGTGACTTTGAAATCTTGGTTGCTGTTTGATGCAATAAAATCTAGGCGATTAAAATTCTTCTTTATATATGCAACTTTAGGAACACTTAAAACTTTGGCTTTGATATAACAAATCATATTTTCATTTGCTTCATCTATGTTTATAAATTTAATAACATTGTAACGATAAGGATAATATGTTAGTAAATCTTCAACTGTATTTATGTTAATTTTATTTAAAATATTTATGGTTTTGGGACCAATTTTAGGTAGTTGTTCTAACTTCATGAGTACCTCCTTAATAATTATATCAAAAATTTGCAAAAATAGCTTGACAAATTACACTTTTTCGATTAAGATAATAATCACCAATTCACTTAAAGAAGGCGAATTGGTGCTAGTATCACACTAGTCAACCCCTTTTTATTCTTTTAGGAGATTTCTTCGGAAATCTCCACTTTTTTTGCATTTAAAAATAAGTGATTTTATTCACTTATTTTCTTGTAATATTCATACCTGTTTTTAGCATTTTCTTTTTGACTTTCAAGTAATTTAGATGCTAACTCTTTATCTTTTATTTTTAAGGCATTAAATCTTACTTCATTATCTAAGAATGTTTCATATTTGCTAAAGTCTGGTTCTTTTGAGTCAATATGATATTTTCCATCATATCTCATTAGAATTGTGTATCCACATTCTACTGCTAGTTTTTGTTCTTCACTTGATGTGGTCATACCAGTTTTAATTCCATGTTCAATGCATGGTGAATAAGCAATTATGATTGCTGGTCCTTCATGAGCTTCAGCTTCGTTGAAAGCTTTGATTGCTTGCATCATGTTAGCTCCGAGTGAAATGGATGCTACATAACAATTTGGTATGCACGATGCTATCTTAAATAAATCTTTTTTCACAGTTCTTTTACCAAAGTTAGCAAATTCAGCAACTGCCCCGAGTTTGGTTGATTTACTTGATTGACCTCCAGTATTTGAATAAACTTCTGTATCTAATACTAATATTTTAATATTTTCATTAGAATGAAGTACATGGTCAAGGCCTCCGTATCCAATATCGTATGCCCAACCATCTCCACCGATTGCCCAGATAGTTCTAGCAGGAATATAATCAATTAAATCATTTAATTCTTTTGGTATTAATTTATCTTGTAATTTTTCTTTAACATCTTTAGTTATTTCAAAGTCATTTTCATTTTCTAACCATCTTGTGAATAATTCTTTTATATCTTCATCAACAGAATTTATAGTTTCTTTTATTATATGCTTTATTCTATCTCTTTTTTGTTTATAAGAAATGTGAATACCTAAAGCAAATTCAGCATTATCTTCGAATAGTGAGTTTGCCCAAGGGATGCTATAAGGTGTTGATGGAGTTGAGCCTCCATAAATACTTGAACAACCTGTAGCATTAGCAATTACTAATTTTTCTCCAAGAATTTGTGTTAACATTTTAATATATGGAGTTTCTCCACATCCTGCACAAGCACCAGAATATGCAAATAGTGGACGCTCTAAAGCTACACCTTTAATAGTTGTTTTAGGTAGAGGATTAACACTTTTTATAGCATCAAAGTCAATACCAACTTTTTCAGTTTTTTCCACCATCTCTAAAGCTTTCTTGCCCATTTTTCCAGGACATACACTTGCACACACGCCACAACCTGTACAATCTTTCTCACTTATTTTTATAGAATATTTTAATCCATCTTTTCCTATAAATGGAATTCCATCAGCATCACTTTCATTGGCAATGGCTCTATTTACAGCATGTGGACAAGCTAAGACACACATTCCACATTCGATACAGTTTTCTTTAATCCATCTTGGAACAATGTTTGAAATATTTCGCTTTTCATTGTTAGTTGTTGCCCCAGGAAAACGACCGCAGGCAAAATCCATTAACTTACTAACAGGAATTTCATTACCTCTTCGTTCATTAATCATATTTATTATGCTATCATCCACAATACTTATTGTTTCATCATATTCATGTGTAACTTTAAGTTCTTTTAAATTTGATATAGCTTCATGTATTGCTAAAATATTGTTATTAACTATATCTTTTCCTTTTGTAGCAAATGATTTTTTTATTGTTTCTTCAAGCATTGAAGTGGCATCTTCAACATTTAGTAAGTTTAAAATTAATACTTCCATTATTTTACTAATCTTACCTTTTAGATTATTTTTACTAGCTATATTTTCAGCATCAATATAATATACTTTAATATTTTTCTTAAAAATTGTGTTTTTAACTTTTGTTGGTAACAATTTTAATAATTCTTCTTCATTTTTGATAGTGTTGATAAGTAATGTGCCATTTTCTTTTAAATTACTTATAATATCAAACATTCTAAAGTAAATATCTTTGGTAACTACAGTTATCTCTGGATGTGTTACATAGTATGGTTCATTTATTTTATCACTTCCATATCTTAAATGAGATATTGTTACTCCCCCGCTTTTTTTTGAGTCATATTCAAAGTATCCTTGAACATATAAATCTTTTTTAGCATGTAGAATTTTTAGTAAATCCTTACTAGCACTGACCATGCCATCACTACCAAAACCAACTACTTTTATTTCTTTGTTGTTATTTTCTATTTCTATATGTTCTTCTTTTAAACTTAAATTAGTTACATCATCATTTATACCTATTGTAAAGTTATCTTTAGGATTTTCTTCTAGCATTTTGTAAACACTATATATTTCATTCGGAGTGGTATTTTTACTAGATAAACCATATCTTCCTCCATATATGTTGACATCTTTGTCTTTTAAAATACTACATACATCTAAATATAATGGTTCACCACTGGAACCAGCTTCTTTTGTTCTGTCTAAAACTGCAATATTCTTAACAGATTTAGGTAAAACATTCAAGAAATATTCTTTACTAAATGGACGATATAAATGAACTTCAATTAAACCAACATTACCTAACTTTCTTACAACTTCTTTAATAGTATCTGTTACGCTTCCCATTGCAACAATTATGTTTTTAGCATCTTTAGCTCCATAATAATTAAATGGTTTATAATCAGTTTTCATTATCTCATTAATCTTTTCCATGTAATCATTTACAATATCGGGCATGGCATCATAGTATTTATTTCTAGCTTCCATACATTGAAAATAAATATCTTCATTTTGAGCCATTCCATATTGATATTTTTTACCAACATTTAAACATCTGTCTTTATATTTATTAATTGCATCATGGTCAACTAATGTTAAAAGTTTATCTTCAGGTAACTCTTCAATTGTATTTAGTTCGTGGCTAGTTCTAAAACCATCAAAAAAATGCACAAATGGAAGACTTCCCTTTATGGCTGATAGATGCGCCACTGCTGCTAGATTTTGAGCATCAAAAACATTAGATGATGCAAGCATACAAACCCCTGTAGCACGGGTTGCATAAATATCTTGATGGTCTCCAAATATTGATAAAGCATGAGTTGCTAGACTTCGTGCTGCAACGTGGATTACTGCTGGTAACATTTCTCCCGCTATTTTATACATGTTAGGTATCATTAATAAAAGCCCTTGACTAGCTGTAAATGTTGATGCTAAAGCCCCTGATAAAAGAGCACCATGTAAAGCTCCAGCTGCTCCAGCTTCTGACTCCATTTCTAATACTCTTGGTTTATCATTAAATATATTAAGCAAGTTACTGCTTGTTAATAAATCAATATTTGATGCCATCGGACTTGATGGTGTTATTGGATATATACTGCATACTTCACTAAAGTAATATGCAACTTTACTACAAGCATTATTGCCATCTACAATTTTTTTCATATTATCACCAATTATATTATAAAATAAAAAAGACTAAATAACTAGTCTCTTTTTAATTTTTCTTCAATTCTCATTAAACGATTGTATTTAGCAATACGTTCTCCACGACACATTGAACCAGTTTTGATAAATGGAATTGCAAGTCCTACCGCTAAATCAGCTATAAATGTATCTTCTGTTTCACCGCTTCTGTGAGATATAATTGTTTTATAATTATTCTTCTTAGCAAGCATTATTGTTTTAATCATTTCACTAACTGTGCCAATTTGATTTGCTTTAAGTAAAATGGCATTTCCAGCATGCAAATCTATTCCTTTTTCTAAATATTTTTCATTTGTTACAAAATAGTCATCCCCGACAATCATAATACGATTTCCTACTAAAGATGTTAATTTTGCAAGGGTTTCAAAATCATCTTCAAAAAATGGGTCTTCAATACTTAATATTGGATATGTATTTATTAATTTTACATAATAATTCATAAGTTCTTCACTAGTAAAATTTTTTCCATCTAACTTATAAGTATTTGTTTCTCTATTATAAAGTTCACTAGCTGCCACATCTAAAGCAATAAAAATGTCTTCTCCAGGAGTATATCCAGCTTTCTTTATTGCTTCAACTATGAAATCTAAAGCCATAGAATTACTGTTTAAATTAGGCGCAAATCCACCTTCATCCCCAACACCAACTGCAAAATTATTAACACTTAACAACTTTTTCAAAGCGTGGAACACTTCAGATGCTGCTCTAACTCTTTCTTTAATGCTTTTCATTACTGGCATTATCATAAATTCTTGAATATCTATATTATTTACAGCATGTGCTCCACCATTTATGATATTAATCATTGGAATGGGCATTGTAACACTTCTATTTGAAACATATTCATATAATTCTTTATTATTTGATTTTGCTAAACATTTTAAACAAGCAAGTGAAACTCCAAGGATGGCATTTGCTCCAAGTTTACTTTTATTTTCGGTTCCATCTAAGGAAATAAGTAAATTATCAATACTTAATTGGTCTGCTTTTTTACCTATTAATGCAGGTCTTATTATATTATTAACATTATCAACAGCTTTTAAAACACCTTTTCCTTCATATCTTTTTGGGTCTTTATCTCGAAGTTCTAAAGCTTCTCTAGAACCAGTTGATGCTCCACTTGGAACTGATGCGGTTGCAGTTATTCCATTATCTAATGTCATGTCAACTTCAATAGTTGGATTTCCTCTGCTATCTAGTATTTCTCTAGCATGAATGTCTTTTATTAACATTTTATCCCCTTCTTCCATAATATTAGTATACCAAAATTTTACCAAATTAAAAAGTAAAACATATTAGTTTTACTTTAAAGTTTACTTTTCTTTACCAAAATATTTCCATTATTTCTTTACTTCTATTTTTGAATAAAATAGTATCCATAAAATCAAGAATTCCTGTAATAATTAGGAATGCCCCAGCTAGTTTAGTTAATGTAAGACTTGCAAATGGATTAAATATTACAAGAATACCTACGATAGCTACTAAAATACCAGTTGCTAAAGTTATTAACCAAGAATCTTCATTTCCTCTTTTTAACCATAATGCATAATTTACTTTACTTGCACCATTAATTATCATATAAAGTCCAAGACATACTGTTACAAATTCTACTACTGTAAATGGATAAATAATAATTACTACCCCTAGTACAGCATATAGAACACCGAACACTAAGCTTAAATTATAAAGTTTTGCTCCTTCACGATGAAAATATTTGTAAATTGAATTAATTCCTTCAAGTAAGAAAATAATTCCTGCGATTATTCCTACCACTTTGTTAGTAAGTTCTGGTACTAATAAAAGTACAACACCAGCTACTACTGTAAGAATTGATGTTAGAATAGAATATGTAATCATTCTTTTGTACATATTTTCAATACTATTTTTAAAACTACTTGCCATTTTTTATCACCTAAGAATATTATACACAATATTATCATTTAAAGCAACATTTTTATAGATTTTACCAGCATTTTGTGGTATAATGTTGTCTTACTTTATATAAAGGAGGAATTTTTATGTTTATAAGAGAAATGTCACTTGCTGAGTTTAAGGAATTTGCAAATACACATTTTATTGGTAACTTTCATGAGTCAATTAACTATGCTTTAATCAAAGCTGAAGAAGGTTTTGAATATGAATTTATTGCTTATGGAGCTGATGATATTGTTGGAGCTGCCTTAATTCTTTATAAAAAAATAGGTAGCGTTTATTTTGGATATTCTCCACGTGGTTTTTTAATTGATTATTCTAATGACTATTTATTAGAAGATTTTACTAATAAAATAAAAGAATATTACAAAAATAGAAACTTTGCTTTTATAAAAATTAATCCTGAAATAGCTATTGCTAAGTTAAATAAAGATACTATGAATTTTGAATATAATGAAAATTATAAAATTATAGATATGCTTACTAAAAATGGTTATAAAAAGCTAAAAAATAATATGAATTTTGAAGCTTTACTTCCTCGAGTTAATGCTATCATTAAATTAGATGGTTATGATTATAATAATTTATCTAAAAATACTAGAAATAAGGTTAAAAAAGGAATTAGAAAAGGTTTAATATTAGAAAAAGCTAATCCAGATAAGTTAAATATTTTCTATAAATTTATTAAAAATAAAATTAATAGAGATGAGTATTATTATAATGATTTTTATAATGTTTTTAGTAAAACTTTAGATGTTGATTTAATGTTAGTAAAAGTTGATTATAAAGCTTTTTTAATAAATGCTCAGGAAGCTTATAATGAAGAACTTAGAAGAAATGCTTCTTTTAATAACAAATTAATAACAAATAATAATGCTAATGCTATTAATGCTAAAATGAATTCTGATAAGGCATTACTATCTTATAAAAATGATATCGCTGAAGCTTCTAAAAACTTAAATACAGGGTTGGAAACTTATGTTGCTGGGGCTTTAGTTATTAAACACCAAAATAGAGTTATAATTCAAATAAGTGGATTTAATAAAGCAATGTCTAGATTTAGTCCAAATTACTTCTTATATTATGCTTTGATTAAATATTATCAACAAGAATATAAATATTTGGATTTAAATGGAATTACTGCAGATTTATCAAAAGAAAATCATTATTATGGTTTAAATAGATTTAAAATGGGATTTAATCCAGATGTTTATGAATATATTGGAGAATTTGATTTAGTAATTGATGAAAAACAATATGAAAAATTATTAAAAAGTGGACTACTTGCAAAAGAATTTAATAAATAGAAAACATCTTAGTTTATTTTACTAAGATGTTTTTTCTTGTTTGCTATGCAACTTTACATGGCTCATTATAAATTCTAATTAAATATTTATTATTTTCTATAATTTTATCACCAGTTAATGCTAAATCATAAGTCCCCGTTGAATTAAATATGTATTTTTGATTTCCTAATCCTAAGTTATTATTTCCTGTACAAACACTACTAGTACTAATCTCAATGGTGCAATAATTACTTTCAACCCATTCTTTCCAAGTCATATTTTCTACAGCCTTATATTCTATATCATCAATATAAAATGTAATTAATTTAATCATATCAAAATACACATAACACTTATCTGATTTAATACCACTCATAATAACTCTATTGTTTTCACCATCCCAGGACAATTCTCCACCATTTTCACATTTTGATAAAGTAGAATTAAATATATATCCTTCTGTTGGCCATTCACTTGCAGTTGTTTTTTCATATTCTCCACTACCTGATGCTGTTTCTAACATCATTGATAATTCATTTTTATATTCTTTTGCTATATTAATGTCTGTATTTTCAATATTTTTGTTAATAAACATAGAATTATTAACAAAAATAATTAAAAATATTATAATTATTGTTGTAGATATAATTAATAACTTCTTATACATTTTAACCTCCGTGTTATAACCAAATGGTATTATTTTTATAATTATATAACTATTTGGCATTAAAGTCAAGATAACCATTTGGTTATATGTCAAAATAAAAATGGTGATTAAAATGTATATAAATCTTAATAGACTGAGAGATATTAGAAAAGATAGGGATTTATCTCAAAAAGATATTGCAAAATTACTTGGAACATCTCAAGTTCAATATAGTAGATATGAAATGGGAATAAGGTTACTTCCTATTGATAAACTGGTTATGCTTGCAAAATATTATAATGTTTCAACAGACTATTTACTCAGTTTAACAAATGAAAGAAAGCCTTATCCTAAGGCAAAATAAAAATCTTAAGACACGAAGTCCTAAGATTTTTTAATTGTTATATTCTTAAATTATTTTAAAATTTCAGATACAACTCCGGCACCAACAGTTCTTCCACCTTCACGGATAGAGAATTTAGTTCCGTTTTCTAGAGCAACTGGAGCGATAAGTTCAACAGTCATGTCAACATTATCTCCAGGCATTACCATTTCTACTCCTTCAGGTAATTCAATAACACCTGTTACGTCTGTAGTTCTGAAATAGAATTGTGGACGGTAATTTGAGAAGAATGGTGTATGACGTCCTCCTTCTTCTTTAGATAGAACGTATACGCTTGCTTTGAATTTTGTATGAGGTGTAACGCTTCCTGGTTTAGCTAAAACTTGTCCACGTTCAACGCCATCACGAGCAACTCCACGAAGTAAGCATCCAGCATTGTCACCAGCTTGAGCAAAGTCTAGAGATTTTCTAAACATTTCAATACCAGTAACTACTGTTTTAGTTGTAGGTCTTAGACCAACGATTTCAACTTCGTCGTTAAGTTTTAATTGTCCACGTTCAACACGTCCAGTAACAACTGTTCCACGTCCTGAAATTGTGAAAACGTCTTCAATACTCATTAAGAATGGTTTGTCAGTATCACGAACTGGAGCATCGATATAAGAATCAACAGCAGCCATTAAGTCACGGATACTTTGAGCAGCAGCTTCATCACCTTCTAGGGCTTTTAAAGCACTACCACGGATAATAGGACATTCAGAATCATATCCATATTCTCCTAATAATTCTCTGATTTCCATTTCTACTAAATCAAGTAGTTCTGGATCATCAACTTGGTCACATTTATTCATGTAAACCACGATCTTAGGCACACCAACTTGACGAGATAACAAAATGTGTTCTCTAGTTTGTGGCATAGGACCATCTGCAGCAGATACAACCAGGATAGCACCATCCATTTGTGCAGCACCAGTAATCATGTTTTTAACATAGTCAGCATGGCCTGGGCAGTCAACGTGTGCATAGTGACGTTTTTCAGTTTCGTATTCAACATGCGCAGTGTTGATAGTTATACCTCTTTCTCTTTCTTCTGGAGCTTTGTCGATATCAGCATAATCAACAAATTTTCCAAAGTATTTTGTGATCGCAGCAGTTAATGTTGTTTTACCATGGTCAACGTGTCCAATGGTACCAATATTAACGTGTTCTTTTGAACGATCGAATTTTTCTCTTGCCATATAATAATTTCCTCCTTTTCTTATATTACTATTATATTTTATCTAATGCTTGAAAATTTTTCAAGTATTATTCCTTAATTTATGCTGTTTTTCTTAATTATTTCTTCAGCAATGTTCTTTGGAACTTCTTCATAATGGTCTAAAGTCATGGTGAAGTTACCTCTACCTTGAGAATTTGAACGTAAACTTGTTGCATATCCAAACATTTCAGCAAGTGGAACCATAGCATTGATTGATAATGCATTTCCACGTGATTCATTTCCTAATGGTTTACCACGACGAGATGTTAAATCTCCCATTACGTTACCCATATATTCTTCTGGAACAACTACTTCAACTTTCATAATTGGTTCTAGAAGTACAGGTTTACACTTATTCTTAGCTTCTTTTAAAGCCATAGAAGCAGCGATTTTGAATGCCATTTCAGATGAGTCTACATCATGGTATGATCCATCAAATAATGTAGCCTTAACATCAACCATTGGATAACCAGCAATGATACCACCAGCCATAGCTTCTTGTAATCCTTTATCTGTTACAGGTATATATTCACGAGGAACTACACCACCAACGATAGCATCAACGAATTCATATCCTTTTTCAGGATTTGGTTCGAACTTAACCCAAACATGTCCGTATTGTCCACGTCCACCTGATTGTTTAATATATTTACCTTCACATTCAGCAGCTTGAGTAAGTGTTTCACGATAAGCAACTTGTGGCTTACCTTTATTACATTCAACATTAAATTCACGACGCATACGGTCAACGATAATGTCTAAGTGTAATTCACCCATTCCAGATAGAACTGTTTGACCAGTTTCTGTATCTGTTTTAACTCTTAGAGTTGGGTCTTCTTCAACTAGTTTTTGAATAGCAATAGCCATTTTGTCTTGGTCATTTTTACTCTTTGGTTCAATAGCTATATCAATAACTGGAGCTGGGAATTCCATACCCTTCATGATACATGGATTCTTTTCATCACATAATGTATCTGCAGTTGTAGTATTTTTTAAACCAACTGCTGCAGCAATTTCTCCTGCATATACTTCTGTAATTTCTTTTCTTTGGTTTGCATGCATTTGCAAGATACGACCAATTCTTTCTTTTTCTCCTTTAGTAGAGTTTAAAACATATGAACCTGCTTTTAAAACTCCTGAATAAACACGGAAGAATGAAAGTCTACCAACATATGGGTCAGTCATAATCTTAAATGCTAGCGCTGTGAATGGTTCAGAATCACTTGGATGTCTTAATACATCGTTTCCTTTTGCATCAGTACATTCAATTGCTTCAATATCAGTTGGTGCTGGTAGGTAATCTATAACAGCATCAAGTAAAGCACGTGTTCCTTTATCTCCTAGAGCATCAGCACATAATACTGGGAAGAATCCTACAGATAATGTTGCTTTTCTGATAGCTGCTTTTAATTCATCAACAGTTATTTCTCCACCATCTAGGTATTTCATCATTAAATCTTCATCAAAATCAGCTACTGCTTCAATTAATTTAGTTCTATATTCTTCAGTTTTTTCTACCATATCTGCTGGAATTTCCATTTCAGATACTTCTTGTTTTTCAGTTCCATCATATTTGTATGCTTTTTTAGTAACTAAATCGATGTAACCTTCATAAAATTGTTCAGCACCGATTGGTAACATAATAGGAGCAGCGTTAGCACCTAATCTACTTTTAATTGTATCAAGTGAATAGTAGAAATCAGCACCCATCTTTTCCATTTTGTTAGCACAAATCATTCTTGGTACTTTGTATTCATTTGCTTGTCTCCAAACAGTTTCAGTTTGAGGTTCTACACCAGCTTGAGCATCAATTAGAGCTATAGCGCCATCTAGAACTCTTAAACTTCTTTGAACTTCGATAGTAAAGTCTACGTGACCTGGGGTATCGATAATGTTTAATCTATATCCTTTCCAGTGACAAGTAGTAGCGGCAGAAGTAATTGTAATACCTCTTTCCTTTTCTTGTTCCATCCAGTCCATTTGAGATTCACCTTCGTGAGTTTCTCCAATTTTGTGTGTAATACCAGTTAAAAATAAAATTCTTTCTGTTGTAGTTGTTTTACCAGCATCGATGTGAGCCATGATACCGATATTTCTTAATTTGTCAATTGAAACGTCTCTAGCCATAGTGCTTACCATCTATAATGAGCAAATGCTTTATTTGCTTCTGCCATTCTATGAGTGTCTTCACGTTTTTTGCAAGCTCCACCAGTACCGTTTGAGGCATCTATGATTTCGTTTGCAAGATTAATGGCCATTCCCTTTCCATTTCTTAATTTTGCATAATTAACTAACCATCTTAAAGCTAGTGTTTGAGCTCTTTCATCATTTACTTCCATTGGAACTTGATAATTTGAGCCCCCAACTCTACGAGATTTAACTTCTAGAGCTGGTTTGATATTTTCTAATGCCGCATTATAAACTTCTAAAGCTGGTTTTCCAGTTTTTTCAGCAACTATATCAAATGCTTCATATAATATCTTTTGAGCTGTACCTTTTTTACCATCTAACATAATTTGATTTACTAATTTAGTAACTACTTTAGAATTATATATAGGATCTGGTAATACATCTCTTTTAACTGCACGTCTTTTACGCATTTAATTTTCCTCCTATTCTATTATTTTTTGTCTTTTTTAGTACCGTATTTACTACGTCCTTGTTTACGATCTTGAACTCCGTGAGTATCAAGTGTACCTCTTACGATATGATAACGAACACCGATTAAATCCTTAACACGGCCACCTCTTACTAAAACAACACTGTGTTCTTGTAAGTTATGTCCTTCTCCTGGAATATAAGCATCGATTTCTTTACCATTAGAAAGTCTAACACGAGCATATTTTCTTAATGCTGAGTTCGGTTTTTTAGGTGTTCTTGTACCAACTTTAGTACAAACTCCTCTTTTTTGTGGACTCTTTGCATCAGTTTGTTTCTTTTCTAGAGTGTTAAATCCAACATTTAATACTGGACTTTTACTCTTTCTTGTTTTTTTGCTTCGATTTTTCTTTACTAATTGATTGATCGTAGGCATTTATTTTCGCTCCTTTCCATTAACACACATCCTGGTGTATCGAACATTGTTTTAAACTAGGTTCTACCTAAGCAGAACCCGTCTTTTCAAAATGCAAATATACTATAACATTAATATGATATGTTTGTCAAGAAAAAATAATGAATTTTGGGTTAATTTGTTGTGCTTTTTATCACACACCGCTTTTAAACCTATAAAGCTTTTTAACAATTGGATTATAATCTACACCTGACAAGTCCTTTTCTTTTTGGGAGGCAATGTATTTTGTTAGATACATGCACTTTACTAATAAGTTATACTCCGATAAAAGCGTTGGCTTGCTATCTAATACAATTACTTCTTTATAGTATTTAGTTAATTCACTTAATAATAGTTTATCTAAGTCCGTACCTAAATTAAAATATATTGCTATATTATTGTAAGTTTTTGATAATGTACTTCTACCATGACAATATGAATACTTATCATGAATTACAGGAATGCCAATACCAGCTTCAACCATCGTAGATTCTAAATATTTGCTTGCTGATAATGTTTCAAATCCTGTAAAGATTTCAAAAGCATCACAATTTACATCAAAATTGTAATCATATTCTTTCGTACTATCAATTATTCTTTGATAATCATTATCCAAATAATAATTTAATAATATTGCACATGGTATTAATGTTGCTGCTAAAGATATAAAACTTTTTTCTGAATCTTTACAAATATAATTTAAACTAATTATACCGTTTTCATTATTTTCCTTACTAGATAACAAATAATGTCTTAGATTGTTATCGAAAGCTAATTCAACGCCAAAGTTTGCTCCAGAGTAACTACATGCCAAAATATTTTTATAGCCGTTCATAAACTCTTTAAAATATTTTAAATCCCTTGGTTCTACACATTTTGTTATAATCATATTCTTCATAAGTAATATTTTTGATGCAAACGAAGCAACAATACTTGAACCACCTACCCCCGATACTAATGTTGGTCCTTCAATCATACTTAGTAAATAATTTAATTTTTCTAAGTCAGTATCATTTAAACTATCAACAACCCTTTTATTCAATTTTTTAAAATTTTCGTTCATATTCTTTTCCATAAAAAATCCTCCTTAAGTAATTTATATCACTTAAAGAGGAAGTATTTGGTCTACTTAAAAAGTTTCATCTAAAAGTTCCATTTTATTTATTCTTTTAAGTTCAAAATGTCTTAAATCTTGACGAAGTTCGCAAAAGGCTGCACATCCCCATCCAGAATTATATAAAAATAAATCATATGGCCTTATAACTCTATTTAAATTTCCATCGGTAAATGAATAATAATTTATTTTTACTTTTCTTTTTTCTTTTATAGCCTTATTTAATATATTATAATAATTTTTAATATCATCTTTTAATTCAATATTTTCGTTTTGAGATTCAAAATAGATTCCATGAACTTTATCAGCTATTATTTGTAATTTTTCTTTTTCGTCTTCATTTACTTTTAAGTTTTTTAAAAATTCATAATCTTCTTTAGAAAATTTGCGTAAAGGAATTTTAATACTTTGATTTAAAACATAACCTCCATAAGGTCCCATGATGCTATCTATAAATATTCCTGCTTCTTCAAGTTCTTCCTTGTAACTTCTAACCATTCTTTCGGATACTTCAAGTTTTTCTGCTAGTTCCTTTATATTGTATTTTCTACCATTTTCTAAATATTCAAGCATTAATAAACAATTTGATAGTTTTGACATATTTATCCCCCTAAAATTAAGTCACAATAAATTCTGCTTTAAAAATTACTATATAATTTATATATTAAGTAAGCTGCAAAAAGTAAGGCTAGTAAAAGAATTCCACTTAGGATTAACATTTCTACAAGCCCCCAGCCACCATTATTTTTTAGTTTGTTGTTTATATTTTTAAGCATTGTTATCACCTATAAGTGTATTATATTAAAAATACTTAGTAATGTCAATTTATTAATTTGCTATTGATTTTTTATTTTGTATGGTCTATTTTAATTGTACTAGTACATATAGTACAATGGAGGATATAAAATGATAGAACTAAAGAGTTATTTGATAGCTTAAATAATATTGTTTTAGAACTAAAAAATTATGGTTTTACTTATGAAGAAATTATTAAAAAAATAGTCACATAGATTTATGTGGCTAAATTTTTTCTACAATTTATTCTTATAATCTTGTTTTTCATTTAATTATCTGTTATAGTACTTCCTATGGAACATTTTGTGTTCTGGGTGTCTACCTCTTTTCAGGGGCTTTTGGCTTATGGAAGGAGGAATACATATGAAGAAGAGAATTTATGTTATTAAATTTCTTAATCGATTGTGTGTTATTCTATTTTTAATAGCAATAATGCTTTTATTAATAAAATTAGACATCTGCCATTAGGCAAATGTCAGCTAAAAAAATTTAGGTAGACATTCAGATACTGAATGTTCCTTTTTTTATTATATGAAGATTTCTCTTCATGTATTCATTTTATCAAATAATAAAAAAAACTTCAAGTATTTTGGATTAAAAATTAAAAAAGCATCTGCTATTAGGCAAATGTCCGTTAAAAAAATTTAGGTAGATATTCAAGAATATTGAATAATCTTCCATAAACTTATTATGCTAAAAATAAGTATTTATTTCAACAAAAAACCACACGAATGTGGTCTTTTATTTTAGAATTAAACTAATTCTACTTCAGCACCAGCTTCAGTTAATTGAGTTTTAATAGCTTCAGCTTCTTCAGCAGGAATATTTTCTTTAATATTTCCACCGTTGTCAGCTACAGCTTTAGCTTCAACTAATCCTAAACCAGTAATTTCTTTAATGATTTTAATAACTGCAATTTTGTTTCCACCAGCTGATTTTAATACAACTGTTCTAGTTTTTGGTCCTTCATCTACAGCAGCAGCTGGAGCAGCAGCAACAGCAACAGCCATTGGATCAACACCAAATTCTTCCTTCATTGCGTCAACTAATTCTTTAACTTCAAGAATTGTCATTTCTTTTAATGCACTTATAAAATCTTCTTTGTTTAATTTTGCCATATTCTATTCCTTCCCTTCTAATTGTTCGGCATAAAGATTTAATCCTATTGCTAAATCTTTAACATATTGCATCATACCACCAGCAAGCATTGTAAGTAATCCTTCTCTTGATGGAATGGTAGCATATTCTTTTATTACAGCTAAATCTGCAACATTTCCACTGATAACACCTACACGGATATCTAATTTATCATGTTTCTTAGCAAATTCTGATACAATTTTAATTGGTTCAAGTAATTCTTTACCCAATAAAATTGCATTTGGTCCTTCTAAGAATTCATCTAAATTAAGATTTAATTCATCAGCAGCTCTTTTAAGTAGTGTGTTTTTATAAACCTTTACTTCTGAATCAACATTTTTAAGTTCTTTTCTTAATTCAGAAAGTTCTTCAACTGTTAATCCTTGGTATTGGAATATTATTACACTTTCACTTGACTTTAGTTTGTTAACTATTTCGTCAACAACAAGTTTCTTTTGTTCAAGAATTTTTGTGCTTGCCATATTCTCCTCCTTATTATATTAGAAAAGCTTCCCAAGGGAAGCTTAAAATTATCTTGTAGTTTTAAGTATCCCCTCGGTAGGACTTATTTTTTTGCCTACTGTCTTTGGTTCTCGCTTTTTCTAATACGTATTATATTACATTTTTAATTAAATGTCAAAACTATTTTTATCTAACTTGATTCCAGGACCCATAGTTGTTGAAATAGCAATATTTTCAATAAATGTTCCTTTTACTGTTTGTGGTTTAGCTTTAGAAATAGTTGTAACAACATAGCTTAAGTTTTCAGCTAATTTCTTTTCATCAAATGAAACTTTACCAATTACAGTATGGATATTACCAAATTTATCATTCTTGTATGTAACCATACCTTTTTTAAGATCTTCAACAATAGCACCAACTTTAGTTGTTACTGTTCCAGTCTTAGGGTTAGGCATTAAGTTACGTGGTCCAAGAATATTACCAATTTTTCCAACTTCTGGCATCATATCTGGTGTAGCAACTACAACATCAAAGTCAAACCAGTTTTCATTTTTGATTTTATCAAGCATATCTTTTTCCCCAACAAAATCAGCTCCAGCTTTTTTAGCTTCTTCAGCGAATGCTCCTTTAGCTATAACTAAAACTTTTTTAGATTTACCAGTTCCGTTTGGAAGTGATAAAGCTCCTTTTAATTGTTGGTCAGATTTTTTAGGGTCAATGTTTAATTTAATTGCAACATCAACTGTACTATCAAATTTAGTAACACTTGTTTCTTTAACTAATTTGATTGCATCTTCTAAAGCATATGCTTTGTTTTTATCAACGTTTTTAGATGCTTCCACATATTTTTTTCCATATTTTTTCATAGTTTACCTCCTAACTGTGGTTCATTAAGCGGACAATTTTTATTATTTTAATTATTTTTCTTCTGTTTCTTCTTCAGATTTTTCTAAATCATCATGAGTTGGAACTTCAACACTTGCATCAGACATTTCTTTAGCTTCTTCTTCAAGTCTTTCTAGTTCTGCTTCACGTTTAGCTTGTTCTTTTTCTTCTTCTTTTGCTTCAGCTGCTTGTTCTTCAAGTTCAGCATCATTGAAACCTTTAACTGCAATACCCATGTTACGAGCAGTACCAGCAATAATGTTCATAGCTGCATCAACATCATAAGCATTTAAATCTGGCATTTTTTCTTCAGCGATTTCTCTTAGTTCTTTTTCAGTAATAGTAGCTACGATTTCATTAGCTCCTTTTTTACTTCCACTCTTTATTTTAGCAACTTTCTTAAGTAAGAATGCTGCTGGAGCAGTCTTAAGAACAAAATCAAAAGAACGGTCATCATAGATGGAAATTTCACATGGAACTACATCACCCATTTTGTCTCTAGTTGCTTCATTAAACTTAGTACAGAATTCTCCTAAGTTAATTCCAGCAGGCCCTAGAACTGTACCAACTGGTGGTGCAGGTGTAGCTTTTCCAGCTTCGATTTGTAATTTAATTTTCTTTACGACTTCTTTAGCCACGAAAACACCTCCTATAAAAATTTTTTCGCGTAAGTGGTTATAGGGCAAGTCCGCAAGTTATCCCCTCCACTTAACAAATTATATTAAAAATATAAACTTGCAATTACGATAATACCACATTTTGACACATTTTACAAGAAATTTTTGCTACTTTTGTCATTTTTATTGGAAGATTTTTAAAAATATGATAGAATTAAATAAGGATGGGTGATGCATAATGGCAAAATTCTTTAATCAAAAAGTTAAAAAAGGAAGAAGTAAAACTAAATCAAATAATAATAAAGTTCTTCTAATATCTATAATTGCTGTTGTAGCTGTAATTATAATCTGCGTATTAATTAGTGTATTTTTTAGAAATAGTCATGGTGATGCTATTGTAAAAATAAGGGATGTTATAGCCATTGAAGTTAATAATGAAAATGTTGATAAGAATTTATTTTTTGAACAACTAGAAAATGTTAAAGAAAAAGATATTAAAATAACATATAAAAATGTTGATTTTAGTGAAGTTGGTACTTATGATGTAGTTATTAAAATATATGGTAAAAAATATAATTCTAAAATACAAATTGTAGATACTGAAGTTCCTGAACTTGTTATTAAAGATGTTAAAATAAATGTTGGCGAATCTTATAAAGCTAATGATTTTGTAAAATCTTGCCAAGATAATAGTAATAAAGATTGTATTATTGATTTTTATGATTTGAGCCTTGACCAAAATGGCGAAAAAATAGATTATAGAAATTATACTAAAGAAGGTTCTTATGAAATATTAATTGTTGCCAGTGATGCATCTGGTAATAAAACCAGTCCAATGAAAGCTACTTTAACAATTGGTAATGATACAGTAGTAAAGCCTATAACATGTAAGTATGGTAATGCTGAGTATGATACTACAAATATTTTAGCAGTTAATGTTACAAAAGAAGGTTGTGCTTTAGATTTAAATTTATATAATGATGAAAATGTTTTAGCACCAGTTAATGAATTGATTAAATCTGAAAACGAAAAAATAAAAAAAGAACTTAGTAAAATTAATTTAGGTGTTAAAAATATACATGTTAATAGTGAAACTGCTACAGTACTTAATACAACTGGTAAAGGTGTTGTGGGTTATACTTTGAAATTTACTGTTTCAATAGAAAAAAATAATAATGAAGAAGTTATTGAAGAATACTACATTAATATAAATGGTGGTAGAGAATTTATAACTAATAAATATTTATAATAACTTAAAAAGAGATTTGAAAAACAAATCTCTTTATTTTTTTCTTGATAGAACTATTAATCCAGCAAATCCTAAAATTAATACTCCAAATACTATACCAATTACAATACCATCAGTTTTACTTTCTTTACTTCCTTTACATGTAATTCCAGCTACACTACATGCATCTTTAAAAGTTTTTTCTGTTACTGTAAGTTGTTTATCTTCTATTTTTTTAGCAACTATATCTGTATAATTTTCATCTTGATATGCTTTTAAGGCTTCATTAATTATTGTCTCACCTAGTGAATCTTGCCATCCAAGGACATGATAAGTATTACCGATAATAACTAGTGGAATATATCCTGGGTCTTCTTTAACGTCTTCAGCTATGGCATTTGATAATTCTGAATTAGCTTTATCAGTATTTACTTGATATGTTACAATTTCAAAATAATCTTCATATGCATCATATTTATCCCCGAAATAACTAATTAAATTGTGACAGTTTTTACATGTACTACTCCAGAATAGATAAACTTTAACTTTTTCATGGTCTGTTTTTTCTGGAACATTTATTTTGGCACTAACATTTGGTATTAAAACAATACTTAATGCCACTAAAATTGTTAATAAGAACTTCTTCATTTAAACCTACTTTCTTGAAATGAATACAAGACCTGCAAAACCTAGAATTATTACACTAAATACTATAGCTATTACAGCTCCATCTGATATTTTATTGTTTTCTTTAGAATAATTTTCTTCAGTTTTAGCAGTAGTTGATTGATTATCTGGTTTTATCCCTTCAGATGTTGCAGCTTCACTGATTGTTTCAGCTGTTGGTTTTAATTTATTGCTTTTTATTGCTTTTGCAACTATATCTGTATATTTTTTATCTTGGTATGCTTCTAAGGCAGCATTAATAATTTCTTCTCCTGAATCATCTCCGAACCCTAGTAAATGATAATCATCACCAACTACGATAAATGGAACAGCACCGTTTTCTTCTTCGCCAACTATTTTTTTAACAGCAAACATAAGATTTTGATTTGTACTATTATTCCAAGATTCATATGTTACGATTTCAAAATAATCATCATATGTTTCATATTTATCAGCAAAGTATGTTAAAAAATCATAGCAATGTGAACATCCTGCTCCACGGAATAAATATACTTTGACCTTTTCATGGTCTGTTTTTTCTGGTAATTCTATTTTACTTGCTTTAACATTTGTTGCAAATAATAATGTGATTACACCTATAAATAAAACTATAAACTTCTTCATTTTTTCCCTCCGATACTTATTATACTTTGTTTGTTTCATTTTGTATAGTCTTTTTTGAAATATATTTTGTATGAAGTGGTATATTATTCTTACTTATATAAGATATGTAAGCATCCTGAATCTTAGGATTTCTATATGCTTCTTTGATTTTTTCTTCATTATCTTTTTTATATAAACTTTGAATTCGATTTTCACGGACTTCTTTCATATCTTTAATTGCTCCGAGTGGTTGACCCGCTCCGCCGATACATCCTCCTGGACAAACCATTACTTCTACAAAATCATATTTTTTTAATTCATCATATTTAGAACTTACTGTTGATAACTTGTTTATAACTGCAACTTTTAAATAGTATTTTCCAAGGTCTACAGTTGTTGTTTTAAAATCACTTTCATTACGTATTTCATCTAAATGATAAAATTTTACAGGAGCAACTTTTCCATTTATCATATAGTATGCTGTTCTTAAAACTGCTTCGGTTACTCCACCGGAAGCCCCGAATATAAGGCCACTCGTAGATGATGCCCCCATTAAAGAGTCATATTCTTCATCTTTTAAACTATTAAAATCTATATTCGTTTCACGGATTAACATAGCAAGTTCACGGGTTGTAATTACAAAATCAGTTTCAGGATGATACATTTTTTCAGTTTTCTTAGCAACACAAGGAGCTATGGCAACAGTTATTATTTTGTCTTTTGGAATATCATACATATCACTAAAATAAGTTTTTATCATTGTTGATTGCATAGATATTGGGCTTTTGCAAGAACTTAAGTTTTCTAATTGTTCAGGATGGAATTTTTCCATATATAAAACCCAGGATGGACAACAACTGGTAAAAAGAGGTGTCTTTTTATGTTTTAATCTTTCTACAAGTTCATTTGCTTCTTCCATGATTGTTAAATCTGCACCGAATGTTGTATCAAAACAATAATCAAAACCTATTTTCTTTAATGCACTTACCATTTTGCCTTCTAAAAATGTCCCACTTGGAAAACCGAATTCATCACCGATTGCTACTCTTACAGCGGGAGCAGTAAAAGCTACTACACACATATCTGTATCATTAATATAATTAAGAACTTTTTTATATTCAAATTTGGGTATTAAGGCTCCACTTGGACATGTTAAAATACATTGTCCACAATTTATACAGTCATCACCAATGTTATTAATACTTTCACAAGTTTTTTTACACATACCACAATTTAAGCATTTTTCTTCAATTCTATCTATGCTTAAGTTACTTGGTTTTATTTCAATTCTATTCATTATTCACCTTTAACTAGTATTTTATAAAATTTTACTAATTTTACTAGTATTTCTTGTTCTTCAATCTTTATTTCATTTGTGGCAATTAAAGTTGCAAGTCCATTTGCATATAACCACATGTTCATAAATAAATTCTTGGCATCTTCAAAACTATAACCATGCTTATTAACAAGATTTATAATAGTACTTTGGTTCCATTTTTCATCTAAAACATTTTCGATAGATTTCCATTTTAAATTATTACTTAAAAATAAGCTAATAAATAAGTTTTTGTATTCTTGTGCAAATTCAACATAAGCAATACATAATGTTAATAAAGCTTTTTTACTATCTATTCTACTAGTTAAAAATTCATCGTATTGATGAGCAATTTCTTTGTAAATATCTTCTTTGATTTCATCCATGTTGTTATAAATTCGATATAATGGTTTAGTTGATACTCCGAGGCGTGTTGCTAAACTTCTTGCATTAACACTGTCCCAGCCATTTTCATTGACCATTTTTACTGCTACTTTTACAATTCTGTCTTTTGTTAATTCAACCACTGCTGGCATAAATAGTCCACCTCACTTTATTACTCTATGGTAACTTATGTTTCTATTATATCACAACCAAAGTAGCAAAAAAAGTATTTTTGCTAAATTTTGTAAATTTTATTTGTCGCAAAATTCGTATTTGACTGTATTTTATTAGTTCTATTATTTTTCTAACCAATTATTTTTTTCAACTGTTTTGGTTACTAACATAGATGACGCAGTGTCTCCGATGACATTTAATAAAGTTGCTGGGGCATCAATAATTGTTGCTATAATTGTTAAAATAGGAAGGGCAGCAACATTATAGTTTAGCATAGAAAGTATTAACATTTCACTGATTGTTCCACCGCCGATTGGAACTGCTGTTACAAGAAGAGTGGCTAAAAGAGCTATACCTAATACTTTAGTAAAATCCCCAATAGTTAAAAGAGATGTTCCAAATAAATTTACTAAAAACATTATTTTAAATACACTACCCATGCATGAACCATCTTTATGAAAACTTGTACCTAGGGAAACTGTCGTTTCTGCAATATCATTTGGAACACCAATTTTTTTAGTGCAACTTATATTTATAGGAACACTTGCTGCTGATGAACATGTTCCAACTGCTGTTAATGCTACTGGTAAAATATTTTTCCAAAATAATTTAACGCCTTTTTTTCTTCCTGCAATAAAGGCATATAGTGTATAAAATATAAACATAAATAAAATAGATGTAATTGTAAAAACTATAAATGTTTTTAAGAATCCTAGAGCAATTGTACTTCCGATGGAACCAACTAAACTTGCAAAATAACAACCCAGCCCAATCGGAGCATAATACATTATAATTTCAATTAATTTATACATTACCTCACTAAAACTATCAAAGAAATCTGCTACTTTTCTTCCCTTAGTTCCTGCTTTATTAATAGCTAAACCTAATAAAATAGACATAATTATTAAAGCTACTAAATTATCTGTTGATAAAAGGTTAATAAATGAATTAGTTGATAAAACATTAACTGTTCTTTCTAAAATATTTAATTTTGGCGTTACATTTTCATTATTTTTAAATGTTTCTTGGATTAAAACAGTATCTTCTTTATTTACTAAATCTATAAATGAGGTTGTTAACAGTGCAAAAAGACAAGCAATAACTGATGTTATTAAGAATATTATAAAAGTATTAATTATTATTTTACTTAATCTTTTTTTATTACTCATTTTAGATATTGATGATGTAATAGTAAAAAATATTAAAGGTACTATTATTACAAGTAAAAGATTTAAAAATAAATCTCCGAGTGGTTTTACAATACTTGTTTTTTCTTTAAAAATTAATCCACAGATTGTTCCAATTATGACACTTACTAAAAGAATTATGGTACTTTTGTAGTTTTTTATTATTTTTTTCAAATTACTCACCTTACAAAATTATATTTGTAAGAATATTTTTTATAACAAAAAAACGCTTTTAAAGCGTTATTTTAGAGAAGGAAGATTAAAATCATCATCTTCATCATTATCATAATATTTAATAAATGAATTATTTACTTCTGGTTTTATCTTTTCTTTTAGTTCAATTTCTTCTTGTGGTGTATATGGCAACAATTTTCTTTTCTTAAACGATATTAGTGGGCGATTTAAGAATTTACTAAACTTGCCATCGCTTTTGTTGGTTTTTAATTTTATTATTTTAAATATGTCTTTAATTATTACATAAACTGCTGGAACTAAAACACAGATTAACCAACCAGCTTTTGTTGCAAGGAAGAATTGTACTCTTCCAAGTTGAGGAATTCTTAATGCAACTTTACCAACAATATTAGCAAATTCTACATCTACTCCATCATCAACTAGATTATAGTCACCCTTAGTAGTGTAATGATAGTTGCCACTGGCATCCTTATTTATAGCTATAACACGGTGAGTAATTGTTCCTCCGTGAACACCGGGTATACTGGAATTAAATGTAATTACATCATTTATCTTTATATCTTCAGGCTTATCAACTTTTACATCAACAACTACATCATATACATTTATATTTGGGGTCATACTTGGAGTAATTATGGTATATAAAGAGAATTTTGGTTCATGTCCACTACCTTTGGCAGCATAAATTCTTACTGCTACAAAGTAATAAACTAAAGCAACCATGATTAGAATTAACAAAGTAAAAACTGTCCAACTGATAATAGTTGAAATAAATTTTAATGTTTCCCGAAAATTAGACTTCTTTTTTACTTCGGAGTTCATATCACACTTCCCTTATTCTTTTTTATTATAACCAAATATTCGACAAATAGCAATAAACATTGATAAATTTGGCGTAAAAAATAGACAATTATTGGCATTATTTTTGTTTTTTCATTTGAAGTGGTGTTTTGGGTGTTGCAGACCCATGCCTTAATGGTGACTACTTTTGATATTTTATATTATACAACAGCATTAATTATAAAACAGCATTATTTTCTACCAAGTAGTCAAATGTTACTGCAGTATTTAAAAAGTTTTGGGTGAAATATTTGTAATTATAATGACTTTTCGTTATAAATTTGATACAATAAAATGAAAAAATTGGAGAATTATTATGTATGAATATGATTATGTAAAATTTAAATGTAAAAGTACTGGTTGGGGTGGGTTTGCTGGTGTTGTTTATAGTATAGAAAATTATCGAAGTATCATCGATGATAGAGCTAAAGAAGGTTGGGGATTTGCAGGTTTTATCCCATCAAAACAAAGAGCAACTGGACATATTCAAGAGCTTGATTTAGTGTTTGAAAAAAAGATTAAATAAGAGATTATTAACATGGACTTTTTGCATTATGCACTAAAATATTCTTATTAGAAACAAAATATGTATGATTATTTTGAACTTCAAAATTATATACAACATTTGTTTCTTTTTTTTGTTCTATTTTATTTATGTTAATAAGCTCTTTATTATCATTAAATAATTTGTCCGTTAATGTTAAATCTTTTACTTCAAGCCATTCAAATTTATTATTTCTTTTTACATAAAATCTATGATGAGGAGTAACTTTAATAATTTCATCATTTATATATATTTCATAAATTTCTGTATCTTCATGAATAAGCGTTTTTACAACAGTTTTTAATTCTACTTTATTTATTTTTTCATTAAAAGAATAAACTATATCATTTATCTTTATATCTTCAATATTTTTATAGCCGAATTTTGTTAATATTTTTGTTCCAGCAGGAAAACATGTGTAAATATATTGAAAACCAAAGTTATCAGATTTTGTTCCATTAGCATCAACTATATAGACTTGATAGTTTGTGTTATCACATAGGTACCACCCACCAAATATAGCAGACAACTTACCATTATTCGTTGTAAATCTTCCTTGGTCAATCTCTCCATTTTCATATATTACATAAATTTTTTCGACAGTAATTTCACTTTCGTAGGTAACATCAAAAGTAAAGCCTTCTGAATTGCCTTTATCGCCATCTATATTTGAAACTCCTGTTATTTTAGGTATTGGCTTAGTTATATCAAAATAAATATAGCATTTATCTGATGTATTACCCATCATTATAACTGTGTTATTTTCACTATTCCATGATAGTTCACTTCCATTTTCACATTTTGATAATTCTGTATTGAATGTGTAACCATCAGTTGGCCACGCTGTATCTGTTGCTAACTCATATTCACCATTATCATTTTCTTTGTAATATGATAATATTTTTTCTTGTTTTCTAACAATTGGCATTTCTTCTTGAATATTGTTTTCTTTTTTATTTGATATTGTATTTATGGTAATTGTGCATGCTATAAATATTGTTGCAACTATTGTTAATTTTTTCTTCATAAGAACACCTACTTTTCTATCTATAAGTATATAATAACATATTTTTAATTAATTTGCTAGTTTAAAACTAGCAATAATGTTATATTTTTTGTTTTACAATATTTATAGGTGAATTCTTATGGAAAACATTGACGAATTTTATAAGACGATTGGCAAAAATATTAAGAAGGTTAGACTTAATGCCCGTGAGACACAAGAAGAGTTTGCAGAAAAATTAGATATGAGCCGTGGTTTTATTTCTCAACTTGAAAGCCCTAATCTAAATGTTGGTGTTTCTTTAGATACTTTGTTTATAATATGTCAAAAATATAATGTAGATATTAAAACTTTTTTTGATAATAATGAATAAAATACTATAAAATTGTATAAAATTTAGTATAATTTGCATTATTTACTTTACAAAATAGCAAATTTATATTAAAATTATCTTACGTGGAACCGTAGCCAAGTGGCTAAGGCGTGGGTCTGCAACACCCTGATCACCAGTTCGAATCTGGTCGGTTCCTCCAATTAAAAATTAAAGCTCCGGTTTGGAGCTTTTTTGTTATAAAAAATCTTTTATATCAACTTTATCTTCTAGTTGATTATAATATTGATATGTCTTTTCTGGGGATGCTTTTGTTTCACCGATTTGTTTGTTAGCAGCAGGTATTAATAAATGATATAAATCCACAAAAATAATTTCAGCAGTATCAGTTGATTTGTCATATTTATAATAAAGTTGAAATTTAGGTTTTCCTTTTTTAGATAGTCTTTTTAAGTATGGTAACCCAATATTATAATAATATGTTTCATAGAATACATCATTTAATCTGTTTTTTACATTCGGTGTCATACCTACCCATTTTTCTTTATATTCTTTTAAAATATCTATGGTTCCTTGTTTTAATTTATTTATTTCTTTTTGAATGAATTTTATATAATTTGGTTCTTTATTACTTGCAAAATTGATAAAGTTATGTTTAGAAATATCAACAGACCTTAATCCGTTTTTAAAAATCACTTTTGACTTACTTCCAAACATATTTCCCACCACATTAGGAACTGGTGGTGTTTGTTTTGAGAAAGTATTTGTTTTTTTAACACTTAATTGCATATTCATTTATTATATCATCATTGTTTATAACTTTATCATGTTTATTTGTATTCATATCAAAATTATTTATCCAACACATATCTGAATGAGCTAAATTTACAAGTTTAAAATCACTAATTTCGAATAAATCATCTAATAATGAGATTATAGTTTCTTTTAGAAAGTCATTATCTTTAAATAATTCTTCTTCTGTTATAGTTTCTGTTAAAGTTCCCGTTTGTTCCTCATGATAAATTGAAGGTATAACAGGTCCATATACCCAAGCTTTAAAAGTTGCATCAAATAAATATGGATTTTCATTTATTTCTTCTTCTGTTCCACGACTTTTCATAACAAAACCACCCCAATAAGCAAAACAAAAATAAAGGGCTTTTTGAAGCTTTATCGGCGAAATTGCTTTTTCATATTTTTCAAAATATTTACATTTTATGAAACATGCAAAATCTCTAACATTTAATAAACCTTTATTATTTTCTTCCATCTACTCTAACCTCCATGAATATTACAAAACTTTATGTCATGTAAATTGTATTTTACCAGTTTTTTTGTTAAAGTCAATAGATGTAGCTTTTTTTATCGATTTTTTTAACACATTTTTTATTTTAATCTTATAGCATATTCTCTATTTCTAATAGTTATTAATAGATTAATGGCATCAGCATCATTTATTTCTCCATCAGTTTCTAAAATTAGTTTGTTTATAGTTCTTGATGGATTTTTATATTTAACATTAGCTACTTTGGTTTTACCTAGTAAAGTATATTCTATTTTCATAAAATTAGATGCAAAAGCATTTAAATCATTGATGTTTTGATAAGATGATGTTGTATTATCTAAAGTTAAGTCATAATCCATTACTATTAGAGAAACTTTATTTTGGTATGAAGAATCAGCTACTACAAAGTCGGTACATTTATATCTATCTGTTTTATAACCACAATCATATTGATATTCATATCTATTAGTAATTAGTACTGATTTTATGTTTATACTTGAATTTTTTAGTGATGTACCAGATAAAGATACTAAATCATTTATACTAGCATTTCTTATTCTTTCTACTTTATCATATGTAACTGGATTTAACTTAATTGTAGCTGTTTTAGCTAGAAAATCATTACTTTTAGTAGATGTCCCTAGATATAGAACTATTTTAAAATTACTATTTTTGTATTTTTTATCTATTTCATATGCCATGATATATGTTTTATTTTCATTTACTTTTATGTAGTCATTCATGTATGGGTCTCCAAAATCAAGAAAATTATTACCTAAATTTAGAGAGGGATATACATAATTTTTGCCATAATAAAGTTTAAAATTATCATAGTTTATTCTTAAGTCTTTGTTAGTACTATTTTTTACTTCAAATTTTATAACAACATAATAATTGTCATTACTTATTGTATTACCTTTTAAATCAAGATTAGTAATCATGCTATCAGTGATTTTGTAGATAAGAGAATTACTTGTAAATGTTTTATTTTCACTATAAGTATATTTTGTTTTTTCGGTATTTTTATAAATTAAAAATCCTGATATAATTATTAAAATAATACCAATTAGATAAAATATTTTCTTATTTTCTTCATAATAATATTTAAATTCACGGATAAATCTACGAATAGTTCTTTTAGCTTTATAATTGTCAAAATTTAAACTAAGTTCTATTTCTTCACTATCTTTATCTGTTATTTCTAGTTTTTTTAAATCACTTTTAAAATTAAATTGTTTAATATTAAATCCAAGACTTCGAATAAATGTAATAATTGGAAAAATAAAACTTGGATAAAAAATCATATTAGCAAAATCACGATATATTCTTGCACTTGCTGTATCCCACAGGCCTCTCGTTAAAGAAGAAATAAGGATTGATGCAATGATAATAAATGTTAATAAAATCATGTAATAAATTATTGAAAATAAATAAAATTTACGAGGTTTTTTCTTGGTTTTTAAAAGAATATATATAAGTATTAAAGCTATGATTGTTAAAATAATACTTACATATAACCAATTACTAATTGTATCTTTTACTAATGTATCAGTAACTGCAACAGTATAGTTATTAGCTATGTAATCTTTAAAAAATGTTACTATAGTGTTAGTTTTAATTATGATAAACACACTTAAAATAGCTAGAATAAAATGAATTTTTCTAAAATTTTTAATTAAAAATGCATATGGCTTTTTTAAAATCATTTTAACCAACCCTTTTCTAATATAATTTTATCAAAAAAAACAACCTTTTGTAAAGTTGTTTCTATCTTTTTGTTACTAATACTTGGTCTTTTAGTAAATATATTGTTTCATTTTGATTAAGTAAGTCAAGTTTTGATATTTTAAATACTTTACTAACTGTATCTAGTGTATCTCCTTCTGCAGTGATGTAATAACTATAATTGTTTTTAGGAATTAGTAGCTCTTGGCCAGGATAGATGTAATCTTCCATTTCTAAGCCATTAAGACTAGCAAGTAGTGTGGGATTTATATTATATTTTTCTGCTATCCTATATAAAGAATCTCCGCTTTCAATTACATAAGTATTAAAATACCTTTCTTCATTTTTAGGTATTATTATTTCCGTACCTGCCCTTAGATCACTATCAGAATATAAATTATTTATATGCATAAGTTCTTGGGGAGAAACATTAAATTTACTTGCTATTGTTTTAATATTTTCTCCATTTTTTACTAAATAATTATTAAACACATTATCACTCCTAGTATAGGATATGTAAAATATTTATTTTAGTTAAAAGATAAATATCATATTGTTGTTATTAAATTCCCACTCACTATATTTAAGTAATGTTTTTTCACCATATAATGGGTTAAAATAATATAATGTATCATTAGAAATGTAATAGATATCTAAATTATCAGTTTTAATAATTTTACTTACTTCTTTATTTGTTACTAAATAATCTTTGTTAAAACCGCCATATAATTTATTATCTTTTAAAGTATAATTATATATTTTAGTTTCTTCAAATGATAATTTGTTGTTTTTTAGTTTTTGATTAGTAACACTTTCCCATTTTTTATTAACAAGTATTTTATAATCAGTTTTATAAATTTCTTTTTTCTTTAAATCAAGAAAGTATTCTAATTCATTTTTATTATCATATAAGTAAACTCTGTTTTTGTAATCCCCTAGAAAATAACTATCAAAATATAATTCAAAACGTAAGTTTATTTCACTAGTTTTGGCATTTTTATAATTTATTTGATATATCTTAGTAAATTTATAATCTTCATTGTAGTTTGGTATTAATAAAGTATTGTCTGTTTGATAAATTAAGTTTAAATTGTATACATCTTTATTAAATAAACTGATTGTTGTTTCTTTTTTAGGACTTAAGTAAACAAATTCATGATAGTTCCATAACAAAAAAGTTTGATTGTTTAAATTATCAATTAATATATTTTTATATGTTTTATTAGTTTTAAAGTCATTATTGTTATTTTTATAATAAAATGTATCTGATGATTTACAAACATCATATAAATTAACATACTTTGATGTAAATGAAAGACATGTATTATCATTTTCTTTAGAAATGGATATGTCTGTTACTAATTTTCTTTTGTTAGTATATTTATCAAAAGATATTACTTCATATTCATTATTCTCATATGTAAATACAAAACTATAATATTTTGCTTTTTTATGATAATTTTCATTTACTTTGACATCATTTATAGTATATTCTAAATTATAGTTGTGAGATGTATTTAGAAGTATTATAAATATTAAAAATATAGCAAGCAAAAATATAATTAGGTTCCGTAATTTTTTTACATTAGTTTTCTTCATGACCATATTTTTGTTTTTCTTCCATCATCATTTCTGTTATGTTTGTTTCTATGTCATCAAGACCACTTTTAGGAAGATTTGATATTGTTACTTCTTCTTTTATAGTATCAATTTTGATTTGACCCCAGATAAGACCTTGGTAAACTAATAAGTCATTATATAAATCTGGTGTAATTGAACTTAAGAAATAACCCCAGACAACACGTTTTTGACCAATAAGTATTCTTTTGTTTGTTAAAACTACAACACATGTTTGAAATAAATCATAAAATTTGTCATTTTTTTGACCTGCAAAAGCAAATGTTACATATTCTCCGGGATTAAGATGTTTTTCCACTACATTACAATGGTCTTTTAAATTCCATACTATTCCTCCTGGATGTTTACGTTTAAATTCCAATGCTTTATCATATACTTGTCCCATTTATATCACCTAATTATATTGTATAATAAATTTTAAAAATAAGCAATTGTTAGTTTAAATATTTACTGTATACCCAACGATTATTATAAATTTGTGTCCAATTGTTTTCATTTTTCATTACACTTACAGTAGTTTTTTTAGGTATTTTATAAAGGATAACATTACCATTTGGTTTATTTCTAACATTTAGAAGAGCTGCTGTTGTTATTTTGGATAAATAGAAAAATTTTGGTTTGGTTTTTGTAAGATAAGCACTAGCAACATATTCTTTATCATTTATTTTTGCCCATCCATTTGTAATGCTTTCTATTTTAATTTGTGTATCTTTGTGTAATAAATTTACAAATCTATAGTTAGCTCCGGGACCGTATCTAATATTTAAATTTGCTGTTGTGTAAAAAATGTTATCTTCTTCTTTTTCTTCATCATTTAGGGATAAGAATTCAATATTTCTAGTGTTTTTTATAGTGGTAAAGTTTTTATCTATAAACGTTCCATGTTCTGGTTTAATATTATAACCAGTTGTTTTTAATATCCATAAACCTAGATTGTTTTTAGCCCAGCCTGAACCAGACATTTTTCCTCGCCCTAAAGTGATGTGAAAATGTGGTCCCGTTGCAAAACCATCTGCTCCTTTTGGAAATAATGCTTCATTTCTTTTATATTTTCTTCCAACATAAACATTTTTTAAATCCTTATCTTTAGGATGAACTATCATTATAGTAATATAATCTGTAAATGTTGGTGTTATAACTGGGGTTGTACTTTCTAGCCATATAGTGTTTGATGCTCTAAGACCAACTCCATAAACCTTTTTTACTACCATTTCATCACATGGACAATAAAAATAACTATTGTTACCACTTCCACAGGCATCATCAATTGGATAATCTTTTAAATTACCTTCTGAATGTCTTTTATGAGTATAATTATCGTTGTACCCTTGGGTAATATTCATAACTTTTAATGGATATGTTAAATAATTCATTGTATTCACCTCACTATATTATATGAACTAGTCCATATTTTTAAAGTGCATTTGTCTATTTTCTGTGCTATAATTAATGTGTGATAGTTATGAAGAAAATTTATTATTATGAAGATTTTGATAGTGATGTAGTTAAATCTAAAAATCAAGAATACATTTTAAAAGATAATTATAAATGGGTTCATAAAAATATCTTTTATGTAATTTGGTCTTATATAATTTATTGGATATTTTTTGTTATTAGTTTTATTTATATTAAACTATTTTTACATGTTAGTATTAAAAATAGAAAAGTTTTAAAAAATAAAAAAAGCTATTATTTATATATAAATCATACACAAGAAGTTGGAGATGCTTTTATTCCTTCCTTTATAACTAGATATAAAAGACCATATTATGTGGTTAATAAAGCTAATCTTGGGATACCTCTTTTGGGTAAGCTTCTTCCTACTCTTGGGGCTTTAGTTATACCTGATGGTATTCATAATATGATTAAATTTAGAGAATCTATAAAATATTATGGAAATAATCACCCAATTATTGTGTATCCTGAAGCACATGTATGGCCATATTATACAAAAATCAGACCATTTAAAACTAGTGCTTTTACTTTTCCAGTTGAAGAAGAAAAAGAAGTATACTGTGCAACAACAACTTATCAAAAAAGTAAATTATTTAAAAAACCTAAAGTAATTATTTATGTTGATGGTCCTTTTGTAGTTGATAATGAATTGTCTAGAAAAGAAAAATGTAAATCTTTAGCTGAAGCTGTTAGTAATAAAATGAGAGAAAGAAGCAAAATATCAAATGTAGAATTTGTGACATATAAAAAGAAAGATAATTAAATATCTTTCCAACCTGCAATATCTTTGATATCAAATTCATATTTTAGTTCTTTATTATAAGCATCTTCGTATGCTTTTTTTCTTGTTTCATAATCAACTTCAGCCATTTTACGTGAGTCACTTTTAATGCTTTCATTTTTTTCGGGATAAATTACTTTGTTTATAAATACATCATATTTTACAATATTAAATTCGTTATTGTCTGTAATATTTGTGTCTGTCATTTTAACAAAACAAGAAATAACTGGGACATCAAGTTCATGTGCAAATTGATATGCTCCACGTTTACAAGGTCTTGGAAGTTTATAATTAAACCACATTTCTTCTTCTGGATAAATTAAAACAAAATTTCCTTTTGATAATATTTTTTTTAACTCAGGCATAAACTTTTTTATTATATAATTTGGACTTTTTGATAAAGGAATTACCTCAATATTGTTGAATAAAAAACCTAGAGCTCCAGGCATTGCTAAGTTAGTATCTTGTACTACAATATAAAGTTTTTTATGTAGTTTTTCTTCAACTATCTTTCTAATGTTGTAGCTATCTAAAGGATTAAAATGATTACTTGTTATTATTGCTCCATTTGTTAAATCGACATAATCTAATTTTTCTAACCCAATTATATTTATATTAGGATATATTTCTTTAGCTATTTTTCTAACAGTTTTATTAGCTATTTTATTTTTGATAAAATATATTGGACTTTTTTGATTTTGATAAAATTTATTTATATATTTTAATTTTTCTTCTTCAGTTAGATTGGGGTCTCCGACTTCAACTTTTTTGTTTAATTCATTATTATTTATGTTTGTTTCAATGTTTTTTATAACTTCTTTTTTACTACCTCCGATTATCATAGGCGGTTTTCCTTTCCACTTTCAAAAATATTTTTTAAAGTGGTTGTTTCATTTACTAACATAGATGCTCTTTTTACCATAAGGTTCATCCATTCAGAGTCTTTTTTTCTATCTTCATCGGTATAACTGTCTTTTATTGCTAATATTTCTTCGTAATATGGTGTAAGTTTAGCATATTTCCAGAAATAATCTTTGTATTGTACTTCATCATATTGCCAAGGTTTTAAAAATAAATTGTAATGAACTATGATAGGATTTTCTAATTCTTTATTATTGGGATTTGGCATAGCATCATATTCATCTTTTAAATATTTAATATGTCCATAACACATGGCATTTATGTAATCTTGGTCGGGTGCTACAACATCAAAAACATATTTTGTGTATAAATCTAAAAATTTTTCATCTATTTTTAATTCACGTAGTTTTTTTGAATTCATTAAAAGCATACCTGAATTTATGTATTTATCGCGAGGGATACCCACGACCTCTTCAAAATAACTTGCTAATATTTCATTATCAATTGTAGATTTATCTATAACACATCCTAAGTAATTATCTTCTAAATCTTCATTGAAAAGTTCAGAGATATCCCCAGTAATTACTGTATCTGAATCAATGTAAATACACTTATCATACTTTGGAAACATAACTGGTATAAATAAACGAAAATAAATTGTTAATGTAAATGTATACTCACGAAGTCTATTTCCTAATTTATCTGTTATCATACTTAGATTTTTATTCATTTCAGTTAAAATTATTTTACAATTTTCTGTTTCTAAATCCATTAATTTTTTGGCATTTTCACTGCTTAAATTTTCATATATAACATTTATATCATAATTATAATCTTTATTTGCATTCATTATTAGTGATTTAATTGAAACTGCTACAAACTTGGCATATCCATCATCAATAGCATAAAATATAGGTATTGTTTTTTTCACTTAATATCCTCCTTCAATTTTTGATAACTTTCTAAGATGTCATCAAATTCATGGCACTTTAAGATTTCATGTAATCTATCTATGTTCCATGGTTTAACTTTTTGAGTTCTAAAGTACGGAAAGAACTTAAAAGTTGTAGTAAAATGACGAAATACTGTATCTTTTTTTAAAGTATGTTGTTCATTATACTTTCTTTTAACAATTAGTTTTGGTTTGCAATATTTGTTAATTGCAGCTTGGTCAGGTAGTAACAATTTTCTTGTTTGACACATGTTGCGAGCTTTTTTAAAGCTACCGCTTTTTCTTATTAAATCTAAATTTAATATTAATACTCCTGAATTTAAATAATCTTTCCTTATTTTATTTTTACTATAAAAATATTGACCATAGAAATCTCTAGCACCAACTATTTCGTATTTAGAATTATCTAAATCATAAAAACTTTTAAAAGAATTATATGCCACAACATCATTATCTAAATACATTATTTTACTTGGCATATCAGGTACTAAATCAGCATAAAGACGTAACATGCAGTATGGAGTAAACATCGTATCTATATTACTTGATGGTATTTCACTTAAGAAATATTCTTTAACATCAATTAATTTTACAAAGCTTTCTTTGTTAACACTTTTTACTAAATCATCTAATTTTTGTATTGCTTTTTTGCTAACACCTTTTGAAGCATCATAATCCATACTAAATACATAAATGTTTAATACATCTTTTTCATGTTTTATTAATGATAATATGGATATTATTAATCCATCAGCTATGTTGGTATCTCCACAATATAAAATGTTCATTTCTACTCCTCACTTTGACATATTGCTATTATATACTTTTCATTACTTATTAACTTAATTTGTTTTTTTAATCTTGTTGTATCCACATTTTGTAAGCCATATGATATACCTTGCCCTTTCATTTTCACAAAAGCTTCTTTCATAACCCAAATCCTAGTAAATTCATATTCTTTATTATTTGAATTTATTATTTCTTGTTGTTCAAATTCATTATAATACTTTTTCATTACACTTTCTTTATATGTGTAATATTCGATATCTACACCGATTTCTTTATCACTGGTAACAAGGACGGTTGTGTTTTTATCATGACTAATATTAAAATATATGTTACGATTCTTTAAATATGGTTTGTTATATTTATTGAATGTAAGCTCATAATTAGTAATATTTAGTTCATTTTTTAAAACATCTTTTAACAAGTCTTTGGATGTAGTGTTTTCTTTTGTGAATAACTTATACATGGCTACTTAGGAAATTTACAATATCTTCAACTGTTTGAATTTTTTTAATTTCTTTATCAGGAATTTCTAATTCATATTTGTTTTCGATTTCTGATACTAATGTTACTAAGTCTAATGATTCTAAGTCTAAATCAGCGATTAAATTTGTATTTAAATTAATACTTTCTTCTGGTACTTCTGCAACACTAGCTATTATTTTTATTACTTCTTCTTTCATTTTTCTTCCTCCATAACTTTACTTCTTAATATTTTTCGATTATTATTTTTGGGAAATTCTTCTGTTCTTAATGTAACTGATGATATTTGGTGATTTTTAGGTACTTTACTATTGTATTTGTATATTAATCCATTAAAGTAACTTGTGTTACCAAAATATTCTTCCGTTGGATATATACTTGCTATAAGTTTATTATCTTTTTCATAAACTATTACTTCACAGACACCTTTGTCTTTAGAAATTTTTTCTTCAATTACTTCAGGAGATATGTTTTCACCATTACTTAATATTATTAAATTCTTTTTTCTACCAGTTATATAAAGAAAACCCTCTTCATCTAAATAACCAAAGTCACCGGTGTTAAAATAGCCTTTTTTCATAACTTCTTTAGTGGCTTGTTCATCTTTGTAGTAACCAAGCATTACAATGTCACCTTTAACTAAAATTTCATTGTTTTCTATTTTTATGGTAGCCCCACGGACCACTTGACCAACTGAACCATCTTTATAATACTCATTTCTATTTACTGCTAGAACTGGAGAACATTCTGTAATTCCGTAGCCATTTAATATTTCAATACCTATACTTCTAAACCATTTAACATATTTTTTATCAAGGAACGCTCCTCCACAGATGATATATTTTAAGTTGCCTCCAAAGTTTTTGGTTATTGATTTAAATAGGTAACTTCTTAAATCTATTCCAACTTTTAGTAAGCTATTACTTAGTTTTATCATTGTTTTTAACATGTAATCTTTCTTTGTTAAACGAGCATTTTTCCATATTTGTTTGTAAAAGTTTTCTATAAATACTGGTACTACAAACATGGTATTTGGTGCTGATAATTTTAATTCATTTGTTAAATATTTTAAACTGTGATTTAAAAATACTGGTACACCATAATAAAATGGTTTTAAGATGCTTGTAATAAGGCCAAAAGCATGATGAAATGGTAAACACGAAAATACTAATCCATCTGGTTTAAATAGTGAACTCGCGCCATAAATATCACTCAAAATGTTTTTTTCACTTAACATGACACCTTTATTAGCTCCTGTTGTACCGGATGTAAAAAATATAACTCGGCATTCGTTTTTAGCTTTATTATCTTTAAAACTTAAATCCTTACTAGTTTTTATAATGTTTTCTATATCTTCAATAAAGTATGACTTATATTTCTTTTCTAATCCATCTATATCACAATAGTCTTTAGAATAAAATAGAACTTTACTATCACTTTTCTTTAGTAATTCTTGAATTTTTTCTTTTGATAAATCTTTATCTATTAATACTGCTACATTTTTACTATTAATAATACTAAAAAATAATACTAGATAATTATAAGAATTTTCTCCGATTAATGCAATATGTTTGTTTTTGTAATTGTTACTTAAATAATTGCTCATTAAAGTTACATCATTATAAAAATCATTGTATGTTTTTTTTATTTCTTCTTTTTTGGCATTATTAAAAATAAAAGCTACTTCATCTTTTTTATTTCCTAAATTCAAAGTTAATAATTCTTTGAAATTATTTAATTTTTTATGTTCATAATATGCATATGGTTTATTCATAACTCCACCCCATGTAATAAAATGCAATGACACTATATATAATGATATCATGTTTTTGCTTGTTTGAAAACAAAATTTGTACTTTATTAACCAAAAAAGTTAATTTGTATTGTTTATTAACTCTTTTTTTATCCATGTCATTAGTAAATTTAATATATATTCTTTTTCTTTGTTATTTAATTCTTTATTTTTAGGAATGTTGTGCCATTTATATAGACAAGTTCTACAACAACAGGCACAAGCATGCATCGCTATAAATACTGGATGATTTTTCATGGGAGTTTGCTTGCCATCATTTAATGGATTTGCTGGGGCTAATTTTTGATTTATGAAATCTATAGCATGACTTTTTATTGTATCCATTCCTTTTTCTTTAATGTAATTTAGTTCCTTTTCTTTTAAATGAAAACTATTTCTAAATTTTGATGTTTGCAATTTGTTAATTATTATTTCATAATTGTTCATGATAAAACCTCTTTATTAAAATTAAAAATTCCTATAAAAGGAATTTGAATTTAATTTGGTGGAGAAGAGGAGAATTGAACTCCTGTCCAATATACCCTATATCACAACGTCTACAAGTTTAGGTAGATTTAAATGTCCTAACTAAAATGGCTCTACACTAACCTATTAATTAGTAAGTTTAGTGAAATTCGATATACTAACCTAAGCAATTAATATATTATATCTTATATTTATTAACCCCTAGTTCAACCTATAAGAGAAATTGAATAGAAGTGCTCCCTTACCTTCTATTAGGCAAAAGCAGGAGCGAAACTATAATTAGCTTCGTCATTTAATTTTAATTTTGCACTTAAGGTATGCCGACCACTTGCAGTCATGCCTAGTAATACATGTCGAAACCAGTACTTCCCCATGTAATATACATTATAGCAAATATTTATTCGTTTGTCTATAATTTTTAGCAACATTTTTTATCTTGTTGTTCTTTCTTCGTACACAATTCCACCTTTTATAAACATTTCATCATCTGTTGGTATCATTTTAATAAAATTGTTTAAGTATTTACCAAGTTCACTTACTTTAACTCTTAATGTTCCTTTGGTCCAATTTGAACTTTTATCTACTTTTCTTACACCTGGAAGTTCATTTACCATTAGATAATTACACACTTTTGGAATAAAATACTCTATCCAAGCTTCATCATTTTCAATGTTGATATCTAAAGTTGTTGCATGCCCAAAATCCCTTAGCATCATAAGAATGTGAGTTTCATTTAAAGAAACAATTATTTTGGGTGAATCACTAAAATAGTCATCTAAAGAGTTAAAAATATTTTCAGCTATTTGAGATGGATAACCATAAAGACGTGTTTCAGCTTTTTGTTTTAGAAGGTTGCAACTTTGTAATATATTTTCATTATTTAAAACATAGGAATGAAATATATGTAAAATTTCTGATATTGAAGTTGCTTTAGCTAAAGGTTTTTCAACCCCAGATAACATATAATAACCTTTTATTTCATTGTTGGTTATATCAATTAACTCAGGTGACATACTCACAAATATCTTTTTAAAAGCATTTTCTAATTTATCATAATCGTAACCACAACTATTTATTTCTTGATGATAATAATCAAATACTATTTCAATATATTTTTTTAAATCACTAGAAAAATAAGTGTTGATAATTCTATTGAAGGATATTTCTATTTTATCCAAAGAGTCTTCCAATCTATCAACATACTTAAAAAGTGCAGATTTATTTAATCTATCCGCTGGATTAGGAAATAAATTACTTATTAATTGCTTTATATGCAAATCTGTTTGGAAAAAATTATTTAGTTTTTGAAAATTATCATTCATTTTTATGCCTTTCTAGCAAACATCTGCTTGAGATTCACCATTTAATGAGTAATCTGCAAATTGTTTTTTTAAATAAAGGGGGTAAGCTGCAGCACCAATCATTGCTGCATTATCTGTACAGTATATAAATTCTGGAATGTTTAATTTAGCACCATTTTTTTCTGCTACTTTTTCTATTTCATTTCGTAAATATTTGTTTGCTGATACACCACCTGCTACTAAAACATGTTTTATACCAGTGTTTCTAAGGGCTAAATCCGTTTTTCTAGCAAGTTCATCAACAGCAACATATTGAAAACTAGCTGCTAAGTCAGCTTCTCTTATTTCGTTTCCTCTTTGTTTTTCATTGTGAACAATGTTTATTATTTGGCTTTTTAAGCCACTATAACTAAAATTATATGTGTTATCCATTACTGGCCTTGGAAAGTCATAAGTTACTTTGCCTTCTAGAGCTTTCTTTTCTATTCCAGGACCTCCTGGATACGGTATGCCTAGTATTCTTGCAACTTTATCATATGCTTCACCGATAGCATCATCAAGGGTTCCACCTAGAAATTCAAAGTCGTAGTCATCTTTCATAATTACTAGTTCTGTATGTCCCCCACTAACAACTAAAGCTAAAAGAGGAAACTCTAACTTTTTATTAATAGCATTAGCATATATATGACCTATTAAATGATTTACAGCAATTAACGGTTTGTTATATACATAACTTAATACTTTGGCAAATTCTATGCCCACGAGTAAAGAACCTAGAAGACCAGGTTTTTGTGTAACTGCTATAGCATCAACATCATTAACAGTCATGTTGGCTTTTTTTAAAGTATCTTCTAAAACCATTGTTATATTTTCTGTATGCATTCTTGATGCAATTTCCGGCACTACTCCACCAAAATTTGCATGAGTATACATTTGAGTTAAAATAGTCATTGCTACGACTTCATGACCATTTTTAACAATTGCTATGCTTGTTTCATCACATGATGTTTCTATTGCTAATATATATATATCTTTCATTTAAATCCCCCATTTCATTACTATGGCATCACTATCAATATAATATTTTTTTCTTATTCCTACCTCTTTAAAACCGCACTTTTTATATAGAAGAATGGCGTTTTCATTTTTATTTGAAACTTCTAAAGTAATGGTTTTATTATTACTATTTTCTTGTAAATAATTAATTAAATCTGTACCAATATGTTGATAACGATAGTTTTTATCAACAAAAATACTTAATAAATCAATATTATCCACTAACTCTTGGGCGTACAGATAACCTGTTATAATACTATTATCTTCTGAAACTAAAACTATAGAAAAACTATTTTCTACTTCAGTTTCAATATGATATGTATATATAAAATTACTATGTAATTGTGCTCCCAGCTCATTTATTTTATTAATATCATTTTTAGTTGCTTTTCTTATCAATTTCAACACCAATTTTCTTTATGTAGATAGGATTTACATTATGAGCATTCGTAGGATTTATATTGTTCATATGTAAGTAAACTTTTTCTATATCAACCAAGTATTCCATATAATATTCATCTTTGTTTTTCATGTTGATAAAATCGGAGTTATTAACATAAATAAAATCATTTAATGGTTTATATTGTGCATCAAATTCTGCTAAGTAACATCCGTTACCATCACTTATTCCCACTTTTAGTTTTTCACTACTTATAGCTAGTACCTCTAAAGAGGTTATAGTTTTAATAGGAATATCCATAGTATAAGCCAATGTTTTTGCTATTGTAACCCCCAGTCTTACACTTGTAAAAGAACCGGGTCCATTTACTACTATAATTTCATCAATTTTTTTACCATCAATTAATTCTTTAATAGTTGGAAATAAAACTTCGCTATTGTTTTTTTTGTTGATAACTTCTCTTTTATCAACACATTTACCATCTTTCAAAAGAAATACTAATATATCATTTAGATGTGTATCTATAAATAATGTTGTCATTATAATACCGCACTACAGATTTCTTCATATTCTTCACCATGAGGCATAAATACAAGTACTCTCGTGTCTTCGTCGATAACTTTGAATTTAATGTCTAAACGTTCTTCAGGTAGTTTGTTTTTAATAATGTCAGCCCATTCAATAATAGATATTCCACCTTTATTAAAATAGTCATTAAATCCAATAGATTCATCAGATTCTTCAAGACGATAAACATCCATATGATATAATGGTAGTTCTCCTGATGGGTATTCTTTTATAATATTAAATGTAGGACTTGTTATTGTTTCTTCAATTTCCATTGCACTAGCAAATCCTTTTGTAAATACAGTCTTTCCACTGCCTAGCTCTCCATATAAGCAAATTACCATGTTTGGAAATTTTTCACTTTCAATGTCTTGAGCAATTCTTACTGTGTCATCAACTGATCTTGATGTGTATTTAAATTCCATTTCTAATCACCTATTCCTATTATAAGATATAACTAATAATTAATACAAGTATAATATTGTTATTTTACATAATTTGTTTGTAAATTAACTATTTATAAGTATTTTTAAGCAAAAAAAAACTGGCGACTACCTATCTTAGCATTACACTATTTTCGGCGTATTAGGTCTTAACTTCTCTGTTCGGGATGGGAAGAGGTGTATCACCTAAGCTATCGTCACCAATAAAGGATTTTGTCCTTTAAAAAACCCGATAATGCAATGATATAATTCATCTAATAAGAAATAATTGTTTAAGTTAAATCCTCGATCTATTAGTACTAGTCAGCTCAACGTATCACTACGCTTCCACCTCTAGCCTATCAACCTCGTAGTCTACAAGGAATCTTACTTCACGAAGAATGGGAAAATTCATCTTGGAGGAGGCTTCCCGCTTAGATGCTTTCAGCGGTTATCCCGTCCATACATAGCTACTCTGCACTGCAACTGGCGTTACAACAGATACACCAGAGGTATGTCCATTCCGGTCCTCTCGTACTAGGAACAGCTCTCCTCAATTTTCCTACGCCCACGACGGATAGGGACCGAACTGTCTCACGACGTTCTGAACCCAGCTCGCGTGCCACTTTAATGGGCGAACAGCCCAACCCTTGGAAGCGAATCCACCTCCAGGATGTGACGAGCCGACATCGAGGTGCCAATCAGCGCCGTCTATGTGAACTATTGGGCGCTATCAGCCTGTTATCCCCAGGGTAACTTTTATCCGTTAAGCGACGGCAATTCCATATTCTACCGCCAGATCACTATGTCCTGCTTTCGCACCTGCTCGACTTGTAGGTCTCGCAGTCAAGCTCCCTTATACCATTACACTCTTTGATTGATTTCCGACCAATCTGAGGGAACCTTTGAGCGCCTCCGTTACTCTTTGGGAGGCGACCGCCCCAGTCAAACTGCCCACCAGACACTGTCCTCCTCCCGGATAACGGGAGTAAGTTAGAGGTCAAATAATTTAAGGGTGGTATTCCAAGGGCGACTCCGTATGAACTGGCGTCCATACATCATAGTCTACCACCTATCCTCTACATAAATTACCTAACTTCAATATCAAGCTACAGTAAAGCTCCATGGGGTCTTTCCGTCCTGTCGCGGGTAACCTGCATTTTCACAGGTATTAAGATTTCACCGAGTCTATGGTTGAGACAGTACCCAGATCATTACGCCTTTCGTGCGGGTCAGAACTTACCTGACAAGGAATTTCGCTACCTTAGGACCGTTATAGTTACGGCCGCCGTTCACTGGGGCTTCAATTCAAAGCTTCGCTGTATTTGACTTACGTCCAACTAACATCTCCTCTTAACCTTCCAGCACTGGGCAGGCGTCAGCCCCTATACATCAGCTTACGCTTTAGCAGAGACCTGTGTTTTTGCTAAACAGTTGCCTGGACCTATTTCCTGCGGGTTTCCGAAGAAACCTCCCCTTCTCCCGAAGTTACGGGGTTATTTTGCCGAGTTCCTTAACCATAGTTATCTCGCTCACCTTAGGATTCTCTCCTTGACCACCTGTGTCGGTTCTTGGTACGGGCACCTATATAATATCTTTAGAAGTTTTTCTTGGAAGCATGGCGTCAGCAGACTTAGAATTCCGTGGAATTCGTCGCCATCACACTTCAGCATAACAATGAACAGATTTTCTTATTTCATCTACCTTTGTGCTTAGACCAGAATCCAATAACTGGCCCTGCTTAGCCTTCTCCGTCACTCCATCAGTTATATAGGTGGTACAGGAATATAAACCTGTTGTCCATCGACTACGCCTTTCGGCCTCGCCTTAGGTCCCGACTTACCCTGGGAAGACGAACTTTACCCAGGAAACCTTAGTCGATCGGTGGGAGGGATTCTCACCCTCCTTACGTTACTCACACCGGCATTCTCACTTCTATGCGCTCCAATAGTCCTCACGGTCTACCTTCAGCGCCCATAGAACGCTCCCCTACCATTCGTAATAAATTACGAATCCACAGTTTCGGTGTTATGCTTAGCCCCGGTACATATTCCGCGCAGAGCCACTCGACTAGTGAGCTATTACGCACTCTTTAAAGGGTGGCTGCTTCTGAGCCAACCTCCTAGCTGTTCTAGCAGCTCCACATCGTTTTCCACTTAGCATAAACTTTGGGACCTTAACTGATGGTCTGGATTCATTTCCTTTCGCGTATGGACGTTATCACCCATACACTGACTCCTCTACATACTTGCCTGGCATTCAGAGTTTGATTACAGTTAGTACCACTAGACGTGGCCCTTCCATATTCAGTGCTTTACCTCCAGGTAGCTAATTAGAAGGCTAGGCCTAAACCTATTTCGGGGAGAACCAGCTATTTCCAAGCTCGACTGGAATTTCTCCGCTATTCACAAGTCATCCACTCCTATTGCATCAGAAGTTGGTTCGGTCCTCCATAAGGTTTCACCCTTACTTCAACCTGCTCATGAATAGATCGCTTGGTTTCGGGTCTATAGCATCGTACTCGCGCCCTATTAAGACTCGCTTTCGCTTCGGCTCCACGTTTTCCGCTTAACCTTGCACGATACCATAACTCGCCGGTTCATTCTGCAAAAGGCACGCTCTCACCCATTAACGGGCTCGAACTTTTTGTAAGCACACGGTTTCAGTATTCTATTT
>ERZ857969.270-NODE-270-length-89671-cov-26.252288_pt1 | contig 89671 bp, 73 predicted proteins | sample MGYA00519864_ERZ857969 | MGnify/ENA primary metagenome ERZ857969 (study PRJEB31778, sample SAMEA3449382) | human gut metagenome | biome: human gut; feature: human-associated habitat; material: faeces | place: United Kingdom | collected 2010/2012 ...
AATTTTAGGGCTAATGTTTAAAAAATTTCGGGACATTTTCTCAAATCATTGACATTCAATTAATTCATCTTTTAAAATTTATTTACTAATAATTAACAACGTAATTTTTTTAATTTCCTATTTATATTTTTGACATTTTGTGATAAAATAATCTAAATTATTTTAGAAGGAGTATTAATTATGAATTTAAATAAATGTTGTCGTTGTGGTTGTTTTTATTCTAGTGAAGGTAATGTTTGCCCTAATTGTCAGCCAAAGGATTTTAATGAAATTGCAAAATTAAAAAATTATTTTGATGTCAACTCTAATTATGATTCTATTGAGTGTATTTCTGCAAATACTGGAATAACTTTAAAAAATTTAAATAGATTTTTAAATCAGGAAGAATTTTCTAAGTTTTCTAATAAGTTTAATAGTTCTGGTAATATTGGAATTGATTTATAATTAATTATATGTTTAAAGGTCGCTATATGACAGCGACCTTTTGTTTAAATAATTTTTATTATTGTTTTTTTAATTTCTGGAATTTTGTTTTCTATTTTATATATTTTTTTTATTCGCTCCACTGCTTCGTTTGCCTTTTCTTTGTCATTGGCATGTATATATGCTATTACATCTCCTGTATATACTTTATCTCCAACTTTTTTCTCCAACACTATTCCAACTGTTTTGTCTATTTCATCTTCTTTTTTTATACGTCCTGCTCCTAAAAATACTGATAATCTGCCTATTTGTTCTGCATCAATACTTGTTATATATCCATCTTTTTCACATATTACAGAAATTACATATTTTGATTTTTCAAATTTTTCTGGCTCGTCTATATATAAAACATCGCCATTTTGATTTTGAATTAATTGTTTAAACTTTTCTAATGCTTTTCCATTTTGAATGTTCTCCAACATTTTCTTCTTATTTTCTTCTATGCTATTTCCTTTTCCTGCTAATTTTATCATATGAGCTCCAAGCTCTAGCACAACTTGTTTTACGTCTTCTTCCATCTTTCCTCTAAGTGCTTCTATTACTTCTAATATTTCCAATGTATTGCCTACGTTTTTTCCAAGTGGTTCGTCCATATTTGTTATTACACATACTGTTTCTTTATCTGCTAGTTCGCCTATTTTTTTCATTATTGTTGATAGTTTAATTGCATCTCCCTCATTTTTCATAAATGCTCCACTACCACAGGTTACATCTAGTACAACCTTGTTTGCTCCTGCCGCTATTTTTTTGCTCATTATGCTAGATGCTATTAATGACATATTTTCAACACAACATATGGTGTCTCTTAAAGCATATATTTTTTTATCTGCTGGTGCCAAGTTTAAGGTTTGTCCTATTAGACTAATTCCTATTTTTTTTACATTGCGTTTAAAAGTCTCTATATCAACATTCGTTGTATATCCTGGTATTGATTCTAATTTATCTATTGTTCCGCCTGTAAACCCTAACCCTCTTCCTGACATTTTAGCAACAGGAATTCCTAGTGATGCAATTATTGGCGCCAAAATTAACGTGACTTTGTCTCCTACACCGCCTGTGCTGTGTTTATCTACCACCGTTCCTATTTCTGATAAATCTAATACATCTCCTGAATGTGCCATTGCTAATGTTAAGTTGGTAGTTTCTTCTTCATCTAATTTATTTATATAAATCGCCATTATTAATGCAGCTGCTTGATAATCTGCTATAGTATTATTAGTATATTCTTTTACAAAAAAATCTATTTCTTCCTTAGACAATTTTTTATTGTCTCTTTTTTTAGCAATTATATCTAATATATTCATTGTTAATCTCCATTCTTTTGTTACAAAATATTGCACATTTTATATAATATTTTTTACAAAACTTCTTCTATGTAATGGGCATAATCCATTTTCTCTTATTGCTTGCATATGTGCTGCTGTTCCATACCCCTTATGTTTTGCAAATCCGTATTGTGGGTACATTTCATCCATTTTTCTCATAATTCTGTCCCTTGTTACCTTTGCAATTATTGAAGCACATGCAATTGAATAGCTTATTGCATCTCCATGTATTATTGACTTATATGGTATTCCTAGTGTATCTATTCCTGTTAGTGCATCAACTAAAATAACATCTGGTTTTTTTATATTTTTTTCTTCTAGTTTTTCCTCCATTTGCCTTATTGCAATTGTTAAGCCTTTTTTAGTAGCATTTAAAATGTTTATTTTGTCAATTTCCTCTTGATCTATTATTCCTACTCCATATGCAATTGCTTCTTGTACAATTTCCTCATATATTTTTTCTCTTTTCTTTTCTGATATTTTTTTAGAGTCATTTACTCCTTCTATCATTGATTCTTTTGGCATTAAAGAACAAGCAACAACAACTGGTCCTGCAAGAGGTCCTCTTCCTGCTTCATCTATTCCACAAATTGATACTATGCCTTTTTCATACAAGATTTTCTCTTCTTTTTTTAAGTTTAATAATCTTTCTACTTCTTTTTCCTTCATTACTTCTCATCTTCTTTTACTATTTCTTTTTCATCACTTAAATTGTTAAAATCTGATAATTTATAGTATTCATTATCCCCAACTTTAATACCTTTTGTGTATAATACTTCCATATTATCATAATTAACAATATAATATTCGTTTGGTTCTATATTTATATTACTTAACCCCATTGTTGTTAAGTCTTCTTTTTTTAAAATATAATATTTACTGTTTTCTTCTATTTCTATATTTTGACTTTTCAAAAAATCTTTTACTTTTTGATCTTGTTGTTCAATTAATATTTTTGTACCAATTAGCTCTTTTTTTAACGCTTTTTCTTCTTCTGCAACCATTTTTGCCTTTCCCTGTATTGCCAACATATTTGTTTTAATTGTTTCACTTTCTTCATTTCTATATTGTTGTTGTATATATAATATTACTCCTATTGCAAAAGCAATTATTATAATTACTAAAATAATTGTTGCAACATATGTAAGTCCTTTTTCATCTTTCATTGCCGTTTTATCGTTCCCTTCTCAATCTGTTTTACCATATTATATATAATTTTTATTCTAAAAACAAGAGGATTATGTTTTATGATTTTATTTTTTTCACATTTATTTCACATTTTTTTCATAATTCTCTTGTATTATATTTATAGTTTAGGTTATTATATAATCAAATAAATTTTTGGAGGTATTAAAATGGACGAAAATAATAGTAACAATAGTTTTAAAAGTGTCGATTCTACTAATTTTAATTCTTCTTATAAAGAATTTAAAAATAGCGAAAAAAAATTTAATTTTGGGTTTGCCAAAAATGTATTGGCTCCGTTTTTGTTTGGGGTTATAGGAAGTGTAACTGTAATTGCAGTGTCTCTTAATGTTCCAACCATAAAAGAAAATATCGTTAAAAAGTTAGTTAGTGTGGAATCACCTAATAGTTATGGTGATAATACTAATACTGCAAACATTAATACTCAAATGGTTTCTTTAGTTGGATATTCTGAAACAGGTGTTGGCGTTGCTTCTAAGGTTCGTCCTTCTATCGTTGGAATAGAAGTTGAATATTCTGTAAATTCTATATTTTATAGAAATAAATCGACTGCAACAGCTGCTGGTTCTGGAATAATCATTAGCGAAGATGGATACATTTTAACAAATAACCACATAGTAAACTCTTCTTCTACTTCTTATTATTATGAGCTTGGTAAAGCTAATAAAGTTACTGTTACCTTATATAATGATTCAACAAGATACGATGCTACCATTGTCGGAACAGATTCTCAAACTGATTTAGCTGTTATTAAAATAGAAAAGAATGGATTAAAAGCTGCAGAACTTGGTGATTCTGATGCTGTTCAAGTAGGAGAATTTGCTATGGCTATAGGAAATCCTCTAGGACTAACTGATAGTGTTACTGCAGGTATTGTAAGTGCTGTAAATAGAGAAGTTTCTGATCAAGATGGTAACTCTTATGTTGCAATTCAAACAGACGCTTCTATAAATTCAGGAAACAGTGGTGGGGCATTAGTAAATAGTAAAGGACAAGTAATTGGTGTTAACACTCTAAAACTTTCTGGAACAGGCGTTGAAGGAGTAGGATTTGCAATTCCTATTAACTCTACAAAAGAAATATATGAACAATTAATTCAATATAATAAAGTTAAAAGACCATACATTGGAATTGGTGGATATGACTTAGACGAGCAAACAGCTGAAGATAACAATTTAGTAGTAGGAATTTATATAAAAACTATAGAAGATTTTTCTGCAGGTGAAAAAGCCGGATTAAAAATAGGTGATGTTATAGTAGAAGTAGATGGTACCAAAGTTACAAAAATGGACGAATTAAATGCAATTAAGAACCAAAAGCAAATTGGTGATACTTTAAAATTGAAAGTTTTTAGGGAAGGCAAAGAAAAAGAAATAACTGTAACTCTACAAGAACAACCTTAATATGCAAAAAATCACATTGAGTTCACACAATGTTCAAAAAAGACTGATATATTATACTTAGTTGATAAATAATTACTCCGTTATCAACATATATAAAACATCCCCTTTTGTTTTTAAGCCCCATGTCAAACGACATTGGGCTTTTTTTATTGTCCTTTATATACATATTTTTCAGGGTTTGCTTGAACTCCATTGTTCCTTAATTCAAAGTGTAAATGGTTTCCTGTTGAGTTTCCTGTTGAACCAACTGCTGCTATTACATCTCCTGCTTTAACCTTCTGACCTTCTGTTACGTATAGTTTACTACAATGTCCGTAATATGATTCTACACCGTTTCCATGGTCTATTACAACTAGGTTTCCATATCCTCCCCATTCTTCTGCACATGTTATTGTTCCATCCGCAACAGCTTTTATTGGAGTTCCGTAATTTGCACCTATATCTATTCCCATATGTGTATGGTCTCTTATGCTTTCCACTGCTCCAAATCTTGATGTTATTACTCCAGAAACAGGCACACACGCTAAATATACTCCATTTATTGATTTATTTTCTATTATATCTAATTCCTGTGTCATGCTATTTCTTGCTGTTTTTACAGTTGCTGATTCACATTCTTGCATATCTTCTGTATATAATTCTTTAATTCCTATATTCAGCTCTAAAGTATTATACTCTTCTTTTAGGTCAGCTACTAATGTTTCGGCTTCCTCTAATGTATTTACTTTTGACTTTTCTTCTCCATCTAAAGTTATTGCATATAATCTATAAGTAAATTTCATACCTTCTTCCATTTTAGATAAAATTGTATTTTCATTTGTATTTTCATTTCTATTAATTAATCTTAATCCATATTTAGGTGTATTTTCTATATCTACAAAAGCTATGTTTGTTTTTTTCAAATCGCTTATATAGTTATCTATTTCTTGTTCAAATTTTTCTTTACTTTCTACATAGCCAACTTCTTCGCCATTTATTGTTACTAAAGAAACTAATTTATATTTAGATAATGTAATTAATGTTATTATTATAGTTGCTATTGCTATTATATTAATAAATATAAACATTTTCTTTGTATAATATTTAATTCGTTGTACTAAAATATATATTCACTCTCCTTTGCGTCTACACGACAGTTTTAATTATACTATATATTTTAAATCATTTCAACCTCAATATTTATTATTGACTAATTATAAGTAATTATTAACAGTTCGATTAATTTTATTTGCTAATTTTTAGTGTGTTTTCCTTATTTTTCCTCCTGATACCTCGTTTTCTCTCGTTTTTTCATCTCTTGACTTTTAATTTTTGACATTACTTAATTTTTTTGTAAAGTTAGGATTAATCCCTCCTAGTGTCTCTTCTTTATTTAATCTTTTTTGGATTTCAACTATCACTAGTGGCAATAATGATATACTTATGGTATATATCCATTGCAGATTTGTTAATGGAACAAGTTCGAACACATTTGCTATTGAAGGTATTATTACAACAATTATCTGCAATAATGTTCCCAGTATAAATGCACCTATTAAATATTTATTATCCCATAAGCCTGCTTTAAATATTGATTCTTCACTTCTTATATTAAAACTATGAACTAACTCTAACACACCTAATGACACAAATGCCATTGTTCTTGCTACTTTTATTCCATACAATTTATTTCCAATGCTAAAAGCTAATAATGTTAATATTCCAATCATTACTCCCTCTATAATTATTTTGTTCCATAAACCATCTGCAAATATTCCTTTTTTAGGGTTTCTTGGTTTTTTATTCATTATATTTTTTTCTGGTGGTTCTAGTCCTAATGCTATAGCTGGGAAAGAGTCTGTAACCAAATTAATCCATAATAACTGAATTGCTAAAAGTGGTGATTTTAAGCCTAATAGTAAACCAACAAATATTGTTACTATTTCTCCTATATTTGTTGCAATTAAAAAATGAACCGCTTTTTTTATGTTGTCAAAAATATTTCTGCCATGTTTTACCGCTTCCACTATTGTAACAAAATTATCATCTGTAAGTATCATATCTGATGCATTTTTAGCTACATCTGTTCCGTTTAGTCCCATAGATATTCCTATATCTGCATTTTTTAATGCTGGTGCATCATTTACCCCATCTCCTGTCATTGCTACTACTGCTCCTGTACTTCTAAATGCTTTTACAATTCTTACTTTATGTTCAGGTGATACACGTGCAAACACACTATATTTCATTATATCTTTTTCTAATGTCTTTTGATTTATGCTATCAAGCTCACTTCCTGTTATTGCTAAATCATTTGGTCTTAAAATTCCTATTTCTCTTGCAATTGCCTTTGCTGTAGTAATATGATCTCCTGTTATCATAACTGTTTTTATTCCAGCTTTCCTACATGTGGCAACAGCTTCTTTTACTCCTTCTCTTGGTGGATCTATCATTCCTATTAGCCCCACAAATGTCAATTCTTTTTCTATATTTTCACTGTCTATTTTATTTGGCAATCTATCTACATCTTTATATGCTATTGCTAAAACTCTTAGCGCATTATTTGCCATCTTATTATTATTTTCATCTATTCCGTTTAATTGTTTACTAGTTATTGTTTTTTGTATTCCTTCTTCATAATATTTACTACATCTTTTTATTAATACATCTGGTGCGCCTTTTGTTATTATTCTATATTTACTGCCTATTTTATGTATTGTCGTCATCATTTTTCTTTCCGAATCAAATGGAATCTCGTTTACTCTTTGCATCATTCTATACAAGTTTTCTTTATTTTTTCCTATTTTTAGTCCTGCATTTACTATTGCATTTTCAGTTGCTTCTCCCTCTGCCTCTTCTCGTCCATCTTTTGTTACTATTTGAGAGTCTGTACACATACAGCCCAATTCTAATGTAAAACTTTTGTTACTGTTATTTCCATTAACATCTTGAATGTCTACTACTTGCATTTTATTTTGCGTTAATGTTCCTGTTTTATCTGAGCAAATTACACTACTGCTTCCCAATGTTTCTACTGCAGGTAGTTTTCTTATTATTGTATTTTTCTTTGCCATTTTAGTAACACCTATTGAAAGCATTATAGTTACAATTGCAGGTAACCCTTCTGGTATTGCTGCTACAGCCAATCCTACAGAAGTCATAAACATCTCTACAGGTTCTATCTTTTTTAATAATCCTATTACAAATATAAGTAAGCAAATAATTAAACATCCAATTCCTAAACTTTTACCAACCTCTCCTAGTTTCTTTTGTATTGGTGTTTCAGGTGCTTCGTCTGTAATAATCATTTTAGCTATTTTTCCAACTTTTGTGTTCATTCCTGTATCTGTTGCAATTGCCTCCGCATGTCCATTTACAACTATTGTTGTTGCAAAGCCCATGTTTATTGTATCTCCTAAAGAAATATTGTCTTTTAATATTATATTTGCATCCTTAAGTATTGGTACTATTTCACCAGTTAAGCTTGATTCTTCTACTTTTAAATTGTATGAACTTATTAGTCTACAATCTGCTGGTATATAATTCCCAGCTTCTAAAATTAATATATCTCCTGGAACTATATTTGTGCTAGCTACAGTAATTATTTTCCCATTTCTTTTCACTTTTGCCACAGGTGCTGACATTTTTTTTAGTGCTTCCAATGATTTTTCTGCTTTTGCTTCTTGTACAACACCCATAATAGCATTTAAAACCACTATTGTTATTATTATAATTGAATCTATATATTCTCCTGTTCCTTGCATTTTTGCCACAGCAGCTGAAATAATAGCGGCAATAATTAAAATAATAATCATAAAGTCATTAAATTGTTTTAAAAATTTAACAAAAACACTTTCTTTTTTTGGTTCTTGAAGTTTATTTTCTCCATACTTTTTTAATCTTACAGTAATTTCATCATCACTTAATCCTTGCTGTAGGTCAGTTTGTAATTTACTCTCTACTTCTTTTGTAGATAAACTATGCCACATACACATACACTCCTTTGTATTAATCAAATTTAGGGACAGCCCTTAATTAATATTATGCAAGAGTGTAAAAAAATAGAATTGATTTTTTTGTTTAAATATTTTATAATTTTTTTCAAGGAGGATTTCATATGGATATTATGCTTGTACTTTTGGTATGTTTTATTTCAAAAGTATAAGGTAAAATAGCAGATAATGTTTATCAGTCTATTTTACCTTGTTTTTAATTATGTTCACCTGAATTCAATCTCATTGACAGTAATTTGCTTATTCCGTTTTCTTCCATTGTTACCCCATAAACTGTATCTGCGACTTCCATTGTTCCTTTTCTATGTGTTATTACTAAAAACTGTGATGCTTTACTAAATTTTTTTAGATATTCTGCAAATCTGTATACATTTACATCATCAAGTGCTGCCTCTATTTCGTCTAATATGCAGAATGGTGCTGGGTTTATTTTTAGTATTGCAAATAGTAGTGCTATAGCTGTAAATGCTTTTTCTCCTCCTGATAGTAACATCATATTTTGAAGTTTTTTTCCTGTTGGTTGAACTCGTATGTCTATCCCACATTCTAGTACATTTTCTTCGTCTGTCAATATTAGTTCTGCTTTTCCTCCACCAAAAAGTTCTATGAATACTTCATTAAAGTTTTTATTTATAATTTCAAATTTTTCTTTGAACTGTGTTTCCATTGTTTGTGTCATGTCCGAAATCACTTTTCTTAATTTTGCTACTGTATTTTCTAAATCAAGTCTTTGTTCACACATAAAGTCATATCTTTCGCTTAGCTTTTTGTATTCTTCTATGGAATCTACATTTATACTACCTAAATCTTTTATTTTATTTCTTAGTGAATTTACTTCTTTTTGTGCTTGTGCAATATTACTTGGCTTTCTATATTCTTCGGTGTTATTTGGTGTTATCTCATATTCATTCCACAATGTGTTTATAAGTTCTTCTATATCCTGTTCTAGTTTTGTCTTTTTAAAGTCCAATTTTACAATTTGTTCTTTCAAACCTTCTAATACGCTAAATTGATTTGTTATTTCTTCCTCTTTTTGTGTAAGTAATTCATTTTTTTCTGTTCTTGTTCTTTTTAGCTTTTCTATATGTTCTGAACTGTTGTTAACTTCTAATTTTATTTTTTCTATTTCCTTATTTAAACTATCTATTTTTATTTGTAGTTCATCATTTTCTGTCAATGCTTGAGTCAATATATTGTTTTTATTTTCTATGTTGCTTTTATTGCTTAGAATCTCGTGTTTTATTCTCTCCACGAATTCTTCTATAGATGCTTCGCTTTCTACAAATGATGATACTGAAATTTTTAAGTTTGTTATATCAAAATTTAAATCATCTATGTATTTTTGGTTGTCCTTATTTATAGTTGCAAATTGCTCAACCTCTTGTGATAATAATTTTGTTTCTTCATTTAATATTTCTAAGTATTTTTGCTTTTCTTCTTTTATTTTAATGCTTTCCTCTTTTTGCTTATTTATAGAATCCTCTTCTTGTTTTAATTTGTCTTTTCTTTGCTCCAATTTAGTAATGTTTTCTTCCATTGCAACTATTTTTTGGTTCTCAGTAGCATATTCAATTTCTACATCTTGAAGCTCTTTTTCCAGTTTTGCAACTTTTTCTATTAATTCTGTTATAGATTCTAAATAGTCCTCTTTTTTAGTAGTTAATTCTTTTGTTCTTTGTGTAAGTTTTTTTAATTCTTTTTCTAATTCTTCTATTTCTCTATTTCTTCCTAATATGTTTACTGTTTTGGTTGCAACACTTCCACCTGTAATGCTTCCAGAAGAATTAATTACATCTCCTTTTAATGTTATTATTCTAAATGAGTAATTATTCATTTTTGCAAGTGCTATACCTGTATCCATATCGTCTACTACAACCGTTCTACCTAATAAGTTTAGTACAATTTGCATATATTTTTTATCGCAATTTATTAAGTCAGATGCAATTCCAATTACCCCTTGCAATCCTTTCTGTTTTATGTTTTCAGCTTTTTTCCCTTTTATAGAAGATATTGGCAAGAATGAAGCTCTACCCAAATTATTATCTCTTAAATAATTTATTAATTTTTTTGCTTCTTCTTCTGTTTCTGTAACTATATTTTGAAGGCTTTGCCCTAGACACATCTCTATTGCTGTTTCATAATTCTTATCAACAGATATTAAATTAGCAAGTACTCCATACACACCTTTTTTTAGTTGACTATTTTTTTCGCATTCTTGTAATAATGTCTTAACACTTTTAATATATCCTTCTTTTTCTTTTTCTGTCTCTTGTAAAAATTTGTGTCTGGCATCTTTCATATTTATTTGATAATTTAGTCTGCTTATTTCCTCTTCATATTCTTTAATTTTATTCATACTTTCTTGTTTTTTATTTTTTTCCTGCTCTAAATTATCATTGGCAATGTTTCTTTTATTTTGTATCTCATAAAATCCCTTTGAAACTTCTTGTTTGTTGTCTCTTGTACTATCTAATTCTGATATTATATTTTCTAATTCTAATTTTATAGCTTTCTTGCGTTTTTCTAGGTTTTCATAGTTTGCTTCTTGCGCACTTATATCTGCTAAAACCTCATATTTCTTATCTGTATTACCTTCTATTTTTTGCTTTTTTTCTTCTATTTCTAACTCTTTTTCAGATAAGTTTTTAGTTAATTTAGATAATTCTTCTTCTTTTTGTTTTAATTCAGCTTCAAATTTTTCTTTATTTTGAAATAAATTAGCTTTTTTCTCTTGTCTTTGTTTTTCTTCTTCTTCTAATTCTTTTATTCTTGTCTCAAATTCTTGTATTTCTATTTGAAGTCTTTCTTTATTATTTAAATTATTTTGTATTCTCTCTTTTGATATTCCAATTTCTGAATTCATTTTTTCTATTTTATTGGAACTCTCAAAGCCAATATTTTGCATTTGCTCTATTTGTAATATTATTTCGTCTATTTCTCTTTTTAAAGAGTCTTTTAACTCTTGTATAGATGTCAATTTTTCATCCTCTGTCTCTTTTTGTGCAACCATTATTTCTTCGTCTTGTACAATTTGCTTTAACTTTTCTTTATATGAATTTATGTTATATACAAATAATCCAACTTCTATGTTTTTTAATTCTTCTCTTAAATTTAAATATTGTTTTGCCTTTTCAGATTGTGCCTTTAATGGTTCTATATTGCCTTCTATCTCTGTTAAAATATCATTAATTCTTAATAAATTAAGCTTTGTTTGTTCCATCTTTTTTTCAGATTCTTGCTTTCTAGTTCTATATTTTACAATGCCTGCCGCTTCTTCAAATATATGCCTTCTATCTTCTGATTTGTTTGATAATATTTCATCTATTTTTCCTTGTCCTATTATGCTGTATCCATCTTTTCCTATTCCTGTGTCCATAAATAGCTCTAAAATATCTTTTAATCTGCAAGGAGTTTTGTTTATAAAATAGCCTGTTTCCCCATTTCTATATATTTTTCTTGTTACTGTAACTTCTGCATATTCTATTGGCAACTTTGCGTCAGAATTGTCTATAACAATTGAGACTTCGGCAAATCCAAGCGACTTTCTTTCTTGAGTTCCTGCAAATATTATATCTTCCGATTTTGCACCTCTTAAAGATTTCATGCTTTGCTCTCCTAGGACCCATCTTATGGCATCTGATATATTGCTTTTTCCTGATCCATTTGGTCCTATAACTGAGGTAATTCCTGGCTTAAATTCCAATATTGTTTTATCTGCAAAAGACTTAAAGCCTTGTAGTTCTAATCTTTTTAAATACATTTAATACACCTTTTCTTGTTAAACTTTTAATTTGAATATTATACAATAAACTTTATATAAACTCTATTTAGAATTATATCATTAATAAATAAATTGTACTATAGTTTTTTATCAACTTTTGTGTTATTATATATATTATTGTATTATTAGGAGGATTTGAATAGCTTTATGAAAAATAAAATAATAAAAGCATTGTTGCTTACTTTTTCAATATTGTTAATAATTGGAGTAATTTTATATTTATTTCCGTTTATAATTAATTTATCAACTCACGAAGGTCAGCTGGCATTTAAAAATGAAATTGATAATCTTGGAGTTTGGGGAATTATTGTTTTATTTATGCTTCAACTTCTTCAAATTGTTTTAGTTGTTTTGCCAGGCGAGCCTTTAGAAATTTTAGCCGGTATGTGTTATGGTCCTATTGGAGGTACTATCTTTATAATTGTATCTGTCTTTATTACTACTACTTTAATTTATTTGCTTGTTGGAAAATTCGGAAAAAAGTATTTATACAATACATTCTCAAAGGAAAAAATTCAAAAAATTGAAAACAGCAAATTATTTAAAAATCCTAAAAAAGCAGAAGTGCTAATGTGTATACTATTCTTTACACCTGGCACTCCTAAAGACTTATTGACATATATTGGATTTTTATTTCCAATACCACCTATTAAATTTATATTAATTGCAACTTTTTTAAGATTTCCATCTATAATTTCTTCTACCATAGCTGGTAGCGGATTATCTAATGGAAAGATTTCTATAGTTATAGTATCTTATGTCATCACTTTTGTAGCTACAGCAATATTTGTTTTCCTTATTAGTAAAAAGGAAAAAGATACCACAGAAGCTATAAAAATATTAAAATAACTATATTGCCCTACACTTTACTACAAGTCTTTCCTTTCCATAGTTTGTGCAGGTTATTAATGTTAGTTCTTTTTGTCCATTTGTATGCTGAGTTGTACATCCTGTATCTGTTGGTTTAACGACATATTTATCATATACTTGATATTTTATTCTTCTGCCATATCCATCTGTCAATTCAGCTATGTCACCATTTTTTATAGAGCTTAATGTTCCAAACATCTTTCCATTTCTATAATTATGACCTACTATGCAGTAATTTCCCACCTCATTTGGATCTGGTCCCCAATATTTATTAAGCGAAATTTCTAATAATTCGTCTGATGTATCTGTTAACACTGGATAATTTATTCCTAGTCTTGGTATGTTTAAAATAGCATCTGTTTCATATTCCACTCCATTTGAAGCAGTATATATTATTGAATTCTCTTGCACTTCTTCTATTCTTTTTGCTTGCTCCGGTGTCAATTCTTCTTGGTCGTCTATAATTACTCTAATAATGTCATCTTCTGGCTGTCTTGTTGTTGTGTCTATTGCATTCGTTGCAGCAATCTGATTTAATATTTCTTGTGATACTTTTTCATTTTTATTTCTATCATACTCTGCATAAACATAATAAGAAAATAAAGCAAACACCAAAAAAACAGATAAAAAGAATTCAATTTTATAAAGCATTCTTTTTCTCTTAAATTCTGGCGTAATATACAGTTTTTCTGTTACAAGAATTTGATTCATACTTATCTCCTATTATATATTTATTATAGCATACATTTTTGTATTTTTAAATACACTTTGCCAGCAAATTTGAAATTTCACAAAATTGTTCAATTGTTAACTTTTCTCCTCTTGTATTTAATTCAATTCCCAATTCGTTAAATATGTCTATTGCTTGTTGCTTACTTTTTATTATTCCACCATTTAATAAGCTATTTATTAATGTTTTTCTTCTTTGCATAAAGCTTATTTTTATTAATCTAAAAAATAATTCTTCGTTTATAGGTTTAACCACTGGTTCATCCCTTAGTACTAATTTTATAACTTGAGAATCAACTTCTGGTGCTGGAATAAATTTATAATTTTCAACATTTAATATTACTTTTGGATTTGAATAATAATACACCGAATATGTAATCGCTCCAGAATTTTTATCTCCTGGAATTGCTGTTAATCTTTCTGCCACTTCTTTTTGTATCATTACTGTTATTGTTTCTATTGGTAGTTTTTTTTCTAACAACTGCATAATAATAGGAGTTGTAATATAGTAAGGAAGATTTGCAACAACTTTGGCTGTTTTAAATCCGTTTTTCTCTATTACTTCCTTTAAATCTACTTTTAATACATCCTCATTTATAATTTCTAGGTTTGTGTATAATAAAAATCTGTCTTGTAATACTTTAATCATTTTTTTATCAAGCTCTATTGCAATTACCTTTTTAGCTTTTTCTAATAGCTTTTGGGTTAAAGTTCCAAGACCTGGCCCAATTTCTATTACCAAGTCATCTGTTGTTAAGTCAGAGGCCTCTACTATTTTTTCTATAGATTCATCATCAACCAAAAAGTTTTGACCTAAGCTTTTATTAGCAGTAATATTATATTTTTTCATTAGAAACTTAGTTTCATCGTACACATTATTCATTGTTAATTCAATTCTCCTATTATGTATAAATTATGTTTATATTTTATCATGTTTATGTTGATATTGCAATGTATTAAACATTGTTTAAAAGCATTGATTTTTGTTTTATTATATAATAAAATGTTGTTATTATTAAAAAAGTAGGTGTAAAATGAATACAAAGAACAAAAGCAAAGCCCCAAAATACTCTAGGGCTCTGAGATTAAGAAATGGTATGATTGCAATATTTTGTGTGTTTTTATTGCTAATTGGACGTTTATTTTGGTTACAATTTATTAAAGGTCCTTGGTTAAAGGAACAAATGTATAGTCAATTAATTACTAGTAGAGCAATAAGTCCTAAAAGAGGTACTATATATGATACAAACGGAAAAGAGTTAGCTATAAGCGCTGCTGTAGATACTGTTACCATTAATCCAGACCTTATAAAAGTATCTGAGGAAAACAAAGAATTAGAAGAAATTAAAACTAAAGCTTTAAAAGAGAAAGTTGCGAAAGCTTTTTCAGAGATCTTTGAATTAGATTATGAAAAAACTTTAGCTAAAGTTAATAGCACAAGCTGGTTAGAGACAATTGTTTCAAAGGTTCAAAAAGACAAAATTGATAAACTGAAAAAATGGATGGAAGAGGAAAAGATTTATTCTGGCATTAATATAGATGAAGATACCAAAAGATATTATCCTTACAATAATTTAGCATCAAATTTAATAGGTTTTTGTGGAGATGAAAATAGAGGCTTAGAGGGATTAGAAAATGAATTTGATTCTTTATTAACTGGTACACCTGGAAGGATAATTACTTCTCAAGATGCAATTCAAGAATTCATTCCTGACCAGAACGAGACCCTATTTGTTGCAGAAAATGGTAATAATATAACATTAACATTAGATGTAAATATTCAGGCTATTGCTGAAAAATATTTGGAACAAGCTTGCAAAGAAAATAATTGTGCTCGTGGCGGAAATGTTATAATTATGAATCCAAATAATGGTGACATTTTGGCAATGGCAACTTACCCAAACTATAATTTAAACACTCCTTATAAAGTCACAAGTATTACTGAGGACAAGTGGAAAGAAATGACTTCTGAGCAAAAGTCTAATGCTATGTATAGTATGTGGAGAAATAGAGCTCTTTCCGATAGATATGAACCTGGTTCTGTTTTTAAGGTTATAACTGCTGCAATTGGTTTAGAAGAAAATTTGGTTTCTCCTGATGAAAAAAATGTTTTTGATTGTCCTGGATATCATGTTGTAGCTGGAAATACCATTTATTGTTGGAAAGGTATACCTGGCCACGGTAAACAAAGTTTAAGAGATGCTTTGTGCAATTCTTGTAACCCAGCATTTATGGAATTAGGCGAGAAGATTGGTGCTAAAACACTATATAAATATTTTGAAGCTTTTGGTTTATTTGACTCAACCAATTTAACTTCTGGTGATGTTAGCGGAAACTTCTGGGACTTAGAAGATGTTGGTCCTGTTGAGCTGGCTACCTCTTCATTTGGTCAAAGATTTGGTATAACACCATTGCAAATGGCAACCGCTATATGTTGTATAGCAAATGATGGCATATTAGTTCAACCTAAAATAATAAAACAGGTTACAAATACTGATACTGGCGCAACCACAAATATAGATACAACAGTAATAAGACAAGTAGTTTCTAAGGAAACATCTGAAAATCTTTTAAATATGATGGAATCGGTAGTAACATCTGGTACAGGAAGGTACGGAAGAGTTACAGGCTACTCTGTGGCAGGAAAAACCGGAACATCAGAACCATCACCAGGTGCAGAGGAAGATGGATATGTTGCGTCATATATTGCTATTTCCCCTGTAGAAAGTCCAGAAGTTGTTGCTCTTGTAACATTATATGCTCCTGAGGGAGATAGTCATCAAGGTGGTCAAATTGCTGGACCTGTTGCTTCTCAAATATTAACAGAAGTATTACCATATTTACAAATTCCTTCTGACAGTAGTGGCTCAACTACTGGAAGCAGTAGCTCAAATTCTACTACTACACTACCAAATGTAGTAAACAAAACTATTGCAGAAGCAAATAAAATTATAGAAAACGCAGGCTTTAATTGTATTATATCAGGAGGTTCTGAAGAAATTGTCACAGAACAAATGCCTAAAGCTGGAACCCAATTACTGAAAGACTCTATTGTTAAAATATATTCTGCTGGACATGAAGCAAGAGTATCACAAACAGTTCCAGATTTAAAAGGAATGTCTTTATCCGAGGCAAGAACAATTTTAAAGGACCGAAATTTAAATATTCAAGTTAGTGGTTCTGGAATAGTTATAAGTCAAGATCCTATTGCAGGCACTTCTGTAGAAGAAGGTACACTAATAGCTGTTTCTATGAAACCAGAAATACAAGATGCACATTAAGGCATAAAAAAATTAAAGGAGTATAAGCTCCTTTAATTTTTTATAATTTTAATTATTGAATATTGCATCAAATTCTTCTCCATCTATTTTTTCTTTTTCTAACAATATTCCTGCTACAACATGTAATTTTTCCATATTAGCATTTAATATTTCTGCTGCTTTTTTATATGCATAATCAATTATACTTTTTACTTCTTCATCTATTATTGCAGCTGTTTCTTCTGAATACTCTTTGCTCTGTGCAAAATCTCTTCCTAAAAATACTTCTTCTTGATTTTGTCCTAAGGTTATAGTGCCAACTCTTTCACTCATTCCATATTTTGTAACCATATTTCTTGCAATCTTCGTTGCACGTTCTATATCATTACTTGCTCCTGTTGATATATCGTCTAATACCAATTTTTCTGATACTCTTCCACCTAATAGTGAAACTATATTTTCTATCATTTCTGTTCTAGACATAAAAGACTTATCTTCTGTTGGTCTATACATAGTATATCCTCCAGCCATTCCTCTTGGTATAATTGATATTTGATGAACAGGATCTTGTGTTGGTAAAAATCTACTTACAACTGCATGCCCTGCCTCATGATATGCCACTAATTTTTGTTCTTTTTCGCTTCTAACTCTAGTCCTTTTTTCAGGTCCCATTGTTACTTTAACCATTGCATCTTCTACTTCTGTCATACTAATTTCTGGTTTATTTCTTCTTGCAGCCAATAAAGCCGCCTCATTTAATACATTTTCCAAATCTGCACCTGAAAATCCTGATGTATTTTTTGCAATTGTTTTTAAATCTACATCTGGTGCCAATTTCTTCTTTCTGCTATGAACTTCTAAGATTTCCTCTCTTGCTTTAACATCTGGTGCCGATACTACTATTTGTCTATCAAATCTTCCTGGTCTTAATAAAGCTTTGTCTAATACGTCTGGTCTATTGGTTGCAGCTAATACTATTACTCCTTCATTAGCTGAGAATCCATCCATCTCTACTAATAACTGATTTAGTGTTTGTTCTCTTTCATCATGTCCTCCGCCAAGTCCTGCACCTCTTTGACGACCAACTGCATCTATTTCATCTATAAATACAATACATGGTGCTTTTTTCTTTGCTTCTTCAAATAAATCTCTTACTCTAGAAGCTCCTACACCAACAAACATTTCTACAAAGTCTGAACCACTTATAATGAAGAATGGTACACCAGCCTCTCCTGCAACTGCTTTTGCTAAAAGTGTTTTTCCTGTTCCAGGTTGCCCTACCAATAAAACTCCTTTTGGAATTCTTGCACCCATCTCTGTGAATTTTCTTGGATTTTTTAAAAATTCAACTATTTCTTCTAATTCTTCTTTTTCCTCATCTACACCAGCCACATCATTAAATGTTACTTTTGTTTTATCTGTTGGATTTAATATTTTAGCTCTGCTCTTTCCAAAAGACATTGTTTTATTTGAGCCAGCTCCTCCTTGTGCTCCACTATTCATAAATAAGAACCAGAATATAAAGAATATAATTAATATTCCAAATGGTGTTAAAAGACTTAGTATTGTTACAAATAAAGATTCTGATTTTTCTGTTACCTTTATTGTACCTGTTTTCATACTATCTTCTAATGCTGACATTAGATGTTCAACACTTGGTATATTTACCTCTTTAGTAACGTTTTGGTTCTTTAATTTTACATTTGCTTTTACCTTATCTGCTGAAATTTCTATTTCTTTTACTTCACCTGCTTCTACCTTAGAAAGTAATTCCGAGTAGGCAAGCCTATTCTCAGTATTATCAATTATTGATGATATTAAGACTATAAATATTATAAATATTATTAGCCACATAGCTAAAGATTTTATTCCATTTTTCAAGTTAATGCCTCCTTTTACTATTTAAGGAATATATCATAAAGATTTTGGTATTTCAAGTGTTTTACTAAAGTTTTTTTGTTCACACCCTAGTCATATCAAGGCTTTCCTTACGGAAGTTTACAATACCTCGTAAAAAAAATTTTTTTATTTTTTATCATTATTTTTATATTTTTATTTGGAGTTAAGTATTTATTACCAATATTATTTTTACATAATTTAATAACATCTTCAATATGTATTTTTTCTATTCCGTTAGTAGTCCCTAAAAGCTCATTAATAGTATATATTATAAGTCTTGATTTTATTACTTTTTCTAAAACATTAAATTTTTTTAAATCTAAAATTATTTCTTTTTCAGTTCTACTTATAAAAGTCTCTTTATATGACTGTTTTACTATTGATTTGAAATACATTTCATCAGTTGCTATAAGATTGGACATTCTATTTATTGTTTCTATAATATTAGGATTAAAATTCTCTTGTATATACGGAATAAGCATATTCCTAATTTTATTTCTTGTATATATGTTTTCTTGATTTGTTTTGTCATACTTAGGGTTTAAACCTTTTTCATTACAATATTGTTCAATTTCTTGTCTGGTACATTCAATTATAGGTCGTATAAGTTTGTTATCTCTTATTGGTTCTATACCTTTAAGCCCTGTACTTCCACTTCCCCTTAAGAAATTCATTAGTACTGTTTCTGCATTATCATTTGCATTATGCGCTGTAGCAATTTTATTTCCACCAACTATGTTCTTTACCTCTTCAAAAAAATCATATCTAATTTTTCTTCCAACCTCTTCTGTCCCTAGCTTTTTTTCTTTAGCTATTTGTAAAACATCTGCCTTCTTTACAAAACATTTTATATCCCTCTGCTCACAAAAATCTTGTACAAACACTGTTTCAGAGTCAGCCTCTTTTCTTATCATATGATTAATATGTGCAACTACAATGTTTATTTTAAGTTCATTTTGTAAATTTTTTAATACATTCAATAAACAAATAGAATCTGGCCCCCCAGACACTCCCACTACTATAGTATCCCCAGATTTTATTTGTTCATACCTTTTTATGGTATTTAATACCTTATCCTCCAACATATTTCCCCTTTCTGTCACAAAAAGGAGCGTCCCTATAGTGACAACTTATTCTCTGTATCTTTCTATATTTGCGAATTTTGTATAGTTTGCTAGCCATAATAGTTCTACCGTTCCTGTTGCTCCCGATCTATGTTTTGCTATTATTACTTCTGCAATATTTTTCTTTTCTGTGTCTTCATTGTAGTAGTCATCTCTATATAAAAACATTACAATGTCTGCATCTTGCTCTATTGAACCTGATTCACGTAAGTCTGAAAGCATTGGTCTATGGTCTATTCTTTGCTCTGGTGCACGTGATAATTGTGATAATGCTATAACAGGTACATCTATTTCCTTTGCTAATATTTTTAAGGACCTACTTATCTCTGCTATTTCTTGTTCACGGCTTCCTCCTTTTTTATTACTGCCTTGAACTAATTGCAAATAGTCTATTACGACTAATCCTATATTTTTTTCTAATTTCATTTTTCTGCATTTTGCCCTTATTTCCATTATTGAAATACCCGGAGTATCATCTATATATATACCCGCTTCTGAAAGTTCTCCTGATGTTGCTGCTAATTTTGCCCATTCATCATCATCTATTTTTCCCGTTCTAACTTTTGCACTATCCACCATTGCTTCACTGCATAAAATTCTGTTTGTCATTTGTTCTTTAGACATTTCTAAGCTAAATATCGCTACTGGAACTTTTGCTCTTACTGCTGCATTTGTGGCTATATTTAACGCAAACGCGGATTTTCCCATAGCAGGTCTTGCAGCAACCAGTATCAAGTCTGAATTGTGTAGTCCTGAAGTTCTATAGTCCAAATCCACAAATCCTGTTGGAACGCCTGTAATTGATTCTTTTTGGTTATACAATTGTTCCAATTGTGTAAATGTGTCTACTAGAATGTCTTTTATAGATGAATATCCCTTTTGATTCTTTTTTTGCATTACCTGAAAAATCTTTTTTTCTGCTGTATCTATTACTTGTTCTACCTCTTGTGTAGGGTCATATCCAAGTGTTATTAATTCATCCGCAGTTTTTATTAATGCTCTTAGCATTGATTTTTCTTCCACTATTTTTATATATTGTTCTACATTTGATGTTGTAGGTACTTTGTCTGGTAATTGAACTATATATTCCAAACCACCAACAGCCTCAAACTTTCCCATCGATTTTAGCTCTGATTTTAATGTTATAATGTCTATTGGCTCTGCCCTATTGTATAAATTTAGTATTGCAGAATATATTATTTTATTATCTTCTCTGTAAAAATCTTGCTCTTGCAATACTTCTACTGCTGCTATTACTGCATCTTTATCTGTTAACATACTGCCTATAATAGCTTGTTCTGCTTCTATATCGTGTGGTGGAATTCTGCCTAACTCCATTTTTTTCATTCCTTTCTTAATATACGAGTCCTACTATTCTGCAATTATATTCACTGTTAATTTTGCATTTACTCCTTCATATAATTTTATATTTATTGTAAATCTTCCTATATTTTTTATAGTTTCTTTTACTTCTATCTTCTTTTTATCTATTTCTATTTTATACTGTTCTTTTAAATTTTCTGATATTTCTTTTGAGGTTACCCCTCCAAATATCTTTCCATTTTCTCCAGCTTTTACTTTTATTGTTAAAACTAGTTCTTTTAATTTATTTGCTACTTCTATTGCATCATTTTTTTCATTTTGTTTTTTAAATTTATTAGCTTCATTCTTTGATTCTAGTTTTCCTAAATTTTCTTTTGTTGCCTCTACTGCTAATTTTTTTGGAAATAAGTAATTTCTTGCATATCCATCACTTGCATTTATTATTTCATCTTTTTTCCCTACGCCCTTTATATTGTCTAATAAAATTACCTTCATATAATCATTCCTCTCTTTATCTTCTTTAATACTTTTTTAAAATTCTAGTATTTAATTTAAAATGCTTTTATTAATTATATCTTATAGAGTTTCTTCTATCAATAGCTTTTATCCACTTTTATATATATTAAAGTCAATTGTTTATAAGAGGGCAAATACCAGTTGTATTGCCCTCTTTTTTATTATTCCTCTTAACTTGACATTTCACTAAAATATTCATTTATTCTATTTATAAGCTCTGTTTTTACTTCTTCTGTTGTCATTCCCTCTACTTGGGCTCCGGCTAAGGTTATGTGTCCTCCGCCACCCAGTTTTTCTAGTATTAATTGAACATTTATATCTCCTATTGAACGTCCACTTATGCAGACTCTGTCTCCCATCATTCCAATTACAAATGATGCAACTATATTACTTATTGTGAGTAGTTCATCTGCCGCCTTTGCACATATTATGTTTGCATCTTTGTCTTGTTCATCATAAATAGAAATTGCTATTGAATGTTCTAAAACCTCTGCCTTTTCTACTATTTTAGAAATTTTATTGTATGTTGCTAAGTCACTTTGGAACCATTTTTTCACCTTAATTGTATCTATTCCATACTTTCTCAAATATGCTGCTGCTTCAAATGTTCTTACACCTGTTTTAAAAGTAAAATTCTTTGTATCCATCATAATTCCCGCATAAAGTGCCTCTGCTTCTAACTCTGTTAACTCAATTTTTTCTTGTGAATATTCCAATATTTCTGTAACAAGTTCTGCTGCTGAAGATGCATAAACCTCATGGAACATAAGTGTTGCATTTTCTATATATTCTGTACTTCTTCTATGATGGTCTATAACTACTATTTTTTCTGTTTCTTCTAATAATTCTGGAATTTCCACATAGTTTTTCTTACTTGTATCCACAACAATTAGCAATGTTTCTGGGCTTATTTTAGCTAATGCTTCACTTTTGTTTATAATTACATTTTTGTACTCGTCATCTTCTTTTGCTTTTTCCATAAAGTTTTCTAAACCAATTCCATAAGAATTGTTTACTATATATGCATTTTTTCCTAATGACCTTGCTAATCTATATATTCCCATACTTGAACCTATGCAGTCCATATCTGAGTTAGAATGTCCCATTACCATTACATTTTCCGCTTCAAGTATTAGTTCTTTTAAGGCATGTGCTACTGTTCTAGCTTTCACCTTAGTTCTTTTTTCTACTTCTTGTGCTCTTCCGCCAAAGAATACATATTTTCCATTTTCTCTTACAACTGCTTGGTCTCCTCCACGTCCCAATACGATATCTAGGCCTGCTTGTGCGGATTTGTATTTTTCGTAGTTAGAGCTACCTTCGTTTGAAACAGCTATGCTTAAAGTGAACTGTGCTTTATTAGTCCATTCCAATTCTTTTATTTCATCTAATATATTAAATTTTTTATTTTCTATTTCTGATAGATATTTTTGTTCAAATATTAACACAAAAGTATCTCTTTCAGATTTTATTACTAAACCTTCAAAATGAGTTGCCCATTCATATATATTTTTTTCAATTTGTGCTATGAATGTAGACCTGTCTTCATTTTCTACTCTCTGCATTAACTCTTCATAATTGTCAATCATTATTATTCCTATACAATTTTGTGAGTTAATATATTTTTCTTCTGTTTTTATTAATTCTGTATTGTCCATAAAATATAGTGTAAATATAGACTGTTTATTTCTTAATTCTATATATTCTCCTAATAGCTTATATGTTTTACTTCCAATTACTATACTTTGATTAATATTTTTATTTTTAACAAATTCTCCATTTTCAAGACTTTGCTTTAATTCTTTTAATATACTATCCAAATAGTTATTAATATCTATATTAATAAATTCCTTAGAAAACTTCTCGTTTTTCCAAATTGTATTTCCATTGGTTTCTAATATTATAAGTGGAAATGGTGAATTTATCAGTGTTCCCTTTGCTGCTTTATCAACGCTAAAGGTTAAGTGTTCTATATGCTCAGATAATTCTTCTTTTCTCTTTTCACTGCTCCAATAAGCATATCCAACAACTAAAATATAAAACAAAATTGCTGGCAAAACTAAGTTAATATTGCTTATACAAATAATTGTTAAAAGTACTGCTATTATTACTAAATATATCTTTACGCGCGATACTAGTTTATCAAATATTTTTTTATTGCTCGGCATAAAATCCTCCTAATTACATCTTATATTTTACACTTATTTCGCGCTTTTGTCAATGTTTACAAGAAATCCACACTGTAAATGGAAATTAAAATTGCTTTTTGGTCTAGGCATTAACATTTTTTATATAGTCTTCTAATATTATTTTTATTACAGTTGCTATTGGTACTGCCAAGAACATGCCTAATACCCCAAAGTACGCTCCACCTACTGTTACCGCAAATATTACTAATAATGGGCTTATTTTTAGTGAATCTCCTGTTATTTTTGGATTTATTATGTTTGCATCTATTTGTTGTAATATTGTTACTATTATTACCATCCATATCGCTTGATCAAGTCCACCTGTAAATATTGTTATTATACCTGCTATTATTACAGCTATTATTGCTCCGAAATATGGTATTAAATTAAATAGACCTATCATAAATCCTAGTAGTATAGCATATTGTATCCCCATTATTTTCATCGCTATAGATGTTATTATTCCAACTACCATTCCATCCAACAGTTGGCTTGATATAAAACGGAAAAAAACATTGTTTGTTTCGTAAAAGTATTTTTCTACATTACTATATGTATCCTCTTTGAATATTCTTTTTGATAATCTATTAAAAAATCCTAATATCTCGTCTCTCTCTGACAATATGTATATGGATACTATTATAGACACAAATAAATCAAATACTCCTGTAACTACATTTATTGCACCTTTTGCGTATTGAGCTAATTGTTCAAGGTTTAAATACTTTTCTAAATCAATATTTTTTATTTGTTCTGCCAACTTATATATTATTTCATTTTTTAAGAATGACTCCTCTGGTAAATTATTTAAAACAGCCATTGTTTTATTGTAATAGCTTTGAAAATTACTTATTAAGTCTTTAGTGCTTTCTATTATTGTTGGAATTATAAAATTAATTATAAATATAATTGCTATTATTGCTATTACATATATTGTGAATATTGCTATTGCTCTAGATTTTCTTTTTATAAATTTGTTTTTTGTCCTTGAATATACTTTTTCCAATTTTTTTGTTGGTATATAGAATAAGTATGCTATTAATATTCCTATTACAAATGGCATTAAAATTGAAAATAATTTTCCAAACCAATTTAATATTTCTCCTAAATTATCTACTGTTTTGTAAACTAATATAACAGCAACAGCAAATACAAACCAATATAACCATTTTGTAATTACACGTTTATTTTCTCCCATTTTTTCCCCTTTCATATTTTAATTTCTAGTCCTATTGGGCAATGGTCACTTCCCAATACTTCTGAGTATATCATTGAATCCTGTATCTGGATTTCTATTGACTTTGAAACAATAAAATAGTCTATTCTCCAGCCAACATTTTTTTCTCTTGCATTTGACATATATGACCACCATGAGTACGCATTTTCTTTTTCTGGGTATAGATATCTAAAAGTGTCAGTAAAACCCATCTTTAATAATTCAGTCATTTTATTTCTTTCTTCATCTGTAAATCCTGCGCTTTTTCTATTTGTTTTTGGATTTTTCAAGTCTATTTCTTCATGTGCTACATTCAAATCGCCACAGTATATTACAGGCTTTATCTTATCTAATTTTATCAGATATTTTTTTATTTCATCTTCCCATAACATCCTATAATCTAATCTTTCCAAGCCTTTTTTTGAATTTGGAGTATAACAATTTACCAAAAAGAATTTTTCAAACTCAAGTGTTATAATTCTTCCCTCCTTGTCATGCTCTTCTATTCCTATTCCATATGTCACATTTATAGGCACCTTTTTGCTAAATACTGCCGTACCTGAATAACCTTTTTTTAATGCACTATTCCAATATTGCTTATATTTTTTTAAAATATTCTGAATAGTTATATCAATTTGTTCTTCCTGCATTTTTGTTTCCTGAATGCAAAAAATATCTGCATCTATTTGTTTAAAAAAGGTTTCAAATCCTTTTGTAATATTAGCTCTTAACCCATTAACATTCCATGATATTAGTTTCATTTTTCTTCCTCAATTCATTTTTACTTTTACTATAATATCAAAAAAGAAGCGTATATGCAAGCATTTTACTTAGCAATTACTCTAATTGATATTAAAATAAATCGGCTATCGTAAATGTGATAACCGATTATATTATTAAAATTCATATACATAACATTCTAAATATCTTCTACCAAATTGTAGTGCAGAACTATGTGAATTATAGAAAATATCTAATCTATCACTTGATATTGCTCCACCTCTGTCTTGAACCACAAACCATCCACCATTTGGTTTATCTTTAAAATATGGTATATATATAACTGTTCCTATTGGATATACCGAACCTGCTGCTAATGTGTACCATTGAGATGCTAATGCACCAGATGATGTTATACCATTTGTTTTACCACAGCAACTCATACATGGACAATATGCCGAAGTATTAAAAGTAGCAACTTTTGGTGTTATTCCTTCTACTTTTTTTGCCAATGTTGTAGATGCTGTTGTCGCTGGGTTTGTGCTAGCTGTTCTTAGGTTTGAACTTCTTGATGTAATCTGTCTTGTTCTTACTTCAACAATTTTGTTTATTGGTTCTTTTATAATTTCGCTAGATATTTCTGTTTTTTCTATTTCTACATCATTTTGATATTTTATTTTATATGTTACTTTTTTTAGTCCATCAACACCATTTTGTATTATTCTGTCTTGCTTTGTTCCAGAACCTGTTGATACGTCTTTAGTAATAGTTTCATATGGTATTTTTACTTCCACAGTTACTATTTTTTCAATTATTTGTTCATAATTTTTTAAAATATCTTCTGTTTTAATATTCTCTGAGCATTCTATTTCCGTAGCTATTTCAACTTCTTCATCTGTGTTTTTAAATATTTTTATAGTATTGTTTGATGAAAGTTCTTCGTCTAAACTTGGAATAACCTTTTCATCTTCCAATATTATAATATGGTTTTCATCTAATATTTCTGAAATTTTAGTTTTTGAAGATAATACATTCATTTCATAACCACTTGATAATATTATTTTTACGCTATTTAATTTAACATTTCCTGCAACTACTGCTATGCTTGTTAAAAATAAAAATATAAAGCTTATGGCAATGATTCTTTTCAGCGATATAGATGCTTTCTCATCATTTTTCATAAGAAATTTGTTCCCTCCTTTAAAAGCAACAATTATATTATACCATTTATTAGCAGATCTGTCAAATTTAACTTTTCTACTATTTTCGCGTTAACATCATTTTTACCTCTTTTTCCACATTATTTCTTTGTATTCTTAATATAACTTCATCTCCCACATTTTTAGTATAAATATATTTTCTTAAGTCACTCATCTTCTCTAGTGTTATATTATCTATTTTAATTATTATATCTTTTTCTCTCAATCCTGCATTATACGCTGATGAGCCCTTACTAACTTGAACAACATATATGCCTGTATCAAATTTTAAATTTTTATCTATATATGGTATCACATTTTTATCATAGGCAAATATTCCAATACTTGCTTCTTCAAATTTTCCCTGTATTGCCAATTTTTCTATTATTGTTTTAATAAGATTTATTGGCACAGCAAATCCTATTCCTTCTGCTGAACTAATTTTTATAGTATTTATTCCTATTACTTCTCCATCTATATTTATTAATGGTCCTCCACTATTTCCTAAATTTATTGTTGCATCTGTTTGAATTAAATTGCTCATATAAGAAGCATCTTCATCTTCTTCTATTTTAATGGTTCTATTTACTGCACTTATTATACCAGATGTTACTGTTCTTTCAAACTCAAATCCAATTGGATTTCCTATTGCATATACTTTTTCACCAACTTTGATATTATCAGAATCTCCTAATACTGCATATTTCATATTTTTACATGATATCTTTAAAATAGATAAATCTATATTAACATCAGACCATACCACATTCCCTGTAAATGTTTCACCCGACTCTAATGTTACATAGCATGTACTATACTTTTCCCCAGAAACATGTGCATTGGTTAATATATATCCATTATCTGTTACCACTACACCTGTGCCTAACCCAAGTTTTGATGTACTATCCTTTAAAAAAATACTGCTACCAACATTTTTTACTTTTGATATTCCTACAACATTTGATGTTGCTTTTTCTATAACATCAACTGCTTCTTTATTTTCCTTTTTTTCTTCCTCCATAGTTCTTAATGTTTTTACTGCCTCTGGTGGCTGATTGGCTTCATTTATATCTATTTTCTCATAAAATTTATATAGTATTATACCACTAGCAATTATAAATATAAAGATAATTACTATTAACATTTTATTCTTTGATGATTTTTTTCTTCTTTTTGCAATATATGCTTCCATATTCTTCCTCCTTATATAATATAATTTTTACCATTTTTAAAAAAATTAAACATAAATTCTGTATCTATTTTTTTGTTACTATTTAATATATTATAAAGATAAAACGCCGAAGTATACGCTTTTAATCCTATCCAAAACTTATGTTTCCATACATGCAGATAATATAGCTCTTAAAAACATTATCCGGTAACCTTTTTTGTGAATTTTATGTGTATTTTATTGAATTTTTAATATATGTATGATATTATATTGGTTATATTGTTGAGGTAATTTTTATATTGCCTTAAAAGAAAGGATTGATATTAAAATGGGATGGATTATTTTAATAATTGTTGTTCTTATATTGGTTTTCCTAATAAATATATACAATAATCTTGTTTCGCTAAGACAAAAAGTTAAAAATGCTTGGAGCCAAATAGAAATACAATTGCAAAGAAGATTTGACCTAATTCCTAATCTTGTTGAGACTGTTAAGGGATATATGGGACACGAAAGTAATATTTTAACAAAAGTTGCAGAACTTCGCACTGCATGGGCAAATGCAAAAACTGTAGCAGAAAAATCTAATTTGGACACTCAACTTTCTGATACTTTAAAAACAATTATGGCTGTTTCAGAAGCTTATCCTGATTTAAAAGCAAATCAAAATTTTATAAGTTTACAACAAGAACTTGCTAACACAGAAAATAAAATTTCTTATTCTAGGCAATTTTATAATGACATTGTAACTACATATAATACAAAGATTCAAGTATTTCCTTCAAACATTGTAGCTGGAATGTTTAATTTTACACAAGAAACTTTATTTGAAGTAGATAACCCAGAAGCTAGAAAAAATGTAAAAGTTGATTTTAATAACTAAATTTATACATAAAAAACATAGTGTATTTAATTGTAATACACTATGTTTTTTGTTTACTAAATATGTATGTTTTAAAATTTCCAATTATTATATGTAATTTCTGCAATTTCTTCTGGTTCAATTTGCTTTACTTGTGCTATTTTTTCTACTAAATACTTTAAATTTCTTGAGTCATTTCTTGTCCCTCTATTAGGTTCTGGTGCCAAATATGGGCTATCTGTTTCAATAAGCATTTTTTCCAATGGTATCATTTGTATTATTTCATCTGCATTTTTAGAATTTTTGAATGTTATTGGTCCTGCTAACGAAATGTAAAAACCTAGATTTAGTCCTTCTTTTACAAGTTCTTTGTTTAATGGGCAACAGTGAAATACTCCCTTCTTATTTGGTGTATTTTCCTTTAAAATTTTTATAGTATCCATCACAGCTTCTCTTGTATGTATTATTATTGGTAAATTCAGCTTGTTCGCTAATTTTATTTGGTTAATAAATGCCATCTGTTGTAGTTCTTTGTTTTCTTTATTCCAATAATAGTCAAGTCCGATTTCTCCAATGCCAACAACTTTATCGGCTTTTGCTATATTTTCTATTTTTTTTATTTGCTTTATTATCTCATTTTCTGTTTTTAATATATCATTTGGAGATATTCCACATATAGCATATATAAAATCATATTTGTTTGATAAGTCTATTGCCTTTTTAGAAGATTCTATATCATAACCTGCAACTATAATTTTTGTTATTCCAGCCTCATATATTTCATGTAATATTTTTTCTCTGTCCTCATCAAATTTCTCATCATTATAGTGTGAATGTGAATCGAAAACCCTCATTTTAGACTTTGCATCCTTTCCTAAATAGTTATCTTTGTTACAAATACTCTATTAATTATCTAATATTAAAGTAAAGCTTGCCATTGCGTAGTTTTCTATATGTGATATACTCAAATCCTGGCTTATTATATTTTTTATTTCTAATTTACTTATATCTGCTATTGGCCTTCCTTTTTCATCATTATATATCTCTATATTTTTCCATAACCAGTTAGAAGTATTGTTTATGTTTTTAGAAATTGCCTTAAATATAGCTTCTTTTGCAGCAAATCTTGCCGCATAATGTTGATACTTCATTTTATTAGATTTTTCGCAATATTCTTGTTCTTTTTCTGTGAATATTCTATCCACAAAAACCTGCCCTATTTGCTCAATACTTTCCTTTATTCTATTTACCTCTATTATATCTACACCTGTTCTTATCTCCATCTAAATTCTCCCTTATATAAGATTTTATCTGATTGAACTTTTTTATTTTCCAAATAACTTCATAAGTGTAACAATAAATATGCCTATTACTATTATTGCAATTATTTTATTTCCCTTTGCAATTCTTTCTATATTGTAATTTTTATAAAGTATATCATATTTATTTTTTAATTTTAGGTATGTCTCTTCTAGCAATAAACTTTCTCTTTCCTTTTCTTCTATACTTATTCCAAGCTCATTGTTGGTTATTTCTTGTATCCATATAAATTTTGTAAAATTTATAAATTGTTCCTTGATCTTCTCAAAATTATTGCTCATATTAAACTCATATATTAATTTCTTTAGATATATTTTTTTGTATATGTTAAATATATAATGATATAAATATTTATTCTCATATTCAAATGGCAGTTTTGTATAATTATCTGTATTTATATCTGATGCCATTACCACTGCACTCCAGCTTGTAAACCCAAACTTTACATATCTTTGTTCAATTTCCTTTACCTTACTATTTGTTTTAGAGTTTGAACTTGCTATATTTGCATAATTTAAAAATCTTTCATTTAGTACAGTATTATTTGTACTTTCGTTCCAACAATTTTGATCTAAGCATACATATGAATATGTAATAAACCTTTCAGTATCTACATTTATTTTTTTTGCTCCTGTACTATTGCCTGCTATTTCTTTTATCAAACTTGAAAAATCCCTTATATCTTTAAAAGTGCTTGTTTGTATTCGTATGTTTTCATATTCTCTTAGCTGTGATAAATTTGAGTTTATATCTCTGAATTTATAATTAAAATTCACTACGTCATCTAAATTGTTTTCTCCATTTAAAACAGTTTTAAATGTTAAAAAGCATATACCTGTATTAAAGCAAATAATCTCCATTTTTAAAATATCAAAAAATATACCGCTCTGTTCTCCTACTTTTCCTTGTATATTTTTCTCTAATTCATATTCAAAAATTGTACAAGGATATTTTGAAAGTATTGCACTTTGCATCTTGCCTTCCATATTTTGAAGTTCATTTATTTTTTGAGTTGATAATCCAAATGTCCAAAACATATAATCTCTTATATTTGGTAAAAAATATGTGTATATATCAAAATCTTTTATTCTATCAAATGTTTTTAATTTACACTTAGGATTTCTTATAAGCTTTAGCATATATTTATTGTATTTATTCGGTTCTATAATATACGGATATATGAAATACGTATATTGATATTTAATCTTTTGTTCCATCTGTATGCTTGCTCCTCCTATAATTTATTTTTCATCTGTATAATAATTTAAGTTTAAATCTTGGCCTCTATGCCATTTTCCTATAAAGTCTATTAATATACTGTTTTCTAATGAGTATGCTGGTGATATTGTGACTTCTCCTTTTGAATTAACGCATCCCCATAATCCATCTTTTTTTACACTTGCATATCCAAATTCATTTTGTTCTGTTGCATCATCATATATATAGTCAACCATTACTATACCATCTTTATTTACAAAACCATATTTCTTATCTTTTTTTGATAAAAATAATGTGTTACCTTTTAGTAATTCTATGTTAGATTTTTCCTCAAATTTAAAATTATAATATTTATATTCATCGTTTATTCTAATCTTCATATATCCTAAATCTTTGTTAATTTCTGTTACAATTCCATTTAATTTAACATTAAAGTCTCTGTCTATTAAATCTGAATTAATATTTTCTTTTGAACCCTCGTAGAAATCCACATCACTTCTATATATCAAGTTATTATATACAAAATCCAATTTTGTTTGTCCTGCTACATTTACAATCCCATATTTGCCTTCTAGTTTAGCAATGTAGTTATCTGCATATGTAAATTTTATATCTTCATATTTAGTTTCTAACTTTGTATCTCCAGAAATTGTCATTATTCCATATTTTCCATTTTTCTGAATTACAACATTTTCTCCATTTATTGATTTTACATCATCAAATTTTTCTTCTAAATATGAATTACCTGTTGTATCTACTATTTTCCATTTTCCATCTTGTTTTACTACAAATCTACCATTGCCATATATCTGTTTTACTTCATCATATTTAGCTTCTAGCGCAACTGATTTGTCCCAATTTATTACTCCATATTTTTCATTTTGCACTATAAATCCTTCTTCATATTTATTTCCTAGTTGTTTTATAGCTTTATATTGGTTTGGTATTACTATGTTTCCTATGTCATCAACTAATCCAAGCTTTCCATCTTTGTCTGTTATCAAGCTATTTTTTATTCCTTTTAATGTTGTAATTGAATTATACTCACATTTTAATAATTCATTTCCTTTATAATTTATTAATCCATATTTTCCATCTTTTTTTACTAACAAGACATCAGATTCATACCACAAATTATTATTTTCATCATAATTTTCTAATGCTTGCACAGACTCATACCCTGTAAGTACTTCTTCTTTCTTATCATTTAACACTTTTGTTTTATATAAGCCCTTTTCATAATCTACATCATATGTACAAATAAATATGGCTTTTGATGGGTTTGGGATTATTATTGTTTCATCATATGTTGGTTCTATAACAGTAGTCCCTTTTGAATCTATTACTCCCCATTTATTATTAGTATATACTGCGAAATACTTTTGAACAACTGTCTTTTCCACAGCTCCTTTATTTGATTTTAGTATCTTTCTTATTCCTACAATAAACATTATAATTACTGCAAAAGCTATTATTACAGCAAATACTTTTTTCATGTTTAGTTTTCGTCCTCCACTATATCTTCTTCCTCTTTCCATATATTTTTTCATTCCTTTCAATATAGCTTTTTATACATATATAATATATCATACTTTTTTGTAGAAATATAGTATTTTTTTATTTTTTTTATTAGCAAATAAACGGAACTATAAAAAGTCCCGTTTACTTTATTAATTATTGCATTCTTCTTCACAGTCACATTCTTCTTTTTCTGTGTCTATGTGTATATTTTTGTATTTGCTTAATCCTGTTCCAGCTGGAATTAATTTACCTATTATAACATTTTCTTTTAAGCCTATTAATTCATCTACTTTTCCTTTTACTGCAGCTTCTGTTAACACTCTAGTTGTTTCTTGGAAAGATGCTGCTGATAAAAAGCTCTCTGTTGCAAGTGATGCTTTTGTTATTCCTAATAATACACGTTTATATGTGGCTGGTTTTTTACCTTCTGCTATCATTTTTTTGTTTTCTTCTTCTAGTTCATTTATATCCACTAGTGAACCTGCAAATAGTCCTGTATCCCCATTATCTTCAACTCTAACTCTTTTTAACATTTGTCTACCAATAACTTCAATATGTTTATCGTTAATATCAACACCTTGGTTTCTATAAACTTTTTGAACTTCTTGTACTAAGTATTTATGAACTCCATCAACACCATTTATTGCTAATATTTCATTTGGATTTATAGAACCCTCTGTTAATGACATTCCTGCTTCTACTTCATCTCCGTCTTTTACACGTAATTTTGATCCAAAAGGTATTGAATATGTTTTACTATCATCTTTGCTTGTGACAATAACTTCTTTTTTGCTTTTATCCTCTGAAATTTTTACTTTACCAGAGATTTCTGTTACTATAGCTAATCCCTTTGGTTTTCTAGCTTCAAATAATTCCTCAACTCTAGGAAGACCTTGAGTGATATCTGCAACACCTGCGACACCACCAGAGTGAATTGTTCTCATGGTTAACTGTGTTCCTGGTTCTCCGATAGATTGTGCAGCAATAATACCTACAGCTTCGCCTATGTTTACCTCTGCTCTTGAAGCTAATCCCATTCCATAACATTTGCGACATACACCATGTTTTGTTTTGCACTCTAATACTGTACGAACTTTAACTTTTGTTATTCCTGCTGCAACTATTTTTTCTGCTATTGCTTCTGTTATAAGCTCTTCGGTTGTTACTATTATCTCACCTGTTTCTGGATTCTTTATGTCTTCTAATGGATATCTTCCCAATAAGCGTTCTTCTAGTTTTTCTACTACTTGATTTCCGTCTTTAATGTCTGAAAGTTCCATTCCTTCTTTTGTTCCACAGTCATCTTCTCTTACAATTATATCTTGTGCTACATCAACTAATCTTCTTGTTAAGTATCCTGAATCCGCAGTTCTTAAAGCTGTATCTGCTAAACCTTTTCTAGCACCGTGTGCTGAAATAAAGTACTCAAGAGCATCTAGCCCCTCTCTAAATGATGATGTTATTGGAATTTCAACTGTTTTACCTGTTGTACTTGCCATAAGTCCACGCATACCTGCTATTTGTCTTAATTGGTTTATGTTACCTCTGGCTCCTGATTGTGACATCATATATACTGGGTTTAATTCTTCAAAATTACTCTTCATTGCTTCTGTAACTTCATCTGTTGCTTTTTCCCATATTTTAATTACAGATTGATATCTTTCTTCGTCAGTAATTAAACCACGTTTATATTGTTTTAATACGTCATTTACTTTTTCGTTTGCACTAGCTAATATTTGTTTTTTAGCTTCTGGAACTTTTACATCATCAACAGAAACTGTAATAGCACCTATTGTTGAATATTTATATCCTGTTGCCTTAATATAATCTAGTAGTTCTGCTGTTGCATCTAATCCATGTTTGTTTATTGATTTTGCAATTATTTTTCCTAAATTTTTCTTAATAACTGGGAAGTCTATTTCTAATTGGAACTCATTTTCCGGGTTTGTTCTATCTACAAAACCTAAATCCTGTGGAATTCCTTGGTTATATATAATTCTACCAACTGTTGTTTCTATTATTTTATGTTTTTCAACTCCATCTACTACTTTGCTCATTCTTACATGAATTTTAGCATGCAAACCTAAATCTTTGTTTACATTTGCAATAATTGCCTCTTCTGGAGAAGAAAAATACATTCCTTCGCCTTCTTCACCTTCTACAATCATTGTTAAATAGTAGCTTCCTAAAATCATATCTTGTGTAGGAACAGTTACTGGTTTACCATCTTGTGGTTTTAACAAGTTATTTACAGATAGCATTAAAAATCTTGCTTCTGCTTGTGCTTCTGGTGATAATGGGATATGTATAGCCATTTGGTCACCGTCAAAATCCGCATTAAAAGCTGTACATACTAATGGATGTAATTTTATAGCTCTTCCTTCTACTAAAACTGGCTCAAATGCTTGAATTCCCAATCTATGTAGTGTAGGCGCACGGTTTAATAATACAGGATGGTCTTTTATAACCTCTTCCAATATGTCCCATACTTCTGGCCTTAGTCTTTCTACCATTCTCTTTGCATTTTTAATATTGTGAGCTATTCCACGTCCAACTAATTCTTTCATTACAAATGGTTTAAATAATTCTACCGCCATTTCTTTTGGAACACCACATTGATATATTTTAAGTTCTGGTCCAACAACTATAACTGAACGTCCTGAATAATCAACACGCTTTCCTAATAAGTTTTGACGGAAACGTCCTTGTTTTCCCTTAAGCATATCTGATAATGATTTCAAAGGTCTTCCACCCGCACCTGTTACTGGTCTTCCTCTTCTACTATTGTCTATTAAAGCATCTACAGATTCTTGTAACATTCTTTTTTCGTTTCTTACAATTATTTCTGGTGCTCCTAACTCTAGTAGCCTTTTTAATCTGTTATTTCTATTTATAACTCTTCTGTATAAGTCATTTAAGTCTGATGTTGCAAATCTACCACCGTCTAATTGAACCATAGGTCTTAAATCTGGTGGAATTACAGGTACAACATTCATAACCATCCATTCAGGTTTATTTTCTGATAGTCTAAATGCTTCCACAGTATCTAATCTTTTTATTAGTTTTGCCTTTTTCTGCTCGCTTGCTTTTTCTAATTCTTTTTTTAGTTTTTCAGATAGTTTTTCTATGTCTATTTCTTCTAGCAATTTTCTTATTGCTTCTGCTCCCATTTCTGCTTTAAAAGAGCCTTTTCCATATTTTTCTTCTGCTTCGTGATATTCTTTTTCTGATAATACTTGTGTTTTTGTTAGTGAAGATGTTCCTTTATCTGTAACAATATATGAAGCAAAATATATAACTTTTTCTAGGTTTCTTGGAGAAACATCTAGTAATAAAGCTATTCTACTTGGAATTCCTTTAAAATACCAAATGTGAGCTACTGGTGCTGCAAGTTCAATATGTCCCATTCTTTCACGTCTTACTTTAGATTTTGTTACTTCTACACCACATCTGTCACAAACAATTCCTTTATATCTTACTCTTTTATATTTACCACAATGGCATTCCCAGTCTTTTGTAGGTCCAAATATTCTTTCACAAAAAAGTCCATCTTTTTCTGGTTTTAATGTTCTATAATTAATAGTCTCTGGTTTTTTTACTTCTCCTTTTGACCACTCTCTTACTCTTTCGTCTGATGCAATACCTATTTTAATTTTATCGAAAATTTCTAGTTCATCCACTGCTTTTAGCCCCCTTGACTTCTATTTTCTCTTGTTTCTTAAGCATTTTTACTCAATACACTGCTGTGCAATTCCCTTTTGTCTGCGTAAAAATCCTTTTTGAAACTATTTAATTATTTTACTCGTCTAGCATATCTTGGTCTTCTAGCAAATTCTCTTTGCCTAAGTCTGTATCATCTATTAGTATTTCGTCCTCATCTAGCATTCCGTCTATGTCGTCTAATAGCATATCTTCCCCAAGTTCTTCTCCGTCTTCTTCTATATATCCATCATTTAAGTCATTTTCATCTACAGCATCTTCTTTTCCAGAATCAAAATTAAAATCTATGCCGTCTTCTATATTCTCTTTTAATTCTAATTCCTTGTTATCTTCTGAGTATAGCTTTATGTCTAATCCTAAACTTTGAAGTTCTTTTATTAATACCTTAAATCCTTCTGGCACTCCTGGTTCTGGAACATTTTCTCCTTTTACAATAGCCTCATATGTTTTTACACGTCCAACTACATCATCTGATTTTGTTGTTAGCATTTCTTGCAATGTATAAGCTGCACCATATGCCTCTAATGCCCAAACTTCCATCTCTCCAAAACGTTGTCCACCAAACTGTGCCTTACCTCCTAATGGTTGTTGAGTAATAACTGAATAAGGTCCTGTTGAACGAGCATGTATTTTGTCATCTACTAAATGGTGAAGTTTAAGCATATACATAACACCTACTGTAATTGGGTGGTCAAAAGCTTCTCCTGTTCTTCCATCATATAGTATTGTTTTACCATCTTCTGATAATCCAGCTTTTTTCAATAGTTCTCTTATTTCTTCATCTGTTGCTCCATCAAATACTGGTGTTGCAACTTTCCAGCCCAATGCTTTTGCTGCCATTCCCAAATGTACTTCCAATACTTGACCTAAGTTCATACGAGAAGGTACACCTAATGGGTTTAAAACTATATCTACTGGTGTTCCGTCTGGCAAGAATGGCATATCTTCTTCTGGAAGTATACGAGAAATAACACCTTTATTTCCGTGACGTCCTGCCATTTTATCTCCAACAGATATTTTTCTTTTTGTAGCTATATAACATCTTATTATTTGATTTACGCCAGGTCCTAATTCGTCTGAATTTTCTCTTGTAAATATTTTTATATCGACTATTGTTCCTGCTTCACCATGTGGTACACGTAATGAAGTATCTCTTACTTCTCTAGCTTTTTCTCCAAATATAGCTCTTAACAATCTTTCTTCTGCTGTAAGCTCTGTTTCGCCTTTTGGAGTTACTTTACCTACTAATATATCTCCTGGTCTTACTTCTGCACCTATTCTTATAATTCCATTTTCGTCTAAGTCTTTTAGGCTATCATCTCCAACGTTTGGAATGTCTCTTGTAATTTCCTCTGGTCCTAATTTTGTGTCACGACATTCACAATCATATTCTTCTATATGAATAGATGTATATACGTCTTCTTTTACCAATCTTTCATTAATTAATACAGCATCCTCGTAATTGTAGCCTTCCCAAGTTGTAAATGCTATTAAAACATTTTTTCCAAGCGCCATTTCGCCATTTTTTGTAGATGGTCCATCTGCTATTAGATCTCCAGCCTTAACTTTTTCTCCCTTTACTACAACTGGTCTTTGGTTAATACATGTTCCACCATTTGTTCTTTTGAATTTTCTTAAACGGTATGTATCTATTTCATCTTTTTTATTTCTAATTCTTATTTCATCACCAGTTACTTTTTCAACTATTCCATCAGATTTTGCAAGTACTGTAATACCAGAATCTCTTGCTGCTCTGTATTCTATACCTGTTCCAACTATTGGCGATTCTGCTGTAAGTAATGGAACCGCTTGACGTTGCATGTTTGATCCCATTAGAGAACGTTTAACATCATCATGCTCTAAGAAAGGAATCATTGCAGCTGCAACAGAAACAAGTTGTTTTGGCGATACATCAACAAAATTAACCTTATCTTTATCTGCAACTGTTATTTCTTCTCTATGTCTTACTCTAATTCTGTCATTTATAAATTTTCCTTCTTCATCAACAGGTTCAGAAGCTTGTGCAATTATATATTTATCTTCTTCATCTGCTGACATATACATAATTTCATCTGTAACTTTTCCGTCAACCACTTTTCTGTATGGTGTTTCTACAAATCCATATTCATTTATAATTGCAAATGAAGAAAGCGCAGATATTAATCCAATGTTTGGTCCTTCTGGTGATTCTACAGGGCAAAGTCTTCCATAATGTGTATAGTGAATATCACGAACTTCAAATCCTGCTCTTTCTCTTGAAAGACCCCCAGGGCCTAATGCAGATATTCTTCTTTTATGTGTTAGCTCAGATAATGGGTTTGTTTGGTCCATAAATTGTGATAATTGTGAACTTCCAAAGAACTCTTTTATTGATGATGTTATTGGTTTTGTATTTATTAATGTTTGTGGAGTAATAACATCTAAATCTTGTATTGTCATTCTTTCTCTTACTACTCTTTCTAATCTAGTAAGTCCAATTCTAAATTGATTTTGTAATAATTCTCCAACACATCTAATACGTCTATTTCCTAAATGGTCAATATCATCAACATTTCCTAAGCCATTATCTAGATTTAATAAGTAGCTTATTGATGCAATCATATCTTCATTGGTTATATGTCTTGGAATTAATTCTTCAATTCTTTCTTTTATAACATCATGTAATTTATCTTCTGGTGTTGTATCTATTATTGATTTTAATACTTCATAATTCACATATTCTTTAATATGTAGGTCAGACAAATCCACATTTGGTAAAACTTTGTGGATATTTACTGTTCCATTTCCTATAATTCTTACTCTTCTATCATCAACTTTTACGTCTACAATATTTATACCCAAATTTCTAATATTTTCTGCTACTTCTTCTGAAATTACAGAATCTTTTTCTACTAAAACTTCTCCTGTTTCAGAATCTACAATATCTTCAAATGCAACTTTGCCTGTTATTCTAGTTGATAAACTTAATTTTTTATTAAATTTATATCTTCCAACTTTTGCTAAGTCATATCTTCTGTCATCAAAGAATAAACCATTAAACAAATTCCTTGCAGCATCAACTGTTGGAAGTTCTCCTGGTCTTAATTTTTTATATATTTCTATTAAAGCTTCGTCTGGTGTTTTAACTGTATCTTTTTGTATAGTAGCTGTAATTTTTGGTTCCTCGCCGAATAAAGCAATTATTTGCTCATCTGTTGCAATTCCAATCGCTCTTAATAATGATGTAACTGGCAATTTTCTAGTTCTATCAACTCTTACATAGAAAACGTCATTTCCATCTGTTTCATATTCTAGCCAAGCTCCTCTTATAGGCATTACTGTTGAAGTATAAATTCTTTTACCTGTTTTAGGGTCGAATTCTTTTGCGTAATAGCATCCTGGTGAACGTACTAATTGGCTAACTACAACTCTTTCTGCTCCATTAATAACAAAAGTACCACTGTCTGTCATAAGTGGGAAATCTCCAAGGTAAATCTCTTGTTCTTTAATTTCTCCTGTTTCACGGTTTATTAATCTTACTTTTACATGCAATCTTGTTGCATATGTAGCATCTCTTTCTTTTGCTTCTTCTAGTGTGTATTTTGTCTTTTCTTCCATATAGTAATCTAAAAATTCAAGAACTAAATTTCCAGAATAGTCAACTATGGGTGAAATATCTTTTAGTATTTCTCCTAGTCCTTCTTCTACAAACCAGTCATATGAATCTTTTTGTACCTTGATAAGATTTGGCATTTCTATAGAATCATCTATTTTTACAAAAGTCTTACGAGTACATTTTTCATATTTGATGTCTTTCATCAAAAATCACCTCTAAAAAATATTAAGCAGAAAAATATATATCAAATCATTCAAAAGTCCTTCTTGTCTTCCTAAAGACATTTGCAATAACACAAACTTCCTGCTCTCCAAGTTCTATTATTTGCAAATATTTTTAAGAGCAATTCCTCTTTTAAACAATTTACATAACTATGAAATTTAACAACAAAAAAACTATTGACAAATATTACGTTTTGTCAATTTTCTTGTTGTTTGTTAATTTTCTTTTAAAAACACGTTTTCTATTTTTACCACCCTTGTTTCTAAATAGAATTAATGTCTCTCCATATTAACACATCTATAATCTAGTATACCCTATTCTAACGCAACTTGTCAATAGTTTCCATTTTATATTTTTAATTTTTTATGCACCTAAAATTGCACCTGCAGCGCCAAAAACTCCCGCTGACGCCAACCCCATTATTATTCCTGCCAAAATAACTCCTGCCATTACTGCTATACTACTTTTTTTAAAATCCATGTCTAGTAAGCTGGCTGCAAGAGTACCCGTCCAAGCTCCTGTACCTGGCAAAGGAATACCAACAAAAATAAATAATGCCCAGTATAGACCTCGTCCTGCTTTTTCCTGAAGTTTTTTTCCACCTTTTTCTCCTTTTTCTAGGCAAAACTTAAAAAACTTTCCTATAAACTTTTTATCTGCTCCCCATACCAACACTTTTCTTGCATAGAAAAATATAACTGGAACAGGTAACATATTTCCAATAATACAAATTAAATACAGTGGCAATATATCAATAGGGCCTCCCCATAAATTGCTAAGACCAATTGGTACAGAGCCTCTTAATTCTATAAGTGGTATCATTGAAATTAAAAATACTAAAAAATATTTTTTAATCATAATCAAACTCCATAATAAAATATTAACTGGGTAATATTTTATTATATAAACGTATAAATGTAAATAGTTTTTTATCAAATGCAAATTGTTATATATAGCAAATGATTACACATATTTTTAAAATAGAGGATAACCTAAGTCATCCTCTATTTTTTTATATTACATATTTTCTTATTAATGCTATTCCTGTTGCCATTATTGCTAAAATTGACATTGTTAGTATTATATATTGTCCTGTTGTTCCTGTTTGTAATGATAAAATTACTGGTGCATCATCTTGGTCGTCTTCGCCTTCTACTTGATTATTTGGTGTAGAATCTATATCTGGTGTATTACTTTCATTATAGTCTTCGCTTATTTCTGCAACGTTTACTTTTAAATTCAAGTTATTTTTATCATTAATCCATGTTAATGTTATTTCTACTGTTGCGCTTTCTCCTGGCTGTAATAGTGTATTTTCTAATTGTCTTGTTACTACTTTGCCTTCTACTTCTTCCCAATTTGGGTTATCTTCTTTTATGAATTTTAGGCCTTCTGGTATATAATCTGAAATTTCTTTAACATATCCTGCTATTTCTCCTTCGTTTGTTACTTTTATGTTATAAGTAAATTTTACAATTATATCTTTTAGTCTACTTTCTTTTATATCTACTTTAACAACTGGCTCTGGATCTTCATCACCTGTGTGTCCTGTTTTTACAATTGTTGTTTTTCCATCATATATTGTTATTGATGATGTTACCCATTTCTTTAATGCTAAGTCAAAATATTTTACTTTAACTTTTTCAATGTCTATATCATCCTCATCTGGCTTATTGTTATTTGGCTCTGAATCTACATCATTTACAGGTTTGCCATATTCATCACTGTCGTCTGAAATTTCTGCAGTATTTATTATTATTCTATCTGATGTGCTTGGCTCTTTTACCTTAAATACTACTTTTACATCTTTATAGTCTGGCTGTGTCATTGTTGATGGATTATATGCTTGTATTAAGTTTTCGCCTTCTTGTTTCTCTTGTTCTTTTGATAGGTAATCTGTTTCTATATATTTTGCTTCTTTTACATCTGTTGCTAATTCTCCATCTTCCTTGTACATTTTCCATCTATATTGTGTGTTAGTTTCATTTTCAGGTAAAAACTCTAAACCTTCTGGAATGTCATCTTTTACTCTCTTAGCATATCCTGCTTGATTTCCCTCATTATATATTCTTAATGTATATGTTACTAAATCTTCTGTCATAACACTTACAGGTGTTTTTGGATGTTCATATGTATATGTTCCATCTGCTTTTCTTGTAAACACTGGTATTCTTTCTGTTACTTCTTCTTCATTTACCTTTGTTATAAATTTTCTTAATGATAAATCAAATCTTTGTAAAACTAATTTTTCAAAATCATCATCGTCTTCTTGTCCTGGAATGTATTCATCTCCATTGTTTATTTCGTCATCTTTATAGTTTGGCAATGTTTCATCTGTTGGTAAAACAACACTTGCTGTTGAATCTCTATCTGATGTTGTATTTCCATTTATATCTACATATCCAGAAATTTCTGCTATATTTGTAATTTTCTTGTATATATTACTGTTTAATTTAACTTTGCATTTTATTTTTACATCTATATAGTCAATTCCATTGGTTGTTAATTTATCTAATTTTACTTTATCATTTCCTTGTTTTCTATCTTGGTAAATTGTATCCCTACTTGCTGAGTTTTGTGTGTCTAATGATGTTATGTCTGTTCTAACTGTTCTACCATCTCCGCTAACTGTCCATCCATAGCTTGCATTTAATTCATCATCTACTATAAATTCTAGTTGTTCTGGCAAATGATCTGTTATTTCTGTAACATATCCATCTTCTTCACCTTCATTGTACACTCTTATTGTATATATTATTACATCTCCTAAGTCAACTGCTACTGGTGCCTTTGAATGTTTATATATTGCAGTTTTAGATGTTCCATTTAATAAGTTTGTTATATCTACTATTGGAGCTCTTAAATAATTATTGTTTTCATCTTTTAACTCAACACCATTTACTGAAGTTATAAACTTTCTTAATGATAAGTCAAATTCTGTTTTTATTGCTGGTTCAATTACCAATTTTTCAAAGTCTTCATCATCCTCGTGGTCATCTTCTTTAAATATTCTTGCATCAACATTAGCAGGAGTTGAATCTCTATCATCTATTTCTAATGCGTTATTGTCTTCTGCAATTTCTGCAATGTTTCTTAGAGTAATTCTTTCTTCTCCTGGTGTTGCTGTCACAACACATTCAACTTCTAAATCTTTATAGTCTAATTCTTCTTGATTAAATGCTTTTATTTCTGTATCTTTTAAGTATGTGCTGTGTATTACAGTTGCCCCTTCTATATATTCATGTTTTACAGCTTTCCATCCGTATTTTTCATTTACTTTGCTATTTTCTGCTAGTTGTAGTCCTGCTGGCAATATATCTTCTACTTTTGTAGCATATCCTGCTGTATCCCCTTCGTTATATATTCTTATAATATATGTTACTATATCTCCTTTTCTAACTGTTACAGGTGTTTTAGTATGTGTATATATTGCTGTTGTATTTAAGGTTTTTCTATTATTTATTAATGGTGTAACATCTACTTGTGGTTCTCTGTTTTCTAGCCCTAAACTTTCTAGTTCTGTACCATTAACTTTTGTAATAAATTTTCTTAATGCTAAGTCAAACTCTGGTTTAACTTCTATTGGTTTAATTACTAATTGTTCAAAATCATCATCATCTTGTTGATTTATTGTTCCATAATTTGGAATATCTACATTTCCTGGTTCCGAATCTCTATCTGCCTCTTGATATATATTTGAATCATCTGTAATTTCTGCAATATTTTTTAACAATATTTTTTCGTTTCCAGCATTCATTGTTACTTCGCACTCAATTTCTAAATCTTTATAATCTAGATTTTCATCATCAAATGCTCTAATAACTTGGTCTGCTAATTTATTTGTTCCAACATATGTTTTTCCATCGCCAGTTTTTAATACTTCCCAACCATTATTTGTATTTATATCACTGTTAGTTGCAAGTATTAATCCTTCTGGTAAAACATCTTCTACCATTGTTGCAAATCCATCTGTTTTGCCCTCATTATATATCCTAATTATATATGTTACTTTATCGCCTGTATTTACTATTATTGGATTTTTAGTGTGTTCATATATTGCTGTAGTTCCTGTTCCTGATATTAAAGGTGTTAAGTCTACTTGTGGTATTCTACTATCTTTACCTGTTAATTCTACTCCATTAATTTTTGTTATAAATTTTCTTAAAGCTAGGTCAAATTGAGGCTTCGTATAGTTTATAGCTAATTCATCGTTAGCTTCTACTTTTTTTCTGTCTATTATTGCTATTGGTTGATTTGATGCTATTGCATTTGTTACAACCCAATATCTTATATCTGTAGCAAAATATGAAAAATCTATTTTTATTTTAACTTCATTAACGTTTGTAGACATTGGTACAGAAATATAGAATTCCTTGTTTACTTCTATATTTTGTAATGTATTATTATTGTTATCTAATATAGTATAATTTTCTATTTCATTTCCATTACCATCTGTAAAAGTAACATTATATGTATATTCACAATTAATATTTTGTTTTATTTTATATGGTCCTACTATATATTTGTTATTTTCTACTTTTACTGTAGGATTTGTTTTTTCTATTTCAAGTGGTTTTACGGTACTATTTATTGATGGGCTTAATGCTGCTTGTGCATTTGCATTGTTTATAAAGTATTTTATCAATTTATTTGCTTGAGTATGTCTTGCTTCTCCATTTTCAAAGATGTATTCTCCACCTAATTTTTGGTTTATAGCAAATGTTCCATCTTCATTTTTTATATAGAATATAAATGAATCTCCTACTTGATATTCTGAGTTAGGATTTGTGAAATACCATATAGCTAATTGTTGTACCGCATCTATATCTTCATCTGTCAACTTGTTTTCGCTTTGAGGTATTCCTGCTTTTTCTAAAAGTTTATTTTTATACTCATTTGCTGTATTTTGTTCTTGTGCTGTTTTTGGTGCTACATATGAATTATCTAATATCCATAGCATTTTTTTGTATGTTTCACCTTCTGGTAGTACAGATAAATATTCTGCTGGTATTTTTTCTTGTTTCATATCGAAAGAGCTTGTATACAATTTTTTCTCTGTTTCTGAACTTCCCCAGTTGTTGCTACCAAAACCAATGCCTGCTCTTAAACAGTATATTGTTTCACTATGGTCAGCAACTGCTGAAGGGGTTGTTCCTGTTCCATATGAACATATTTCCCATACGTTTTTTCCATTAACTATGTACCCATTTCCAGATTCACGTAATAGTTCTAGTCCAAACCATTTATTTTCTGTTCTAGCACTAACCATACTAAACATACTTGTCATTAGTATAAACATAAGTGTTAACAATATAAGTACATTTTTCTTTTTTAGTTTCATTCCCTTTACCACCTTTTTATCTTTTATTATAATTTTATTTTATATTTTTTTCCAATGTAAGTCAATAACAGTATTTGCCTACTATTCCATAATGTTCTAAATCAGTGTTTGTGTCACTACGGATATTGCAAATACACATTTTGCCTTCATATATTACAATTATATTACATTTTGGTTACATTTTCAATACATTTTCCTAATTTTGCTATGGATTTACGGTTTTCCGCTATTTATTTTATTAATGCATTTCTGGCTAAAACACTGTCTGGATGTATAAGCTTTTTTTCATCTATTATATCTTTTATATTTAAATCTAACATATATAAAACGGCTACATCTAAATTTTTTTCTGATAATTCACGAACATATGGCACATCTTCCCATTTTCTATCATCTCCTGTACCATCTGCTATAAATAACATCTTGTCCATTAAACTCATATCAGCACTTCCCGTTGTATGCACCCTTATAGCTTTGCACATTTCTTCTGTAAATCCATATTCTGTTTTTGCTATATTCGCTCCTATTTTAGCATGTAGTAAACTTGGACACTTTTTTTCTATATCATCTATTATCAATTCATTCTTTTCCATATATTCAAATGCGTCTTCTGGTAACATTTCTTTTGCTATGTCATGTATAAGTCCTACTAATTTTGCCTTTTCTACATCAATATTATATATTTTAGCTAATATCTCCATTCTTTTCATTGTACAAACAGAATGAAAATATCTCTTTTCTGATAATGTATTCTTTACTCTATTATCTATTCTTTCTAATAATTCCATTTCTTATCTTTCCTTATAAACATATTTTATTTTTTAGCACTATCTATTAACTTATCCAATAAATCTGAGTATTTTATTCCACATTGTTCCCACAATTTTGGATACATACTAATTTGCGTAAATCCTGGCATTGTGTTTATTTCATTAATATATATTTTATTATCTGCTTCTTTTATAAAGAAGTCTACTCTTGCCAATCCGCTTCCATCTACAGCATTAAATGCTTTTATTGCTAATTTTCTAATTTCTTCTATTTCCATTTTGCTTATATTTGCAGGAATTACAGTCTTTGAGTCTTTATTTTTGTATTTCGCATCAAAGCTGTAAAATTCATCTGCTGAAAGTATTTCCCCTACTGTTGAAGCTTCTACTTTTTCATTTTTTAAAATTGCACATTCTATTTCTTTGCCTTTTATTTCTTCTTCTATCAATATCTTTTTATCATATTTTACTGCTTCTTTTATTGCTGTTTTTAACTCATCACTATTTTTAGCTTTACTTATCCCAACAGATGACCCAGAATTTGATGGTTTTACGTATGCTGGATATCCTAATTGTTTTTCTACCATAGAACTTACTTCGTCTAAGTTCAGTTCTTGTTCATTTAACTGATTATCTACAACTGTATATATATTGTTAAAAGCTTTTATATAAATATAATTAGCTTGTGGAATATTTGCTTTCTCAAAAAGAATTTTTGTATACACCTTATCCATTGAAACAGCAGAAGCCAACACCTTACAACCAACATATTTTACATTAAGTAACTCCAATAATCCTTGTATTGTTCCATCCTCTCCATACAATCCATGCAGAGCTGGAAAAACAACATCCATATTTTTTAAATATTCAATTTCATTATTTATCTTTTCTAGTTCCTGTGGTATTTCTCCCACTTGTAATATTTCTATTTCTTCTATTGGTTTTATATATTTATACCAATTTCCTTTTAAATCTATGTATATTGGAAAAATTTTATATTTCTTTTTATTCAGATTATTTACAATTGAAGTCCCAGAAACAATTGAAACATAGTGTTCTGTAGACATTCCTCCCATAATGACACCTAAATTCATCATTTTCCTCCTTTTTAACTTTAAGGACTGTCCCTTTTGGTCCCGTTTGCTCAATTAGGGACTGTCTCCAATTGGGCAGAAATTTCGGTGAAGTTCATTCCATTTGATGCTTTTATTAATACTGCGTCTTCTTTTTGTAGATATGTTTGTAGTAGTTTTATTGCTTGCTCATTTTTTTCAAAGTTATATATTTCTTTTACGGTTTTTTGTGCTATTTTGCTTATGTTTTTTGCTTCTTCTCCTACTGTTATTAGGACGTCTATTTTGTTTTTATTTATTTCTTCGCCTACTTTTTCATGCAATTGTTTAGAGTATTCGCCAAGTTCTAGCATATCTCCTAATATTGCTATTTTTCTTTTGTTTGGTAGTTTTGCTAGATATTCAATTGCTGCTTTCATAGAATCATAATTAGCATTGTAACAATCATTTATTACTAATGTTCCTTTATCATTTGTAAACATTTCCATTCTTTTTTCTGTCAATTTAAAATCTAGTATTCCTTCTAGGATTTTTTCTATATTAATTCCAAGTTTTAGTCCTACTGCTATTGCACACAGGCTGTTATATACAAAGTGTTCTCCTCCTATTTTTACTTTTACATTATATTCTTGCTCTTCCACTTTGGTATTAAATGTGCTTCCTTTTTCATTTTGTTGTATATTATATGCCATTACATTGCTTTTGTTTTGTATTCCATATGTAATTACATTTATTTTATGGTTATTTTCTAAGTTCCATTTGTGTAATAGGTCATTATCATTATTTATTATTAATGTTCCATTGTTTTGTAGTCCTTCTATTATTTCCATTTTGGCTTTTAATATATTTTCCCTTGAGCCCAAATTTCCTATGTGTGCTGTACCTACATTTGTAATTATTGCAATTGTTGGTTTTGCAATTTTAGTCAAAGTACTTATTTCTCCCAAATGGCTCATACCTAATTCTACCACCATTGCTTCTTCGTCTTTTAAGCTTAAAATAGTTAGTGGTAATCCTATGTGATTATTTAGATTTCCCTGTGTTTTTAATACTTTGTACTTTTTTGAAACTACTTCTGCTACAATGTCTTTTGTACTTGTTTTGCCTACACTTCCTGTTATAGCTATTACTGGTATTTTATATAAATTTCGTTTATATTCTGCAATTTGTTGTAATGCTTTTATTGTGTCTTCAACTATTATAATTGCTGAATCAGTATACTTTTTTATTATATCTTCTGGGATTTCCACATTTTCCAATATTAAACACTTTGCACCTTTTTTTAATACTTCTTCATATAACTCGTTTCCATTTACTCTTTCTCCTTTTATTCCAACAAATACATCTCCTGATTTTATCTCTCTGCTGTCTATACAAAAGTTTTCACATATATCATATTCATTTCCACATAATAATTTACCTTTTGTTACCTTTTTTATATCTCCAACTGTTATATCAGCCATAAGTTTTACCTTCATCCTCTCTACTTTAGTAATTATATTTTATTTCAAATATTATATGCTATAATCATTTAATTAGCAACTATTGTTTTTCTATTAAAATAAGACACTGTGTTTACATACAATGCCCTATTTTTTTACTAATGTGTTAATGTTCCATTTGGCGTATTTACAATTACTAATATATCTTCTTCTTTGCCTGTTTCTGCATTTATATATACTAAAAAGTCTGTATCATCTACTTTTCCTTTAAATTCCCAACATAGCCTTTCTGTTCTCCATTTTGTAGGAATTATAGCTAATGCTTCACTTTCTATTTGCAGTTTTGGATTTAAATTTTCTTTTGCTTGTTCTTTGCTTATTTTGGCTTGTTGTATATTTCTTTCTTCATGCGAGTTTAAATATCCTTTTGTTTCTATTCCTAATACTTCTCCATTGTCTAATGCCACTTTTAATTTAATTAAATCAGAATAAATTGTTACTCCATCTTGCTCATAAGCATAATTAATTGTAACTATTCCACTTTCCTTTAAATAATAGGTTTCTTTCATATTGTCAAAACCTTTATCTTTTAAAAATTTTTTTCCAAACTCATCTGCCTTTTCTTGAGTTATTGTTTCTGCATTTACATCTCTATTGTAATTCATAAATACTACATGTCCACCCTTCTCTGAAATAGAAATATATGCTTTATTATTTTTATCTTCCTTCAATTTCACTGTAAAATCATATGCTATAATATCTGTGTTTTCTGATTTTCCATTTGAAATTATTTCTTCAATCTTGTCTTCTCCTATGAATTCTTTCACTTTATTTCTTGCTGCTTCCTCATCTATATTTTCTCCTGTTAACCCTTTTTTTTCGCTCTTGGTCATGTGTTCTGAAAACGCTCCGTCATATATTAAACCTGAATATTCGTGAAAGTTTTCTTCCATGTTTCCAAAACTATCTTTTGATATATTGCTTACTTGTTGTGCAAATGCTACACTTCCTTTTTTGGTTAATTCGCCCCAACTGATTCTTCCACCATTTAAATCATTTGATAATTGATTTAATGTATTTTCTAGGTTTATACTGTAATCATGAAGTTGCTTTAAATTATCTAAGTCTTCTGTTGTTAATTTTTCATTATATATATTTTTTCTTGATAATGAATAACTATAATCACTTACTTGATTTAAAAATTTTGATGTGTTTTCTAGTTCTACACTGTCTATTGGTAATCTTGATAAATACACTTGTGCCAAATTAGCTTCTCTCCATACATTTGTTAGTGTTTCTGCCCCATGTTCTGGTGTACTTGAGATTAAAGATTTAGCCAAATAAGTTTCTACATTTTGAACATAATCTACCAACTCATAAAATGCCATATTATATTGATTTTCTGATGCTCGTCTATATTCCATTTGTTTTTTATAAATATACAGTCCCAATGCAACAATAATTACAATTAAACCTACCACTAAAGTAAGCATATGTCTATCTCTTAACCTATTTTTCCAATCATATACTTTCTGTTTTACACTACTCAAAAAAATCATCCTTTCTATTTACAAAATCTATGTTTTCCAATTGTCTTTATTAATGGTCTTGACCATATCCATTTATTAGTGGCCGTATCTGGATTAAAATAGTATATAGCTCCTTCTGTTGGATCCCATCCATTCAAAGCATCCCTTGCTGCTTTTACAACTGTGGAGCTCTCTTCTATTGCTACATTTATTTGTCCATCAGATACAGCCGTAAATGCACCCGGTTGATATATTACTCCCGCTATTGTATTTGGGAAACTCGAGTGTGCTACTCTATTTAATATAACTGCACCTACTGCAACTTGTCCTTCATAAGTTTCACCTCTTGCTTCGCCATTTATTGCTCTTGCAAGCAATTGTACATCTGAAACATTGCTTCCTTGACTTACTGCCTGAACATTTTTGCTTTTAATATATGTTATAATCTCAAATATTAAAATTAATATTAATAATGTAATTTTTATAAATCTTTTCACATTTTCCTCCTTTTTCACACTTTTTAATATTTTGGATTATTTTTTATAAATTATTCCATATTCTTTATTTTTTTTATAACTTATGTTAGAATTTTAATGAAAGGGGAAACATATGAAAAAGATTTTAATTTTTTACGCTTCTTATGGAGGAGGACATCTTTCTGCTGCAAAATCAATAAATAATTATTTAAATGAAAATTATCCAGATATTCAAACAGAATTAGTTGATTGTATGAAATATATTAATGCTGTTTTAGAAAAACTAACTACTGGTGCATATAGAGAAATGGCAAAAAAAGCGCCTAAACTTTGGAAAGAAGTATATGACCATTCGCAAAGAGGACTTCTTTCAAAAATAAGTAAAAATAGTAATAAGCTGATGGCAAGAAAACTTGCTAAATTAATATTAGAATCCAGCCCTGATTTAATTCTTTCTACACATCCTTTTAGTAGCCAAATGGTAAGCTATTTAAAAAAGAAGGGAGAATTAAATTGCAAATTGGCAACCATTTTAACAGATTTTGAAATTCACGAACAATGGATAGTTGGTCATGAATATACTGATTTATATTTTGTATCTAATGAACATATGAAAGATGAGTTAATAGAACATAGTATTCCAGCATCTCAAATATTTGTGACCGGAATTCCTTTTTCTAATAGATTCTTGCAAAATTTTGATAGAAAAAATATATTTAAAATGTTTAACTTAGATATAAATAAAAAAGTTGCTTTATTTTTTGGCGGTGGGGAGTTTGGCTTGGGCAAAGACAAAACCGTACAAATTTTAAAAGATTTAATTTCTGTTGCAAATGATTTTCAGATAGTTGCAATAGCCGGAAAAAACGAAAAAATGGAGCTTGCTTTTGAAGAAGTTTTGTCTGACATGAACGTAGAAAATAGAGTACGTGTATTACCATTTACGGATAAGGTACCAGAATTAATGAGCATTTCTAGTGTTGTTATTACCAAACCTGGCGGGCTTACAACAACTGAAAGCCTAGTATCCAATTTGCCAATTATTGTTATTAATCCACTTCCTGGTCAAGAAGAGGAAAATGCATTATTTTTAGAGAAAAATAATGTTGGTGTTTGGATAAGAAAAGATGATAATCCAGAGGTAATACTTTCACAAATTTTTAATTCACCCAATAAATTAGCGGAAATGAAAGAACATACTAAACTATTGGCTAAGCCAAATTCTACTAAACAAATTTGTGATACTTTAGTTAATATTTTATAATATAGACATAAAAGACACACTCCATGAGATTTCATGGAGTGTGTCTTTTTCTTTATTATCTTTCTTCTGTATATTTGATTTGTGATTTTCCTTTTTTTCTACCTGGGCTACCTATTTTTTCTCCTTCAAATCTTCCACTTGTTGTTTTTGGTTTATCCTTAAGTGTTCTTGGTGTTCTTGGTTTTTTTGCCAATCTCGCAACAGATTTAATATTTGGTCTGGTTGTTTTATTATCAACCAGGTTGTTTCGTGCAAATTCATCAAGCTTAGATTTCACTGGATTATTGATGCCATTATCTTCACTCTCTTTACTTTTTTCTGTGCCTTCTGTATTCCTTTCACTTATTTTTTCAAGTTGTTCAACTATTTCTTTCTTTCTACCAGCAAGATATCCTTGTGTATTGCCAAATCGAGCCAACCTACCAATTACTGGAAGGAAATAAATTTTAGGTAGCTTATCTGCTGGTGCAATATATGTTCCATTACTTCCTTTTAAATATTCTTCCAGTGCCCAATATTCGCACATTAATAGTTCTTCTTCCATTGTACGTAATGATTCCTTATATTTTCTCAATGTCTTTTTTTCAGGTTCTAGTTGGTTTTCTATTATTCTTTTTTTAGCTTCCTCGCTATTCTTCGCTCTTCTTTTATCCATCTCATAAGCTCTTACAATTCTATTTTGACGTCTTATAATTCCAATATAATATCTTATTTGTTGTTGCAATAGACCAATTTTGTCCTCTAATTTCATTTTGGGATTTTCTTTTGTATTTTTTATGTTTTCTATTTTCATCCCTGTATTTACATTTTCTTGTCCTTCCATATATTACTTTTTCTCTCCTTTCTGCAAAGTTGTCTCTAATTCTCTTTGTAGTTTTCTTATATCCTTTCGTAATTTATCATTCTCACTTAGTATCTTCATTAGCGTTTTTTCTGTCATATGTTTTTCCTCCTTTTATTATTTTTATATTTCTCGTCTTCCTTCTAGTGCTTTGCTTAATGTTATTTCATCTGTATATTCCAAATCTCCACCTACTGGAATTCCATGTGCTATTCTTGTTACTTTTATTCCCATAGGTTTTATAAGTTTAGAAATATATACAGCTGTAGCCTCTCCTTCTACTCTTGGGTTCGTTGCAAGTATTATTTCTTTTACTGTTCCATCCATTAACCTTGAAAGTAGTTCTTTTATTTTTATATCATCTGGTCCTATTCCATTCATTGGTGAAATACTTCCATGTAATACATGATATACTCCTTTGAATTCATGCGTCCTTTCCATTGCTACTACATCTCTTACATCTTCTACAACACATATAGAAGTTTGGTCTCTTTTTGCACTACTACATATTGGACAAGGGTCTGTATCTGATATGTTATAACATTTTGAACAATACTTTAAATTCTTTTTTGCATTTAATATTGCTGAAACAAATTCATTTGTTTCCTGCTCACTTGCATCTAATATGTGAAAAGCAAGTCTTGCCGCTGTTTTGCTTCCTATACTCGGTAATTTTTCAAATGCTTCTATTAGTTTTTCTATTGATGGTGAATAATATGACATATTTTTTCCTCTCGCTTTTACATCATTCCTGGTATGTTATACTTTCCTAAGCTTTCAGCTTGTGCTGAATCGACTTTTCTTAAAGCCTCATTTGCACATGTTAAAATTAAATCTTGTAACATCTCTACATCTTCTGGATCAACTACGTCTTTTTTTATTTTAATTTCTTTTATTTCTTTGTTGCCAGATACTTTAACATATACTGCTCCTCCTCCTGCAGTTGAGTCAAATTCTTTGTTTGCTAATTCCTCTTGTGATTTTTCCATATCTGCTTGCATTTTTTTTGCTTCTTTCATTAGTTGGTTTATGTTCATTCCTCCAAATCCTCCCATTCCTGGGAATCCACCTCTTTTTGACATCTTTAATTTTCTTCCCTTCCTTTTAGTCTTCTATTATATTAATTGGTATATCCAAATCTGCTGGTAAATTGTCTATTGGATCACTTTGTATTTTATTTACCTGTTCAGTTTTACCATCTATTATTTTAATTTTCATTTCCTTGCCATACTCCATTGAAATAGCTTTTTCAAGTTCTGCTATATTTTCCGCTCTTTCTATTACACTTTTTATAAATGGTGTTACTCCATTCTTAAATTCTATCCCAATAACTAGGTCATTTAGCTCTACTGGCGTTGCATTTATCAAATTAGTATATAACAATATTTTACCAGACTTTTTTAAATTGTTCAATATATTGGGCCATTTTTCTCCTGTTGAGCCCTCTTTACCATTAATCACTTTTTTGGTTATTTCATTTTGTGGTACAGTTTTATCTACCTTTGGAGTGTTCTCAACTGGCACTTTTGTGACTTTTACACCATTTTTTACTTGTTCCTCTAATTTTTGTAATCTTGTGTTTATTTCTTCTAGTCCTGTTATGTTTTTTACATCTTGACCTTTATTACATAATTTTATAATTTCTACTTGAAACATTAATCCCTTTTGTGATGACCATTTTATTTCATTACTTAAATTTGATAAATCATATATTATTTGCAATAGTCTTTCTTTAGAAACATTATTTGCAAGCCCTTTTATTTGTGTTATTTCTTTTTCATTGTATATTTCTAAAGTTTGACTAGTTTTATACACTAAAATATCTTTAAAATATTTGATTATCTCCCAAATTAAGTTACTTATGTCTTTACCTTGTTTTAATACTTCGTTTACTACTTTTAGTGCATTATCCACATCATAATTTATAATTGATTCTGTTATTCCACTTATATATTCTAGCTTTGGAATTCCAACTAGTTCTTTTACTAGCTCTTCATTTATTTGATTATTTCCTTCTTGTAAACATCTTTCTAATATGCTTAAAGCATCTCTCATTGCACCTTCTGATAATACAGCTATAATTTTTAGCGCCTCTTTTGTTATTTCTATTTTGCTTTCATCACATATATATTGTAATCTTTTGTCTATATTTTCATCTGATATTTTTTTAAAGTCAAATCTTTGACATCTAGAAAGTATTGTTGCTGGTAATTTTTGTGGTTCTGTTGTTGCTAAAATAAATTTTACATGTGCTGGTGGCTCTTCTAATGTTTTTAAAAGTGCATTAAATGCGCCTGTTGACAGCATATGTACCTCATCAATTATATAAACTCTATATTTTGCAAGTGTTGGCAAAAAGTTTACCTCATCTCTAATAATTCTTATGTCATCAACACTATTATTTGATGCTGCATCCATTTCTACTATATCTGTTAAAGCTCCTGACAACGCAGCTTTGCATATTTCACATTCATTACATGGCTCTCCATCTTTTGGATTTAAACAGTTTACAGCTCTTGCTAAAATCTTTGCTGCAGAGGTTTTACCTGTACCTCTTGTACCATTAAATAAATATGCATGTCCTACTCTATTTGATATTATTTGGTTTCTTAATGTTCTTGTAATATGCTCTTGTCCTACTATATCTTCAAATTTTTTTGGTCTAAATTTTCTATATAGTGCAGTATAGTTCATATATTTCCCTCCCACTTTTAGGTTGCGGGCGATTAAAATCGCCCCTACATTTTTCATAGGCTACTTTACACTTTCTTTTAGATTAAGATTTACTTAATAGAGTAATTTATTTGTTAGAATTTTAGCCATTCTATGGAAGATAAACACCACACAAAAGTATCTACTTATTGCTGCTTCCTTCCGGACCTGACAAGGTTCATAGGCTTTTATTGGTTTTACCCTCCATACAATGGCTAAAACTCTTTACTTTTTGATTATACACTTTTTAATTAATTTTGGCAATAGGATTTTTAAGTATTTGGCTTATTATTATTTTCTTCTTGATTTTCTGTTTGATTTTGTTCTTGTGTTGGCTCTTGTTCTTCATTTCCTTTATTTACTGGTACTTCTTGTTCAGGTTTTACTACTTTTTTTGTGCCTCTTATTATTACTCTATCCATTGGATCATATGAATCTCTTGAAATTAACGCTTGTGACACAACTTCTCCATTTAATTTTAATATTTTATATGTTTCACTGTTGCATCCATCAAATCCATTATCCTCTATAACTTCCTTGCCTTCGTCCATTGTTGAATCGTTTTTGTACCTTGTTGTACGCGATATATATGATGTTACTTTTGACTGAATTACTACTTCATATTCATTTTCTTCTTTTAACCCATGAATTTTGGCTGTAGCTATTCCGCCTCCTGCTGTGGTTTCTATTTTTATTGGATATTTTCTATTATTCTTAAATTGAAAATCTACTGTGCCCCAATTTACAGTTGCATCTCTTCCTGCCGGTACATATGATGTTTCGAAGCAATGATTACTTCTGTCTGTAATCTCTAAGTTTGCTAATAGTACTGCATTATATAGTGTGGATGAAATTTGACAAATTCCTCCTCCAACATCTTGTATTACTTTACCACCTGCATATGCAGCAGCTGCTTTATACCCTGCACTAATTGTTCTTTCTCCTACTGTTTGATTATATGAGAACGTTTCTCCTGGCATAAGTACTGTTCCATTAATTGCTTTTGCTGCTAATTCTAAGTTGTTGCTTCTATTGTAGTTTCCCGAATTATACCTTGTTGTATATGTAGATAATTGGTCTGGGAATGCTTTTTCTCCTAAATCTGCTATTGTTTTTTCTGGTATAGTTATTTTTAATGGTATTTCATATTCTTGTTTATCTGCTTGTATAATTTTCTCCGCTTCTTCCATTGTTATATTAAAATCCACACCATTAACATGTGTATATACTTTAAACGGATTTTCTTCTATATATGCATCTTTTGGTTCCTTATATATTTCCTTTCTTATTTTTTCTAAATTTATTGGTTCTGGATCTGCTTCTCTTACAGGTAATTCTATTATATTATTTTTGCTGTTAATATTTTTAATTTGTACGTAAAGCATTTCCTTAAACTCTTCACTATTTAGTTTATTTCCGCCTTTTTCCTTTTACTATAATTAGTTTATTGCCTTCTATGTAGTAGCTATTTTCTACTACTGCATTTGGTAGTTTTGCTGAAATTTCTCTTATTTTGTTTTGTAAAGTTTCACTATTTATAATCAATTCGGGTTCAATATTGATTTTATGCAATTTTGCAAATAAAATTTTATAATTATTTACTACAATATTGTTTTCTTTTCCCACGTTATATGCATTGCTAATAGCTTTCTGATTATCAAACTGTATCCCGAATTGGCTATTATTTACTATGGTTTCGTAGTCATTATATTTTAGAGTTATATCACTTGTTAATTTTTCGTTTATAATATTGTCTACTTTTTTTAATGCTTCTTCTTTTGTCATATTTGAAACGTCTATATTTAGCACATATATTCCTGATAAAATATTTGTGTTTTTAATATTTAGCATAGCAAATATTACCGAAAATACAGATACAACACATATTAATACTGCCATTATAATTATAAAAGTTATTTTTCTTTTATCTTCCTTGGCCTTTTCTCTTCGTGATTTTCTTGTCTGCCTCACTTCTTCTTGTGTTTCTTCCTTTATCTCTCCTATGTTTTTTTCTTGGTCATTTTCTAATTTTACCGTTTTTTCCTCATCTTTCTCCATATTGTACCCCTTTATTTTTATATTTGCTTTAGTATATATTTATACTTTATTTTAAATTTATATTACCATATAAATTTTTATTTTACAATATTTTTAATTTCAAGTCTGGTTAGTAACTAAAATCTTTATTAAAATTATTATTTTTTGTGGACTTTTATGTGTATTTTATATATAATTTTTATAAAAATAAGAAGGTGATTTTAATGATTGGCGATATGATTGCTAAAGCACGAAAAGATAAAAATATGACTAAAACTCAACTTGCTAAACTTATAAAAGTAGATATAGGGCATATTACCCATATAGAAAAGGGAGAACGCGTACCAAGCCATAGACTATTAAAAAGTATATGCAAAGCTTTAGATGTTCCTTACCAAACTTTTATGTTTATGTATGATAAAGCTACATATGACGAGCAAGATTATTATAAAATTTTTAGGCATATGTCATATAACAAAGTCTTGGCCTTTGATGGCATGGCTGACTTTATAGATTGCCCAACAACAGCTTCTGGAGCTGCTTTTGCCGTTAAAATGCCTGATAGTTCTATGGAACCTAAAATAAAGAAAGGAGATTACCTTTTCGTTGAAATAAACTCTCCATTAAGTAGTGGCGATATTGCTCTTGTTAAAATAAGAGGTCAAATATACATACGTAAATTTTCTGTAAGAACCACAACTTTAATATTAAGATCACTTAATAAAGACTACAAGTCCATATATTTCAATGAGTATGACGAATTTACCATTATTGGCAAAGTTGTGGGTATTAAATAATTTAAATTTTTTTTGATTTTTTTGTAGAAAATACTTGAATATTATTTTATTTAATAATATAATTTAGTATGTAATATTAAACAAGAGATAAACAAGGGAGATATAAAAATGGAATTAGTAAAAAATGTTTTTTTTAACACAGATAAATTGGTAGAAAATGCTAAGGTTAAAATATCATATGTAGGTAAGCTTTTTCAAGAAAATTCTAGTGAAGTTTATCTTCATTATGGATTTGGCTCAAATTGGGATAATGTTAATGAAATTAAAATGGAAAAAACAGAACTTGGATTTCAAGCTGAAATTGAATTATTATCAAGCGATACTTTAAATTTTTGCTTTAGAAATTCAAATAACGAATGGGACAATAATGGAAATGCAAACTATATATTCCCTATAGAAAAAGTAGAATTAGCTTTAGTTGTTCAAGAACAAAATGATAATGAAATAGTAGAACATAGAAGACTTAGAAAATCTTATATTTGGAGTAAAAAAGTAAGGCTTGCTATTTATAAAGTTATAACTTATTTGCCAAAATTAATTTCTGGAAATTATAAAAGAAAAGTAGAAGAATAAAAAACTGACATTAGTCAGTTTTTTTAAATTACTATTCCTCCATTTATAGAAATTATTTGCCCTGTTGTATAATTGTCTTCTATTAACCATTCTATGCATTTCGAAATATCTTCTGTCTTCCCAATTTTTTCTAATGGTATCTCTTGTATAAAATCTTGTTTATCCTGTTCTGGTATATCTTTATTCATATCTGTGTCTATCATCCCTGGTGCTATAGCATTTACTCTTATATTAGATGGTCCCAATTCTTTAGCCAATGCCTTTGTAAATCCATTTAATGCAGCTTTAGCAGTTGAATAATGAACCTCACAAGATGCTCCTGTTATTCCCCAAATTGATGAAATATTTATTATACACCCCTCTTTATTTATAAGCATATGCTTTGTGGCTTCTTGTGTGCAATAAAATGCTGAATTCAAGTTGATATTTAGCATATCATTCCATTCTGTATCTGTTATATCTGTAAACAATTTCATTTGTGATATTCCTGCATTGTTTATAAGTACATCTATTTTTTTAAATTTTTCTATAGCAAATTCAATTAGTCCTCTGGCTTCTTCTCTATTGGAAACATCTGCCTTATATGTGTAAATTGTTATTTTTTCTTCTTCTAGCTCTTTTTTTATTTGTTCCGCTATTTTTTCTGATTTATTGTAATTTAAAATAATATTATATCCTTTTCTCGCTAAAGTTTTTACTATACTCGCACCAATTCCCCTTGAGCCACCAGTTACAATCACAACTTTATCCTGCATACTTTCTTCTATCCTTCCTTCCAAAATTTCTATTAGCACCTTTATAGGTACTAGTTAATGAATGACAATTTGGACATAATAATATAAGATTATTTTCTTTATTATTTTTATAATTACCATCTATATGTTCTACTTCTAGAGGAATAGAATTGGTATATACATTTTTCTCCCCCCAGCCACATCTTGCACATTTGCCTTTATATTTACGAAACAGATAGGTTTTTATATGCATCGAAATTTGATACTCTCCTCTTAGCCCTGTCTCATTGCCTTTTTTCCAACGTTCTATATATGTAATATATTCATACTCCTTTTGGCATTTATTATTACAAAATTTTTTGTGTTTATCTATTGGTTTATTGCAACAAATACAATTCATTATAAACAATCTCCTATTGGTACTCAAAAAGCTAGACAAGTTTACAACAAGTCTAGCTTTAAGTATTGGAGCCACTTGTCCGATTTGAACGGACGACCTACTGATTCATACTACTATAACTTTCGCTACCATATTTCTATGTTTGTAGTCTGGACTTTCTCTTTACCATAGCTTATGCTTTAGGTACACCGTATAAAGTCTCTACACTCGGATAAATCCTAGCTCGGGATTAACATTTGACAGCCTTCCCCGAATTAGCGGTGTCCACTTTATATGTTTCCATATAAAGGTGCAAGATAGTTCAAAATAAAGTAATATACTTTATCTATCCCACAAGTCAGTTGCTCTACCAGCTGAGCTAAAGTGGCATATTTAATTGGTGACCCCGACGGGAATCGAACCCATGTCTCCGCCGTGAAAGGGCGATGTCTTAACCGCTTGACCACGGGGCCTTTTAAAATCTTTCTAGGATTTAAGTTTCAGCTTAAATCCTAGTCTGGTGAGCCATCGCGGACTCGAACCGCGGACAACTTGATTAAAAGTCAAGTGCTCTACCACCTGAGCTAATGACCCAGATTTTAAGCCGTGCGCCCTCTGGGCTAACACAAGCTTAATTTTAACCTATTTCTTTTTATTTGTCAATAGTAATTTGAAAATTTTGTGTTTTTTTTGTAAAATTTTATGCATTTAATTTTTCTAGTAGTTCTTCTACATCAACACCATGAACCTCACATGCTTCTTCTATAGTCTCTGCTTGTGATGCTGGACAACCTAAGCAATGCATTCCTATGCCTAATAGTATTTCTGCTTTTTCTGGTGCTACTTCCATAATTTCTCCTATTTTTGTGTCTTTGTTAAATTTCATAATTATTTCTCCTCTTCTATATTATTTCAATGTAATTTTACATTGTTGTTTATATTATCATTAAAAAATTATTTTTAATAACAAATTGCTATTATACATAAAGCTTCCTAAAAATGATTTCTTTATGCTCAATATAATTGTACTGTCTGGAATCATAGGTGATATAAAAGATATTATAGCCATTACAAAATATATTATTATTAGTGCTTCTGCTAAGCCATATATTATGCCCCCTAATTTATCAAATTGTTTTATTATTGGTAATTTTGTTATCCAGTTTGATATTATTTTTAATACTACTAATAATATTTTTGCTATTATGAATAATATTATCCATGTTCCTGCATTTATAATTGTAATTGCAACTTTTCTTGCTGTTGCATCTGCTACTTTTTCTCTAATATCATCTGATGTGTTTTCCATAGTTTCATTTATATATTTTTCTACCACAGTTGGCATTGTTGTATTATCATTTATAGTTTCCGTATTATTTTCTATTTCTTCTTTTGTTTCATTTCCATCTTCTGGTTTTACGATGATGTTTTTTATAGATTTTTCCAAGTCATCATCTATTTGTGTGTTATTTATAATAATATTTGCAACAGGCTTAAACAATATACATGCAATTACTATTGCAAGCACAAATGATATTATTTTTAGCAGGCATCCTGTTAGCCCCCTCTTATATCCTAATCCTATGCATATTAACAATACAGCCAATATTATTAAATCAACAATTATCATATGTAGCCTCCTTTATAAATTTATTATTTCTATCTTGTCTCTATATATTATTGCTGCCGCACCGTCGCATAGTACTACATCTTTCACTTCTTGCAATGATTTATATCTTTTTATAAGCCATCCATTTGTATGAATAAATTCTACTTCTGAACCTATGTTTATAGCTATTGTCTCACTTCTGCAATATATATTTTTAGCTACTCCTTCTACTGTATATTGAATAATTTTATTATTAGAAATATTCCTTATTTCTATATTAGTATCTGCACTAAACAATCCTGTTGTTTGTTCTGTTGCTTTTATAGCATAATTTTCTAATTCTATATCTGCTTTTTTCGTATTTTCGTCCAGTTGCATAATATTTTCGTCTATATCATTTGTAATTAAATGTATAGAATTATCATACATACATATTAATTTATTTTTGTCATGATATTTTAAATTTATTATTAAATCATTTGAATTGGCTGCATATGTATATACAATTGCCTGTGAAGGCTCTTGTTTTGCTTTATCCATTGAAATTGTTTTTATATTAGATTGAATTACTGTTCCAGTTGTATTAACTTCAGCAAAGCTAAGATACTTATTGTCTTTTGATATACATGCATCTACAGCGCTCGTTTTTGATAAATATGTTTTAAATAATTCATTTCCCTTTGCATCATAAACTACTATAACAGATTTATATGTTGTCCCTTTTAAAATTATACTTACATAGCCATTTTCATTAACATCAATTTTAGAAACATTTCCTTCTACTTCTGTTTCCCACACTATGCTGTTATCACAAATCAAATATACTTTTTTACTATTTTTTTCTCCTATAACCAAATATTTTCCCTTTGCATCATATATTGGAACATTTATCTTTACCTCTAATTCGTTTTCCAGCTTTCCTGAGGCATTGTATTGTTTTAGTTTATTTTCTGACAATATGCATATATATTTATAATATCCTATTATATTTGTGTTTGTTTCATATCCTATATCAATTGCTGTTGTATTTTCACCTGAGATATTTTTTCTAAACAAATAAACATCCATAACATTTCTAAAGTTTTTATTAAGACAATATATTATTGCTAAAATGCTTATAGTTAATAATACTACTATAATTGATATTGTTATAGCTAATTTTTTTTTATTTATTTTTTTTGTTTCTTTTGGTTGAAAGTCTATAACATTATTTCTCATATGTGCTCCTAAATAATAATATATATATTTTATATCAGTTTTCTTGTTTTTTTTCAATACTTTTTTATAAAGAATCGTTATTGTATATTTTATTTTTTAGTATACTACTTTGCACAACATTTGTTGCAAAGGTTGAACAATTTTTTAAATTTTTGTTGACATTTCTTTAAAATAGTGCTATTATATTTATTGTTATAGCTTTTGGGTTAGTAGCTCAGTTGGATAGAGCACAGGCCTTCTAAGCCTGGGGTCGGGGGTTCGAATCCCTCCTGGCTCACCATAATGGGAATAGCGTAAGCTATTCTTTTTTTTGTAGATTTGAAGAAATCTTTATTTTTTCACACAAATTTCACATTCATGTGTATAATATATATTTATATATATGAAGGAGGAATACATATGAATTACATTGAAAAAATTTTTAAGAAAAGTGGTTTAATTTCAATACTTGAATCTCTAATTATCGCACTATTAGGTATTATTCTTATCATCGAACCAGAAGGAACATTGGAGTTTATAACTTGTTCACTTGGTGTTATATTTATACTAGCTGGCTTATATAAAATCATCAATTATCTTCTCTCTAAAGGTAAATATAATTTTTATGATTATGATTTAGCACATGGATTAGTTGCTTGCATTATAGGAATTATTACTATAATATGTGGAGCTGCTATTAGTTCTGTTTTTAGAATAATTATAGGAATATGGATTATATATAGTGCATTCATTAGAATAGATTTATCTGTTAAATTCAAAGCAGTAAATTCAAATGCTTGGATTTTTAGTTTAATATTGTCAATTTTAATGTTTATATGTGGCTTATATGTTACTATTAATTCTGGTGCTATCCTTGTAACAGTTGGTACTATTATGGTAGTGTATTCAATTATTGACATTATTGAGGCGATTATATTTATGAAGAATATTAAGGAAATATTCTAATTTTCTATAATTATATCTTTTAAATAAAGCTGTTGATTTCTCAACAGCCTTTATTTTAATTTAGCCAAAATGCTTTATATGCTCTATATGCTTCGTATAAGTCTATTTTACTTGTCACTTCATAAGGTGAATGCATTGATAATACTGGAACTCCACAGTCTATTACATCTATTCCTTTATTGGCTAGTATATATGCTATAGTTCCTCCCCCACCTGTGTCCACTTTGCCTAATTCTGCTATTTGATATTTAATATTTTCTTTTTCTAATATATTCCTTACCTCTGCTACAAATTCCGCATTTGCATCTGAAGCTCCTGACTTTCCTCTACTGCCTGTATATTTATTAAGCCCTATTCCTCTTCCTAAATAAGATGCATTATTTTTTTCTGATACATTTGCATATATAGGATCTAATCCCGCATCAACATCTGCAGATAACATTTTAGAATGGCAAAATACTTTGTCCAATAAATTTGGCCTATTTATTCCTAATTTATTTAGTAACTCTGCAATAAAATTATCAAATACATGCGATTCCATTCCTGTATTTCCCATACTTCCTATTTCTTCTTTATCTGCTATAATACATACAGAAGTTTTTTCTGGTATTCCTTTCATGTCTACAAGTGCTGTTAAAGATGTATATACACAAATTTTATCATCTTGTCCATAACCTGCAACCATGCTCTCGTCAAAGCCCATTGTTCTACATTTTAATGCTGGAACTATTTCTAATTCTGAACTTAAAAAATCAATTTCTGTAATTCCATATTTTTTATTCAAGATATTTAAAATATTCAATTTTACTCTTTCTGTTGTTTCTGCATTATATGGTATACTTCCTATTAATAGGTTTAAATCTTCCCCAGAAATTCCTTCTTTTAACTTTTTCTCCATTTGTTCTTGTGCTAAGTGTGGTAATAAATCTGTTATTGTAAATACAGGGTCTTTTTCGTCATCTCCAACATTTACATATGTTTTTTCTCCATTAGCTTTTACTACAACACCATGTATGCTTAGTGGAATTGTTGTCCATTGATATTTTTTTATTCCTCCATAATAATGTGTTTTAAAGTATGCAAATCCCCCTTCTTCATATAATGGATTTGGCTTTAAGTCCAATCTTGGAGAATCCGCATGAGCTCCTACAATATTTATGCCACTTTCCATGCCTTGTTTGCCAATTACTGCTAAATACATGCTTTTTTCTCTATTAATGTAATAAACTTTATCTCCTGCAGATAGGGTTTCATATTCACAAATGCATCTAAATCCATTTGATTCTGCTATTTCTTTTGCATTTGCAACAATTTCTCTTTCCGTCTTAGATTTATTTAAAAAATTGATATATCCTTCTGCATATGCAAAAATATTATTTAATTGTTCCCCTGTTTTATCTTCCCATGCATTTTCTCTTTTATAAAACAATCTATTTTTTAATTCTTCTACTTCTGACATTTCTCTCTCCCCTTTTTTTCAAATTATATCATTATTATAATTTGATTTTCAATATTTTTTATATATTATACACAAATATATTTTTTTAATTCTTAATCTACTGGTAATTTGCTTATTTAAATGATATAATTTTTTTAATTGTTAATCATTTGAGGGAGGATGTATATGAATAATAGAGTATTGGTAACATTTTTACTTACCTTTTTTATAGTTGCAATATTTTTAGGTATTGCTTTTTTGCCTAAATTATTTAATAAACCTATAGAAAATGTAAACAATTCTGTTGTAAATGAAAATATAGAAAAACAGGTCACTGATTTTTAAATTTCAGTGACCTATTTTCTTAATAATATTAGTTTATCTACTAGAATGCAATTGGCAAACGCAGAAACAATTGCCTTCAAAGTTGCATATTCTCTAGTGTCCTCTTCTTTAAATATTGGTTCTATTTCTTCTGTTGGATTAAATGCTTTTTTTAATGCTTTTTCTAACTCTTCACAAAATACATTATACCCATCTTCTACTGAATACGATTTTTTCATTGATTTTATTGATTCATTTATTTCTGATATACTCATTAACCTTTTTAAAATGCATATAACAAATAAATATGCAAGATGTGTTTTACTATATTTTTTCTTTATTGGAGGCATTAAAACCTCTTGCTTTACATAGTTATTTATCATATTGGGTGTTATTACTGGTGTATTTTCTTCCTTTAAAAATATAGCCAAATTATTTTGTAATACACAAATTACCTGGTCAATGTACAATTCTATCTCTGGTAACTCATTCCAACGTGGGCAATGATAATTTATTAAATTTTGTGCTTCTATTTTCATTTTGTTATTCTCCTTTCGAAAGTTACAGTATTATAATAGCACATTTATTAATTTTGGTCAATTTGTGTATTTTTTTGGCAATGTCTTGACACTTTATATTTCGTAATATATAATGGTTTTAAAAACCAGATTATGTGGTTTACTTAAAATTATAGGAGGATCTAATGAAAAATTATAAAGAAAATTATGACTATTATAATGTAGAAAAAGTAGATAGTATAAAGCAATTGTTGGAATCTGCTGCTGCTGATGCTGGTGATAAAATTGCTTTTAAATATAAAGAAAATAAAGACGTTAAATGTGTTACTTACAATAACTTTTTGGAAGATGTTTATAGTTTGGGTACTGCTCTATTTTCTATCAATATGACTTCTTCTCATATTGCTGTTATAGGTGAAAATAGCTATCCTTGGCTTACAGTTTACTTGTCTGTTTTAAAAAGCAACGGTGTTGTTGTTCCTATAGATAAAGAACTTCCTTTACAGGATATTATAAATGTATTGGAAAATAGTGATAGCGAAGTTCTATTTTATGCCGAAAAATTCGGTAAATATATAGACGAAATTAGTAAAAAATTACCTAAAATAAAATACTTTATTGGTTTTTCTAATACCAATTCATCTGATAATATTCTTTCTTATAGTGAATTTATTGAAAAAGGGAGAGCATTATATAAATCTGGAAACACATCATATAGCTCAATAGAAGGCAACCAAAATGAATTAAGATTACTTGTATACACCTCTGGAACTACTGGAATGGCAAAAGGTGTTATGCTTACTGAACATAACCTTGTAAGTCTTGTTTATTGCGGTTTACAAATTTCTACTGTATATGATACATGCTTATCTATTTTGCCATATCATCATACTTATGAAGGTGTTGCTGGAATTTTAGTTGGATTGCATCATCATTCTTGCATTTGTATTAATGATAGTCTTAAAAATGTTCTTAAAAATTTACAATTATTTAAACCTGATTACATATACGTTGTACCTGCTTTTGTGGAACTCTTTTATAAAAAGATATGGTCTAATGCTAAAGAAGGTAATAAGGATTTAGCTTTAAAGATTATGATTAAACTAAGCAATTTCTTAAGATTTTTTGGTATAGATATAAGGAGAAAATTATTTAAATCTATTCACAATGCTTTCGGTGGAAACCTTATAAAAATTGTAACGGGTGGCGCTCCTATTAGAGCAGAATTGGGTTCCTTTTTTGATAGCATTGGAATAAACCTAATAAACGGATATGGCATTACCGAATGTTCTCCTCTTGTTTCTGCAAATAGAGACTATTTTAATGATTGTGCAACTGTTGGCGTTCCTCTTTCTTGTGTAGAAATAAAATTTGAGAATGTAACACCAGAAGGTGATGGTGAAATTTGCGTTAAAGGCGATACTGTAATGCTTGGATATTACAAAAATGAGAAACTTACTAACGAAGTTTTACAAAATGGTTGGTTTAAAACCGGAGATTATGGAAGAATGAATGAAAAAGGTCAACTATTAATTACTGGTAGAAAGAAAAACCTTATAGTTTTAGAAAATGGAAAAAATGTTTTTCCTGAAGAAATAGAAAACTATATTATGCGTATTCCATATGTTTTAGAAGTTATAGTAAAAGGTATAGAGAACGAGGAAGGTGCAGAAACCGGACTTCTAGCTGAAGTATTTTTAAGTCAAGATAAAATTAAAGAATTACAAATTGAAAATGTTGAATCAACATTGAAAAAAGATATTTCAAATGCATGCTTACAACTTCCTGTTTACAAAAAAATATCACAAATAGTTATAAGAGATAAAGAATTTGATAAAACAACAACAAATAAAATTAAAAGATAATTTTTACTCTGAATTTCATTCATAGCAAAATATACAGAGATATAAAATCTATAATATATCGTATCGGAGCAGTTATACAGCTGCTCCGATTATTAATATACCTATATTATCATTATATATTTGATTAAATTGTGATAGAGGTAATGGACTTTCTCCTATTCCTGCCTCGACAGTATAACTCGGTCTTCTATAATTCTGTAAAAACCAATCTTTATATCCTGCAAAACTTGATTCATATGGCACATTTGTTAACTTATAACCACTAGCCTCTGCCATTTTCGCTCCAATATTATAGCTATTGATTGGCGCGTATTTTTGATACTGCCAATAAATTTCTTTCCCTTGCGTATGATATGAAATTGCTAATTCAAAATTATGCTCTAAAGTAAACTTGTATAAAGCTATTGCTTCTGGTTGGCTTAATGGTTTTTCTCCAACATAGTCCTTGGGAGCTGGTTTATTAACTCCTTGAGAATATTTTATTTTTTTTGCAAATTCCCATCCTGCCGGAAATTGCAAATTTAAATCTACACCATTGATATTTGCTTTCCAACCATTTGGAAAGGATATTTTTGAATAATTATTGGCTATTTTTTTTGCACTTTCATATTCTTTTGTGTTACTTTTTATTGCTCCTGTTACTAAATCTACTCCATCCGGGTTTACCATTGGAACTACATATATTGAAGCTTGATTAAATATATTTCTTGCACTTTGTCCATATATATTAAAGTTATTTACAACTGATTTGCAAAAATTCTCTACAAATTTCATCATTAATAATGATGTAATCCACTCACTTGCATGTATTCCACCTGAATACATAACTTCTTTATTCCCATTTCCTATTTTTACATACGGGATATCTTTTCCCAATACGCTTTTCCCCATATTTCCAATATTCAAAAATGAATATCTTTTTCTTAAAGCTTTAATATTTGTTTGCATTAGCTCATATGTATAATTTAAATTTGTCGGCACAATATCTTTTGTATTTACTCGTCTTAACATTCTCATATATAACCACCTAATTATATATATTAAGAAAATAGAATTTTTGTTACTAATGAAACAGTAAAGTCTTGTAAGGTACTGATATTTCAGCACTTACAAGACTTTTCAACTTTGGTGTGCTTGAAGGGAATCGAACCCCCGACCTCTCCCTTAGGAGGGGAGCGCTCTATCCAACTGAGCTACAAACACATATATTTTTATTTTACACCATTAATTGTGTTTTGGCAAGGTATAACATTTACTTTTTATGTGTTTTTGTGCTATAATTTTATAGGTGATTTTTATGCAAAAAATGTTAAGTTATATGAGAAAAGCAATCGAAAATTATAATATGATAAATGAAGGAGACAAAATTGCTGTTGGTCTTTCTGGTGGAAAAGACTCTATTACCTTACTTATGGGTTTAAAGGCTTTGCAAAGATTCTATCCTAAGAAGTTCGAAGTAGTTGCAATAAGTGTTAATCCTGGATTTGAATTTTTTAATTCAAAATTTTTGAAAAGTGTTTGTGATAAAATCGGTGTAGAATTTATTGAGGAAAAAAGCTATATAAAAGAAATTGTTTTTGATATAAGGAAGGAAAAAAATCCTTGTTCTTTATGTGCCAACTTGCGTAGAGGAATTTTAAATTCTTCTGCAATCGCTCATGGTTGTAACAAAATTGCTTTGGGGCATAATGAAGATGATGTTTTAGAAACATTTTTTTTGAATCTTTTATATGCTGGAAATTTGTCAACTTTTGCTCCAACTAGCTATATGGATAGGTCTAAAATAACTTTAATTAGACCTATGGTTTACATACCTGAAAAAGAAGTACGTAAATTTGTTAGGAGGCAAGGAATAGAAGTAATGCCTAAAGTATGCCCTATGGATGGGGTTTCTAAAAGGGAATCTATAAAAGAGTTAATCTCTAAATTAGTTATAGAAATTCCAACCGTTAGAGCAAATATTATGGGTGCTATTAGAAGATCTAATATTAACGGTTGGAAAGAATTTTAAATTATTATTTTTACTGTAAACAAATCACCTTCTATTTTTATTTGCATTTTTCCTCCTTGCAAATTCACCAAATCTTTAGCTATTGAAAGACCGTAATCCATTGCCACCACTTGTTCTAGATTTATCTCCTCTAACAAATCGTTCCATTAGCTCTTCTGGTGTTATGTTTAACTCTTCTTTTGATATGTTTTTCATTGTAAATACTATTTTATCATTTTGCTCAACATTTACATATATTCTTGTCCCTTCTAAAGAATGTTTATATGCATTATTGTATATATTTTCTAATACTCTCCACATTTTTTTGCTATCTAATTGTGCAAAGATCCCCTCTTTTTCTATTTTGCTAATCAATTTTAAATCTTTACTCTCATACTTTTCTGCAAATTCTCCATTTGCTTGTAATATCATTTCTGCGAAATTCAATTTTTGTAAATTTACCGTTTCATTTCCAGAGCTTATTTTAGATGCTTCTATTAAATCTTCTGTTAAATTTTTTAATTTTTTTGATTTATTTTCTAGAATCTCTATATATTTTTGCGCATTTTCATTTTCTATATTTTCTTTTTTTAGAAGATTAGCATAATTTATTATTGAAGTAAGTGGAGTTTTTAAGTCATGTGATACATTTGTTATTAAGTCTGTTTTTAATCTTTCTGATTTAACCTTTTCATTTACTGCATTTTCTATGCCTTTTTTTATATTGTTTATGTCTTGGACCATATTTTTTAGGTATTTATTGTCTGTTTTTATTTCTGATTGATATTCTCCTGACACTATATTTCTTATTTTCTTTTCTATTTTATTATATTCTGAGACATTTTTTAAGAAAATAATTACTATTGCCACATATATCAAAATCACCAATGCTTTAATTTTAACATCATATATTACAATACCATAGTGTAATGTAGTTGCTGAAATTATTCCCATAGCTATTATTGTTACTACCACCACTATTATTATTAATTTATAATTTTCTTTTATTTTTTCTATAAAATTGGTTACTACTTTTTCATTTTGTGCTTTAGCTTGCTTTATATTTTTTACACTATTAAAAAATATTTCTGCTAAAATAGCATATAAAATAAGGCAAATTAATTCTATACTAATTTTTTCAAATATTGCTTCCATTCCTAATATCGTTAGTATTTTAACATCAAAAAAATCCGTGTAAATACCGCTTTTTATTGCTTTATATAAAAGTACTATAGATAATATTGAAAATATAACTACTCCGATTATATTTATCTTTACTTTATGATTTGCTTTATAATAATTTTGTTGTATTGTTTTCATATAGCCATTATTATCTAAATTTACTTTTACATATATATCCAATACTTCAAATCTGGATTGGTCTGCTTTAAATCCATATTTCTGCAACACATCTATATTTGTATCTGGTACAGAATTTAAACTACAAATATAATATTGTAAACTTTCTTTAAATTCTGATTTTATATGTTCTTTATCCTGTATTACTGTTTTTAAATTGCTAAGTATTATATGTTTTCCCGTGTTTGTTGTAATATCTGCTATGTACTCTATATTTGAATTTTCTCTATTTATGTATTCAAGTCCTGGGTAGCTTTCTAGCTCATCATTCCATATGCTCCAGTAAATAGCATCTTCCAAAGTTTCTATTTCATGCGTTATTGCACTTTTATATGATTCTGTTTGTAAAAAATTTGCTTTAGCAATTTCAGCCCAAGAAAATCGTCTTACATTTGAATATATATTGTTTCCTAAAATCCATAATATTATTACCGATATGAATAATAATAGTCTCGCTATATTTATTTTTGACTTTTTTCTGCTTTTTTTCATGCTTTATTTTCCCTTTCCTAAGATATAATAATATTTTTATATATTTTCTATCTTGTACCCTAGTCCCCACACAGCTTTTAGATATTTTGGTTCTTTAGGATTTATTTCTATTTTATCTCTTATATGGCTTATATGCACTACTACTTTTTTTTCATATCCGTCAAATGGCTCTTTCCAAACATTTTCATATATTTGCTTTATTGAAAATACTTGTCCTTTATTGCTTGCCAAAAAAAGTAATAATTTATATTCTATAGATGTAAGCTTTATTTTTTCTCCATCAACCATTACTTCTTTTGTTTTATCATTAATTTCTAGTCCGTCTATTATTATGTTATCATTTTCTATAAGATTTCCAAGTTTAGTATATCTTCTTATATTTGACTTAACTCTTGCTATTAATTCTAGCGGTTCAAATGGCTTAGTAATATAGTCATCCGCTCCTGCATTTAACCCGATTATTTTATCTATACTTTGTGACTTTGCAGATATAAATATTATTGGAACTGAATTTGTTTTTCTTATTTCTCGTGCCACTGCAATTCCATCTATTTTTGGCATCATTATATCTAACAATACTAAATGTATATCTTTTTTCTTTAAGATTTCAATAGCTTTTTCTCCATCATAACATTCAAATACATTGTATCCCTCTTCTTCTAGATAAATTTTAATTGAGTCCGCTATTTCCTTATCATCATCCACTACTAATATATTATACATCCATTTTCACCTCATATATATTGCATGCATTCATTCTTTGCACATATTCAATTTTTCCGTTTATTGTTGACTTTATTTTTTCTTCGTTTACCCCATTATTACAAATTAAAATGAAGTTACTTTCTGTTTTTTCTATTTTATCATAATTTTCAACATCTATTATAATTGATTTATCCACTAATGTGAATAAATATAGGTCATCTAGTATTCTATTTTCCTTTGTATTAAAAACATAAATTATTGGCAAGTTTTTTTCTGCTATTTTTTCTGCTATATTATTATATTGTGAATATATATATTCTATTTTTGTATTTTTCACAAATGGACTGTATATTATTGTGAAAAATATTATTGATATTATAAATAATGTATGTTTGCAACTTGCACGTTTTCTTACAAATTCTCTTAAACAATATGCTATTGCAATTATCATTGATGAATATATTGGAATTATATATCTTGTTTCAATATACGGAGCTTTTAATACTATTGTTAATAAATAAATCAAAATTGGAGTTACTAGTAAAACCATTTCTCCATTCATTTTAATATCACTCTTTTTAGGTTTTATTGCTATAATTCCTGTTAAAATTATTATAAATGGCAATAACCCATTAAAGAATTCTTGATTTATCTTTTTGCAGTATCCTACTATATTTTTTATTACATCCACTTCTACAGTTACCCCTCTGTAGCTGAAAAATATATGTGATATTGCATATGGAAATATGAGTATATAAATAACTGATGATATAAATATTCCAATATTATATATCATCAGGTTTTTGTAATTCTTTTGCTTTATGCATTTTACTGTATATATTAAATATAATACAAATGCGTAAATAAAAAAGTAATAATGTGTTAGCCCTCCAAAAATCATAAATGTAGAAATCAAAAATATATTTATTGGTCTTATTTTTTCTTTATTATATATTTTCATATGTAAGAATGTAATTATTAATATATTTAAATTACATAGTTCATACATTCTTATATATAATGTACTATTTAAGCTAATTAGTGTAAGTCCATTAATTAATGTTGTCAATACTGCATATATTTTATTTTTAAATAATTCTTTTGATATTAGATATACCATTATACTTGATATTATAAATATTGTTATATTTAATAAAATTCCAGTCCATTTTGTAAATTTGTTTATGGTAAAAGTTGCAGATATTCTTAATAGTAAATAATACAGTGGAGGATGTACATCATTTTTTTGATTTTCATATACAGGTTTTATATTATAAATTTCATTGTCGTTAACTTCTAAATAATCTTCAAAATATTCTTTATTATGCCATTTATTTAAAAAATCCTCATTATCTGCAATATTTAGTTTATTATAATTCATTAGGCCATATGAGTACATTTCATCCATATGAAAGTATTGTTTTTGATACCCAAAATAAATTCTAATTAATATCTGAACTAATATAATTATTATTAAAATGATTGTTGTCTTTTTCCTCATCTTTATTCTCCCAATATTTTTCTCCATTTATCTCATCAATTAAATATAGTGGTCTATTTTTTGTTTGATTAAATGTTCTTCCTATATATTCACCTAATATTCCAATTAAAGCAAATTGTATGCCCATAAAGAAGAGTATTAATGAAATAATTATTTGATATGGTTCTATTGTTTGTTTAATAATAACATATATTAGATTAATTAGCCAAGATGCAAATGTAATAAATGATATATATATTGGCCATCTTAATGGTGAAATAGAAAGTGATGTTATTCCATCTATTGCTAGGTCTATTAATTTTTTATAATTCCATTTTGTTACTCCTGCTATTCTTTTGTCCCTATCAAAATATATTGCCTTTTTGTTATATCCTATCCAACTAAAAATACTTTTTGAACATCTTCCTGTTTCTCTTAATTTGCACATTGCTTGTACACATCTTTTATCTAATAATCTAAAATCTCCTGTATCCTTTTGTATTGGTATTTTAGTAAACTTTTGTAATGTTTTATAGTACATAGTTGATGTGAATTTTTTTAGCCATGTTTCTCCATCTCTTGTTTTTCTTGTTGCATACACATCGTCATATCCTTTTTCCCATTCCTGTATCATTTCTGGTATAAGTTCTGGTGGATCTTGCAAATCTGCATCCATTATTATTACTGCATCGCTTTTCCTAGAATAGTCTAATCCTGCTATTATAGCTATTTCCTTTCCAAAGTTTCTTGAAAACGATATATATTCAAATCTATTATCTTTTTTTCTTATTCCTTCTATTATTTTTAAACTATTATCTTTGCTTCCATCATTTATGAACAGTACTTCAATTCTATAATTTGTTAGCTTGTCTATTATAGATGTTAGTCTATTTCTTAAAAATAGAAGTGATTCTTCCTCATTATATATTGGAATTAATATTTTAATTGTTTTCATTTTTCCCCTACCTTTATTTTTTCTATATTAATATTATATTCTTTATATCACTTAAATATTAAATTTAAAGGCTAGAAAAAGTTAAAATTTAGTAAATTTTATTCAAATATTCTCTAATTGGCAAAACAGACCTCATTATGAGATCTGTTTTTTTTATGCCCATGGATTTGCAGATTCTGGATCTTTTATACCTGCCATTAATCCTACAATTGTATCACTCCATATTATTTAATTTCTGTAGACCATAGTCCATGTTTGTTGCAATAAGCATATATTTTTGAACCTGGTATATATTTAAATCTACATTCTGCATTTTGTTCTGGATATAGTTTGATTTTGCATATTTTCTCACCGGCAATCATTGCCAACCACTCTATATAATGCTCTTTATCCATTACATGATTTACTTTTACAAATATTTCATCTTCGACTTTTTCATACGTTGGTATATGTTTTTCGGCTACAGCATCCATGCTATTTGGAATGATTTCTTCCATTTTTTCTCCACAGCAAACTATACCACAATTATCGCAACTACAGTCCTTTAAAACTTCGACCATCGCTCCACATTTAGAACATTTTTTTATAATTAATTTTTCCATAATATCTTTCCTCCTACTTTTTTAAGTTATTACAATAATATCATAATCACTATAAAAAAGCTAGATATATTATATTATTTATCTTTTATTAATTTGTAAATATCTTTAAGTTGCAAGTGCTAGTTAATTTCTTTTAATTTAGCCGTCATGTCAAAATTATAAATATACTTACCATCAATTTTTTCATAAACTTCTCCAACTTTTGCATTTTCAGGTAAATCTATCTCAAATATAGAACACGGTCCACCATCACCATTTTCTGATATACAAACCGAATTCTCATCCATTACCCAAGCATAGCCATTTCCTTTCCAGCTTTTGTTATCTAAAAAAATCTTTCTTCTCTCATATAAGTTATATTCTTCTAATACTTTGTCATTTTCATTCATACCTTTACCTTCATCCATCATATTTTTTAATGCATTTTTTAAATCTCTAATAAATTCCTTTATGAAACCATTACTATTATTATTGTTTCTTTCAAATATATTTAAGTCCAATATTTCACCTCCTATTTTTCTAATTTACTTTCTCCTGTTGCATAATTAATAATAATTCCATTTTGCACATTATATACATATACATTAAATTGTAATTTTCCATTATCTTCAATAGAATATGCTTCAATATTTACACCATTTGCTAATTTATTTTCGCCCTCAAAATATGGGGTAACTCTATATAGGACATGGTTAGTTTGATTTTCCTTCAAATAATTATAAACCTGATCTTCAAATTGTTTCATTCCATTTATATTAAAGCTTTGTGTCCCTGTCATTATGTTTCTTTTATCCACATCTATTCCACCTAATTTCCACGCAATTATATGACATCTATGATATAGATATCCTCCTGGAATAGTGTTTGTGTTATATTTTTGTTGTTTAAATCCTGTTGGTGTAATTGAAGAATAATCATCTTTTTCGTCATCTTCATTAGCCTTTTTCCAACTAGTTTTTATCATTGCCCTTCCGCACTCTGCCATTTTCTAAATCAGAATAATAATCTTTCTGTATACTTATGTCTTGCGCAGTAAATTGAGGCACATTGTTGTTTATTTCAATAAATATTTCTCCACTGTATTTTGGAATGTTTGATATAGCGTAAGAAATTTTGTCGTTTTCTATAATATTGCTTGTTTGGTTTTCCTTTCCAATGTTAAAATTTACGCTTACAGCAGTTATTATAATATATAACAATATTATTGCAATACGCTTTAATTTTTTTGTATTTTTATTCATACATTTCACCCATATATTTAATATCATAATATATGATTTTTTTCAATATTTGTATAGCTTGATTTTCCTATATTGCTCTATGCCAACCTGTACACAGTGATACTTGGAATGGAGACATTCCTCAACCTTTCTCCTTCCTCTTTTATTTTTTCTATAAAAATATTCTATCAAATCGGTATCTTTTATTCATTTTTTTAAATTACCCTACTAAAAGTTTATACAAATTTATATCAATTTTAAATATTTTTCAATATTTTGAACATATTTTTTTAGAAAACCTTTTTTTATATTTGGTAGTATATGCAAGAAAACCACTTTTCTATGAAACCTTTATTGTACCCAATTGTAAAAAAGAGACTCGAACTTACGACCTTCGGGTTATGAGAATTTAAGAAGCATTTTTGGAGATTTGATGAAAAGTTAAGTTTTTGTCTAAATATCAACGTTTGTAAGTGTTTTTGTTTATAGAACTTTTGTGTGTTTTTATGGCATTTTTGGGTGCTTTTGTCCCCATTGTGTCCCCAAAGTCTGGAAATTCTTGTTACACAATAGCTTCAAAATAACATTTGCAAATTTCTACATAATAAATTAATAAAGAGTAAGAAGAAAATTTCTTCTTACTCTTTATTAATTAAATATTCTACTAACTTATAAACAGATGTATAAGGATTGCAATTAACATTATTTAATTTATTTCCATTTTCTAGTTGTTCTTTTTCTAACTGCTTACAATTGTCTATAGCAGTTTGTGTATCATCTACTATTTTATCATAAATATTTATATTCTTTTTATAATTTGGAATAAATTTTTTCAAGTCATCTATTAATTCCTCATTTGAATTATAATTTCTTCTTGTATATTTAAAATGTTCTCTAAACCAAATTTCAAAACAAGGCGTAGACACTATTGGAATTATATTATTACTTTTAGCCAATTCAATTGCTTTATCGATACGAGGTTGTTTTTCAGGAGACGCATCCGTATCAAATATACAATATACTTTATAATTATCTTCAATATCTATATCTTGGTGTTTCATATAATCTACCAATGCTTCAACCATTTGTAATGGATCTGTCACATGACTATCTATTGGCTTTATATAATATGATTTTTCTCTATCCTGATAATTATTAAAATATATCTCCTCTGTCTTGTTATCTTTTCCCTCATAATTAACCAATATGCACTCTTTTGTATTTCTATTATTTCTATTTCTTGATATTTGTACTATTCTTCTGGCCATAATTGTTCACCTAAAGCTATAAAAGGAATTGCTCCATATTTTCCATTTAAATATCCCTTTTCTATATTCTCTGTTTTTCTAACAGGAAAATCATCTAATGGATATAAATCAGTAGCCCCTTTCTTATAATCTTTTTCTGTGAACCATATTTGATCTCTTCTAAATAAACTTAAATTCAATAAATTTGTATCATGAGTATTAAAAATTAATTGTGCTCCTTTTTTATTAAACTCTTCACTATTAAAAATTTTTACAATATATTTAACTAAAAAAGGATGTAAACTTTTATCTAATTCGTCGATAATTAATACTTTTCCTTCTTTTAATACATGTAATAGTATAGGATTTAAAATAAACATATTTTGTGTTCCTAAAGATTCTTCTTCAAAATTTAAATCTATGCTTTCTATTTTCCCATCTTCATTTGTAATATTGTGACTCGTTGTAACATGAAAACTTCTAGTCCCTTTTGGAAAAAAATTTCTAATTTCTTGTGGTATTGCTGAAAGTTGAGTATCTGTTAACTCTACATCTGAAATATTATAACCACTTATATTTATCTCAACTTCATTTAATATATTTAATGAAAATTCTTTTAATTCGCCTGTTTTATCATTTTTATATTCAGAAAACGCTAGTGGTCTTAATGGTTCATATTCAAATAATACATTTATACCATTTGTAATAAAATCAAAAACAGGCTTTGTTTTTTCATAATTCCATGTGGTTGCTGTTGCTAACAAAAATTTATTTTCCATATTTTTTGATATAATATCTTTCAAAGAATGTTCACTTATTGTATAATGATATTTATTTGTTTCCGTTCTTTCAAATATTTCAGTTTCCTTACCATTTGGATAATAATATAAATATTCTTCATAAATTTTATTTTGATCTGCAACAAATCCATATACATATTTAATTTTATTTATTAACATTATTAGTTCAAATGAGCTTGGCTTGTTTTTATATTCCTTATCAAATTTAAATGGAATTATTGGTAATTTTTGTCCAGGTTGCATATTATTAGAGTTTCTCATCATTATAATTATTGTATTTATTGCCTTTATTAGATTACTTTTACCTGAGGCATTTGCTCCATATATTACGGCTGATTTTAAATAATTTTCTTTTGTTCCCATAATTAAATTTTCAGAAATTTCCTTATCAGAAGATGATAGCATGCTGAAAATTACTTTTTCCTTTATAGACATAAAATTTTCAACGCTAAATTGTATTATCATATACATACACTCCCTAATATAAAATTATATTAATATTATATTACTTTTTTTAAAAAAAGTAAATATATTTTTAAAATATTTTTAATTTTTTTGCATTTTTTATTCATTTTTTTTACTTTAACATTTTATAATTTATTTTAATTTATCTTTTTTTGCATTTTTTATTCATTTGTGGTTGACTTATTCATTATTTTATTATATAATAACTTTAACAATAGAAAAAACATCCCAAGTGTTATAAACAACTTGAAATGTCAACTAACAAATAACTTCTCCACAAAGTATTGTTAAATGTATTATATCACTTTCTATTGTGAGAAGTCAACATTTTTTTGACTTCTTTGGGATAGAAAGGAGGTTAATTCCAATGAAAGCTACAAAAATTAAAATGAAGCAGGGTTGCGGATATTCAAATAACCTAGTAGAAATAGATCAAATCTATTTGGAAGGTTGTCAGCAAAATGGTTTTTATCCTAAGGCATCTGTTCATGACTACTTAAAAGCTCATCCAGATAGTATTCAAGTGGATATTTACCCATATCCAAACTTGCAACCAATGCTAAGTCAAAACAATGAAAAATATGTTAGATCAGAGCCAGACTACACAGGAAAAGACAACTTATTAAATTTGCCAAGAGTATAAAATACAAAATAGATATCTATATGGTATCTATTTTATTTTATTCAAAAATACTAGTAAATTCCAATGGTTCTATATCTTCATATAATAAAACATATTGTCCATTTACTTGTTTATTATCATGATAGTGTCCAAAATACCATTTCTTAAAATCTAATTTTTCTGATATTTCTTGTAAATAATCTGTTAAGTAATCTTTCTTAAACGTCCCTCCTCCAAGTAGTGCCTGAATATTTGTAGGACAACAATGAGAAATAACGTAATCTACTTTATAATTTACTTTTTCCAAATTATTTATTCCATTTCTCATTTCTTCTTCAGTTGGTAATTCTAAATCCCACCATAAAAAGTCTCTTATTCTAAAATATGCTCCTCTTTTTCGATATTCATATATCTTTTCTTCTTCATCTAAATTTAATATCCCATCTTGAATGTCATGAGATTTAGCACCACCAAATGTAAATATTTTCTTACCATCTATATCAAATATTTCTCCACGTATTAAATGTAAAACAGAATCTCTTATTTTATGTACTTTTCCATTATGCCACTCTTCTACTGGATAATCATTATATAATCTTGTATAATTTTCATGATTTCCATCTACAAATAAAGTTGTAAAGTTTACTTGACACAAACTTATGCCTAAACTTCTTGCTGTCTCTGGCTTTCATTAACTTTCTATCTCTACTTTCAAGAATATACTTTATTATAAAACACCCTAACTTACATACAAATTTATAAATTTTTTTATCCAAATCATTGAATTTTAATCCATCTTTTGTTACAATTTCTTCAAACATAGATATTTTCCTTTCTTTTGTGTTTTCGTGCAACCACATTGTATTGGATTATCTATGTTTTTCAATATATTTATTAAAAAATTTAAGCAGACAAAATTTCATGTTCATTTTGCCTACTTTAATTTTACACTAACTTTAAATAATAGAAATTTGCTTGATAAAATAAAAAACTATATGTATAATAAGCAAATGAAAAAGGAGAAATAAGTCATGAAATTTCTAAAGAAATTATGGAAAAAATTCCAACACAAAATAATAGTTTGGTGGATGGAAGAAAACGTGTAGAATCTGAAAATAGTTCAGGTTCTTTTAATTTTCTCATCAAGATAGCCAAGGAAGAAGCTAACAAAGCAACAGTAAGAGCTTTATTACTATCTAAAATAACACAATTCTAAAACTAGAGAAGAAAGACACATAAACAAAGAAGAGTTTTATTACTATCTAAAATAACACAATTCTAAAACATAATGGTGGAAGTTTAACCCTTACTTTGCGTTTTATTACTATCTAAAATAACACAATTCTAAAACTCTTGTGTTATATCAACGGTCGTATCAGCAGTTTTATTACTATCTAAAATAACACAATTCTAAAACATAACACTATATGCACATAATTCTTTATCTGTTTTATTACTATCTAAAATAACACAATTCTAAAACATCGGAACAGTAAATACAATCTTGAAAAGGAGTTTTATTACTATCTAAAATAACACAATTCTAAAACAGAAACAGACGCAAGCAAGAAAGCAACAGTGTTTTATTACTATCTAAAATAACACAATTCTAAAACTAGAGAAGAAAGACACATAAACAAAGAAGAGTTTTATTACTATCTAAAATAACACAATTCTAAAACTAGTACATATCTACCTAATGAAAGTAATAAGTTTTATTACTATCTAAAATAACACAATTCTAAAACTTGTTACTCTTATATTATCATAACTTTTTGGTTTTATTACTATCTAAAATAACACAATTCTAAAACACTTTTCTAATCATTCCATCAATTCCAATAGTTTTATTACTATCTAAAATAACACAATTCTAAAACTTAGAACCATAACCGTCCATTTGCTGATATGTTTTATTACTATCTAAAATAACACAATTCTAAAACTGAAAGTTCCTTGATAAAATGACCGTTTTTGTTTTATTACTATCTAAAATAACACAATTCTAAAACATTAAGGTATAAGTATTTTATAAATTAAAAGTTTTATTACTATCTAAAATAACACAATTCTAAAACAGAACATTAGAATTTAAGTTAGAGAACAGAGTTTTATTACTATCTAAAATAACACAATTCTAAAACGACGAATAATTATAATATATACGATAATAAGTTTTATTACTATCTAAAATAACACAATTCTAAAACGACTTTTGTAATGTTCTATCTTGTGTTTTTGTTTTATTACTATCTAAAATAACACAATTCTAAAACAAAGACTTAAATTGAACAAAAAGACGCTGAGTTTTATTACTATCTAAAATAACACAATTCTAAAACAAACAAGCTTTTTTATTGAATACTGTTTGTGTTTTATTACTATCTAAAATAACACAATTCTAAAACCCTTTGGCTTTTTTGAACTTGTTAAGAACTGTTTTATTACTATCTAAAATAACACAATTCTAAAACCCGTACTGTTTTTTTAAATTTTAGGAGGGAGTTTTATTACTATCTAAAATAACACAATTCTAAAACCTCAGTGTATTTTCATTAGCATTTCTGCCAGTTTTATTACTATCTAAAATAACACAATTCTAAAACAAAACATCTAATTTAATACAAGACAAGTAAGTTTTATTACTATCTAAAATAACACAATTCTAAAACCTCAAATTTAGAATCTTTACAGTTAATGACTCCGGCGTCTTTTAGATAATAATATTTTTAAATCTCATCAAAGTTTTCATCTATAATGTTTTTTTGTTCATATTTGAGCATTTTCTCATTACTTTTATTCTCTAAAATTAATAATTTAACATTATTATATATTGAATATTTATATATTTCAAGTACCTCTTCTTCAGTTAAGTATGTTTTAAAGTTAGGTATTACTAATATTTCGGCTATTTTCAACGTTGATATTATACTTATTATAAATTCGACTTTTTCTATTATTGTAGTATAACAGCTTGTATCTATTTTTATATTAAATATTTTTAGTAAATCTCCTATATCAATTTCACTATTCATATTAAATTCAAATGGTAATTCATTTATTTCTTCTATTAAGTAGTTTCTTAGTTTTAAAGTAATATTCTCAAGTTCATCATCTTGTCTATTTTGTATGTTTTGAGTTAATATGCTATAAATTTTATTTAATATTTTCTTAGCATTAAAGTCAATATTAAATAAATCTGTTAATAAATATATTGTTTTTTCAATATTCAATCTTTTCTCATTTTCCATTAATACTATTGAATTATCGTCATCTTCACCATTACACTGATTATTTATTGTATTTATAATTTCTGAAAACAATTTCTGATTATATATTTCAAAAACATTTACTATGCCCTCTTTAAATTCAATTTTATTTTCAAATCCCATTATTGACATTCTCATAATATTACTAGCCTTTCCGTGCTATCTAGATTATCATATGTTTTTTCTCCGCACTATGTATTCCATTGAGCTGAACTGTTTTTCTGTTATAACTAACATCTGAACTATTCCTTTTGGTGGTTTATTTTTTTCTATTTTATCTCTTATTGCATTTGTTATAGAATTATTTAAAGTCAGTTTTGAGTAAACTGATTCTTGCATCATTATAAATCCTTCTTTTATTAAAAATTTTCTAAACTTAGAATATATTTTTCTATCTCTAGATGTTTCTGTTGGTAAATCAAAAAATACTAATACTCTCATAAATCTATATCTCATAATTTAATATTTTACTTTCTTTTTCAGTTTCTAATGCATCAAATACGCTTTGAATATATATTGGTATTGCATTTCCTACGTATTGTTCTTTGTGTCCAATTTCTATTTTATTATTTAAAACATCTATTAATTTATATTTTTGATTTTTATTTAATTCTAAGTTACAATTTTCATAAACTATTTTATCTACTAATGGTCTAAATGGTTCCATTAAATCACATGCTAAATTAAACTGATTAAATTCACTCTTATGGTTTATTCCTAATTGTGTTATATATCCTTTGCTTACAATTTCTTTGTTCATTGTTGATAGTATTATTGCATATCCGTAATCTAAGCTACTATTTATATTATCATTTTCCCCTCTAATAAATTTTCTTCCAAATAGTAAATTAAAATATACTTTTGCAGCATGTCCCTCTCTGTTAGTTTTATCTCCTGGCAAAACTTGTGTTTCAAATTCCAATAATTTTTCATAATTTTCAATCTTCAATTCTTTTAATACCATTGCTTGATTATGTATTTTATTTTTTATAATTTGTTGCCATATTAAGTCTTTTCTTTCCTCTTTCCAATTAGTTTGTTTTAAAATCTTCTTACTTGTATTAAAAGCTCCATAGTATGACATCACTTCTCCAGCTGGATTGTGTTTTTCATCACAAAATATTAACTTTATTTTGTTATTTATTAGTTCGTTAATTAAATATGATGTAATTGATACCATACCATTCTCTACTATAATTAAATTTATTTCAGAAAGATGAATCATTTGTAAAGTTTCACTTCTTATTACCAAATAATCATTCTTATAACTCAGTTTGCAGTTTTTATTTACTACTACCGTTCTCCATCCCATTTACTTTATACCTTCTTTCGTATATTCCTGTAACTGATTTATCTATAAATGTCATGTTTTCTAAGTCTTTAGTTTTAAATGCACTTTTTCGTGTTCTTCCAGCTCTATCACCAAGTCCTATTTTTGATAGATTTCCTTGCCCTTTGTGCATTAAATCCAATAATCCATTTATAGTTACTACTTTATCGTCATATGACATTTCATTAAATTTATTTTTTGTTTTATCATCCTTTGCTTTTTCATAAATTGAACTAAATGATTTATATTCATCATTTAATTTTTTAATTAAATAGTTATAAACTTCCTCAATATTCATTTCAACTTCTATTTTTTCATCTTCCGTTGCTTTTTCTTTATTCATTAAATATATAAGTTTATTCACTTTTGATGGCAAAACCAATTGTTTATTTGTTCTTAATTCTCTATCACTCAAAAGTACCATTGGTTCGTTATTTTCGTCTAAATATTCTTGATATTTCAAAATTTTAGGTTTTATTATTTTTACTTCTGTTGCGTTATCTATCTGACTTTCTACGTATTCTTTTAATGTGATTTTATTATTCTTTATGTCATAGCTTGTCTTTACAGGAATTCCTATCATTTCAACTTGCTTTTTATTTTTCTTATCTATGTAACTAAAAATTGTAAAATATGCCTTATTTTCTCCTGAATATCCTCCATATTTTTCAACGTTCATACCTTTTTTTAGAGGAATTACTGGCTTTACATTTTTATCATTAGGGCCATATAATGTTTGTTTGTAAAATTCTCCCGTTTGTTCTTCTAGTTTCCTTGTTACAAAGCAGTCTTTATAATTTAACGTTTTCTTTACTTTTTCTTTATCAATATTATTCGAAACCATTCCCATAATAATCCAAACTTTTTTATCTTTTAATTTTTCCTCTTCATTTTTCTTTATGTAATTTTTTACATATTCTGTGTATTTATATTCATCTTTAAAATGTAGTTTTGTATCTATAACATTTCCTACAACGCTTATAATATAAGCGTCTTGTGCATGATGGTAGTCGTTTACATTTCTATTTTTATATACTTCAAAAAGGGTTCTAAAATTATGAGTTAGTTCAGCTCTTATTGCAAAAACATCTGAATCTTTATACTGATTTACAAGTAAATTCGTTATATATTTTATACTTTGTCTAGTTTCTATTAACTGTCTTGAAACAAATTTTACCTTATCATCATTTGTTTCAAACATTTTTCTTCTTGTTAAATTTCTTAATTTTTTGTCATCAATCAATCCATTCTTATGTAACTGTTTCCACCACAATTCTTGCTTATTTATTATTTTCTCATCTAATAATAAACTGCCACTCTTTCTCTGATTTTCTTCCTTATAAACAAGTGCCTTATTTGATAAACTATCATCCTTTACATAACTCTGTGGTAATATATGGTCAACTTCATACAAATACAATGTGTCTATATTTAGTGGTCTAGAACTATACATACATCTACCATTTTGAGTGAAATACAAATATAATCTTTCATTAAAATCTCTATCATTCTGTTTCTTTTTCAATTCTTGATATACCTTTGGATTATAATCTCTTAGCATTTTCATTTCTTCTGCAAAAGTATCATAAATTTTTAGCAAAGCCTTAGCTCTATTGTCCTTACGAACCTTCTTTTTCTGTTCTTCTCTTGCAAATTCCACATAAATGTTCTTTGGTTCTGATTTCATAATTTTTGTAATTTCTTTCACAATTTTCACGCTCTGCCATATAGCTCTTTTGTTAGCTGGTGATGTTGGAATTTCATCAACCATTTCATAAGTTATTTTTGCATCATTATTTTTCATTCTATCTTCTATTTGCTTATTAAATCCATATTGATCATTATTAATAATTTGCATAAAATTATCTTTTGTAGACTGTAATTTTTCCATTATATTTTTTTCGTCATCAAATGACTTTAATCCTATTAATAATTCTTTAGATAATCTTGACCATCCACTATAATTCTTTTTCGCAAGTCTATTTATAATTTTTTCATCTAAATGGTACTCTCTTTCTATTTTTCTTTTTAAAATCTTTTTATCCTCAAAAATAGTAATCCACTCTATTATGTTTTCTATCATCTCTATATTATTTTCATCTATAATTCCAAATATTTCTTTCATGTCAATATATGAAGACATATTAGACATAAACTTGTCAACCTCTGCAAGTCCAGTCACAGAACTAATTTCCTTAAAAATTTGATTATCAATAAGTACCTGTTTTAAATCTTTTACTTTTGCTGTTTTTTTCATCTTAAACAATTTCTCTATAATTAAATCCTTTGTTTGAGGTGATAATTTATGATTATTTACTCTAACATTTGCAAGTTCATTCCTTACACAAAATTCAGAATATAAGATCGATTGCTTCGGAATTACATCTTCACTCAATAAATATGTACATTTATTAGTCATTCTTCTTATAAACATCTCAGCAGTAGCATCAACATCAACACATTCTTCAAAATTCCAAGGCCTGATAGCATCATCACTCTTTCTTACAATCCAAGCAAATCTACTATTATCATTTTTTGCAAGTGGTCCAACATAATATGGTATTCTAAATTTCATCAAATTTAAAATATTTTCTTTATTTTCATTTATAGTTGAATAAAATTTTGCTTGATTTTCAAGTATCTTTTCTAGCTCTTGATAATGCAATTGATATGGTATTGCAGCATTGGCAGTTGTATTTATCTTTATTAAAAAAGCTTCATTATCTATTTCTTGTAATATTTCTTGTTTTTCTTTGCAGTCCGGAACACTTGCAAAATCTTTTTTTATTCTTTTGTAAAGTTCCTCTATCGGACATTTCGAAATGTTCTTGTCATACATTGCATAACTACCAATTTCTTCTTTTCTGAACATATTGTTATATTCAATTTTTAAATATATTTTATAAATATATTTTAATTTTTTTAAATCTTCTTTATACTTTTCGTATTTTTTTATAAAAGCCTCTGAAATGCTACTATTTCCTTGTAGAATATCCTGCAATACAAACCAGTTATATATTTTCTGTAAAACATCATATACATCAGCATTTTCTTGTAAAGATTCTTTTATTTCCTCTTCATTCGTAATATCACTACTAAATGAAATATTTGAATTCTCTATTTCAACATCAAATACCTTATTAACATCAAATTTATATCCCAAAATTGCACAGATAATACCATTTATTATGGCTTTATCCTCTTTTAAATAATCAAATAATTTCATCAAAGCATCTTTTTTCTCTGTCTTTGTTGTTTCTTTATTTCTTAAAATATTTCTTAGATTTTCCGATGTAGAGTTAAATTCTATTTCAAAATTTTCTCGTATAAAGTTTACCAAAAAATCTATAGACTCTAATACTTCGTCAGTGTTACTTTTTAAATCACCTTCATATAAAAAGTTACCACGATACTTAATAATATGATGAATTGCAAGATATACCAATCTAATATCATGCTTTTCTTTACTCATTGTAAGTTCTTTTCTTAAATGATAAATAGTTGGGTATTTTGCATAATAATCTTGATCTGAAAAATTCAATTCTGAAAACAAATTATATTTTTTTCCATCCAATTTTTCTTGTTGCTTTTCACCTTCAACTTTAGAAGACTCTCTAAGCATAGGAAAAAAGTTTGGATACTCCCTTTCCATGTCGTCTAATAATAAACTCTGTAAAATATTTACTCTCTCTCTTCTTCTTTCAATTCTTCTTCTAGTTCCTCTAAACGTTCTCGTTTGCGCAGCAGTATCTCCTTCATCAAATAACCTTGCGCCCCACATATTTTTACCACCGTGTTTTAAAATGTTATTTTCCGAATCTGTTACAGCCCAACCTACTGAATTTGTCCCAATATCTAATCCTATACTATATTCTGGATATTTTTTTAAGTTTTTTTGTTCCATATACTTGCAATTTCTTCCTTTCTATGATATATTTAATTTGCTATTAAATTACTATCTAAAATAGCACAATGAGTTAAAATAAGGGTAACCTTAAATTCCAATTCATATTGGTTTCACTTAGGTGAATAAAGAGTTCTAGCTTGCTAGGGCTCTTATTTTTTTGGATATTTTTTCAAGTAGTTTCTGCTGTTTAAATAGTAATTTTTTACAATTACATACTATCATACAAGAAACACTTTATCAACATTTTTATTGTATTTTATAATTTTTTATGAAAATAATAAATCCCACATTTCTGTGGGACTTTTCATTATTCAATTTCAATATATTTCTTGCTTGGCAATTCTTTCTTGTCTTCCTTTTTGGGAACAACAATAGTTAATGTACCATTCTTAAATTTAGCTTTAATTTCTTCTTCTGTAATATCTTCTCCAACATAGAAGCTTCTAGAGCAAGCTCCAGAATATCTTTCTTTACGTACA